>Ga0209233_1000083_pt1 | contig 336016 bp, 319 predicted proteins | sample AraplaCL_Cvi_mCL_FD_184269 | JGI IMG/M metagenome (GOLD analysis project Ga0209233, IMG submission 184269) | Arabidopsis root microbial communities from the University of North Carolina, USA - plate scrape CL_Cvi_mCL (SPAdes) (version 2) | ecosystem: Host-associated > Plants > Roots >... | reverse complement strand
GCTACCTGATGTTCATCGCCGCCATGCACAACGGCATCAGCCGGCTGTATGAAACCTTCGGCAACGACGGCGCCGACACGGTCAAGCGCACGCTCGATCCGGCCGACTATCAGCGCACCTGGTACCGACCGAACCCGCCGATGTCCGAAGTCGTCTGGTCGCAGCGCGACAACAATAATTACGAACAGACCGGCCTGCTCACGGCGCTGAATTATTTTTCGGGCAACAGCCAGCTGTTCCTGAAGAACTTCTACCTGAAGAGCAAACGCTCGATCGAGAAGCCGCTACAGGCCGGCCCGGCGGCCTACGTGTTCCCGGTCGACGACAGCCGCAGCGGTTCACGTGCGCAGCTGCTGCGCATCATGCAGCTGCAACATGCCGAGGTCAGCCGCCTCACGGCGCCGGTCACCGTGACCCTGCCAGCGTCCAAGGGCGACGATGGCAAGGCCACCAAGCCCACCTCGCGCACGTTTGCCGCCGGCAGCTACGTGGTGCGGATGGATCAGCCGTATTCGCGCATCGCCGACAGCCTGCTCGATCGCCAGTACTGGTCGCCGAAGGATCCGCAGCAGCATCCGTACGACGATACCGGTTGGTCGATGGGCGACCTGTTCGACGTGCAGGTGGTACGCGTCACCGACAACGCCATCCTGAAGGCGCCGATGACCTTGCTCAGCGAGCCGGTCGCGGTGCCGCAGGGTCTGGCCGCGGTCGACATGCCCGCCGCGAAGTTGCCGCGCATCGCGCTGATGCACACCTGGCTGGATACCCAGACCGAAGGCTGGTGGCGGATGGCGCTGGACAAGCTGCACGTGCCGTACGACTACATCAGCACCCAGGACGTGGCAAAGACCGGCGACCTGCGCGCGAAGTACGACGTGATCCTGTTCGGCCCGATCGGCGGTACCAGCACACAGCAGATCATCGACGGCCTGCCGATGTGGGGCAATCCGATGCCGTGGAAGACCACCAAGCTGACGCCGAACCTCGGCCACATCGACAGCACCGACGACATCCGTCCCGGCCTCGGCGCCAACGGCGTCGCCCACCTCAAGCAGTTCGTGCAGACCGGCGGCCTGCTGATCGCCGCCGAGGACACCGCGAAATTCGCGATCGACACCGGCCTGGCGCCTGGCGTATTCGTCACCCCCAGCAGCAAGCTCAAAGTCGTCGGCAGTGTGCTGCAGGCGAAATTCGTCGATCGCCGCAGCCCGATCGCCACCAGCTACACCCGCGACGAACTGGCCCTGTACAGCGCCGCCGGCCAGTCGTTCACCGTGTCCAACCTGGTCACCGGCGACAGGGGCTTGCCGAACGCGAAGGACTTCCAGCGCCCGACCGGACGCGGCGGCCCGCACGACACCGACACACCGGAGGGACGCGCCTCGATCGATCCACCGGCCCTGCCCGACGTCAAGCCGTGGCAGGCACTGCCGCTGAACGCCGAGCAGATGCGCAACAACCCATGGGTGATTCCGGACGGACAGCGCCCCCAGGTGATCCTGCGCTACGCCGACACCGCACACCTGTTGATTTCCGGTCTGCTCGACGGCGGCGACGAGATGGCCGAGCGTGCCGCCGTGGTAGACGCCCGCTATGGCAAGGGCCACGTGCTGCTGTTCGCCAGCAACCCGATCTGGCGCGGCGAAACCATCGGCAGCTATCCGCTGGTCTTCAACGCCATTGTCAACTTCGATCGGCTGGATACGCCGTCTGCGAAACCGCAGGCGGAAAAGAAGGCTGAATAACCCACCACACCATCACCGTAATTCCACCAAGCCACTACCCACCACGCCGTCATTCCAGCGCAGGCCGAAATCGCTCTACGCTCGACAACGTCGCACGTTTTTCGAGGTTTCCTTGCGCAGTACCGGCATCGCTGTTGAAGAGCGATTCCGGCCTGCGCCGGAATGACAATGTAGGGAGGTTCTCGAAAACCCCTTACGCGCGCTCGGTTGCCACACCAGCGACTCGCTGACGCGGTTGCGTGTCGTAACACACGCTGACCCGGTTGCGACCTTCGCGCTTGGCCAGGTACAACCCGTCGTCGGCATGAATCAGCAGCTGACGCAGCTCGTAACCGGAACGGACAATCGTGGCTACGCCGAAACTGGCGGAGATCGGAATGCCGGGCGTGTCTTCATCGCTGGTCGCCGTGGCGATCGCCACGCGTATCTGTTCGGCCCGGTTCAGCGCCTGCTCGAGCGTGCATTCAGGCAGCACAATACCGAACTCCTCGCCACCGAGGCGCCCGAAGATATCGGTGGAGCGCAGATGCTGCTGACACGCTTCGACCGCGCTCTTGAGCACGCGGTCGCCCACCGCATGCCCATGGGTGTCGTTGACGACCTTGAAATGATCCAGATCGATCAGCACCAGACAGGCCTGCCGTGCCGATTTCTTGCAGTACTGCAACTGCAACTCTGCCGAACTGACGAAATGCTGCCGGTTGAAGATGCCGGTGAGACCGTCTCGCCGTGCCAGCTTCATGAAACGCAGTTGCGAGCGCTTGATCCGATAAGTCCAGAACGCGATGAAGGCCAGCACCGTCAGCAATAGGATGATGTACAGCCGACTTGTTTCAGAAGCCTTCTTGTCGAGTGTCTGCTGCAGTTTCAAAATCTGGTTCTGCTTGTTCAACGTGTCGATCTGCAGTTTTTTTGCCACAACTTGCTGCCGTACCGTCTGGAAGGCCAGCGCCTTTGCGCTTACATCGTTCAAATAGCCCTTGTTGGCGGCCATGTATTTTTCGTGATAGCTCAGGGCAGCTTCCAGGTCGCCCTGCTTCTTTTCGATCAGATACAGCAATTCATAGGCGCTGGTCAGCGACTTCGTGAACTCGTTCTTGACACCACTATCAATAGCGGCGTGCGCATACTGCTGCGCCAGCATGATATTGCCTTCATTCCAGTACGCCTGCGCCAGCGACGAATCAAAATCCGAAATCAGTTCCGGGTAGCCAATGTGTCGGACGTCTGCATAGTTCTTCTGCAAAAGCTTGATGGCAACGGATGATTGACCATGTTGAATGTCAAAACTTGCCACATAGAAACGTATCAAATTGGCGAATAGGAATTCTGATGTCTTGTTGCAGGCATCTATGGCTTCGCTGGACTGCTTGTCGAATGTCGAGAACTTGCCGCTCTCATACAGCGACTGAACCTGAAGAAATCTGCCTTTGCAGCTACCCTCACCGTCCGGGTTTTCCCGAAGCATCTGGTTTGCGTAATGCTGGCCGAGATCATATTGACCCGCTTCGTTGTAGAGAAACCCGGCAACCCCCAAAGCCTGAATCCGGGCATCCTTGTCGACAATCTGCGGTAGCTGGTCCAATAACTGGCTCATTCGCGCCAACGCATCCTCATAGCGGGATCCGATGACAAAGTTGTTCGCCAGGGTTGTGCCAGCACGAAACCGCAACGTGGCATCCGCGGATTCCACGATGATCGCGTTCAGCAACGGAGTGGCGGTTTCATAGTCGCCTTGATAACCAGCCTCCCACGCCTTGAGGTAACGCAGATACAGCTGCTGCTGTGGGGAAAGCCTGGTCGCCTGATCACCGAGCCGCTCCACGAGTTGCAGGAACTCAGGATGATCCGACGTCTTGACGCTGTCTGCCAGCTTGAGCAGTTGCGCAGGATCATCGGATATGGGCACGGCCGCAACGGCCGTGCCCATCAGCATAGCCACGAGCAATATCCAGCCGGCAAAACATGCCCAGCACTGTCTGCTCAATGGAAACATCGACTAGCCCGCCGGAACCACAGCCCGACGAAGCTCGGGATGCTCAGAGCCCTCTCCAGGCTCGCGGGAAGGAGTTTCCTCCGTTTCGTCGTCCTGCTCCTCATCCTCATTGCCAGGAAAATAAGCAGCGCAGAGGGGGAGTTGTCCCATCAACCCCTCCAGTTGCGCCTGATCCTTGGCAACGATGGCCGCCTGCAGCTCCGGGGCAATCTCTGCACTTGCCAGTGCCAGTTCCACTTCGCTCTGCGAGCCGTGACGCAACTGCGCGTCCTGCCCCATCTTCTCCAGAAAATCGATAACGTCCGACATGTGTAGTCCCCTAACTGTTGGTGATTTCGAAACCATGCCGCAATGACCCACATTCCGGCCAAGTGCGTTCGACAAAGCCCCGCCCCCTAAAACATCAACGCAAGGCATATACCTGCGCTGACGTTGAATCACTGCAGAATGGATACATGCATCTGCGAAATGCTCCCCACAGCACATCCTCCACATCATCTGCACCAAACTACAAGCTTGCCTGGAAATCCGCTCACAAAACACTTCGAGAACGAGGCTATGGCCTCATGCACGCTTTTCGCGAAGATATTCATCCTCGTCATTCATGCCAGGGAATACCACGCAGCAAACATTGCTTGCCCCGACCAATGCTTCCAGCTGCTGTTGATCCTTGGCGAGAATCGCTGCCTGCAGATCGGAATCCACCTGCATGTTCGTCAGCGCGAACTTCATCTCGCTCTGTGAGGCATGACGCAACCGCGCATCCTGTCCGATCAATTCAAGAAAATCGATGACGTTCGACATGGGTAGTCCTCGTTGGCGTGATTACCGCGACTGTCACTGGCCGGCTGAAAGGTTTGCCCCACGTCCCCTGCAGGCAAACCTGCCGCCCAATACTATGCCTGTTCCGGACCGCAAGGCGCCATATGCCGGATATGGCGGAATTAAGCCGCGCTGACCTCGCCGGCCATCGCAAGATCCAGCGCGGCAAGTCGGGCACGGATCTCGGTATCCGGCTGCAGCGGGCGGGCCGGCGGCACCACCACCGTGTCCGCCATCTCGACCCTCGCCTGCGGCAGGTCGCCCAGTCTCACTCGCTCGATGCGTGGCTGCTGGATCGGCAAGGTGGCGCTGCGATAGATGGTCAGCTCGTGATCCAGCGGATAATCGCGCGCCAGCACATCGACCAGCACCTGCTTGTAGGCCGGTCCGGTCGAGAACCGGGTCAGCGACTGGTCGCCGACCAGACCGACCTGCCACAGCACCAGATAGGCGGTCGGGTCGATCCGGCGCTGGTAGAACAGCAATTGGCTGGCCTCGAAATGCTGGCAACCGAAACGGCCCGGGTCGATGCCCAGATCCGCATACAGGCAATCCTCGGCGGAAATGCCGGGCTCCATATGCGCGGCATAACCCTCACTGCGGGCGATCTCGATGGACTTGTGCGGCGCCCAGGCGAACACGCCGGGATGGCCGTAGAAAACGCCACACACCTTCTTGCCCGCACGCACTTCGGTCAGGATGGCTTCCACCATCTGCCGGTAGGTCTGCATGCGCGACTTGCCCTCGCGGTAGTACGGCTGCAGGCTGCGCACGTCCGCGTGCATCTTGTTCAACCACAGCTCGACGATGCCGTCGGAGAGGCCGGCAAACACCACATCCGCCTGCTCGATATGGCTGCGTGCCAGCGGGCTGATATGCGAACCCAGAGTCATGCCAAGGCCCACGCAAACCAGGCTTCCGGGTGAACGTGCTGCATCCATGTTGTTTGCTCGTGCGGGTAAATCAGTCCGTTGTACCCGAATCCCGCTTCGACGGGAACGCCTCCATCAATGGCCGGATCAGATCCAGCGGCAGTGGGAACACGATGGTGGAGGATTTGCCATTGTTGGACATGTCGGCCAGCGTCTGCAGATAGCGCAGCTGCAGCGCCTGCGGCTGCTGCGACAGCATCGCGGCGGCATCGCGCAGTTTCTCGGCGGCCTGCATCTCGCCCTCGGCGTGAATCACTTTGGCGCGGCGTTCGCGCTCGGCCTCGGCCTGGCGGGCGATCGCGCGCACCATCGTCTCGTTGAGGTCGACGTCCTTGATCTCGACGTTGGCGACCTTGATGCCCCACGGGTCGGTGGCCTCGTCGAGGATCGTCTGCAAGGTGTGGTTGATCGAATCGCGCTGCGACAGGATTTCGTCCAGCTCATGCTGGCCCAGCACCGAGCGCAGCCGCGTCTGCGCCAGTTGACTGGTGGCCTGCAGGAAATTCTCCACCTGCAGCACGGATTTGTCGGGTTCCACCACGCGAAAGTAGACCACCGCATTCACGCGCACCGACACGTTGTCGCGCGAGATCACGTCCTGCGGCGGCACGTCCATCACGGTCACGCGCAAATCGACTCGCATCATCCGCTGCACCGCAGGGACCAGCAGCACCAGCCCCGGCCCCTTGGTGCCGGTGTAGCGGCCCAGCGTCAACACCACGCCGCGCTGATACTCCGGCAGGATCTTGACCGCGGAGAACAGCAGCAACGCGCCCAGAACTACGAGTATTCCGACGAATCCGAACATGACGCTGTCTCCTGTAAATCGGTGAGATTGCCAAACCATTCCCTTGCAAACCATGCCGCGCAAATCATGCCCATGCTTGAATCACGCCGGCACAACCCACAGCAACAAACCCTGCCGGCGCACCACACGCACCCGCGCGCCGGCCGGGAGGTCGCTGTCGCAGCGCACGCGCCAGCGCTCGCCATGCAGCATCACCCAGGCCTCGCCGCCAGCGCTCACCGGTTCCAGCAACTCGCCGGATTCAGTGATCATGGCAACATCGTTGAACTGATGAGCTCGTCGCGAACGCAAGACCAGCCAGACGATCAACGCCATCAAGGCGGCCGCGCCAAAGGCAAGGCCGCCGATGACGCCGAGATTGACGCCGTAGCCCGGCACATCCGTCTTCATCAGCATCACCGAACCGATCACGAACGAGACCACGCCACCGGCGCCCAGCGCGCCCACGGTGGGGTTGACTGCTTCGGCCACCAGCAGGCCGACGCCGAGCGCCATCAACGCCAGCCCCGCGTAGTTCACCGGCAGCAGTTGCAGCGCGTACAGGCCGACCAGCAGACTGATGCCGCCGACGATGCCCGGCAACATCGCACCAGGATGCATCGCTTCCAGCACCAGGCCGAACATGCCGGCCAGCAGCAACAGGTAGGCGATGGTGGGGTTGGTGATGATGGCGAGGAAACGCGTGCGTGCGCCAGGCGTGTAGTCGCGCATGACCGCGCCCTTGAGCTGCAGCGTGACGCTGCGATCGCCCACCTGCACATGGCGACCGTCCGCCTTGGCCAGCAGGTCGGCAGCGTCCGTTGCCACAAAGTCGATCACGTGCTGTTGCGCCGCTTCGCTGGCGGTCAACGTGGCCGCGCCACGCACGGCCTGTTCGGCCCACGGCACATTGCGTCCGCGCAGTTGCGCCAGCGAACGGATGTAGGCGATCGAATCGTTCAGCGCCTTGTGCGACTCGGCGTCACTGCCTTCGGCCGGCTTGTCTTCCGCCGAAGAGCTGGACGCGGCTGGCTTGTCGGAAGCGTCCGGCATCGGCGTGGTACCGCCCAGCTGGATCGGTGTCGCGGCACCCAGATGCGTGGCCGGCGCCATCGCCGCGATCTGCCCGGCATACAGGATGTAGGTGCCGGCCGAGGCCGCGCGCGCGCCACCCGGCGCAACGTAGACCAGCACCGGCAGCCTGCACGCCAGCATGCTGGCGATGATCTGCCGCATCGAATCGGCCAGACCGCCGGGCGTGTCCAGCCGCAGCACGATCGCCACCGCCCCGTCGGCCAGCGCACGTTGCGCGGCAGCGTCGAAGTACTCCGCCGCCACCGGGCCGATCGGGCCATCCAGCGTAATCTGCGCCACCATGGCGGTGGTCGCCGTGCGATCGGCAGGCGCAGCTGGCGCCGTGGTCGAGGCCACTCGCATCGACAGCATGCAGAAAATCGCGAACCCGCCCAACCAGGACCAACGTGCCATCACACCGAACTCCCGGCGACATCAACGTCGATGTCGCCACTGTAGCGCGGACGATGTATACAAACCGATCATTCACCGCTGCCGGGGTACGAATCCTGCGCGTGCTCAGCGCGAGAGAAACACCACCCTGGTCAGCTGCTCGAGCACGCCCCACAGGCGCGCGGCCATGGCCGTATCACTCGTAGCCGAGGCCGGTGATCACGGCCAGCCTACCGTGCTGTGAGGGAATGTCGTAGGCGGTCCAGGCGCTCATGCGGCGTGTTCCTGCGTGATGTGGGTTGCGTGGAGAGGCACAGCGTCGATTTCGAACGCACGCCACCACGGCGACTGCAGAACGGAGTCGGGACCCACGGTTTCGCCGGGCCGCGGCTGCACCAGCCGCACGCCCTGCTCCGCCGCCAGCGCGCGGATGCGCTCGGCCGGCTCGTCCCAGCGATGCATGGCGAGATCGAACGTGCCCCAGTGCACCGGCATCATCGTGCGGCCGCGCACCAGCTGATGCGCAGCGATGGATTGCTCCGGCTGCATGTGCACGTCCGGCCACAGTTCGTTGTATGCGCCGCATTCGATCAGGGTGAGATCGAACGGCCCGTAGCGCTCGCCGATCTCGGCAAAGCCCGCATGCATGCCCGTGTCACCGCTGAAGAACAGGCGCTCGCGCGTGCCGAGCACGCACCACGATGCCCACAGCGTCGAGTTGCCGTCACGCAGGCCACGGCCGGAAAAATGCTGCGCTGGCGTGGCCGCCAACGTCAGCGGGCCGAAGCTCGCTTGCTGCCACCAGTCCAGTTCCACCACGCGGGTTGCATCCACGCCCCAGGCAATCAACCGCTTGCCCACACCCAGCGGCGTGTAGAAGCGCTCAACCTTACCGGCCAGCGCACGGATGGTGTGGCGATCCAGATGATCGAAGTGATCGTGCGAGAGCAGCACCGCGTCGATCCGCGGCAGCTGTGCCACCGTCAACGCTGGCGGTGTGAAACGCTTCGGCCCCGCGAACGGCAGCGGCGAGGCACGTTCGCTCAGCACCGGATCGGTGAGCAGGCGCAGGCCGTCGATCTCGATCAACGCTGTGGAATGACCGAGCCAGGTCACCCGCAGCGCCTGCGAGGCCGGGCCGCTCAGTACATCGGCGCGCACCGGTGTCACCGGCAGCGCATGGCGCGGCTTGCGCCGGATGCCACGGTTGAGCCAGAACTCGCGCATCACGGCACGCAGACTGCCGGCTTGGGTATCGGCCACATTGCGGAAACGGCCGTCGCGCCAGGCGACTGCGCCAATATGGCCGGCGTCCGCCGGCGCACTATGCGTCAGCACGCGCCACACCGCGAACACGAGACCAAGTGCGCCAACGATGATCAAGCTGGTTACCATCATGGGACTCCGGCAATAAGTAAACGATGTCGTGTACTCTATGCCGGCAAGCAAAGAAAGTAAACTACTCCGTGTACTTTTCAGGGGTCGCTCTTGAACCGCAGTCTCAACAAGCGCAACGCCATGCTCGACGCCGGCATCGCCGAGCTCGCCGAACAGGGGCTGGCCGGCGCCAGCATGGAATCCATCGCCACCCGCGCCGAGGTTTCCAAGCGCACGCTGTACAAGCACTTCCCTTCCAAGGAAGCGGTGTTCGAGGCGGTGTTGCTGCTGCTGATCGAGCGGGTCGAGCCGCTCGGCAAACTGCACTACGACAACAAGCGCGATTTCGCCGAGCAGTTGCGCGAGATCGCCGAGCAGGAAATGCAGCTGATCTGCGATCCCGACTTCATTCGACTGAGTCGCGTGCTGATGGTCGAGTGCATGCGTTCGGAAGAACGCAGCCTGACCTTGATGGCGCAGTTCGGCGAGAAGGAAAACGGCTTGTTCCGCTGGTTCAGCGAGGCCGGCAAGGCCGGCAAGCTGGGCAAGCTCGATCCGCGCGCCATTGCCGACATGTTCGTGGCGATGCTGAAGTCACGCATCTACTGGCATTCGGTGATCGCGTGGCAACCTGCACCGAACAAAGCCATGCAGAAACGCGTCATCGATGAAGCCTGCCTTACCTTGATGAGCCGGCTGGGCAATTCCGGCGCACACTGAAGCAAGTCCCGTCCGTTCAACTGGAGGCAGACATGCCCAAGATCGACATGACTTCCGTAACCGAGCGCAGGGGCTCGGGCTATCCGGCGCCGTTCGCGCAATACGCCGGCGAGCGTGTCAAGCAGGCGCTCGGCCAGGCCGGCGGCCTGACCGATTTCGGCGTCAACCTCACGCACCTGCCACCAGGCACCTGGTCGAGCCAGCGCCACTGGCACTCGCACGAGGATGAATTCGTCTATGTGCTGTCAGGTGAGCTGACCCTGATCACCGATGCGGGCGATCAGTTGCTGCGCAGTGGCGACTGCGCGGCCTTTCCCAAGAATGTTCCGGATGGCCACCACCTGATCAACCGCAGCGACATGATGGCCGTCTATCTGGAAATCGGCAGTCGCCGCGACGACGATACCTGCAGTTATCCGGACATCGATCTGCACCTGGAACGGGCAGACGGGGGTTTCACACACAAGGACGGCACGAAGTACCCGTAGGTATCGATCAATCGTGCAGCGACCAGCGGGCAAGCACCTGCTGTTGCGGCTGACCCACGACGCTGTGGATCAGCGCGATCTCATCCACCCGCCACGACACCGGCTCGATCGCCGTGGGTTGCAGCAGCGTGGCGTGACTGTAGGCCAGCGTGACGTGCGGCGTGAACGTTCGCTCCAGATGCCCGCCCTGCCCGGCCAGCAGTAACGCGCGACGCAGGTCCTGCCACAACTGTTGCAGCGGCTCGGGAACCAGCGAGCTGCGCAATACGCATGGCGGCTGACGTCCATGGAAACCCGCTGCGTGATCCAGCGTCCACTCGAACGGAGCCGCGCGGATGCTGTCCGCTGCTGCTTTCGCAGCGGCAACGATATCCGGCCGCAGCATCGAGTGGTCGCCGAGGAAATGCAGCGTGGCGTGATAGCGGGCGGAATTGACCCAGCGGGCGCGCAATTCGGGGCACTGAACCCTGAGCGCGTCCGCCACAGCGGCAAGGCGGATGCGCACGGACTCTTCGGGAATCAGCGCGAGGAACAGGCGATGGACTTCGGCGGGCCTGGCATGTGCGTCGCCAAGCAGGTCGAGCTGTGGAAGATCGGTCGGAGTTTTTCGAATAGCCATGGATGCTATGTAACACGCACGGACCGTTGAAGAGCGATCCCACGTAGGGTGATGATCGGCGGGCACGCTGCCGATACCAAGTGCCCCGATGGATTGGCGAGCGCAGACTGCGCCTGGCATCCGTGGCCAAGGCTATTTAGTCGAAGCGGGCGCTGCAGGCAGCGTCTGTCCGATCAGGCGTGCACGGATCGCACGCAATTGAGTCTTGATCTTCGCCTCATTGGCAGGACCGACGCGGATCAGCAACTTCTGTCCGGCCGACAGCGATTCCAGCGCGGGATCGGTGTAGACGTAGTGCGTCTTCGAATGCACCAGCGCGGGTGGCTGGACCGGTTCCGGCGCAGTCAGCATATCGTCGATCACCACGATCAGCCGGTCGTTGAAGTAGCCCTTCGGGTAGCCGAGTTGCCGATAGGCTTCCTGGAACAACGGATACGCATGCACGTACCAGGCCACCAGTGCTTGCGGATCGACACCCTCGATGATCTGCATGTAGGGCGCGTAGCGCGCGACGTTCTGCGCACCAATCACCGTCGTACCGTCGCTGTCCTGCGTGATGAACGCGCCTTTCGGCGGATGCACCGGCAGCATGTAGGTACTCAAGCCACGGCGCGGCAGCGCGTCGATGGTCGCCACGATGCGCGCGATGATCTGCTGGCGCACCAGCAGTGACGACAGATCACCGCCGCCAGCCAGCGCGGCAAGGGCGGAGGCCACACTGGCATCGCTGTCATCCAGTGCCGGCAACGCGGCGGTCGAGGCGACCGCCGTCCCGGCCGGCGCCTGTTCGATCGGATGCTGGATCGGCGTGCTGACGTCACTGCTGGCTGCCGAAGTTGAAGCGGCTGGTGCGACCGTACTTTGCGGTGCACTCAGATGCATGGCCTTGCGTGCTAGGTATCCGCCTGCCAGCAGAATGCCCAGCACCACGATCACCGCTCCGATCCAGCTGCCCACCGATGCCTGTCTACTCACTATTCTTTCCTGCCTCTGTGCTTGATCGTGCTGTTTGACTTGTCGACACACGATTCGTTCATCCAGCAAGGCTTTCATGCCAACTTGAACCAGCGTGAACACGCCACACAGGCATTGCAGAGTAGGATGGTCGCGCTTGCGCTCCTCTCCAGCGTCCCGACGGTCATCGCCGTCTCGCTCCCCACCCACGCTTCATCCCGCTTGATGTTTGCCGGGACGATGCCCTCACGGGAGTGCCCATGCCGGGCTATACCACTCGCGAACTCGTGGTCCGCCTTGGCGGCCACGACTACCGCATCCGCGCGCTGAGCGATCTGCAGCAATTTGCCGATCCTCATCAGCTGGCCGATCGCATCGGCATATCCTCGGCGCTGTGGAGTCTGTTCGGGCAAGTGTGGCCGGCGGGCCGCGTGCTGGCCGAGGCGATGTCCACACACGACATCGTCGGCAAGCGCATCCTCGAACTCGGCTGCGGCCTGGGCCTGTCCAGCCTGGTACTGCAACAGCGCCACGCCGACATCACCGCCAGCGATCATCACCCACTGGCCGAATCGTTCCTGCGCCACAACACCGCGCAGAATCAATTGGCCACCATCACCTATTGCGACCTGCGTTGGGAAATTCCGGACACCGTGCTGGGCCGCTTCGACCTGATCATCGGCAGCGACATCCTGTACGAGAGCGGACATGCCGATCTGCTAGCCGCGATGGTGCACCGGCACGCCCTGCCCGACGCCGAGGTGCTGATCACCGACCCCGGCCGCGGCAACAGCGCACCGTTCACCCGCGCGCTAGCCGACCAGGGTTTCACTGTCATCGAACTGCGCAGCCGATTCGATGCCGCCGATGTCGCGCCATTCCGCGGCCGACTGCTGAGCTACCGGCGCGGCGACGTGATGTCGAATGGGGTACCGACGCGCGCTCACTGACCGGCGGTCGGCCAACGCCGGTTCGGTAGGTATCCCTTCGATAACAAAACGATCACATACCGGCGACGCGGTGGCGACAAAAATCAGACATCACCGATCTGGGTCCGCGCGGCGTGCCCGAACCGACACCGCTCCGCGCGACTGATGTCCAGGCCGGTACACGGAGGGAGCGCCCATGAAAACCCGATGCGTCTTCTGCACGTCCGACCTGACCGCTGCGCGAACTGCCATGGCCGCGGCGCGGGAAGCCGGCATCGATGACCGCGACATCTCGCTGGTCGCCCGCGAGGACATTGAGCTGGAAAGAATCCCCGACCACCTGATGCAGGGACGCAACGACTTCTATCCCGCCGCGCTGCGTGGCGGCGCCTGCGGCGGCGGCACCGGCCTGCTGCTGGGGCTCATCGCCGTGGCCGTACCGCCACTGGGCGTGACTCTCGCCGGTGCGGCGGCGATCACCGTGGCAGGCGCCGTGTTCGGCAGCTGGATCGGTGAACTGGTCGGCTTCGAGGTGCCCGACGTGGTCAGTCGAAAATTCAAGGACGAGATCGCAGCCGGCCGCATCCTGGTGGTGATCGACGCCAACAAGGAACAGCTCGCGATAGCCGAACCGGCAGTCGCGCGCACCGGCGCCACGCTGCTGCCGTTCCACGCGCATACCGTGCTGACCTGAGCGTGCCCGGTCAGGGCCGGCTCAGCTCATGTCTTCAGCCGATAGCCGCTACGGAAGATCCACCACACCAGCGCGAGGCACACGGTGAGAAACACCAGGGTCATCCCCACGCTGATGCCCAGGCTGACGTCGGACACGCCGTAGAAGCTCCAGCGGAACCCGCTGATCAGATACACCACCGGATTGAACAGGGTGACCTTCTGCCAGAACGGCGGCAGCATGTGGATCGAGTAGAAGCTGCCGCCGAGGAAGGTCAGCGGCGTCACGATCAGCAAGGGCACCAGCTGCAGTTTCTCGAAGTTGTCCGCCCAGATGCCGATGATGAAACCGAACAGGCTGAAGGTCAGGGCGGTGAGCATCAGGAAGGTCAACATCCACAGCGGATGCGCGATCTCGAAGGTGACGAACAGCCGCGCGGTGACCAGGATGATCAGGCCCAGCAGGATCGACTTGCTCGCCGCCGCGCCCACGTAGCCGGCCACGATCTCGAACGCGGACACCGGCGCCGACAGGATCTCGTAGATCGTGCCGACGAACTTCGGGAAGTAGATGCCGAACGAAGCGTTCGAGATGCTCTGCGTCAGCAGCGACAGCATCACCAGACCCGGCACGATGAAGGCGCCATAGCTGACCCCGCCGATCGCGTTCATGTGCGAACCGATCGCCGAACCGAACACCACGAAGTACAGCGAGGTGGAGATCACCGGCGAGACGATGCTCTGCAGCAGCGTGCGCCAGGTACGCGCCATTTCGAAAAAGTAGATCGCGCGGATGGCGTAGATGTTCATGCGCGTTCCCTCACCAGGTTCACGAAAATATCCTCCAGCGAACTCTGGCTGGTCTTGAGGTCCTTGAAGTCGATGCCCGCCTCGCCGAGCCGGCGCAACAGCACGTCGATGCCGGTGTGCTCGCCCTGCGCGTCGAACGTGTAGACCAGCTGGTGGCCGTCGGCCGACAGCTCCAGCGCGTAACCGGACAATGCCGCCGGAATGGCTTGCAGCGGACTCTGCAGCTGCAGGGTCAGCTGCTTGCGGCCGAGCTTGTTCATCAGCTCGGCCTTGTCTTCGACCAGGATGAGTTCGCCCTTGTTGATCACGCCGATGCGGTCGGCCATCTCCTCGGCCTCGTCGATGTAATGCGTGGTCAGGATGATGGTGACGCCGCTGGCGCGCAGCGCACGCACCATCGCCCACATGTCGCGGCGCAACTCCACGTCGACGCCGGCGGTGGGCTCGTCCAGAAAAAGGATCTGCGGCTCGTGCGACAGCGCCTTGGCGATCATCACGCGCCGCTTCATGCCACCGGACAGCGTCCTCAGCCGGCTGTCCTTCTTGCCCCACAGCGACAACTCCTTCAACACTTTCTCGACATGTGCCGGGTTCGCGCTCTTGCCGAACAGGCCGCGGCTGAAGCGGACCGTGTTCCACACCGTCTCGAACGCGTCGGTGGTCAGCTCCTGCGGCACCAGGCCGATCTTCGAGCGCGCCGCGCGGTAGTCGCGCACCACGTCGTGGCCATCGGCCAGCACCGTACCCTCGCTCGGATTGACGATGCCGCAGATGATGCTGATCAGCGTGGTCTTGCCGGCACCGTTCGGACCCAGCAGCGCGAAGATCTCGCCCTGGCGGATTTCCAGATCGATCTGCTTGAGTGCCTGGAATCCCGTGGCGTATGTCTTGCTGAGCTGTCTGACAGAGATGATCGGCTGCACGCGATCTCCTGGGGAGTGGTTGATGCGGAGGAAGCGATGGTATGCCCAGGCCGGTGTCAGGGCTACCCATCCTCGACGGATCGGCGGCGGTGTTTTATGGTCGAGGATGCGATTCCGGGAACATGCATGAATTCGATCGAAGTAGCCTTGGCCATGTTGCTGGCGGTGGTCGCCAGCGGTTATCTGGTACGCGTGTTGCCGTTCTCGCTGCCGTTGCCGCTGGTGCAGATCAGCATGGGCGCGGTGATCGCCGGCGTGTTCAAGCATGGCGTGGCGCTGGATCCGGAGATCTTCTTCCTGCTGTTCCTGCCGCCGCTGCTGTTCCTGGATGGCTGGCGCATCCCCAAGGACGGCCTGCTGCGCGACCGCGGCGTGATCCTGGAGCTGGCGCTGGGGCTGGTGGTGTTCACCGTGATCGGTGTCGGCCTGCTGATCCACTGGCTGATACCCGCGATGCCGCTGGCGGCGGCGTTTGCGCTGGCCGCGATCGTGTCGCCGACCGATCCGGTGGCGGTGTCGTCGATCACCGCGCGAGTGCCGATCCCGAAACGGCTGCTGCACATCCTCGAAGGCGAGTCGCTGCTCAACGACGCGACCGGCCTGGTCTGCTTCCGCTTTGCGGTGGCGGCGGCGGTGACCGGCAGCTTCTCGCTGATGTCGGCATCGCTGACCTTCCTGTGGGTGGCGCTGGCCGGCCTGGGCATCGGCGTGCTGGTGACGCTGGCGGTGAGTCTCGCGCAGCGCTGGCTGTCGCGCCAATTCGGCGAGGAGGCCGGCTCGCCGATCCTGATCAGCCTGCTGATCCCGTTCGGCGCCTACCTGTTGGCCGAGCATCTGCAGGCATCAGGCATCCTGGCCGCCGTGGCGGCGGGTATCACCATGAGCTATGTCGAGCTCAGCGGCCGCGCGCTGGCCACCACGCGGGTGCAGCGTTCGGCGGTGTGGAACACTGTGCAGTTCGCCCTGAACGGCATCATGTTCGTGCTGCTCGGCGAGCAGCTGCCCAGCAGCCTGCTCGGCGCGGTGGCTTCGGTCGAACAGAGTGGTCATCGCAATCCATGGTGGTTGCTGGTGTATGCGCTGGCGATCAACCTGGGGCTGGCGCTGCTGCGTTTCGCGTGGGTGTGGATCTCGCTGCGGCTGACCCTGTTCAAGGCACATCAGCGCGGCGAAGCGCCGGGAAAAGTGCACTGGCGGCTGGTGCTGGCGACCTCGCTGGCGGGCGTGCGCGGCGCGATCACCCTCGCCGGCGTGATGACCCTGCCCCTGCTGATGGCGGACGGCACGCCGTTCCCGGCGCGCGAACTGGCGATCTTCCTGGCCACCGCGGTGATCCTGCTGTCGTTGCTGGTGGCCAGTGTGGGCCTGCCGCACCTGTTGAAGGGACTGGAACTGCCGCTGGAATCGGCCGGGCTGCGCGAGGAAACCCGCGCCCGCCATGCCGCTGCCACGGCGGCGATCGCCGCGATCGAAAAGGCCCAGCACGACCTGCTGCAGAAAACCGCCGCCACCGACGCCGACGTCTATACTCATGCCGCCACCCGCGTGATCGCGCTGTACCAGCACCGACTCGGCGACGACGCCTCCAGCGAAGGCGAGATCCGGCAACTGCGCAAGGACGACGAGGCAGAACGCGAGTTGCGCCTGGCCGCGCTGCAAGGGGAACGCGAGGCGATCTTCCATCTCGCGCGGCACCGCCAGCTGCCCGACGAGGTATCGCGCAAGCTGATCCGCGAGATCGATCTGGTCGAAGCGCGCTATCGCTGAATGCGCCGGCACGGCATGTCCTGATCGCACCCGGCAAGATGCCGCCCGCTCGACAACTCGTGCCTGGAACGTTTGAACCATATTCCGCGCGGGCGACACTCACCCTTGCGCCGGGTCAGTTCACCACCTTCGTGACTGCACTGATACGCTGCATCATCGCGCGAGGAAAACCGCATGCTCCGCACACTGTTGCTGGCGATACTGATGACCGCCATCTCGCCTGCGGCGATGGCCACCGCGCTGCCCAACCAGCCGGTGCCTGCACTCGATCTGCAGCGTTATACCGGCCAGTGGTACGAGATCGCGCACTTGCCGATGTACTTCCAGCGCAAGTGCCTGGACGCCGTCATCGCCACCTATACGCCAAACCCCGACGGCAGCATCCACGTGCACAACACCTGCCGTACCAGCGACGGCATGACGAGCGTCGATGGCGTGGCGAAGATCACGCCAGGCCAGCCCGCCGCGCTCAAGGTGCGTTTCGTGCCGGCGTGGCTGACCTGGCTGCCGCAGGCGTGGGCCGACTACTGGGTGATCGAAGTGGATGCCGACTACCGCTGGGCTGTGATCGGCAGTCCCAGCCGCAAATATCTGTGGATACTCTCGCGCCAGCGCGACATGCCGCGCGAACTGTTCGACACCCTCAAGCAGCGGGCGCGGCAGCGCGGCTACGCGGTCGACAAGTTGATGATGATGGCGCCGTTGAACTGACTGTGCCGTGCGGTTGACGGCAGCACCACGGCAATAGGCTGTACGCGCGCTGCCGCCACCCGCACAACCGGTTTTCTCGCGCCGCGTTCACAATGCCGGATGCACAGTGTCGGAGTGCCCGAATCCGGATCCAGCCATCGGGCCAGCGTAATGGCTTTGCGTCGTCATGATCGACGCACGCGTGACGCAATGGCCGTTCTGGATCCTGTTTCGAGAGAAGGTGGAAAACGTGAGATCGATAGCGCGACGTACGGGTGTCATCGCCACCCTGGTGATGGTCGGCCTGCTGGGTGCCTGCACCACGCTGCGCACCGACTACATCAAGCAGCCGTCGAAGGCGCTGCCGCCGACCACCGCCACGCCGAGCGGACGCTATATCCGCGCCGCCACAAACCAGCACGTCGACGAGTCCGGCTTCCGTCTGCTGACACTCAGCAACAACGCGCTGATGAGCCGCGTCGTGCTGGCCGACCACGCACAGCATTCGATCGACCTGCAGTACTACATCTTCAACAACGACGCGACCGGCCGGCTGGTCGCGCAGCGCTTGCTGGCTGCGGCGGATCGTGGTGTGCGTGTGCGCATGCTGCTCGACGACGTCAGCGCAACGGATGCCGTCGACATGCTGGATGCGCTGGACGCACACCCGAACATCGAGGTGCGCCTGTTCAACCCGTTCCATACGCGCAAGCCGTCGTTCCTGTCCAGGACCACGCAGTTCATGCTCGATGCGCACCGGCTCAACCGCCGCATGCACAACAAGTCGTACATCGTGGACGGCAACGTGGCGATCGTCGGCGGCCGCAACATCGGCGATGCCTATTTCGATGCCGGCAACGACACCAACTTCCGCGACCTCGATCTGATTGCGATCGGCCCGGTGGTGAAGCAAGCCTCGCATGCCTTCGACGAATACTGGAATTGCGACGCCGCCTATCCGGTCAAGGCCTTCAACGGCAAACACGCCAGCCACTACGACCTGGCGCAACTGCGCGCGGATCTGCACCGCGACGCACGCGCGTTCGCGCAGAGCGACTACGCGCAGGCAACCCTGGACAAGCTGCCCAACGGCCCATCCGGCGATCGCCCCGGCGCGTGGTTCTGGGGCTCGGCCACGCTGGTCGCCGACCAGCCGGCAAAAATCGATGCCGACAAGGAAGAAACGCGCGCGCTGCGCATCGGCCCGCAGATCAAGTCGATGACCGATCAGGCGCAGCAGGACGTGCTGCTGATCTCGCCCTATTTCATCCCCGGCGATAACGGTACGCATTACCTCACCGACATGGTCGGCCGCGGCGTGGCGGTGAAAGTGCTGACCAATTCGCTTGCTTCCACCGACGAGGCCGCTGTGCATGCGGGCTACTCGCGCTACCGTCGAGCGCTGCTCGAAGGCGGCGTGCAGTTGTACGAATTGCGCCCCGCCGCCGGCGTGGAGCAGCCGGCGACCTCGCAAGGCACATCCTCCGGTGTCAGTCTGCACGCCAAGGCGATCGTGGTCGACGGGAAGCTGGTCTTCATCGGCTCGATGAACATGGACCAGCGATCGAAACTGCTCAATACCGAGATGGGCATCATCGTCGACTGCCCGGCGCTGGCCGTGGCGGTGACTCATTTCTTCGACATCGCCACCCAGCCCAGCAGCGCCTACCATGTGACGCTGAGCCAGCCGCATGGCGGACGCATGCAATGGCAGGACAGCGAAAACGGCAAGCTGGTGACCTACCACCGCGATCCCAAAGCCAGCCTGAAACGCCGAATGGAAGTGAACCTGATCCGGCTCATGCCGATCGAAGGCATGCTCTGAGCGGCGTTCGCCACACCCGCCCGACACCATGCCAATGGCATATCACCGCCGCAACGGAGCACACCCATGCACAGGATGATCACGACCCTGATGCTGTTCACCCTGCTGGCACTGCCGGCATTCGCCCAGCAGGATATCGAGCAGCAGAAAATCGCCTACCTGATCGACTCAGTGGCCACGTTGCAGGGCGCAACCTTCATCCGCAACGGCACTGAATACAATGCGGAACGCGCTGCCGACCACATGCGCCTGAAACTGCGCTTTGCCGGCAGCCGCGTGAAGACCGCCGAAGACTTCATCACGTATTGCGGCACCGGTTCGTCGATGTCCGGAACCAAGTACACGATCCGGTTTCAGGATGGTCGCGCCGTCGATTCCGCTGCCTTCCTGCAAGGCAAACTGGCCGAGTATGCGACGCGTCGTCTGGGCCATGTCCTGGCGGCGCCTGCCCACTGACATGAGGGAATGAGCCGGCTGCCGAGTGTCCGGGAACAGCCCGCCCTGACCGATTTGTTTTTGCACGTGTCAAACGTCGATCGCTACTTCTTCGTATCCAGCGGACTCGGAGCACAGCCCACCTTCTGCACGGTGTAGCTGATACCAGCCACGCGCCAGCCTTCAGCTGTACGCACCATGCTGAAGCTGTCGATGCCGCAGTGGGACAGTTTGCCGTCGAGATGGAAATCGTACGGCGCCCATACCTGTGCAATGTCGCCCTGCACCGTCACTTGCGCGTTCCAGATGCGCTCGCGGAACGCTTCCTTGTGTCTGGCCAGTGAATCCAGATAGTCGGTATCGTGCTCCATCGCCAGCGTCCCGTCGGACTTCACCACCACAAAGCCGGCGCCGGGCACAATGAGTTTGCGCGAGGCATCCACGTCATGTTTCGCCATGGCGTCGAACAACGCATCCACCGCGCCAAGCACTTCACGCTGGATGGCTGTATGCGCTTCCTTCGCCTGCACAGTGATGCCGGCAAATGCGAAGAGGGCTGCGCTGCCCAGCTGCAAGAGGATTTTCATTCGACGGCTCATGGATGGACCTCGTGATGGCTGGGCAGGATCGTAACGGACGAACGAACAGGAGAGTATTTATCCAAGTAGCTTGCAATTGTATTGCGCGCTATTTAATATGCGCAGCCATGAGCACCTCCCGTCCATCGCCACCGGTTGCCGCCGCATCCACGCCGAAGCTAGATGCACAGTTGTGCTTTGCGCTGTACTCGGCTGGCCTGGCGATGAACAAGGTGTATCGCAAGCTGCTCAAGTCGCTGGGTCTCACCTACCCGCAATATCTGGTGATGATGGTGTTGTGGCAGGACGAGAACCAGAGCGTGTCGGAGATCGGTACGCGGCTGTTTCTCGACTCGGCCACGCTGACACCGCTGCTCAAGCGCCTGGAAACCGCCGGGCTGGTGGCGCGGCTGCGCTCACGCGAGGATGAGCGGCATGTCGTCATCACCCTGACGGCCCGCGGCAAGGCCTTGCAGGCCAAGGCCGGCAAAGTTCAGGAGTCGGTGTTCTGTGCCACCCGGTGCACGCCCAGCGAGCTGAAGCACCTGAAAGGCGAATTGCAGGATCTGCGCAACAGGTTGTCCGACGAAGCCTGAACAACCAGTTCTTTTGTCCATTCAAATAGCGCGCTATTAAATAGCCAGCTATAAATAAGCAACAACCACCAGGAGACACCCATGTCCATCGAAAAAGTCCTGTATCGCTCCAAAGCCACCGCCACCGGCGGCCGTGACGGCCGCGCCACCTCGTCCGACAATATGCTCGACATCAAGCTGACCACGCCGAAGGAACTCGGCGGTGCGGGTGGCGACGGCACCAACCCCGAGCAGCTGTTCGCCGCCGGCTACTCGGCCTGCTTCATTGGCGCGATGAAGTACGTGGCGGCCCAGCAGAAGCTGCAATTGCCCGCCGATACCCAGGTGACCGGCCAAGTCGGCATCGGTCCCATTCCGACCGGCTTCGGCATCGAGGTCGAGCTGAGTGTCTCGATTCCCGGCTGGCCGCGTGCCGATGCCGAGGCGCTGGTGCAGAAAGCGCACATCGTGTGCCCGTACTCCAACGCCACCCGCAACAACATCGATGTCACATTGACCATCGTCTGAGATAACTCAGAGCGTGTGAGGCACTGAAACGACGGCTATGGAAGGCCGCCGTTTTCATGCCGGCTCGCGAGCGGCGCTCAGAACAGCAGTAGCAGCAATGGCACGATGATTCCGGCGAACAGAGTCATGCCGAAAAGCCTGGGCTTGCGGCTGAATCGCCAAGCCATGTACAGGCCGCTCAACACCGAAATGAGCAAGCCCAGGGATACCAGACCGAAGAAGATCTTCATCGGCAGCAGGTTCTTTTTCGGTTTCGCATCGGCACGCTCGACCGGCTGGTTCGATGACGCTGTTGCCCGCACTTCGGTTGAAGCATTTGCCTGCGACGGCAGCGCTGCCGCAGCGTCAGGATTCGCCGCAGCGACCGGCGCTTCCGGCGGGCGCGGCTTCCGCGCTGGCATCACCGTGGTCTGCTTCTTGTGCAGTTGCGCCATGCTGGCCAGCCAAGCCGGCGGCGTGTAGCTGCTGCCGCGGGTGGTTTCATGCAGGCTGAAGCTCTGCAACCCACCGGTGATCGCGAAGAACAGCAGCATCGGTGCGGTGAACACACCGAGATAGAGATGGGCGGTGCGGGTGGTCCGAAGGAAATGATGGGACAGCGACATAAGACCTGCTGGCGGCAAGGGAATCCAGTGGACTTTACCCGGGTTGTTTCGCGACGGCAATGATAATCACTCTCATCTTCAGCCGCATGCCCGGCCACCTCACAATCATCACTGTGGGACGGATCGGCGGCGACGAATTCGTGGTGCTGCTCAACGGCATCAGCCAGCCGGAGCATGCCGCCGCCATTGCCGAGAAAATCCGTACCTCGTTCAACCAGCCATTCGAGCTGGCCGGGCACCGCCTGCACGTCACATCGAGTATCGGCATAGCCGTCTATCCCGAACACGGCGACGGAGACAAGCAGCTGATGCGGCACGCCGACGACGCGATGTATGGCGCCAAGCGGCAGGTTGGCAACCAGTCGACGATGGCCCTGGTGTCGTTACCGTAGGTCGGCGCTGATGCAGGCCATCAGGCCTTTTTCAGGAAGCATACCTTCAGCACCAGGCCCTTGATCTTGTCGGAGTTGCCTTCGATGTGCTCGGCGTCACCATCGACCAGGCGGATATTGCGGATCACGCTGCCCTGCTTCAACGGGATCGACGAGCCCTTCACCTTCAGGTCCTTGATCACCGTCACCGTGTCGCCGCTGTTGAGGACATTGCCGTTGACATCCCGCACCACCAAGCTGGCGTCAGTCGCATCCGCGCCTGCCGTGATCGGCCATTCATGCCCACAGTCGGCACAGACATGGTTGTCGCCATCCGGGTAGATATTTTCCATGGCACACAACGGGCAGATGGGCATCTGGGGCATCGGTCGGTCCTGGCAGTTCATTCGTCGGGCCGCAAGTATACGAGCCAGTACGCGCCAGCCCGAGCGTGGAGATGCGGAAAACCGGCAAGCAGCATGGGAAAATGCGACCAGTCATTCCGCCCTTCACGCGCCCGACATCAACATGGCGCTAAATCTGTACTTACTGCCGCGGAGACTCGTCATGAACGCACATCAGGTTCTCGCTACCGTTGCCGTGAGCGATTTTGCTGCCTCCAGCGCCTGGTATGCCCGCCTGTTCGGTCGCGCACCCGACAACCTCCCGAACGCATCCTGCGCCGAATGGCAGATCGCCAAATCCGCAACGATCCAGGTGCTGCCAAGGCCTGACTTTGTCGACCTGCAAAACCCGATGGGCTGGACGTCGGTCGGCATCATTGTCGATGACCTCGACGAGGTACTGGCAGGGTTGCAGGGACGACAGATCGACGCGGCACCTCCACAGGCCGCCACCCACTTCATGCGCTTTGTCCCGGTGAGCGATCCGGACGGCAACATGGTGACCTTCGTCGAGTCGACTACCGGCTGACCTGCGCGGACGAGGCGTGCGATTGTGGATGCCGCACCATCCGCTATTCCTCGTCAGGCAAGTCCGGCAGTTCCGGCATGCTAGCCATTTCAGCCAGCAAATCCTGCACTTCGAGCTCAGGCTTGAGCGCCAGCGGCCAGCGCCCGATCACTTCATATTTGGACTGACCGAAGAAACTGCGGATCAGCACGAACTCACGCACATGCCAGTGAATCGAGGCGATCGATTCCTCGATCGAGTCGACGGCGTGGCCATGCAACAGGGTCACGTGCGGCAGGAAGCTGGAGACTCCGCTTACCTGCAGTCCAACGCGGGCTTGCGCTGCGGCAATCGCCTTGCGCAGCTGCAATGCCGACTCGGTAGTAGCGGTGTCCGCACACAGCACGAACGGGAACTGACCGTCCTTGGCGCTGAAACGCATCGCTGAATCCAGAATCGCGACAAAGCCCATGGCGCGCACCTCGCCGGCCGCAGCCAGCAAGGCACCTTCCAGAGATTGTCGCAGCCGCTCGGGCTTGCCCATCGGACACAGCGACAGATGCAGGTTGTCGATGCCGACCAGCGACCCGCTGACACGATGCGACTTGCGAAAACGCTCGCCCACGCCGACGATCTCGGACCTCGCGAGGTCATCCGGCAACAGCGCAAAGAAGTAGTTGATGCCGGGCGCAAGTTCGGATTGGCTCGGTGAGGTCGGAATAGTCTGCGTCTCCGCGGCAATCGGGGTAACAACAGGTTACACGCTCCACGGTGCTCCCCGCTACGCTGCAAAACGCGCATCGGACCGTGCATCGAACGTCCTGCGGCAACCCCTGACATGCGGGATTGCCGTGCACCTATCAAACCAGGAAACGGCAGGCCGTGAACCTGAGCGCCATGCCGCATGGCATGGCTTCCACTACTTCTGCTCGCGCATGCGCAGCCAGTGCACCTGGATACCGTTGGCCTGGTCGTCGGCACGCTGTCCTGGCCGACTCGCGAGAACCTCGGCCCAGATGGTTTCCATGCCGGATTCCCGCGGCCGGTTCACGCGTACATGCTCACCTTGCGCCATCGGGAAACATGTCTGGAGAACCATCGCTTCGTCACTCTGCCAGACCAGCACGGCTGGCTTGGTGACGCCCTCGCCCCATCCAAAATGGATCTGCAGATCCAATGGCGGGGCCGATCCACGATTGTCGAGGTGCCAGTCTCCGGACTTGTTCAGCAGTACCCCCAGTTGCGGGTCATTCCAGTCGACTCCGGAAATCAACAACGCAGGGTAAGACTTGTTGTCTGCCATGGACGGAACCTCCAGTCGGAGACGAACCACTGAGCTTCCTGCTGACCTGCGGCTCGCCACGTCGGACCAATCCCGCCGAAGCTCGCACGCGTGCATATCAAAGCAGTTACCTTGGAACCGGCCCACATGCCGTTCAGTCAGGCACAGCGCGATAGTAGCGCAAGACGCGGAACGATCCTCGTGGCGATGACCTTCACGGATCTGACTGCGGCCAGCCACGCCACCAGGCCCGCTGCGGGAACGGGCAGGAGCGCTGCCGGACGGGTCGGTGGTCCGACCAACGACACCAACTGAAGCCTGTACCGCTGGAGTAAGCTGGCCCTGCCACGGCTTCCCCCTTTGCCGGGCATCCCATCGATCGACATCGTCACGTTCACCAGGAGGAAGAATCATGGCTTTCCCTGCTCGTGCTTCCAGTGATGCCATCTCGCAAATCAACGTCACCCCACTCGTCGATGTCATGTTGGTGCTGCTGATCATCTTCATGATCACGGCCCCGGTCGTTGCCAAAAAACTGAAAATCGACCTGCCGCAACACATCCCGGATGGCACGCAGCAGAAAGCCGAACCGATCCAGCTGGTGATCCGTGCCGACGGCTCGATGTACTGGAACGACACGCCTGTCGACCAAATCGCCATCAATGCCCAGTTGACCATCGCCGCACTGCAGAAAGTCCAACCGGCGCTGTACATCGATGCCGCCGGCGGAACGCCCTATCAGGTGGTAGCGCGTGTTCTCTCCAGTGCAAAGTCGAGCGGCCTGACCAGCATCAATTTCATCGACCAGCGATAACCCCTCCATCGTGCGCGGCAACCGCCGCGCACGATGGAAAATCCCTGTAGCACGATGCTCTCCGGCTACGTCCCGAAGGAAATTTCCTGGAGATTGCCCCAAGCAAGGGGGCCTTTTGGCATGCGCATGCAAATGAGGCGATGATGACGCGAACCTGCTCCCGGAGAACGCATCCATGACCCTTGCCACCGTCCACGCCATCACCGGCCCCACGCCTTTCACGGTGACATTGACCGACGAGCTCGGACATAGCTGGCTGGCGGACGAACCCGCCGACGCAGGTGGTGCCGATGCCGGCCCGTCGCCACATCAGCTGCTGCTTTCGGCGCTCGGTGCCTGCACCGCGATCACCTTGCAGATGTATGCGGCGCGCAAGCAATGGCCGCTGACCGGCGTCGGTGTCGAGTTGCGCTTCAACCCCGACGGCACACCTGCCACCGGCAACGATATTGCACGTGCGATCACCCTGCAGGGATTGTTGACCGACGAGCAGCGCGAGCGCCTGCTGCAGATCGCCAACCTGTGCCCGATCCACAAGGTACTGAGTGGCGAAGTACGCATCGCCACGCGACTGGAAGCGAACCTCTAGCGCAGCCTGGCCGGAGGCATCCCGCCGCAACGCCGCTCAACGCAGCTGGCTGTCCTTGCTGCCACGACGGTTGTAGAGACCGGCACTGCGGCTCTCTTCATCGTGCGTTTCCTGGCAGACCACACACAGACGCACACCCGGCACGGCCTTGCGCCGTGCCGCCGGAATGGGCGCATCGCATTCCTCGCAGCGCATCAGGCCAGGGCCCTTGTGCAGCTGCTGGCGCGCACGCTGCACCGCGTCGTTGACCGTGGCGTCGATCTGGTCCTGCACGGCGCCATCGCCTGCCCAACCCGTTGCCATGGAAACCTCCGGAAGTCTCAGATTCGTTCAAGATGTGGGCATCGGCCACGAATATCCAGCGCGATCCGCCATGCTTTGCGCCGGTATTGCAAGTACACCTAATGCCCTTTCTTCGAACCCAGCGCGCCCTGCAGCAAGCTGTTGAGCACATCTTTCTTGCTGGTTGATTTGCCGGAAGTACCGGTATCGGTCGCCGGGGAAGCCGTGTTCTTCGAACCGGCGAGACCTGCCTTGAGCAGGCCGGTGACAGCGGTCGGGTCGATCTTGAAGCTGGGTGCGCTGGCAGTGCCGGTGACATGCACACCGATGCCCTGATCGGTAGTGCCGCTGAGCACGCCACCAAGCAGGCGTCCCGCGCCGGAGTTGCCGAGCAAGCCACCGATACCCTGCCCGCCCTGGCTACCGCCGGTGATGGCCTTGTCGAGTTTGACCAGCATGCGGAAGTCGAGTTTGCCGTCCGCCGCCATGCTGCCCTGCCCGGCGATGTTGCCGAGGTCGACTATGTCCGCATGGACCGGGTTGGCATGGATACCGGAGGGCGCGATATTAAGCGTCGCGTCGGCATGCCGGATCACCGTGTCCTGCGGTGCCTTGATCCCGGCCAGGGTCAGCGCACCGCCGAGTTTCGAGCCGAGACTGAAACCGTTGAGGCGGGAATCGTCCAGGGTCACCGGACCGGTGATCACCAGCGCGTCGAGTGGGCCTTGTGCATGCATATCCACGCCCAGGCTGCCGCCGCTGAGACTGGAGTTCTTCGGCAATACCACGCCGAAGACCGGCAACAACGGCTCCAGGTCATCGACCGGCAACTGCCTGCCATTGATGTGCAGGTCCAGTTGCATGACCTTCGGGCGGTTGTCGAAGTTGCCGTTGATGGCTACACGCGTCGCGCCCATGCCAAGTGTGGAATGGTCGATGCTGCCGCGGCCGCTGCCGAGATCGTAGCTGGCTTCATAATCGATGCGCACCGGCCGCGGCGAGGTCGAACCAGCCGCCACCAATTTGAGCTGGCGCGCATCGATGCCGCCTTTTGATTGCAACATCCCCTTGTCCGAGTTGATGCGCGTGTCGATGTCGAGTACACCGCCGACACCCCCGCTGCTGTTCATCAGTCCGGCGCCGACCAGATCCAGATCGTGCATGACCAGGTGCGCATCGACCGGCGTCAGCACCGCGTTGGCCGCATCCCACGGACCGAGCTTGCCGTCGAGCTGCAGCGTTCCGCCACCGGCCATCGCCGCGCTCATCGAAAACGGAAACGCGGCACGCAGGCCGACGTGATCGGCACTCAGCTGCACCTTCTGGTAGCTGCGCGCGCCGCCGACGGCACGCGCGACGTCGATGCGGCCATCCTTGATGCGCAGCTTGTCGACGCTGAACGCAAGCGGCTGGCTGGATGCTTCGGGCGGAGTTGCAGCAGGCGTTGGTGCCGGCGTGCCGCTGCCACCGAACGTGGCAAAGTTCCAGTTGCCGTCACGGTTCTGCGACAGGTTCACGCTGGGCTGATCCAGTGTCAGCGAGGTGATGTGCAGTTCGTGGTGCAGCAGCAAGGACCACAGTTGTACGCCCAGCTCCAGCGAATGCGCGCTGACGAACGGCTGCGTGCCAAACGCCGGATCATCACCGATGCGGATATCGTCGGCATCGAGCGAGCCCGCCCACACCGCCACATGCAGCTTGCCCAGCGTCACCTCGCGACCAAGCGCCTTGCTGAGGGTGGTCTGGATCTGCGGGCGAAAATGATTGACGTCGACCAGCAGCAGAGCGCCCACACCGAGCACGGCTATCGCCAGCACAACGGCGAAAATTCCGATCAAAAGGCGTTTCATGGGCATGACTCCCGCACGGCTGATGGCAGCACAAGGTCGCCATTCGATACTAGGACGCCGATTACCCGGCGTCGAGCGCCGGGCAACGCATGGTCATGTGCTGTCGTGTCTATGCGCCACTTGATGAGCAGCGCAGCCGAATCACGAACGCCTTGCCTGACGCCCTTTCCACACATAGCCCACCGCCAGCAGCACGAACCACAGCGGGCTGACCAGCAGCGCCTGGCGGGTGTCGGCTTGCAGGCTGAGCAGGACCAGCACGAAGACGAAGAACACCAGACAGACCCAGCACATGAACACGCCGCCGGGCATCTTGTAGTCGGACGCTTCGTGCAGCTGCGGGCGCTTGCGGCGATAGGCGATATAGGCGAACAGGATCAGCGACCAGACGAACATGAAAAGTATCGCGGACAGCGTGGTGACCAGGGTGAACGCGGTGATCAGGTCCGGGATCAGGTAGATCAGGGCCGCCCCCAGCAGCAGGCAGAAGCAGGAAAACAGCAGGCCGCGCGACGGCACCGCCGCGCGCGACAGCCGGGCAAACGCCTTCGGTGCATGATTCTCCTCGGCCAGACCAAACAGCATGCGGCTGGTGGAGAAGATGCCGCTGTTCGCCGACGAGGTGGCCGAGGTCAGCACCACGAAGTTGATCAGGCTGGCCGCGGCCGGGATGCCGGCCAGCACGAACAGTTCCACGAACGGGCTCTTGCCCGGTTCGACCATGCGCCACGGCGTCACCACCATGATCGCGAGCAGGGCCAGCACGTAGAAAATGATGATGCGTACCGGAATCGAGTTGATCGCCTTGGGCAGGTTGCGCCTCGGGTCGGCCGTCTCGGCGGCGGTGGTGCCGACCAGCTCGATGCCGACGAAGGCGAACACCGCGATCTGGAAGCCGGCGAAGAAGCCGCCCAGCCCTTTCGGAAATACCCCGCCGTCATTCCACAGATTGGCCAGCGAGGCCGGGTGTCCCGATGGCGAACGGAAGCCCCAGGCGACCAGCGCGAAGCCGGTCGCGATCAGCGCGCAGATCGCGATGATCTTGATCAGCGCGAACCAGAACTCCATCTCGCCGAACAACCTGACTGTCGCCAGATTCAGGCTCAGCAGCAACAACACGCACAGCACCGCCGGAATCCACGGCGCCAGTCCCGGAAACCAGTACTGCGCGTAGGACGCGATCGCGATCACGTCGGCGATCGCAGTGATGATCCAGCAGAACCAGTAGGTCCAGCCGCAGAAGAAACCGGCCCATGGCCCGAGCAGATCGGTGGAGAAGTCGATGAAGGATTTGTACTCGAGGTTGGACAGCAGCAACTCGCCCATCGCCCGCATCACGAAGAACAGCATCACGCCAATGATCAGGTAGACCAGCACGATCGATGGCCCCGCCAGGCTGATCGTCTTGCCCGAGCCCATGAACAGGCCCGTGCCAATAGCACCGCCGATGGCGATCAGTTGCAGGTGCCGGTTGGACAGGCTGCGCCTGAGGTGATCGGGATGCTCCAGCGATGCAGTCATTTGGCGCGCCTTTGGCGTGTGGGATGCGCCAACATACAGAAAAGCGGGGAAAGAATGCAGTCTTCGCCCTGCACAGGTGGAGCCCCATGCGGCCGATGCCGGGACACGCCCGCTCGACGTGGAGCACAATCACTGCATCGGCGCCCGTCAGCATTCGCGTGATGGCCCAACCAGGCATGCCCGGCCGACGCGATGAGTCACGCCTCAATGCGTACTGCTCCCGGCACCGGTTCTTACCCACTCCCAGGACAAGGAGACGACCATGAAACTATATTACTCGCCAGGTGCCTGCTCGATGTCCGATCACATTGCGCTGGAATGGATCGGCAAACCCTACACCACGCAGAAGATGACAAAAGAAGGATTGAAATCGCCCGAATACCTGAAACTCAATCCGGCTGGCGCCGTGCCGGTATTCGAAAACGATGGATGGGTGCTGACGCAGAATGTGGCCATCCTCAACTACCTCGCCGACTCGTTTCCGGAGGCTAGGCTGGGCGGTGACGGCACACCGAAGGGACGCGCAGAGGTCAATCGCTGGCTGTCGTTCCTCAACGCCGACGTACACCCCACATTCCATCCGCTGTTTGGCAGCACCAGCTATCTCGATGAAGCCGCCATGCAACAAACCAGGGACAAGGCGCTCGACAAACTGCACGATCTGTTCGGTCGCGCGGACAGTCAACTGCAAGGCCGCGACTGGCTGACTGGCACGCGCTCGATCGCCGATCCGTATCTTTTCACCGTGCTGCGCTGGGCGAAAGCGGTGAACGTCGACCTCACGGGCTACGACAACCTGTCCAGATTTGCCGAGCGCATGTCGGCCGATGCCGGCGTCAGGAAAGTGCTCGCGGAAGAAGGACTCGACGAGCATTGAGCTCGCCCGTCATGGCATGAAGAAAAGCCGCGCATTGCGCGGCTTTTCATTTCGACACAGCCGACGACACCGGGACAGTGCCATCCATGAATCCTGTCGGGCCTGCCGGAAACCGGCAGGCATGAGCAGGTGGCATCCCACTCCATCGTTGATCGCTTTGTCGCACACATGATTTCTGCAGCCACGGCAACATCGTCATGCATGGCAGCCACTGTCTTCCGGTTTCATCGGGCAGACGACGCCACGGGTGCCGATTGGCTCAACGGTTTACGGAACTTGTAAATGAATTTGTCGGTTGTTCCTTTGACCGATTTATCGAAGATCGGCAGCACGCGATCGTCTCCGGGATTGCGCAGAACCTTGCTCTCGCCGACGAACTCGAAGCCGGCAGCCGTGACTTCGGCCTTCACTGCCGCGGGATCGATCCGGTGCAGGTCATTCGTCCTGGAGAGTCCGCTGCCGTCGGCAGCGGCATGGTCGAGCACCAGGAAAATGCCGCCGGGCTTCAAGGCATCGAAGATGGATTTGTTGAAACCTGCGATGTCCGGCGAACCCATGAAGGGATCGTGCAGGTCGTGGTAGTTCTGGGACGTCCACACCACGTCGACGCGCTCGGGAAGCCTGATCGCCGCAATCGGCTGAACCAGCACGACCACGTTCGGATACGCAGGCGTTCCCGCAAACGTTTTCAGGCTCACAAGCCCTTTCGGCGCAGCCTTGTCCATCTCGGTAGGCTGCACGGCGTATGCACGGCCTGACGGGCCGACGATCCGGCTGAAGATGCGCGTGTAGTACCCCGACCCCGGCATGAGATCCACGACCTTGTCGCCCGGTTTGACGCCGGCAAACGCCATGACCTCGCCAGGCTTTCGGTTCGCGTCCTGCGCCGTGTCGGCAGGCGGTCGCCCGGCATCGGCGATGGCAGCGGCAATGTATGCCGGTATCTCCGGCGCGGAACACACCGGCGCGCCGGTCGTGGCAACAAGGGTGATGGCGACAACCAGAAAACCACAAAGCTTCATGCTGGATACTCCTGTGATATGCGTCTTGTCATCGGTCAAATGCGCCGCCGCCACACCTTCAACGCCGGCTTCAGAGAACCCAGTTGAATGCCAGTGCCGGCGATATCGTGCTGGTCGTATTGCGGTTGCCCAGAATCACGCGGGTGCCAAGCAGTACGCCCATGCTGGGCGTCCAGCTGTATTCGATGGCTGGTGCGAGACCGAACGCTACGCTTGAGCCGGAGTCCAGCCGGATATCGGGCCAAGGCAGTGCGCTGCCCGGATCCATCACGTCATGTCCGCTGATGTGTGTGTTGCCGCTGTGGGCGTACGTGGCATCGAGCGCCAGCACCCAGCGACGGGTCAGGCTATATTCCCACGAGGCGTCGATGAAGAGTGAGTTTCCGGGCCTGGCGTGGCCACGGAAACCTTCTCCCGTGCCATAGACACTGACTCCGTGCACGCTCGCGTTGCCGGGGAACGTCTTCGACACGTTGAAGCGCATGCGCAGGATGCGGCCGTTCGGCAACCAGAAGTAGCTCTGCGAGTTGAGCGCCAGCGTCGTGGCGTAGATGCCGCTGCCGAAGCCATCGCCGGGGCGGTTGCCCAGCCGGTCGTACCTCCCGTTCGGCAAGGTCTCCTGCAACTGGATGGCGATCGTGGGAAACCAGCTGCCTTCATGGAATTGCGTGAGCCGGTACTGGGCCTGCAAGGAGACATCACCCCACCCGATGCGGGAACTGCTTCGACCGTCGTCCGCCCTGTTGTAGCCCACGATGGGAATCAGGCCGACCGTCAGATTTTCGACGAGCCCGTACAGCACATAGGCACGCGATCCGAAACCATCCGTATGCGTGGAATGCACATCGTAAAGATAGGGCTCGATCAGGAAGTGCCCGGGCGGCAAGGTTTCGGCCGAGTTGGCCAGCATGGGGCCGGTCCACCATGCATCGTCCCGGCTCTGTCGGTCGGATGACGGTGGTTGAGCAACCTGCGCAGCATCGGCACTGGCAGCCGGCTCACCGGCTGCGTCTGCAGTCCGCGCAAGAGCATCGGTCCCGATGACGTTCATGGCCACGGGATCTGTCCACGATGCCTCCGCGCTTTCCCACGCATGGCCGGAAACGGGCAGCGACATGCTGGCCAGACTGCAAAGCAGCAGGCAGGCTCGGTGCAGGGTGCGTGCGTTCATTTGCCTTTTCATGCCGGCTGAAGTCGGTCCAAAACTAAGTCAGTCAGTGGTTCAGAAAAATAGCCACTTTGCTAGGATTCGACCTGACCACTCAAGATCCGTGAAATGAAACGACTCCCCGCCAGCTATCTGCCGCCGATCACGCTCGTGCCCAGAAGCGGCACGCCAATGCACCAGCAGCTGTCCGAGTGGTTTCGGCGGGCGATCGTCGACGGCCAGTTGCGACCCGGCCAGCGCGTGCCATCGAGCAGGACTCTCGCCGATGAGCTGAAAATTTCCCGCGCACCGGTCATCAGCGCTTACGAGCAGCTGTACGCCGAAGGCTATCTGGAGACTTTCACAGGCGCCGGTACCTGCGTTGCCAAATCGATACCTGGCGGCGCACTCAATCAGCAAGGCACAGGCTCTGGCCGAGTGCCGCAGCCGGATCCGGAAAGCCGTGCCTCACGCCGGATCTCCCGGCGCGTGGAGCTGATGCGGGCTCCGCCGCAGACATGGCTGAACAACCTGGGTGCGTTCCGCGTCGGCATGCCGGCCTTGGACCGCTTCCCGGACGGCATCTGGTCGAAATTGGTCAACCGGCATTCGCGCAGACCACCCATCGGACTGATGGCCTACGGCGATCCCATGGGGCACCTGCCCTTTCGCGAGGCCATCGCGGAATATCTCAGCACCGTTCGCGCGGTTCGATGTGATGCATCGCAGATCCTGGTGACCACCGGATCGCAGCAGGCCCTGCAGATGTGCGCGCACGTCCTGCTGGACGTCAACGAGCGCGTGTGGATGGAGGAGCCGGGTTATCCGGGCGCGCGTCAGGCATTCATGGCTGCCGGCGCCCGGACCGTTCCGGTACCCGTCGATCAGGAAGGCCTGGATGTGGCCGAAGGAATCCGCCGTGGACGCGGTGCCCGCGTCGTCTACATCACACCATCGCACCAGTTCCCGCTGGGAGTGACGATGAGCGCCGCGCGGCGCATGCAACTGCTGAACTGGGCGACGCGCAACGGCGCCTGGATCATCGAGGACGACTACGACAGCGAATACCGCTCGGGGGGCCGCCCGATCGCTTCGCTGCAGGGACTGGACGCGGACGAACGGGTCATCTACGCGGGCACTTTCAGCAAGGTGATCTTCCCCGCGCTTCGCCTGGGCTATGTGGTGGTGCCGAAGGATCTGGTGCCTGCGTTCTTCCATGCCCGCGATGCCGCCGACACTTTTTCTTCCACGCTCTATCAGATGGTCATGACCGACTTCATCCGCGAAGGGCACTTTGCGCGACACATCAGGAAGATGCGCATGCTCTACGTGGAACGGCGAACGGCACTGCTGGAGGCCATTCACAAGCAGCTGGCAGACAAGCTTGAAGTCATCGGTACCGAAGCTGGCATGCATCTGGTGGCACTGCTGCCTCCCGGTGTCGATGACGTCGCGGTGTCGATCAGGGCGGCCAGCAAAGGCGTCTCGGCCAGGCCATTGTCCCCCTGCTACGCAACCCCGCCTGCCCGAGGTGGTCTGATCCTTGGCTACGGTGGTGCCGACGTGCCTGAAATTCTTGACGGTGTGCGCAAGCTCAAACTGTGCATTTGAAGCTTGCAAGCATGCCCATCGAGCCGAGTGATCGGCCTCGAATGCTGGCCCGTACTCACCACGCATGCTCAGGGTAATAGCGCTGCATCATGCGGGCGACGTAGGCGACGAGATTCGGATGCGCTTCCACCGCACGGCGCAGCGGCGTATCGAAGAACGGCGTGACGACGCAGGCGAGCATGCCGAACGCGGTGGCGTCCACACCACTGGGTGCTTCGCCCATCAGATAAGGCTTGTCGCCGAGCAGTTGCGCCAGCGCGCCGATCGAACGTTCGCCAAGCGCGGCGATCTGCGCGGGCGCATGCCGACCCAGCCCCTGTGCATGCAGATCGGCTGCCTTGCGCGCCTGCAAATCCTGGCGCAGTTGCGCACGGTCGGCCTCGGGTGCGCCATCGGCGAAATGCGCCGGGCCCTTGGCAAAGTTCTCCGGATCGATCCAGCGGAACCAGACCATCGCGAAATAGAGATGGTCCTCGAGCAGACGCTCGATCGACCATGACTCCGCCCGCTGGCGAGTGTCCAGTCCCTCGTCCAGATCCACCCCGTACTTGCGCTCGATATGCGCGCGGATGAAGGTGGAATCGCTCACCACCTCGTCATGGTCGTTGATGAAAGGCAGCTTGCCGTTCGGCGCCTGCGGCGGAATGGCGGAGGCCCGGTCATAGACCAGCCCGGCCATCTTCAGCTGCACTTCGGTCTTGATCACAAAAGGGCTGGTGTCGGGCAGACCGAAGCCGGCACGGGTGGCGTAAAGGGTCAGGCTCGATGACGACATGGACATGCTCAGTAGAGAAAGTGCGCCCAGCCTGATGCCGGGCTGCTGACAACATCGTGTCAGCAGTAGTGATCGGCGCACGCTGAATGTGTGTCGATTTCCCCCGACCTCATTCGTCGTCAGATAAAGCAGCCCTCTCTCCACCCTAGGCGACCCGCATGACCTTGAAGCTCTACACCCACCCCTTCTCCTCCTACAGCCAGAAGGCGCTCATCGCGCTCTATGAGAACGGCACGCCGTTCGAGCCGCGCCTGCTGTCGCACGAGAACCCGGAAGTGCTGGAGGAATTCGAGACGCTATGGCCGCTGAAGCGCTTTCCCGTGCTGGTGGACAAGGGCCGCACGGTGATCGAGGCGAGCATCATCATCGAGTACCTGGATCTGCATCACCCCGGCCCGGTGCGGCTGGTTCCCGACGACGCGAGGGACGCGCTGGAAGTGCGGATGCTGGATCGCTTCTTCGACAACTACATCTCGACGCCGCAGCAGAAGATCGTATTCGACAGCCTGCGACCGGAAGCGGAACGCGACGCCCGCGGCGTCACCGACGCGCGCACGATGCTCGATACCGCTTACGGCTGGCTCGACAAGCACATGGCCGGCCGTGAGTGGGCAGCTGGCGACCGTTTCAGCCTCGCCGACTGTGGCGCCGCGCCGTTCCTGTTCTACGCCGACTGGACACATCGCATCGACGCATCGTTTGCGAACGTGATCGCCTACCGGCAGCGGCTGCTGGCACGTCCATCGTTCGCGCGCGCCGTGGATGAAGCGCGCCCGTATCGCCCACTGTTTCCGCTCGGCGCGCCCGATCGTGACTGATGCGAACCCTGACAGGAGAATAAGCATGGCCCCAACCCCGACTCTCGTCCCCGCCGCCAAACTGGCGAAGCGCAACGGCATGAGCTTCCCGAACGAAAGCGACGATTACCGTCGCGCACGCAATGCCTTGCTCGCCGAAGAAATCGAACTGCGCCGGCACATCGAACGCGTCGCCGAGCAGCGCCGCGCCTTGCCGCCCGGCGGCGAGGTGACCGGCGACTACCGCTTCGAAGGTGAACACGGGCCAGTCGATTTCGCCGGCCTGTTCGGCGACAAGCAGACCCTGGTCGTCTACAGCTGGATGTTCGGCCCGCAACGCGAGCTCCCCTGCCCGATGTGCACATCGCTACTGAGCGCATGGGACGGAGAGGCACGCGATATCGGGCAGCGCGTGGCGCTGGCCGTGGTTGCACGCTCGCCGATCGAGCGGCTCGTCGCCTTCAAGAAGGAGCGCGGCTGGCGCGACCTCAAGCTGTATTCCGACATCAACGGCAACTACAGCCGCGATTACTACGGCATCGACAAGAACGGTGGCGACGACGCGGCCTTCGCCGTGTTCACCCGCCGCGACGGCAGCATCCGCCACTTCTGGAGCGGGGAGATGGGTTTCGAAACCGCCGACCCCGGCCAGGACCCGCGCGGCGCTCCCGACCTGATGCCGCTGTGGACCGTGCTGGACTGCACGCCCGAAGGACGCGGCACGGACTGGTACCCGAAACTCGACTACCCGACCTGATGCTTGCGTCCAGGTCGGCAGCAGATTTCTGCCGACCTGGACGCGTGACACTTGATGGACCGGGCAATCCGCCAGACGAGTCGCGTCTTCAACTCGAGGGATGTGTTGCCAGCTGACGCACTTCGCAAGTGATATCCCACTCGTCGCCGTGGACCTTCAGAAAGCGCTCGGTCCAGTGGATGGCCTCTTCCATCGACTTCGTCTCCATCAACGCATAACCGCCGATCACTTCCTTGGTCTCGGTGAACGGGCCGTCGACTACGCTGATCTTGCCGTGGGAAAGTCGTACGCGGACGCCCTCCGAGGTCGGCCGGAGCCCCGCGGTGTCGAGCATAACCCCGGCTTTGGTCACTTCTTCCAACAGCTTGCCCATATCGCTCATCAGCTGTTCGCTGGGCTGCAGCCCGCTGTTTTCGTTGATCCTGATCATTGAAAGGAATCGCATGGTTCCATCTCCTGTTGCTGGCTGTCTGGTCCGGGTGTCGAACGATTGCGCATCCTGATAAACACCACGGCTATCCATGCAACGAATGGGAGAAGTCCGGATCGACATGTCAGGCAGGATTCATTGCCTTCCGCTGTTCGCGCTGCCGATTCATGGCGATCTGTTCGTCGAACAGGATGAGGCCGAGTGAGCTGGCCCGGGGTGACGCCGACCTCAGCCAGCCTGCTTCCTGACGCTGGCCTGCCTGCGCTTGGTGGCACGAGCGCGGTCTGCAGACTGGATGCCATGCGCCTTCAGGATCGCAGGAAGCAATCCCGGGAAGCGCTGCTCGATCTCGATGCAACGGCTGGTGTTGTGCATTTCCACGCCGCGCCGCTCGCTATGCACCAGCCCCGCTTCGCGGAGCGCGCGGAAATGCTGTGAAAGTGTGGATTTGGGAATGCTGCGATCGCTGATCTGCAGGAAGTTCGAGCAGATGTTCGTGCACCTCGCGCCCGCCAGTTCCGCATAGATCGCCACACGCACCGGATCGGACAAGGCATGCAGGATGCCCTCCACGGTGATGTCTTCGATCGATGGGTGAATGAGCGGTCTCATGGTTTTGATGGTAACAGCCCTTGACATCTAGTTCTTTAGTTCATAAGTTACGAACTATTGAAGTATAGAACCTACCCCACCACCCGCACCACAGGATTGTCATGAGCAAGCTCACAGGTAAAGTCGCCATCGTCACCGGCGCATCCAAAGGCATTGGCGCAGCCATTGCCAAGTCGCTGGCCGCCGCCGGCGCGTCCGTGGTCGTCAATTACGCTTCCAGCAAGACCGGCGCCGAAAGCGTCGTCGCCGAAATCGGTGCTGCCGGCGGCAAGGCAGTTGCCGTACACGGTGACGTCTCGAAGGCAGCCGATGCACAGGCCATCGTCGACGCGGCCATCGCGCAGTTCGGCCGGCTGGATATCCTCGTCAACAACTCCGGCGTCTACGGATTCTCCCCGCTCGAAAGCATCACCGAGGAAGACTTCCACAAGCACTTCAACGTCAACGTGCTGGGTCTGCTGCTGACGACCCAGGCCGCCAGCAAACATCTCGGCGAAGGTTCCAGCATCATCAACATCGGCTCCGTCGTCACCCGCATCACTCCGCCGGGCAGCGCGATCTACACCGGTACCAAGGGCGCGGTGGACGCCATCACCGGCGTGTTGTCGCGCGAACTGGGCCCGCGCAAGATCCGCGTCAACGCCCTGAACCCGGGCATGATCGAAACCGAGGGCACTCACGCTGCCGGTTTTATCGGTTCGGATTTCGAAGCTGGCGCCGTTGCGCAAACGCCACTGGGCCGTATCGGCCAACCGAACGACATCGCCTCGATCGCGGTGTTCCTGGCCTCCGATGATTCCTACTGGCTCACCGGCGAACAGCTGCTTGCCGGCGGTGGCGTGCGTTAAACAGCAACGTCCCAAAGGGCGCATTCCAACAACGGAATGCGCTCGGGTGCTACAGACATTCAAGGCATCGACACGGCCTGATCGCCTTCCGTCGCGGCTGGGGATGTGCGCAACATCGCGGCCCCGAGCAACGCACCCAGCGCGGCGAAGCAGGCGCCCACCAGGAAAGCGGCTTGATAGCCGCCAGCGAGCGCGGCAAGCGGCGGGTGACCACTCGTCAGCAGGCCTTCGCTACGTGAAGCCGCGAGGCTGGCAAGAACGGCCAGGCCCAGCGCGCCGCCCATCATGAAGGAGGTGTTGACCACGCCCGAGGCGAGACCGGATTCGGAGGCAGACACATCGCTCATGGCGGCCAGCAGTACGGGATTGAACGCGATGCCTGCACCCAGACCGAGCAACACCATGCCAGGCAGGATATCGACCACGAAGTGGCCGTCGACCGGCGCCCGCGCGAACAGCAGCAAGCCGGCCGCGGCCGACAGGAGCCCAAACGCCAATGGGCGGCGGATACCGAAGCGCATCACCAGCTTCGCCGAGATGCCCAGCGAGAACACGGCCATGATCAGGTTCGCCGGCAAAAAGGCCAGTCCGACTTCCATCGGGTTGTAGCCGAGCACCAGCTGCATGTAGAGCGCGGAGAGGAAGAACCACGCAAACATCGCCGCCGCCCACAGCACGCCAACGACATTGGAAACCGCCAGATTGCGCAGCTTGAACAGCCGCAATGGCATCAGTGGCGTGCGTACGCGCGTTTCAATCAGCAGGAATGCCGCCAGCAAAGCGATCGCGATGAGCAATTGTCCGAGCGTGCGTTGCGAGGTCCAGCCCAGTTCGTTGCCGTTGACGATCGCATAGACAGCCAGCATCAGCGCCGCCGTCACGGTTACTGCGCCGAGCACATCCAGATGCCGTGACACCGCCTCGCTCGACACCGCCGGCAGCAAGCGCAAGGAGAGCACGACCACGCCCATGCCGATCGGCAGGTTGACCAGGAATACCCAATGCCAGCTCAGGCTGCTGGTCAGCACACCACCCAGCATCGCACCGAGACTGCCACCACCAGCGCAGACAAAGCCGTAGACGCCCATCGCCTTGGCGCGATCGGCCGCTTCGGTAAACAGATCCATGATCAGCGACAACGCCACCGCCGTCACCACGGCACCACCGAGTCCCTGCACGCAGCGCGCAATGACGAGGGCCGCTTGCGTGGTGGACAGACCGCAGGCCAGCGATGCCAGCGTGAATACCACGATGCCGATCAGGAACAGGCGTCGATGCCCGTACAGATCGCCGAGCCGGCCGCCGAGCAGCAGGAAGCCGCCATAGGTCAGCATGTACGCATTCACCACCCAGGCCAGCGACGTGGCGGAAAACTTCAAGTCCGTCTGGATCGATGGCAGCGCGACATTCACGATCGTCGTGTCAAGTACGATCATCAGGACGCCCAGGCACAGCACCAGCAAGGCCAGCCAGCGGCGGTCGTGGTGCGCATGCCTGACTGGCGGCGTTGCAGTGGGGCTGTCGATAACTGCCTTGTTCATGCATGAGTCTCGTCGATGTCGGGTGTGTGCCGCCTTGGCAGCGGTCACACTCTAGCGTCGAACGAGCGCTCCCGGAATCGACATGCGCCAGACACCATGCCGTGCCGATCGTAAATGCCGTCCGTGAGCATGACGGACGCCCCACTCTAACCGCTACTCAGCCAGCCGCTTTGCGTCGAGGCAGCTTCCAGCCCGGTCGCACGAAGTGGCAGGTATAGCCGCTAGGGTAATGCTCGAGATAATCCTGATGCTCCGGCTCGGCTTCCCAGAAGTCGCCGACGGGTGCCAGTTCGGTCACCACCTTGCCGGGCCACAGGCCGGAGGCATCCACATCGGCGATGGTGTCCTCGGCCACCTTCTTCTGTTCCGCAGAGGTGTAGAAGATCGCCGAGCGATACGAGCTGCCACGGTCATTGCCCTGCTGGTTCGGCGTGGACGGGTCGTGGATCTGGAAGAAGAATTCCAGCAGCGTGCGATAGCTCAGCATCGACGGATCGAAGATGATTTCGACGCCCTCCGCATGGCTGCCATGATTCCGGTAAGTCGCGTTGGGCACATCGCCACCGGTGTAACCCACGCGGGTGGAAATCACGCCGGGATAACGGCGCAGAAGATCCTGCACGCCCCAGAAGCAACCACCGGCCAGTACTGCACGTTCGGTGCTCATCGCACATCCTCCACCTGATCCAGATAATCCGCGTAACCCTCGGCCTGCATGTCGTCCCGGTGGACGAACCGCAGCGAGGCCGAATTGATGCAGTAGCGCAGGCCGCCACGATCCTTCGGACCATCGGGAAAGACATGCCCGAGATGGCTGTCGCCATGTACCGAGCGAACCTCGGTGCGGATCATGCCGTGCGTGCTGTCACGCAGTTCGCTGACGTTGGCGGGCTCGATCGGCTTGGTGAAGCTCGGCCAGCCGCAACCCGATTCGAATTTGTCGGATGAGGCGAACAACGGCTCGCCCGAGACGATATCGACGTAGATGCCTGGCTGCTTGTTGTCCAGGTATTCACCGGTACCGGGCCGCTCGGTGGCGCTTTGCTGCGTGACGCGATACTGCTCAGGCGAGAGCTTGGCGATGGCATCGGAGTTCTTGCTGTACTTGCTCATGGGGCTCTCCTGCTTCAGACAACCATCGCCGGTTCGAACCGATAACCTGATCCAGACCGACAATGCCGCCGATTGGTTTGGAATAGCGCATAGATTGGGGTCGGCCAGGCGAACCCAACCTGCACTCTGATGCATTTCGAACCGGAGCAGCTCAAGGTTACGTGCAAGGTTCGGTGAGCTTCGCACGCCGGCCTGACACATCGCGCTCATTCCATGGCGAGCGCTGCTGCTGTGCGTACTCGCCGCATGCAGTAGCACGTCGTGGCCATTGGCGCGAGCACCTGATCGAGTCTACGACGAGTCGCGTAACGAAAAGGCAAGGTCAAACGGATCAGCGCCAGCACCGCTGGTTCAATTCGCTCTCAGCGGACATGCAGCCAATGAACATGGACACCGTTGGCTCGATCTTCGGCACGGTGCCCTTCGCGTCCCTCGATCACCACGCCCCACACTGTGCGAATGCTGTCGCCCAGGTGAGTGTCCACGCGAACGTGTTCGCCCTGCGGAAGCGGAAAACTGGTTTCCAGCACCATGGCCTGGTCACGTTCCCATACCAGCAAGGCGGGTTTGCCGGCAGCGGCGCCCCAGCCGATATGGATCTGCACTTCCTGCACCGGATAGACGCCGCGATTGTCCAGCTTCCAGCTCTCGGTTTTCCGCAGCAGCGATTCCAGGTGCGGATCGCTCCAGTCAACACGGTTCGCCGGCTTTTGCGTGGGTAGCTTGAGATGGCTCATGTATGCGAACGATTCCCTAGGACAAGCCAAGACGAGGTCGCTGCCGACACCCGGAAGCGATTTGCAACGCCCCGACGGGCAGTTGCGACAGGGAGCGAAGACAACGCCACACGGAGCTCCGGCGGTTGAGGCGATTCACCGGTTATCGGCCACGGGGGAGGTTTCTGAAGGACATCCGAAATACCAGCTCAATGCCTGGCGCGTGGACTCTTGCAGCCCGGTGCACCGCGCAAACGCTTGGGATGTGGGGCGCATTGCCAAGAATGCCACGCAAAAAGCTCGGCTGGAGGAGCTTTTTGCGCAGCTGCCCGAGTTCACTCACTCGGGGCACCGAGTTCCGACGCTGGTTCGTGGAGCTCCCTGCCCGATCTGCCGAGCCTGGAGCTCGGCAGTCGGAGCAAACAGCCCGACGGTCCGGGCAGGTGATCTCCACACGCAGGGTAAAGCCTGGCCGGCACGGCTGAAGACTTCGATCACCGAGCGGTTTATACCGGCGTGTCGACGAGCCTGCGCTCTGCTCACCGCCTGGGAGACGCCAGCTTCTATTTCGACTGCAGGGTAGCCATGACCTGCTGTGCGTCCGCGTGTGCAGCGTCCAGCGTCGTGGTCTTCAAGCCATGTTCGGCCTGGGTCAGCGCGGCGTGCAACCGGGACTCGCTGGCGGTATCGCCCTTCGCATCGACGATGGCGCCCTGACCCTGCCCCTTGCACGGATTCGCCTCCTGGGCATCGAACCCTTTGCCGGACGGCCCGACCAGACAATTGATGACGTGCTGCAGATGCGCATGAACCATTTTCAGATCCGCCGCGCCGAGCGCCATGCCGGCGTGTGCGCTGGCCGTACTGACCTGCTTCGCTACCGCACTGTCGGCATCTGCCGCTTGCGCAACCACGGGCAGCGCGGCCGCCAGCAGGAGCGTCGGTAACCATTGAATGAATGTCTTCGCCATGGCACACCTCCGGAGCAACGCGGCATTCGCCGCAGTCACCACAGCATAGGCCGGTGCCTTTCGGCAAAAAAGGGGACCGTCGAGTCCACTACACCCGTTTGGATACACGAAGAGGACTCAACTGCCCTCGTCCGGATTTATCCGGAGAAGGTGCATTCTGGTCCGGCTTTTCGCCAGTGGGTTACGATGCCGCCCCTTCGTCGCGTTGCGGCAAGCTGTCGCCGGTTCAGTACAGCTATTTCAGGAGATCACCCGTCGTGTCGCATTATTCCGGCCCCCTGCTCACGCGCCCGATCGCTGAGGCGTTACTGGCCACGCGCACTACCGGTGCGAGCGAATGGACCGGCTCGCTGGATCTGGGTCGCTCCAGCAGCAACGTGCCGCTTGAGACAGACACCTGGCAGTGGCGGGACCAGCGCTACCCGTATCCGCACAAGCTGAAAGACCGCACGATCTATTACTGGGACGGCGACGAGTTCGCTCCGGTCTCGCGCTATGCCGGCTCGCTGATCAAGCTGGTGCCCACCGAGTGGGGCGCGCCCACCTTCGAGATCGACGGCATCAAGATGCTGCCCACGTCGAAGGAATCGCCGTTCGAGGACGCGCGCCGCAAGGTGGCGCTGATCGAGCCTCGCGGCAAAGTGGTGCTCGATACCTGCGGCGGCCTGGGCTACTTCGCGGCCTGCTGTCTGGAGGCCGGTGTGGCACACATCCATTCCTTCGAGAAGAACGCCGACGTGCTGTGGCTGCGCACGCTCAACCCGTGGTCGCCTGATCCTGACGCGGCCAGCAGCGGTGGCCGCCTGCAACTCGCCCATGCCGACGTGTCACAGACGATCGCGCAGATCGCCGATGCCTCGGTGGACGCGCTGCTGCACGACCCACCGCGTTTCGGCATCGCCGGTGAGCTGTACTCGCAGGCGTTCTACGACCAGCTGGCGCGCGTACTGCGCCGCGGCGGGCGCCTGTTCCACTACACCGGCAGCCCGAACAAGCTCACCAGCGGCCGCGATGTGCCGCGCGAAGTGGAAAAACGCTTGGAGAAGTCCAGGTTCAAGGCGCAGCTCGCGCTGGACGGCGTGCTGGCGATACGGCGTTGAAGAGGGCTGACCGGGATTAGCTCCGAGCCGGTTCGGTTCGAGACAAAACGGGCGCGATGGGACACTACCCATCACGCCCGTTATCCGGCGCTTTGCCGTGGTCTCTCAGAGTCCGATAGCCGAGATACGGGTCGCCCAGTTGCCCAGCGCACCACGCGTACCGCCGCACTGGAACCGCGGAGCGGTCAGGTATTCGCTCAGGGTGCACGTGTGCGCGATGTACTCCGATGCGATCCAGATCGTGTTGCCGTCGGCCGCAGCCGCACCATAGTCGCCCCACCGCGGCCGAGAGCCGAAGAAGGGGATGCCGGTAAAGCCGTCCCATGGACCTGCGCCCGCCGCGGCAATATGGACATCGCCGGCACCCAGCTTCTCATCCAGACTGGCGTAGCCAGCGCTCGGATGATCGTTGGGGCCAACGACGGTGAACGCGATGACACCGCGCCCGCTCTGCGTGACGGCCGCCGCGCCGTAGGTCAGATTCGCGTCGGGCAGGGCCAGCGTGCCGTTGGCGAATACGCCGCCGGAGTTCGGATTGAAGACAAAGTAGTTGATGGCCGAGCCATGGCTGCCATCGGCCAGCAGGACGTCGGTATCCAGCGTGCCCCAGAGCTTGCCATTGGCGTAGCTCACCTGTTGCATGCGCGAGTCATTCACCGCCAGGTCGCGCGGCGCCGGATAGACGTGATTCGGATAGCCGAGATAGAACGGTGCGCAGCCGATCAGGGCAAAGCAGTCGCGTAGTGGCGTGCTGCCAGGTTTCTGATGGGCCAGACTGCTGGGTACGGCATAGGTCTGCACGGTCAGTGGCGAGACGTTCAGTGTCACGGCTGCCGGCGCGGTGTCGATGGCCTGCGTGTTCGATACTGACCACAGCCAGATCGTGTTCGACGTGCCCGAGTCGAAAAACACGGCGTCCGAACTGAGCAGGTACTCGGTGCCACCATGCGCACCGGCATACTGCCCGCCGGATGAAGTGGCCGGCCAGACCGTGAACGCGGGCGCCGGAATGCTCGGATCGCCGCCGTTGAACAGCACCACATTCGCCGAGGTAGCACCCGATGCCAGCGCTTGCTTGGAGATGGCGTAAATCTGTGCACCATTGAAGCCGGGGCCGAACAACGCGAACTCGTTGGTAGTCAGGAAGATCGCGTGGGCGTCAGCGCCGATGTGGGGATAATCACCCAGGCAGAACCCACCCGCGCAGCCGTGATCCGGAGTGCCCTGCGTGCCGTTGTTCTGTACCGGCAGGGAGTAGATGTTCCATGCGCCGGTGGGGTCGGCGGTCTGGCTGACCGCAATGTCCAGGTGATTGGTGCCGGCCAGGAACGACGACGTGCCGATGCGATCGAGCGTCAACACGATCTGGAACCAACGCTGCGTGCCTGCATCGTAGTAACAGGACGGATCGGTGATTTCGGGGCCGTACGCACCGGTGCTGCGATTGATCGCCGCCGGGTAGCCGTAGAACGTGTTGAGATCGACCGGGCCGACGAGTTCATTGCCGGAGTTGCCATAGATCGCCAAGACGTCGTTGACGCTTTCCATGACGAATCCGTTGCCGGCGCACAAGCCTTGATCGGGCGGCTCCACCGAGAACTGATTACCGCCATTGGAGTAACGCTGGTCGTGAAAATTGAGGCCGTCGAAGCCGCCAAGGAGTTGCGGGTTCGACTTGGCGCGACTGGAGTGTCCCACGCTGTTGCTGCCGGCATGCCCGTGGGCAATGCTGCGATTCACCACGGGCTGCGGCCCCAGGCCACCGCCATCGCCGGAATCGGCATTCCCGGCGGTCATCGCCGGGTCCAGTTCCAGAGCTGTCAGCGGTGCACCCCCAACCGGCGTGGTCGTTGGCACCGTGGCGCCCCCTTTTTGCAGCTTGAGCGTCGTTGGAGAGGCCCCCAGGACGCACGTAGCGAACGCCATGCCCGCTGCTGCGATGAGCAGTCGAATATTCATAACATCGGTCTCCTGTTCGTTTGATAGGTGACCGCGTCCCCTGAAAGACGCTGATATCGGCCGCGCCGATGAGCGTCCACGCAAGTACGCATACGGATATATGCGCGCAGACACGATACGCGCGGACGAGAGAGGCTGCCATAGGCCATAGAACCGAGGTTCGCCCGCCCAAAAGAGCCCTGGTTTCCGCCAGATGCCGCCAGGCCGTGACTGCGCACCGGACGCGGGTGGGTCATGGCACGCGAGCACGGTAGGTTCCCGGCCACGTTGAAAAAGGCCTGCACGCTCATTCACCCAGTGCACTGCAGCCCCGGAAATTGCCCTACTATCAGGCGATGAGCACACCGACTATTCCGCCTTCGAACGACGCGCGGCGCGGCAGCCTGGCATGCGTCGGCATGGGCATGACCCTGGGTTCCCACCTCACCCCACTGGCACGCAGCCATATCGAGCAGGCGGACGTGGTGTTTGCGGCGCTTTCCGATTATGTCGTGGAGCTGTGGCTGCAACGCATGCACCCGGACGTGCGCAGCCTTCAGCCCTACTACGCCGAAGGCAAGTCGAGGATGAAGACCTATCGCGAGTGGGTCGCGGTAATGATGGCCGAACTGCGCGCAGGCAAACGCGTCTGCGGCGTGTTCTACGGGCATCCGGGGATCTTCGCCTGGTCACCGCACAAGGTCATCGAACAAGCCCGTGCCGAAGGTTTCGAGGCGCATATGGAACCGGGCATCTCCGCCGCGGACTGCCTCTACGCCGACCTTGGCATCGACCCCGGCCGTTTCGGCTGTCAGCACTTCGAGGCCAGCCAGCTGCTGTTCTACGAACGGCGCATCGATCCCGCCGGTTATTTGGTGCTGTGGCAGGTCGGGCTGACAGGTGATCGCTCGCTGGGACGCCGCACGACCGGGCCGGCATACCGGCAATTGCTGGTGGATCTGCTGAGCCGGGACTATCCGCTCGACCACGAGGCGATTATCTATCGCGGTGCCACGCTGCCTATCGAGCAGCCGCGCATCCGGCGCGTCGCTCTGCGCGATCTGCCCTATGTGCCGTTGACCGCCGAGGAAATGGTGGTGCTGCCCCCGGCCGCGCCCCTGAAGATCAATCTCGCCATACAAGAGCAGTTGGAAGCGTTGGACAACCAGGAACGGAGCACTACCTTGGTGTGAGATGATTCCCGTGTAAGGATCGCTGTTGGCCTCGGGGAAGGCACCTACAGCACGTCGTACCGACTGTGGCTGTGATCACGCCATGCTGAAGCGCGACATGTCCAGTCCATCAAGCTGACGCAACACCATCACGAGAACGGGGGAGACACATGACGAATACGCTAGATCTATTGGAAACAATCGGTCGTGACGCCTCGCTGCGTCACGCATCGTCCGAGGAACTGGGCAAGACGCTCGAACAGGCCCAGGCATCTGCGGCGCTTACCGCGGCAGTCGAAACCGGCGACAGCTCGAAGCTGTTCCAGGAATTCGGGCAAAAGCGCATGGATCCGCCCAATTCCACTCAAGGTGTGCCCTGCGAAGAAGACGAGCCGGAGCAGGAGGACGCGCCGCTTGATCCCTCGGCACCCGATCGTGAAAAGTCGTCGCCGCCGAAATAGACGATACCGATATGCGCCGGCTACCGAACCGCCTCTGGTCATGGCCTGCATGGGCAGGGCTGGCTTGGTGCGTACTCGTGTCGGCCGGCCATGCCGCCACCGCCACCGCCACCACCATTACCGATCCGGGCCAATTCCTCGACCGCATCGAGAGCCTGCGCACGTCAGACCACCCGCGTTTCGAGCAGATGCTGGCGCAGATCCATCGCGAATCGCTCCGTTTGACCAAGGCGGAGCAATGGCACCTGCGTTATCTCGATGCCTATGAAACCCTGTACCAGGGCGACGTCGTCAAGTCCGAACCCCAATTGCGCGATATCATCGACCACTCCGGTGACGCAATCTTGGTGGCCAAGGCATCGGCGTTGCTCCTGGACAATCTGGGGCTCAGTCGCCGCTACGAGGAAGCCTTTGAACTGGCCAACCATCTGACGGCCACGCTGCCCGACGTCAAAGATCCGCGGGCCCGCGTTCTGCTGTTGTCAGATATGTCGCAAATGCTGGATCTGGCTGGTCAGATCGATCTGGCGATCCAGTATGCGCGCATGGCAGAGGATGCCGTTCCACCGGGAGAAACCGTGTGCCGCCCTCTCTATATGGAAGTGGCGGCGCTATCCAACGGCAAGCGGCTCACCTCGACCAGCCCGATCTTGCAGCGTGCCATCGACACCTGCGTTGCCGCACGCCAGCCAGTCGTCACCGAGACCATCTGGCTCGTGTTAGGCAGCCTGTATATCGACGAAGGCCAACCCGCCAAGGCCCTGGCCGTATTCGACCGGATCGCCCCTGACATCCGCGCCAACCACTATTACCCGCACATGCTGTCGGCGCAGGTGGAGCGGGCCGAGGCCTACGAGAAGCTGGGCCGCGACGCCGAGGCCAGAAGTGCCGCGCTCGCCGCCGTGGCCATGAGCCATCCGGGCGACATCAGCCAATGGTTGCAGACGGCCTACGAATTGCTCTACCGCATCGAGAAAAAGCAGGGTAATGCCACCGCCGCACTCGGGTACTACGAACAATACTTCGTCCAGGACAAGGCTTACCTCAACGACATCAGCGCCCGGACGCTGGCTTATCAGACCGTGCAACAACACGTCCTCGCCAAGAAGCTCGAAACCGAGGAACTCAGCAAACAGAACAGCATTCTTCGATTGCAGCAGGCACTGGACACCAAGGCAGTGGAGACCAGCCGGCTCTATATCATCCTGTTGCTCATGGCCCTCGCCGCCATCGTGCTCTGGCTTTACCGGCTCAAGCGCTCGCAGCTTGGCTTCAAGCGGTTGTCTCATCACGACAGCCTCACCGGCATCTTCAACCATCAGCACTTCATCAGCGAGGCCGAGCGCGTCCTGCGCCTGCTGGAGAAAAAGCTCGGCCATGCCTGCCTGGTATCGATCGACCTGGACCACTTCAAGCAGGTCAACGATACCCATGGTCACGCCATGGGCGATGCCGTGCTGAGGCATACCGTCGCCATTTGCCAACAACAGTTGCGCCCCACCGACCTGTTTGGCCGTCTGGGTGGCGAGGAATTCGGCATCCTGTTGCACGAGTGTTCTCGCGAGCACGGCTTGGATATCGCCAACCGAATCCGGATTGCCATTGAAGCAGCACCGATGGAAAAAGACGGGTGCGTCATATCGGTTTCCGCCAGTGTCGGCCTGGCCTCCACCGACACTTCCGGCTACGAGTTGTTGCGGCTTTGCATGGAAGCAGACGCGGCGCTCTATCGCGCCAAGCGCGCCGGGCGCAATCGCGTCATCGCCGATACCGAGAACGGCAGCCTGGTCAAAGCCTGAAGATCATTGCCACTGGCATCCGCCCTGATGCTTTTGGCGTATAAAGCTGTTGCCCTCCCCCGCCATTCCAGGATCGCTCCCATGAAGTCTTCGATGAGGTTCGCCGCGCTCGCTCTTGTCGTTACCACCACTCTGGCGTCGCCGGCTTTCGCCGCGCTGAAGGAAGGTACACAGGCACCTGATTTTTCCGCACCGGCCTATCTCGCCGGCAAGCCGTTCACCTTCAAGCTCGCTGACGCCTTGAAGCAGGGTCCGGTGGTGGTCTACTTCTTCCCCGCCGCACACACCTCCGGCTGCAACGTGGAAGCTCATCTGTTCTCGGAGGCCATCGACAAGTTCAAGGCGCAGCACGCCACCGTGATCGGCGTCACCGCCGGCAACATCACCGAGCTGGCCGATTTTTCGAAGGAAACCGAACACTGCGGCGGCAAGTTCCCGGTCGCCGCCGATGACGGTGCGAAGATCGCGAAGGAATACGACGCCATGCTGCTGCTGAGACCCGGCTGGTCGGACCGGACCTCGTACGTGATCGCTCCGTCGGGGAAAATCACCCACGTCTATTCGGATCTCAGCCCCAAGAAGCATGTCGAAGAGACGCTCAACGCGGTGAAGGCGCTCGAGAAATAAGGCGTCGAGATCGCAGGCCGGAATTCGGGACTTGCCTCAGGCCATGAGGACATCACCTGGGCACGGGCCGGTGCGTTGAGTCACTTCGCCCCGGTCCCGGCTTGCTCCTGCGCCAACTTCGCGTCCAGCTTCTTCGCGGCGGTTGCCGCATAGGCGCGGCAGGCGCCGGCATCGATCAACGGAGCGGCATCGGTATCCGACTTGCGCTGCGCCACCTTCTGCCAGAAGCCGCTGGCGTCGGGGTGCGGGGTGAGCAGGATGTCGCAGGGCAACGCGGCTACCGTGGCGATTGCGCGGCGAAATGCCACCACGCGCGGCGGATGATCACTGAAACGGAAACCGGGCGCGCTGATCGCCGTGAGGCTGTCGGCATACACCATGCGCAGGCAGCGCCCACTCGTGCATGAAGCCCACGTCCACGAGGTGCTGCCCGGCGTGTGGCCCGGCGTGTAGTGTGCGGTGATCGCCACGCTGCCCAGCCGCACGACTTCGCCGTCGCGCAACACGCGCACGTGGCGCACCGGCGGATAGCCGGGCGTGTCGCCGTACTGCGGATCGTCGCGATCGACGCCGCCCAACGCCATCTCGCGCGCACCGGCCACACTGGCCAGCACCTGTGCGCCGCTGTCGCGCTGCAATGCGGCGATGCCGCCGGCATGATCGGAATGTGCGTGCGAGTTGAGTATCCATTTGATGTCGCGCACGCGGAACCCCAGCGTACGGATGTTCGCCTCGATCACCGGCGCCGACTCCGGCAGATCACCGTCGAACAGCGCCAGCCCCTGCCCCGTGTCCAGCAAGATCGCGGACAGGCCGAACGGCCCCACGTACCACGTGTTGCCGTAGATGCGGAACGGCTTTTGCGGCGCATTCCATTCGCGGCGATCGATGCCTTGGGACGTTTTCGCCGATGGCTGTTCCGCCTGGGCGACCGGCAGGATCAGGCCCATCGTCAGCGCAGCAGCGGCCAGCAGGCGTAGAGGCAGCATGAAAAAACTCCGTCGTCGTAAAGCCACAGCATCGCCGCCATAGCTGACTCGCGACAGGCGAAATCCTGACGCTTTGCGGACACCGGCCTCGTAATGAACCGCATGGAGCTTCGGCCCGGCGACTTCCGTCGGGAGCGGCCAATCCCGCCCGCCGCCTCGGGAAAGTGCACGGCGACGCATCTCTGTTTCATTCCACATATCGGTTGATTTTCTGAAAACGCACGCCTATATTCAACCATATGGTTGAATTAGAATCTCCCCAGCTGAACTCCATCTTTCACGCGCTCGGCGATGGCACGCGCCGACGGATGCTTCGCGAGCTCGCCAACGGCGAGCGAACGGTAGGCCAGCTCGCCGAACCCTTCGCCATCTCGCTCGCGGCCGCCTCCAAGCACATCAAGGCACTGGAGAACGCGGGGCTGGTCCGGCGCGAGGTGCGCGGCCGCACCCATCTGTGCCGTCTCGATCCCGCGCCGCTCGCCAGCGCTAACGAGTGGCTGGCCTTCTACGAGCGCTTCTGGACAAACCGTCTGGATGCGCTCGAACAGGTCCTTCGCGAGAAGGGCACGCACAAATCCCCCAAATCCGGAAAAGGAGACGCCCCATGACCGACCTCTCAACCCTGGATGCCCATGGCGTTCTGACCGAACCCACCACCTTGAAGATCCAGCGCCTGCTGCCCGGCCCCATCGAACGCGTCTGGGCCTATCTCACCGAGAGCGATCTGCGCCGCCAATGGCTGGCAGCGGGCGATATGACGATGCAGGTCGGCGCGCCGGTCGAGCTGGTCTGGCGAAACGACGAACTCACCAGCCCGCCTGGCACACGGCCGTCCGGCTTTCCCGACGAGCATCGGATGCAGAGCCAGATCACCGAACTCGATCCACCCCGCAAGCTCGCCATCACCTGGGGAAACACCGGCGGCGTCTCCTTCGAACTGGAGCCGGAAGGCGACGAAGTCTTGCTCACCGTGATCCACCGCCGCCTGCCTGACCGCGCCACCCTCTTGAACGTCAGCGCCGGCTGGCACATGCACCTCGATCTGCTGGTCGCCCGCGCGACAGGCCGGACGTCAGCACCTTTCTGGGATGGCTGGAGCCAGCTGAAACAGGAGTACGACAAGCGGCTGCCGGACTGATTGAACGTACGGACGCGGGAGCTCCGACTGATTCCACAAGTGAAGGAGAGAGACCATGACCGACCACAACACAGGAACCCATGAAGAGTGGCTTGCAGCCCGACTGCAACTGCTCGAGGCCGAGAAGGAATTGACGCGGCGCAGTGACGAGCTGGCACGGCAACGACAGGCGTTGCCCTGGGTCCGGATCGACAAGGACTACCGCTTCGAGACCGACGCAGGCACGGCATCCCTTGCCAATCTCTTTCAAGGTCGCTCGCAGCTCCTCGTCTACCACTTCATGTTCGGCCCCGATTACACGGCAGGTTGTCCGTCCTGCTCGGCGATCGCTGACGGGTTCAACGGCATCGCCATCCATCTGGCGAATCACGACGTCATGCTTTCAGCGGTGTCACGGGCGCCGCTCGCGAAGCTGCAGGCGTACAAGCGACGGATGGGGTGGACGTTTCCGTGGGCGTCCTCGCTCGGCGGCAACTTCAACGCCGACTTCAACGTCTGGTTCACCGAGGCCCAGCAGCGCGAAGGCGGCATCGAATACAACTACCGGCGCGAGGCGGCAGTGCAGCGGCACGAGGATTCGGAGAGCGGCAACGAAGGTGCCGCCGACTTTGCGACCATGGCCGGAACCGACGCGGACACGTTCACCCGCGAGAGGCCGGGCATGAGCGCGTTCGCACTCGAGGACGGTGTCGTCTACCACACCTATTCCACCTATGCGCGCGGACTGGACAGCCTCTGGGGCATGTATCAGTGGCTCGACCGCGCACCGAAAGGCCGCAACGAAACAGGCATCTGGTGGCGCCATCACGACAAGTACTGAGACATCCACGCTAGCGGCCACGGGCAGAGGCAACTCCGAACAATGTGCACGCTGAAGCCCGGATTCTTTCCAGTCGTTCGGGTCGCTACCTACGCAACACCACGTGCGTGGCGTCGTCGGTTGCCGTGTGCTCGACCACACGGTAGCCGAGCGATGGCAGATCGATACCGGCGAACATCGCCTCGCCACGTCCGAGCACGACCGGCGACACGGCGAAGTGCAATTCGTCGATCACGCCAGCCTCGAGGTACTGGCGCACGGTGGACACGCCGCCACCGATCTTGACGTCGAGCCCGCCCGCTACTTTCCGGGCTTCGCGCAGTGCGGCCTCGATCCCGTCGGTGACGAAATGGAATACGGTGCCGCCTTCCATCACGATCGACTTGCGCGGGTAATGGGTCAGCACGAAAGTGGGTGCATGGTATGGCGGGTTGTCGCCCCACCAGCCCTTCCACGCATCATCCGGCCAGGCGCCACGCACCGGACCGAACATGTTGCGGCCAAGGATGAAGGCGCCGAAGCCTTCCATCGAACGCCGCGCATAAGCTTCGTCCACGCCGTCCGATCCGCCCCCCTCGCCGATCATGGCCTTGAAGGCTCGGGTGCCGAAGATCCACTGGTGCAACTCCTGGCCGCGCCTGCCGAGCGGATTCTCGAGGCTTTGTTCGATACCGGCGCCGAAGCCATCGATCGACACCGAAAAACCCGCAACACGCACCTTGCCCATGAGTGACTCCGGAATGGCGATGGCCAGCACGGTCGAGTTTCATCCAGAACGGACCGAATCTCGAGTCGCAGCGATAAAACTATTGACATGAAGTTCGATTTACTTAACATTGTGTTCGAAACAATCAACCTGATAGGCCGAATCATGTCATCACTTCAAAAACGGGCCTGGCTCGCCTTGTGGAGCATGTGCCCCGTCTACTGTGTCTATTTCGCGATCCAGATCGGGTTTCCGGATCTGCTGACGACCATGCTGGAACACATCGGCCTGTTCGCCTTGACCGCCAGTATCCATGCCGTGGCCTATGTCAGCGGGCTGCTGGTGATCAAGCGGCGTGAAGCTGGCGAACCCCTCCTCGAAGACGAGCGCGACCGCGCGATCGATGCGCGCGGGACGCGCGTGGCTTATTTCGTCCTGCTCACGTGCATGATCGTGGTCGGCGTGGTCATGCCGTTCAACAACGGAGGCTGGAAGCTCGTCAACACCGCCCTGCTCGCCATCGTGCTGAGCGAGACGGTGCGTTACGCACTGATCCTGATCGGCTACCGGGGCATGCGCCTTGCCCACTGAGTCGATGAGCAACGAGGTCCGCCTGCTGCGCTTCCTTGCGCAGGACATGACGCAAGCGGAACTCGGCAAGCGCGTGGGCCTCACCCGCCAGACCATCGCCGCGATCGAGCAGGGACGCTACTCGCCGTCGCTGGACGTCGCCTTCCGCATCGCCCACGTGTTCGGCAAACGGATCGACGAAGTGTTCCACTGGCAGCCTGGCGGGGCTGCAGGCAACGATGCTGTCACCACTCCCGCCAGCTAGATGCTCCCCGGCCCCATCAACACCTCAGCGCCCGGCCTGAACTGCAATCCTCGTTTTGGCGTGACCCCGCCCTACTTGCGCGCCACGATGATCTGGCTCAGGTAATCCGGCGTGCCCTCGATGCGTACCAGATGCGGGTACTGCAGGCCGCCGTGATAATCCACCGGCACCGTGCGGTAGCCGCCCTGGTACTTCAGCAGCAGCTGGATCGGCGTCTTGCTGTCCTTCGCCGCCGCGATCGCACTCTTCAGCACATCGCTCGAATAGGTCTGCCCGTTCACCGCGGCCAGGGTGGCGCCGGTGCTGACGCCAGCCTTGAACGCCGGCCCGTCCCAGCGCACGTCGTTGACCTGCCCCTTGTCGTTCATGGTCAGGCCGATCGACCAGGCAAAGTTGTACAGATGGCGTGACGGTTCCGGCCGGCCGTTGTACTGCTTCTCGTACGCGCTTTCCTGATCGGTGTAGACCAGCTTCCAGCCGGTCGCCGCGATGCCGTTCTCCAGCGGCGGATCGAACGTTTCGACGCGTGCGCGCAGGAAGCTCGCCCAGTCGTACTTGGCCACACCGTCCAGAGCTGCCACCACGTCGTCGAAGGTATAGGTCTTCGTGACATAGCTGCCGTTGTCGACGCCGAAGAACGCGCTCGCGAAATCGTCCAGCGATTTCTGGTCATGCGTGAGCGCGCGCAGCTTGGCGTCCACCTCCAGCCACATCATCTGGCCGCCGCTGTAGTACTCCTCGCTCATCTGCCAGCTGCGGTACGGCAGGCTCGTGCGGCGCGCCGCAGTCGGATCATTGGTGGTGTCTTCCAGCGTGCGCCAGTGGAAACCTGCGCGGTTGCGCTCGTAGTTGGCCGCCGTCATGGCCAGCGCGTCGCGGAACTCCTGCGGCGACCACATGCCAGAGCGCGCGGTCAGCACATAACCCCAGTACTGCGTCTGCCCCTCGTACACCCACAGCAGCGAATCACCCATCGGCACGTTGAAGTTGGGCGTCCACAGGTCAGCCGGACGGCGGAACTTGCCATTCCATGAATGCGTGTACTCGTGTGCCAGCAGGTCGCGGCCAGGCGAGTTGTCGCTCCAGGCGGTGAAGTAATCGGCACCCATGCCGTCCTCGCTGGACTGGTGGTGCTCGGTGCCGTTGCCACCCAACACATCCGACAGCGAAAACAGGAAGTCGTAGTGGTCATAGTGGTGCGAGCCGAACAGCTTCACCGCCTGTGTCACCAGCGCGCGGTGCACCTTCAACTGCTCGGGCGTCATCTCCAGGTACTTCGGCGCGTCGGCGACGATGTCCAGGTGCACCGGCGCGTCGCCACCCGGGTTGAGATCGACCCGCTTGAAGTACTGGCCCGCGTAGATCGGCGAATCGACCAGGTTGTTGAAGGTCACCGGCTTGAAGGTGGTGGTATCACCAGATTGCGAGCTCGTTTCAAGCGCCGTGCCAAGCTGCCAGCCATGCGTCAGCGTCACGCTGGGTGCAAAAGTTATACCGCGCGAAAAATAGCCGGCCGGATAAAGCGCTACCTTGCTCCATTCCATGTCCATCATGCGGTCGGTGATCTCGAAGCCATCGCCGCGTTCGGAAAGATACTGAAAATCGGCATCGAGAGTGGACACGCCTTCCGGCACGTCGAGATGGAACGCGTACACGTTGTACTTGTCGCGCTTCCACATCAGCGGCTTGCCGTTCGCACTGAGCTTGAGGCCGGCCAGCATGGCGATAGGGCCGGTCGGCGAGTGATCGCCGGGAATCCACTGCGGGTACAGCAGCGTCAACACACCTGCCTTCACCGGGAAGGTTTCATGGACGCGGAAGATGCCCTGCGCCGTGTCGCTGGCATCGACATGGAGCGCGATCGTGCCGGGATACGACGTGTCCTGTGGCGCGGGTACCTGGTCGGTTCGCGGATCCTGCGCATAGACGGCAGCGGTCGCAAGGGCCATGGATATGGCCAAGGCAAGACGTGCAAGCGTGCGGCGCGCGCCAGACGGCGACCGGGAGGAAGAGGCAACGGACATGAAGGACTCCAGCAGGCGGACCCAAGAATTCGCACAACTTAACACCGCCGCACAAACGTATGTAGCCAGGCTCAATTTATTTCCGGACGCGAAGAAAGAATCCGGCCACATCGAGTGAAGTCCCGCCTAACCGTTTGTGCCCGCCTCTATTCCACCCGTTTCCCGCCGCTGGCCGAGGCCAGGCGCAAAAAGGTTTCGTGCTGGTAGCGGCTCATGCGCAGCTTCTGGCCGGTATCCATCGTGACGACGTGGTAGCCGTTGAACCACGGATGGATGGCCTGGATCCGGCGCACGTTGATGATGGCCGAGCGGTGGACGCGCGCGAAATGTCGCGGATCGAGTCGTGCGGCGAGCGCGCTCATGGTCTCGCGCATTTCGTGGACGCCATCGGCCAGGTGGATCTGCACGGTGTTGCCGCTGGCCTTGATCCACACGATGTTGTCGACGTCGATGAAGCTGATGTGCTCGTCGATGCGCACGGGAAGGCGCTGGAGGTAGTCGTCGCGCTGGCGCAAGGCGTCGAGCGCCTGCAGGATCTGCGCAGAGGCGGCTCCGCCCACGCCTTCGCTGGTGGACAGCCGCGCCTTAACGCGCCGCAGCGTGTTCGCAAAACGCTCCCGGCTGAACGGCTTGACCAGATAATCCACCGCATTCGCCTCGAACGCCCGCACCGCGTATTGCTCGAAGGCGGTAACAAACACCGTCGCCGGCATGCGCTCTGCGCCAATCGCCGCCACCACGTCCATGCCGCTCATGGCAGGCATCTGGATGTCGAGAAAGACCAGGTCCGGCGACTGGCTGCGTATCGCCTCGACCGCCGACACGCCATCACCGCACTCGGCCAGCAGTTCGATGTCGGGATCGTCGCGCAGCAGGCGCACGATGGCATGGCGCGCGATCGGTTCGTCGTCCACGACCAGGGTGGCGATGCTCATATCGACGAAACCTCGGGCGCATCGTCAAGCTCCTCGAACTCGCGGAACGGCAGGCGCAACCGGCAGATCACGCCCTCGGGCCAGATCATGTCCAGGCGCACCTGCGCAACATTGCCATACAGTTCGCGCAGGCGCAGCTCGGTGTTCGACAGGCCGATCCCATGCCCCGACGCAGATGCCTCCCCGGCCTCGAGCGTGCTGTTGCGGTTGCGCACATCGATGCACAGAGTGTCGCCCTCGCGCCGGCTTTCGATCTCGATGCAGTCCACGCCGATGCGCTTGCTGATCCCATGGGTGATGGCGTTCTCCACGATCGGCTGCAGGATCAGGCTGGGCACGGCGCAATCCAGCGTGTCCGGGGCGACGCAGATCTGCGTGGTGAGGCGATCCTTGAAGCGGATGCGCTGGATGCCGAGATAGAGATCCAGCAGTACCAGCTCCCGCCGCAAACTGACTTCCTGGCCATCGTAGTCTTCGAGGAATGCACGCAGAAGATCGCTCAGGCGCAGCAGCATGTCTTCGGCCGACAACGTGTCCTCGTCCAGCAAGGTCGCAATCGCGTGCAGCGTGTTGAACAGGAAATGCGGCTGCAGCTGCGACTTCAGTGCACGCAGGCGCGACTGTGCAAGCTCCGTTGCCAGCTGGCTCGCCTCGATCTCGCGGCGCGTCTTTTCGGCATGGAACTGCATGGCTTGCTGAATTGCGAACAGCGACCAGTAGGTCAGTAAGCCGGTGGCGAAATGCTGGCCGAGAAATTGCCTCACCTGCTCATCGAACGAACTCGGTTCGAACGCCGTCGATACGAACGCGCCAATAAGCATAGCCAGCAGCGTCACGCCCACGCTCGCCGGCAATTGCATACCCAGCCCGCGCAGGCGCACCGGCGACTGGATCGGATACTTCACTGCCAGCCGAAACACCATCGGTGCCAATGCTGCCCACGTGTACCACTGAATGATCGACCAGCGCAGGTAATCGAAGACCGACCAGGTATGTCCGTTCAGCGCGTCGTGCATGAACCTCTGCACCGCAAACACCGCCACCACCGCCGCCCACAGGCCGAGATAGCGGAACAGACCGATCTGCGTGTTGCCGAGGCGAACCATCATCGCGGGACGTTCCGTGGGTTGGTGTGGCCATCCTAGGTGCTGCACGCGACGCTGAACAGCAAGACCGCGACGCCACTACGATTCGCCACCGCGTCAATACGATTCGTCCCGAACCGCTTTCGCAGGACAGCTCCATCCGGCCATATCACGGTGCCGACGGTGTGCACACGAGCCGCCGGCGGCACCCCACCTCAGCCGGAGCCACGCCATGAATTCGACCCGCCCCACCATCCTCGTCGCCATGTTTGCCGCCGCGCTCGGTACCCTGCTCATCGTTCCATCAGCGGCCTGCGCCGACGCAGGACCCAGGCCTGCTCGGCACTTCGATCTGGTGAACGCCACGTTGGACAGTGTCATCACACTCGCCGTCGCGCCTGCCGACAGTGATGCCTTCCAGGACATCGATCTCGGCCAGCCGCTTCAAGGCGGCCTGACATCCATGACCTTCGACGTTCCCGTCGGCGGATGCCTGCGCGACCTCCGCGTCACCTTCAAGGGTGGACGTATCCAGCTCTTTCCGCGCATCGATGTCTGCCATAGCAGTGGCCTGCGCCTGACGCTACACGGCAGCAACCCGAAACATTCCGGAGCATGATCAAGCCATGGCCAGAGTTTGACGTCAGCCCTTTCTCGTCAGAGTCATCACGCCGCAAGCCCGGAACCGCAGTCCATGCGGTCGCGCCCCGCTGCCTTGGCGCGATACAGCGCCTCGTCCGCGCAGCGCAGCAGTTGCTCCGACGATGCCATGGCACTGGGCACGATGGCAGCGATGCCGATGCTGATCGTCACGTGCGGCGCGGTGTCGGAGCTGCAATGTTCGATCGCCAGCGCGCGCACGGCATCGAGCATGCGTTGCGCGACCGCCGTAGCTTCGTCGCCGTCGCACTCGGTGAGCAACACCGCGAATTCTTCGCCGCCGTAGCGTGCGGCGAGATCCGCAGCCTTCGTGCGCAGCACCTTGGTCAACGCGCCCGCGACGGCGGTCAGCGCGACATCGCCGGCGAGATGGCCGTAGGTATCGTTATAGGCCTTGAACGCATCGACATCGCACATCAGGACAGCCAACGGCGCACCGCGCGCCGCATGTTCGTCCAGGGCTACACGCAGCCGCTGGTCGAACGCGCCGCGATTCGCGATGCGAGTGAGACCATCGAGCGCGGCGATGCGCTTCAGCTCGGCGTTCGCGTCGCGCAGCGCCTCGGTGTGCTGCGCGACCTCGCGGGTCAGCTCGCGCTGGCGCTCATGCAGGCGCCATACGCGCAACCGGTAGATCGCGGCAAGCAAGCCGATGACGGCCAACGCGACAAGGGTGCGGAACCACCAGGTGGCGTACCAGGGCGGCACGATCGTGAAGGCCACACTTGCACCGTCGGTGTTCCACACACCGTCGTTGTTGCTGGCGATCGCGCGGAATACGTAATCGCCGGACGGAAGGTTGGTGTAGTAGGCGACGCGGCTGTTGCCGGCGTCGATCCAGTCACGGTCGAAGCCCTCGATGCGATAGCGGTACCGCACCGCGGCCGGCGCCACGTAGCTCATCGCAGCATAGTGCAGCTCGATGCGTTCCACGTCGGGACCGATCCGGCCGACGTGATCCGGGGCCACGTCCCTGCCGTCCACCAGCACGCGCTCGATCGCAACCGGCGGACGCAGCCGGTTCACGCGCTCGTGCCTGGGATCCACGATGACCACGCCGTTGGCCGTGCCGAACCACATCCGCCCGTCGCGCGTGCGCCACGCCGGCGTCTGCGAGGCACCGTTGGCCTGCTGCGACAGCATGCCGTCATTCTTGCCGTACCAGCGGGGTTCCATCTGCTTCAACGTGCCGTGGTCGAGCGCGTCGATGTCGGCCCGCGCGAGCCGCGCGATGCCGCGATTCGAGCTCACCCAGAAATGGCCCGCGTCGTCGTCGAGGATCGCGAACACCGCGTCGCCGTAGAAGCCCGCCCGCTCGGTGAAGGCCTGCACTTTCTGCCCGCGGATGCGCATGAGGCCCAGGTTGGTGCCGAGCCACAGGTCGCCATTGGCTTCGGGATGAAACGCGAACACGCTGATGCCAGGCAGGCCATCGGTGCCGCAACGATCGACCACCCCATCGTGCAGGCAGCGCAAGCCGCCGCGCTCGCCGATCCACAGACGCCCGGCCGGATCTTCGTACAGGGCACGCGTGTCGTCGCCGCGCGTGCCCTGAAGCACGCTGACCTTGTCGCCGCTGATCCCATCCCGACTGATCTTGGCCACACCTTGCAGGGTCGCCACCCACATGCCGCCATCGCGACTCGGCGCGAACGCGAACACGATCGTGCCGGGCAAGCCGTCGCCGATGCCGAAGTTGCGCACCGTGCCATCGGGCGCGATCCGGCTCACCCCATCGGTCGAGCCCAACCACAGGTTGCCGGTCGCGTCGGACTCGATCGCGCGCAGCAGCAGGCTCGACAGCTTCGCGTTGATCGCCGTCGCCGGCATCAGCACCTGGTTTTCGTACCGCGACAAGCCCGATCCATCGGTGCCGACCCAGAGTGTGCCCGCGCGATCCTGATAGACCGCACGCACCGCGTTGGAATCCATTTTCCCGGTGACGGTGACGAGCTTCGAGTCGCTGAAGCGGTGAATGCCGCTGGACGTCGTTCCCATCCAGAGGTTGCCTTCGCGGTCCTCGAACATCGAGCGCACCGTCTCGCCGACCAGGCCGGTCAGCGTGTTGTCGCAATCGAAGCGTGCTGTGGTCAGGCGGCAGATGCCCATGCTGCCAATCGGCGCGAACCACATGCTGCCGTCGCGGTCGCCGTACAGGGAATAGATGCGCTTGCCATCGAGCGCGGCCAGACGCGGGTCGCGTTCGAAGCGTCCGTCGCGGTAGCGCGCGGGACCGGCCTGCGTGCCGACCCAGACCGTACCGGCATGATCGATCGCAAGGCTGTGGACGGCGTTGGTCGGCAGGCCGCGCCGGGTATCGAACGTCTCGACCTTGCCATTGAGCCAGTGCACGACACCGACATCATCGGCGGCGATCCACACCCCGCCCGCCGCGTCGGCCACGATCGCGTGATAGAACCCGCGCGGCGGAAACCCGCTTTCCTCGCCAAGCAGACGGATCCCCTTCGCACCCATCCGCGCGACGCCGGCGTTGGTGGTCAGCCAGAGTGCGCCGCCCCGATCCTGCATGATGCCGAACACGCTCTTGATGTTCGCCGGCAGCGCTACCGGCTCCAGCTCGCGCCCCCGGCGGCGGTAGAGCCCGTCGTTCAGCGTGCCCACCCACAGCGTGCCGTCGCGATCGACATAGAGCGCCGTGATCGCCGTACTCTTCAGCACCGGTGCCACGCGCGGATCGATGGTGTCGAACTCGGCACCGCTGTGGTGCACCAGTCCGCCGTATGTCGTCAGCCAGATCGAGCCATCCTTGCTTTGCGCGATGGACAACACCGTGCCTTGCGGCAGCTGGTTCTCGTACCAGACGTGGGTGAGTTGCCCGATCGCGCGATCGGGATCAAGCGCGCGGGCCGGCGACACCGCCAGCAAGCCACACACCAACAAGGCAAGCGAACTCCATTTCCTGATCCAACGATTCATGCGCAATCCAACCGCTCCCCCTGCGATCCGGCTTCCCACGGCGCCCCGCTATCCAGCAGCGCACCCGTCAGCCGTCGGTCCTGAAGACCGATGCGCGAACTATCGCATATCCAGGTGCGGCCGGCAGGAATCCACCCCCGTTCGCGGACTGTGGAAAAAGTCGCTTTCAGCGCATAGCGCGCACTGCACAAACTTACGCGGAGCTGCACGCTGGAATCGCAGGAACGCCGAGTTGTGAAGATTCTGAAGAAGACCACACCGAAAATGCGGATGCGCTGAACACTCACAAGCGAAACGCCAGGACAAGATTCTGGAAAATGTCGCTGAATCCTTATGCTTTCCCGTCAGTCATTTCACGCGCACAAAGCTTTCAATATCATCACGACATCCACGTCAGGGAGTTGAGCCATTGAGCTTCACGCGAATTGCCTGCGCCACCGTTGCCATCGTCCTCCTGGCATTCCTCTTGCACCGCAACCACGATCCGCTGCGCACCGCATTGCCGTTCGGGACGACGGATCTATCGTCCGTGGAATCCGCGCTGCAACGCCTGAAAGCCGACGATCGCGCCCTGGTCGAGGCCTATGTAAAGCGCAGCCATGGCGACGTTCTCCTGCCGTCGATGGCCGATCCCGAGCAGCCGTTTACCGCGCGCACCTTTGCGCAAGCCATCGCCCTGGAAAAAGCCTGGGACATCAAGCGTGATGCACAGGAAGCCGTGGCGGCAAAGGATGCCGCCGCGCGCGACGAAGCGATGGCGCCGTTGCGCGCCCTTGTCGAAGCGGACGTACAGCGCGCGGAGATCCTGTCACCACGCCAGCTGATCAAGCCACGCGAACCGGTCGACGGCGTCATATCGGCGCTGCCAAGCGACAAGGCTACCGTCTTCGTTGTTACCGTGTCGCTGCACAACCTCAGTAGCAAGGCAATCGTTGCCGTGACCGGCTCGCTCGAGGCTCAGGACCGCGATGCGATCCTGCCGCTGGACTTGTGCTGGGTCGATGTGGGACCACAGGACAGGATCGAACCGGCGAGCCGCACGGAAATCCGCTGCGCAAATCTCCACCGGCAGGTGAGTAAAGAACAGCGCGCCTTCATGGACGCACCGCCTGGTCGATTCACCCTGGTCTGGAAACCGAAGTCGGTGCAGTTGGAGGACGGCACGCGCATCGAGAGTGGTCTTTGAAAACGGGCGTCATCGATCGAACCCTGGGGTCAGAACGCACTTTCCCGTTGACCACGAAGGTGAAATGACGACCCGTTCCTGCTCCAAGGCACCCGCGATGACAGTCACGCCCGGTCATGTCGCGGCAATCTTAGCGCGGCAATATGGCCTGACGTCCCTGCAGGAAGCGCCGGATGGCGGGGTCGCTGGCGAGGCCGATCGCGATATCGAAGGCAGCGCGAGCCTCGGGGTAGGCATGGGTTCTGGCCAGCAGTGCCGCGCGTGCGGCCCAGTAGGGTTGGTAGTCGACCAGCCGACCGTCGGCAGCGAGTGAATCCACGATCTCGAGTGCGGCGTGCGGGCCTTGCAGTTCCGCGATGGCCAGCGCGCGGTTGAGAGCGACCACCGGCGAACCGGAGAGCGCGAGCAGCGCGTCGTAAATCTGCACCTCGGGCGTCCAGTCAGTGCGCCCGCTGCGGCGACGCTCGACATGCGCGGACTGCAGTGCCGCTTCGAGTTGATAACGGCCGATGTGGCCCAGCACGCTCGCGCGCAACAGCAGCGCCTCGGCCTCATCGATCATCGCTGCATCCCACAGCGCGACATCCTGTTCGGCCAGCGGCACGTAGTCGCCATCCGCATTGCGGCGCGCGCGACGTCGCGCCTCCGCGTGCAGCATGCAGGCCAGCAGACCCAGCGCTTCCGGTTCCTGCGGCAGCAGCCCGGCTACCAGGCCGGCGAGGAACAGCGCTTCCGCGGTGAGATCGCGCCGGATCACATCGGTGCCGCCGGGATCGCTCCAGCCTTCCGCAAAGGCGGCGTAAATCGCATCCAGCACACCGGCCAGCCGTCCGGCCAGCTCGTCGCGTGCGGGGATGGCAAACCGGATGCCGGCCTGGCGTATCTTCTGTTTCGCCCGCCCGAGGCGTTTGCCCATGGCGTCCGGTGACGCGAGAAACGCCGAGGCGATGGTCTTCGCATCAAGCCCGAGCACGGCCTGCAACATCAACGGCGCGCGGATACCGGCATCGATGGCCGGATGCGCGCAGGCGAACAGCAGCGCCAGGCGCCGATCCGGAATGGCCGTGTCATCCATCGCCGTCGATGTGGCCGCGTCGAGCTCCGCCAGGATCTGCAACTGCACGGCCGCCGCTTCGCCACTGCGGCGGCGCCGGATGCCATCGATCCCTTTGCGCCGGGCCACGGTCAGCAACCAAGCTTCCGGATTCGCAGGACAGCCGTTGAGCGGCCAGTCCGCCAGCGCCGCGGCAAACGCTTCCGACAACGCATCCTCGGCCGCCGCCACGTCACGCATGGCGGCGGCGAGAAAAGCGACCAGTTTGCCGTAGCTGCGGCGCGCGACGGCGTCTGCGGTACTGCGCGCCTGCGCCGCGCCATTCAACTATGCATGCTCCCAGATCGGCCGCACTTCGATCGTGCCATGGCTCGCACCGGGGCAGCGTGCCGTCCACGCAAGCGCTGCATCCAGGTCAGGCACGTCGATCAGGTAGTAGCCGGCCAACTGCTCCTTGGAGTCCACGTACGGGCCATCCAGTACCTGCGATTTGCCGTCCGCCACATGCACGGTGGTCGCGGTCGCGCTGTTTTGCAGGCGGTTCGAGCCGACCAGCACGCCCGCCGTCTTCAGTGCCTGCGTATATGCCCCATAGGCGGCGACGCCCTGTTCCTGTTCGGCCGGCGTCATCTGCGACCAGCCGCTCTCGTTCGCATACAGCATCAATAGATATTGCATCGGGATTCTCCAAATGATGAGTGATCGGCGGACAGTGTGCACCGCCATTCCCATGACGCGCGAGGTTCGGCGATTTGGACAGGGCCGATCTTGTCAGGGATCGATCCGGGCAAACCAAGCGACCCTCTTGTACCCTGCATAGCGACGACGATCTGCCTCGACGTCGCGAAAATGGCAGCCTCATCCCGGGAGCCGGCCTGACGTCAGGAATTGTCACTGACACCTTTTCCCATGACCGATGAGTGTTTGGGAACCACGAGCCGCGATGCGGCCCCAACCAGAATCACAGGACAGCCGTTGAGCGGTCAGTCCGCCAGGGCCGCGGCAAACGCTTCCGACAACACATCTTCGGCCGCCGCCACGTCACACATGGCGGCGGCCAGAAAGGCGACCAGCTTGCCGTAGGTGCGGCGCGCTATCCAGCCCTACATGCTCCAGATCGGCCGCACTTCGACCGTGCCATGGCTCGCACCGGGGTGGCGTACCGTCCACGCAAGCGCTGCATCCAGGTCAGGCACGTCGATCAGGTAGTAGCCGGCCAACTGCTCCTTGGAGTCCACATAGGGACCATCCAGTACCTGCGCTTTGCCGTCCGCCACATGCACGGTGGTCGCGGTCGTGCTGTATTGCAGACGGTTCCCGCCGACCAGTACGCCCGCCGTCGTCAGCGCTTGCGTATACGCCCCGTAGGCTGCTGCGCCCTGCTCCCGTTCGGCTGGCGTCATCTGTGACCAAACGTTCTCGTTCGCATACAGCATCAATAGGTATTGCATCGGGACTCTCCACAATGAGTGATCGGCGGGCAGTGTGCGCCGCCATTTCCATGACGCGCGAGGTTCGCCGAATTGGACAGGGCCGATCTTATCGGGGATCGACCTGGGCAAACCGAGCGCACCCTTGCTCCCTGTATTCCCTGTATACCGCCGACGCTCTGCCGCCACGCCGCGAAAGTCGCCTTCGGCGCGCTCGCTTCAAGAAGTGGTGTCAAGGACAGTTTCAAAGGAACAGCCAGGATTAGTCCCTGACACCTTTCAGCGGCGAGCCATCGTGATTCACCTTGGCAGAGTGCTTTTCGACACACTGCTAGACTCGGTCGACGGACACCCGACGCTGTCGCATCGGGGTATGAAGGGTGCGGGATCTTTCACCATCTTGCTGGGGTTGGGTGTATGGCCATGCCGTTGTCGTGGAAAATCGGGGCCGGTGTGGCGGGTTTGATCATCGCCGTGTTTGCCTGGAATGGACTGTCCCGGTACCTCGCTGCGCGCCACGCCGATGAGATCACCCGCGATTCCGCTCGCGCCGCCGCGCTGGAGGCACAACAGGCTCAAGCTCAAGCCCAGCAACGCCAGGCACAACTGGCCGCCAATCTGAAGCAGCAGCGTGAGGACTTGTCCAACACGTATCAGGAGGTGAATGAGCAGGCCCGGCAATATCAGGCGGAGCAGGCCGTACGCCTGGACAGGCAGCGGCAGGAAGAGCTACGCGTGCAGGCAAGTTACCGGCTGGACCGAAACCAGCAGTGCATTGGCGGCATCGTCATCAACCGCAGCGGCTCGAGCTTTGCCCAGGCTGTCGGTAAGAATGGCGCGCCGATCGCATGCAAAGGCGACCTCGCGACGGAACCGCTGCGCTGATCCTGCATCGCCATCACCGTGGCTGCGTCAGGCATGGTCCCTGACACCTCTTCGCTTCCGGCAACCGCATGACCTCGACCGAAAAGCACCACGCCCCCGAAGCCTCGCGTAGATCGATGGTGGTCGCAGCGCTGTCGACGGTGGTGGAGTGGTACGACTTCACGCTCTATCTGTATTTCGCCACGGTGCTGTCGCGGGTGTTCTTCGGTGGCGGCGACGGCTCGCTGCTGACCACGCTCGCCGGGTTCGCCGTTTCCTACGGCATGCGGCCGCTGGGCGCGATGGTGTTCGGTCATATCGGCGACCGCATCGGGCGGCAGCGCACGCTGGTGCTGTCGATGATGCTGATGACGCTGGCAATGCTCGCGACGGCATTGCTGCCTGACTATGCCGCGATCGGGCCGGCGGCGGGCGTGCTGCTGTTGCTGTTGCGCTGCTTCATGGCGTTCTCGGTCGGCGGCGAATATACCGGCGTAGTCGCTTACCTGCTGGAAGGTGCGCGCGAGGACCGGCGCGGCTTGATCACCTCGTTGGCCTCCGCCGCCAGCGAGGTCGGTGCACTGTTGGCCGTGGCGATCGCCGCCCTGGTGGTCGGCGCGATGAGCACCGCCCATCTCGACAGCTGGGGCTGGCGCATTCCGTTCTTCGTCGGTGCGGCGCTGGCCGGCTGCGTCTGGTTCGCGCGGTCCACCATGGAGGAGTCGCCGGATTTCCTGCGGCAGGTGAAGCAACGCAGCGTGCCCAAGTCCCCGCTCCGCTACACGGTTGCCCATCACCGGCCCGCGCTGTTGCGTACCTTCGCCATCTCGGCGCTGGGCTCGATCACCTACTACGTCGGCATCACCTATGTGCCGGCGTTCCTGAGTTCGTCGGGCATCCTCGCCGAAGGCCGTTCGCTGTGGCTGTCGACGCTTGCCGCGATGGCAGTGATCCTGGTCACGCCGCTGACGGGTGCGCTCTCCGACCGGGTCGGACGCAAGCCGGTGCTGATCTGGTTGGGCGTCGCCGGCATGCTGCTGCCGTTGTCGATGTTCGGCCTGATGACAGGCGGCGGCGAACTGCGCATCGCCACCGGCGCGATCGTGCTGGCTTGTCTCGCCGGCGGCGTGAGTGCAGTCGGCGCCCCGGCGACCGCCGAGCAGTTTCCCGGCGAAGGCCGACTCAGCGGCCTGGCACTCGGCGTGACCGTCGCTACCGCCATCTTCGGCGGCCTGACGCCCTTCCTCGCCGAGCTTTTCGTCCGGCTGACCGGATGGACCGCCCTGCCCGGCGCCATGATCGCCGCCGTCGCCCTGGCCGTCATACCCGTGTTGCTGACCATGCCGGAGACGCATCCGTGCCTGGTCCGAGCCCATGCCCGAGAACAGGCAGCAAAATGAGGTGGGTGGCATTTAACCCGCGCGGAGTTGTCTCAGACTCCTTTGTGCTCTCCTCAACACAGCTCGACCTTGACCCACTTCGCATCGGATGGGCGGCGCTTGGTATCGACAATGCTGAGCATGTACCAGCCGGGTGGCACGAGGTTGGCATTCTCGGGTACGCAGGCTTCCAGCTTGCAGGCGCCGTGACGTTTGAACGGCAGGTCGATGAGTCGCTGCTGGCTGTCGGTCGAATGAGTCGTCGCCATCGGCCGGATGAGCTGGACCCATTGGATGTCCATGGCGTTAGGTGTGTGGAGAGTGAATGTCGCGCCGAGATCGAGTTCGTGGGGCGCCTCCTCGATAAACGGCCGGGCGCCGCGGAACAGATACGGCGGATGAAATATCTCGATGCGCAACTCGTCGTCACCCCGATCCGGATTGGAGCCGGCGGTGGCGACCCGGCCATCGGGCAATAGCAGTGCGACGGAGTGGTAGAGGCGTGGCACGGTGGCGGTGGAGGCTACCGTCCAGATGCCGGTGCTGGGGTCGTAGATTTCCGATTCGAGTACCGGCGAGGATTCCGGCCCGGCACCGCCGCCGCTGACGAAGATGGTGCGATCGGGCAGGATGACGGCGTTGAGTCGGGTGCGCCCGTGATTCATCGGCGCCGTTGACGCATAGGCGGGACTTGGGGCGGTCAGATCGACGATGTCTGCACAGGGGATGGCGCCAGCGGCGCCCCAGCCGCCCATCACCATCACCTTCTGCGCTTGCGCCGGTGGTAGCAACACGCTCGCACCCTGGTCGCGGTTGTTGGCCTGGTTCAGGTTCGGTACGGGTGTGTAGCCGCCAGTGCCAAGGTCGAGCAATTGCCCACCCATCGGTGTGTCACCCAGCGATGCGCCGGTGAAGAATAGCCGTCCATCATCCAGCAGGAACAAATGTGGATAGAGCGGCCAGTTCGGTGTGCGCAGATGCGGTGCCGGCGTCCAGGTGCCGGTCGCCTGATCGAACGACTCCGGCACTTCGTTGAGTCCGGAGCCGGCCTGGTTGGTGCCGGAGAACGCCATCACCTTGCCGTCGCCGAGGGTGACCATGGCGGGATACCAGCGGCCGTCGGCCATGTCGGCGACGTTGGTCCACGTCTCCGCCGTCGCGCTGAACACGGCGGCCTCCGGTGCGCCCTCCCACGGAGAGTCGTAGTTTTTGGTGCCGCCGCAGGTCAGCACGTCACCGCCGGGCAGACTCGCTTGCCCGGCACAGAACACGTCGTAAGAGATGGGCACCGGCGTGAACGTGCCTTCCTCGTAGTCCCACAGCACGGAGCCATAGGTATGGCTGGTGTGCCGTGGCGGATAGTTGCCGGAACCGGAGAAGATCAGCACCTTGCCGGTGTGCAGCAGCGCGAAGTGCACGGCCAGCGTCACGGAATCACATGGCAGCATCTCCCATGCGCCTTTACGCGAGGCTTCCTCGATGATGTCGTCGACGGACATCCCGCTGCTCATCGCCGGCATCGGCATGCCCATGCCAGCCATGGCGCCCATACCCACCGGCGTGACGGGAATCATGGTCATCCCACCCATACCAGGCATTTCTGGATTGGGCATGTGATCGCCACAGGGCAGCGTGCCGTCGATGTCGGAACAGCAATCGCCGTCGTCGTAGGGCAGCAGGATATCGAGGGAATCGAGCACGCTCTCGGTGACCCATATGTGTTGACGCGAGCGCACCAGTCCAGCCAGTCCGCTCATCATGTGCGTCTCGATATGGCAGTGGAACAGGAAGTCGCCACGAATCGGCACACGGCAGGCGCCTTTGGGATGACGCTTCTGTAGCGCCGCCAATTTCTCGGGCAGCCGCAGCGCGTCCGGCACGATGGTGTCGATGGTGAAGCCTTCCAGCGGACTGAGCGGATGCACGTCGATCGCGCCACCGGGTGGAGCCGGCAGCTGCCAGCGCATCGCATGGGGGTGGAAGTTGTGCCAGGTCTCGTTCACGTCGACATTGATCACGTACCAGCGCAAGCGCTCCCCCGGCGCGGCTTCGATCGTCGGCGTGTTGCCGACGTAAGTCCGCCCGTTGAGGCAGAACGACGAGTCGCCGCCGCCGCCATAGAACACGATGTGTTCGTGATGCCCGCTGTTGAACCAGGTCACCGTACCGCCTGGCGCGACGTTGATGCTGTTGGGGCTGAAGAAGTTGTCGCCGATGACGACGGAGACCGAGCTTGGTGCACCCGTTGCTACCGTGACGCTGCCTGCCATGGTGACGCCATGGATCTTGCAGTGGTACGGGTAACTCTGCGCGGCGGTGCCGAACGGGTGTGCATAGCTCGCACCGTTGCCGAGCATGGGGCTCTCAAAGCCGTCCTGTGCGGCATCGCCCGCCAATTGGTGTACGAACATGGGGATTTCGTGATGCGCGCGCGGTGCTTTCGGGTTGCGCACAATCAGCGCGCCGAACAAGCCGCGATTTACCCAGCGCTGCACCATTTGATGGTGATCGTGAAACGCCCATACACCCACGGTCTCCGGCGTCACCTCATAGTGATACGTCCATGACGTGCCGGGATGGATATCGTCGCTGCGGCGACCATCCTTCGCCTGCACGCCCAGCGGCCAGGCGCCGTCGGAGTCGATGCCGTAGCGCAGTCCATGCAGATGGAAGCTGTGGCAGTTGTCCGGGTCGGCGTTGTGTACGTGAATGGCAATGGTGTCGCCCACGTTCGCCCATAGCACGCAGCCGGGGACGCGATGGTCCCACGGCGGCTCGTTCATATCCGCCGGTACGATCTTGTCGGTGACCGGATGGGTATAGGCGGCGTCGTGGTAGCGCCGATACACCATGGCCGTGAAGGTGGTGGAGAAGATCTCTTCGGCAGTGACCCGGCCGATCTCATGGCCGGGATTGCGCATGCAGTCGTTGCCGTAACGGCGCGAGCAACACAGTGGCGCCAGCGGGCTGTAATCCGCGACAGCTTCGATACGGAGGAAGAAATCACGATGCATGATCGCTCTCCTAACCTTGCCCGAAAGAAGCTAGGGAGTCTGTGCAGTTAGTGGCGCGGGAACAATCCGCCATGTGGCAAACCATTGGCTATATGCGCGCTATATGCGCGCTGGCTGGTTGGTGTAGGTAGAGGCTTACACGCTGCCCGCGTCGTTCTGCCGTACTCGCATCACGCCCGCCTCCCGTCAGAATCGCCCGATCTATCCATCAAGGCATCAGCCAAGAATGGTGTCAGGGACAATTTGAGGAACGCGATGGTCGGCCGACTGCATCACCCATTGTCTCCGACACCTTAATCACCAGCGGAAATGCGCAAAAAGGAACTTGCCGGCCGATGACGCCGATGTCAGCCTCGCTCAAGGCTGGACATGGCACTGACTGAAAGGAGGTATTGCGTGAAGCGTTTCCGTACTGCGCTTGTGATCGTCGCGATGATGGCCGTGTCCGCTCTTGTGCCACCGGCCTTTGCCTCGCAAGACACGCCAAAGCCGCTGGACAAACCCGACATGAGCGGGCTGCACGACTTCGATTTTCTGGTGGGCGACTGGCGCGTCCACAGCCGCAAGTTGAAGGAACCCTTGTCCGGCCACCAGGACTGGATCGAGTTCGAAGGCACGATCAGCTCGCGCAGGCTGATGGAAGGCCGGGCGAATGTGGATGACACGGTGTTCAACATGCCGGGCGGCATCTACCGGGGTGTGGCACCCCGCGCCTACGACTCGAAGACTGGCCAATGGGCCATCTGGTGGATCGACGGCCGCAATCCGTTCGGCAACCTGGATCCGCCGGTGAAGGGGCGCTTCGTGCACGGCGTCGGCACCTTCCATGCGGATGACACGCTCAGTGGAAAACCGATCAAGGTTCGCTTCATCTGGTCGGGGATAAGCCACGACGTCGCCCACTGGGAGCAGGCTTATTCGCCCGACGGCGGCAAGACATGGGAGACGAACTGGGTACAGACGCTGGAGCGGGTCCGCTAAGCCAGGGATAGCGTCCGCGTTCTCGTCCCCGGCCGCTAGCTTGCCTTGGACGTATTCAATGCCACGGCAGCGCGAATCAGCGCCTTCAACGCCTTCTCATCGATCTTGTTGCCCTCATGGAAATCGATGGCACGCCGGGTATTGCCGTCGAGGCTGGAGTTGAAGAGGCCTGATGGGTCGTCCAGTGCGGCGCCCTTGGCGAACGTCATCTTCACGTAATTCTTGTACGTCTCGCCGGTGCAGATCATCCCGGCTTGATACCACACCGGAACCCCTCGCCACTTCCACTCCTCGACCACGTCGGGCACAGCCTGCTTAATGATCGCCCGGACCCGGGCGAGCGTCTCGCCGCGCCAATCGCCCAGCTCCTTGATCCGCGCATCGATCAGCTTGGAAGGAGCGTCGCCTGCGCCGGCTTCTTTCGAGCCGTTCTTCCCGTTCTTCATGATGGCCGCTCCTGCACGCGCAACAGATTGCCCGCAGGATCGCGCACCGCACAGTCGCGAACGCCGTACGGCTGCTGGGTCGGCTCCTCGACGATCTCGGCACCGCTGGCCTGTATCCGCTCGAAGGCGGCGTCGAGATCCCTGGTGGCCAGCAGCATGATGGCGTAGGTGCCCTTGGCCATCATCTCGGCGATGGTGCGTTTCTCGTCGTCGTTCACGCCGGGGCTGGCGGCCGGCGGGTACAGCACGATGGACGTGCCGGGCTGGTCGGGCGGGCCGACCGTGATCCAGCGCATCCCGTTGTAGCCGACGTCGTTGCGCACCTCGAAGCCGAGGGTGTCGCGATAGAACGCCAGCGAGGCGTCCGGGTCGGTTTGCGGAAGAAAGCTCGCGTGAATGTTGATATTCATGACCGTCCTGTTCGGTGTGGGAGGAGTCGTCATGCTAGGTCCGACTCGGGGGCCGGCGCTTCTCCATTCCTGATCAGTTGCGTCCTGACCGGTCGTGTCACCTGCCTCGCCACGCAGGACGGCATGCCCGCCGTCGCGGCCGCCGCGTCGCGCCGATAGACGCTGGGCGGCACCCCGGCCAGCTCGGTGAAACGCGTGCTGAAGGTGCCCAGCGAGGCGCAGCCGACCGCGAAGCAGACCTCGGTGACGCTGAGGTCGCCACGACGCAGCATCGCCATCGCGCGCTCGATCCGTCGGGTCATCAGATAGCTATAGGGCGACTCGCCGAAGGCGAGCTTGAACTGGCGGCTGAGATGCCCGGCCGACATGTGCACGCCGTCGGCGAGCGCCTCGACGTTCAGCGGCTGCGCGTACTCCCGGTCGATCCGGTCGCGCACGCGGCGCAGCCGGGCGAGGTCGCGCAGGTGTTGTGCTGCGGCAGGTCGGCTGTTCATCTGCGCGATCGTCCCACGCGATGCCGGAGTGCTCAAGCCTGTCGCAAATCGCTAATGGGAGCTGAACCGGACACCTCTTTTCCCCGGCAAGTGAACCTGACCCCGTTATTTGTGCTGTTTTGAGGGGTAGGCTGACCCTCCGCCCGCTGAACCGGAGTCCCCCCATGGCCCTGTGGAAAGAATCCATCAAGACATCCGCCACCGAAACACCCGAAGCCACGGAACAGGCACGTCCCGCTATCCCGGAGACCAGGCCCGAAGCGCAAATGCCGGTGCAGCCCGCATTCCGTCCCACGCCAGCGCCGGGCAAGCCCAAGGCCGAATCGCTGATCGCGCCCGATATCACCATCGAGGGCAAGATCGAGGGTGAGGGCCATGTGCGCATCGCCGGCAACTTCAAGGGCGACGTCAACGTGCGCGGCGACCTCACCATCGAACCCGGTGCCAGGGTGACCGGCAGCGTGCGTGCCGAGAAGGTGACCATCGCGGGCGAACTGATCGGCAACATCGAATCCGCGGCGCACGTGGAGCTGCAGCAAAGCGGCGCGCTGACCGGCGACCTGAAGGCGGGCTCGCTCAGCGTGGCGGCAGGTTCGCGCATGCGCGGCCAGGCCGAATTCGGCTGGGACGATGCGAAGGACGGCAGCGGCGCGCACAAGACCCACGGGCACAGCGGCACCGCTTCGTGAGCAACTCAAACCCGGGCGCGGCCGGGGCGACACGCATCTGCCCGCACTGCCGGGAGACCATCCTGGAAAGTGCGGGCGTGTGCCCCGCCTGCCGTCACAAGCTGCGCTTCAGTGAACCTACCAGCGCGACCGCAGCGCCTGCATCCGTACCACTGCGCGTGGAAGGCAGCTTCCGCAACCCCGCCGACAGCGGTGCATGGGAATACTCGATGGTGCTGACCATCCGCAACGAACGCGGCGAGGAGATCGCGCGCAAGCTGGTGGGTGTCGGCGCCATGCAGCCGGACGAACAGCGCACCTTCACCCTGAGTGTCGAGATGAATCCCGCCGTCGCGGGCGGTAAACGCACATGGCATTGATGCGCGCGTTGCACTGTTAAGCCACATACGAGGGGCCAGAGACATTCAACCAGCGAGCAGTTGTCTCTGAGCCCTTTGTTGTACCGCGACGCCATCGAAGCTCAATTCCAACGTTGCGCCAGGGCGGCAAAGGTCGGATGAGGTGTCCCGGACTTGCCGGACACGTTGATCAAGCACTCCGCACCCTGTTTTGCTGCGTCCCTCTTTTCGCACATCCCCGCTCAGTCATGCAGATCCACTTCCGCCACTTGCAGGCGCCCCACTTGCCTCGACGCCATGCGCTGGCTGTACGGGTTGCCCCACACCGGCTGGGGAGCCAACATGCAATGCTTGCCGTCCGACAGTGCGACCTGCTTGCAATACACGTTCACGATGGCAACCGTGCCTTGGGTGGAGTCGGTCAGCTGGATCTGTCTCGCCACGCCAGGGCCGGACGAGTTGTCGATGGCCACGGCGACAAGCGGCTGCTGGGCCATGCCCCACATCCGCAGGGCTTCCGACCTCTCGGCCGCCCGTTGCGCCTGCACGTACTGCCGGTGTGTGTTGCCGACAAGGGCCTCCAATCCGTAGCCCATGTGCAAGTCGGCGACGTAGGTCTCGTATCCGGCTGGTGCTTGGGTGACCGTGATGTTCTGCATGTTGGTGGTCTGAGTCTGATCCTGGGCAACGCCGACGCTGCCGACGCTGGCAAGACCGAGCGCAATGGTCGTGGCAATGATCGAGTGTTTCATGATGACCTCCAGACGGGCGCCAATGTCCGTTGGGCGATTTTGAGCTCGAGCCACGGCTCTTACTTGAAGAATTTCTGTGGAATCTGCGTGGATCCACCGATGATGTCCGGCAGATCCATCTGCCGAATGCGAAGGTCGGCAGATCCATAAAACCCTCGCCAGATGTGCGGCAACCGGATCGCTCCCGGGACAGGGCTGGGCATGTACTTCCGCCCCGGGATTTTCTCGCCCATGCCCGCACTCGAGACCGACGTTCCTGGAAACATGGGCAATGGCCTCGGCGCCATGGCTGGCACCACGCCACAGGACGCAGCGAATCGCGCCGAGACGATGCCACGACACCCAAACCGGTCACTGCCGGCGACACCTCTGCGGGAATCCACCGGCAATACCTGGGGCGTACCAAGCCGCCTGTTTTCCGTGCCCCCTTGATCCAGCCACGCACTGACCATGCAGCAAGCATTACGTCTGGCAGATGGCGCGGTGTCGCCCACAGGCGCAAACTACGCTGGCAGGGTGAGTCTCAGAACGGACACGATCATGTCCCCCTCCGAACTGGACGACCACTGGCTATACCAATGCGATGGCATCGTTGTCGATCCATGCGCACACCGACTGGAACGTGATGGTCAAGCGCGGTCAGTGGAGCCCAAGGTCTATACGGTGCTGGTGACGCTACTGGAGCAGGCGGGCTATGTGGTCGAAAAAGGTACTTTGCTTGATGCGGCGTGGGGTCACCGCCACGTCACACCGGGCGTATTGAGCCACGCGATCTCGCAGTTGCGTCATGCCTTGGGTGACTCGGCACTCCATCCGCGTTACATCGCTACCGTGCACACCATCGGTTATCGCTTCATCGGCGAGGTGCATCGGCGACCCCGCCCTGCTCCCGTACTGACCGAACCAGCACCCGATGACGCATTCGCAGGCATCGAGGCCGCCCCGGCCAGCAACTCCAGCTCACGCCTGGCTACCCGATGATCAATGGCGCTATTCGCGCCTGATGTCCTGATGCAGCCAGTTTTTTGCCGGTGCTGGCGCTGACGCCACTGCCTTCAAGGCAAAAGGGCCGGAGACATTCAACCAGCGAGAAAATGTCTCTACCCCTGTGTTTCTGGTTCTCCCGGAATTCGAGTACGTCTGGATGGCCTTGGCCGCTACCCGCTATGCTCGGCCTGCACGGCGCGGGGGCGCCGATCATCGGGGAAGCAACACATGACGACACGATCCAGGGGACCGTCGGCTGGCTTTGGCTGGCTGACGAACGGCATCAGCGTGGGCTTCCGCCATCCGAAGCCGTTGTTCGGAGGAGCAGCCTTTCTGTTGCTGGCGTGCCTGCTTCCGTTGCTGATCACGATGCCGATGCAATTCCACGCAATGAGCGCGGGCACACCACCGAGCATGGCAACGTCTGCTTTGATCATGGCCATCTCCGTGTTGTTCGGACTGCTGATCATCCCGCTCTACGCGGGCTATCTGCAGCTGGTCGATGCGGCCGAGCGGGAGCAGCCGACCCGTGTACTCGACATCTTCAAGCCCTATCGACAAGGCGAGGCATGGCGGCTGATCGGGCTCGGACTGGCGAACTTTGTGGTCTACATCGCCGGGATCGCCATCATCATCGTGGCGACGGGAACCGGCATCGCCAGCTGGTACGTGCAAGCGATGACTGCACAGGTCAATCACCAGCCGCCACCGGCGCTGCCCGGCGGCTTCTGGATCGCCGTGGCGCTTCTCATGGTGTTCGGTCTGTTGATGCTGGGTTTCTATGCGATCAGCCTCGGCCAGGTCGCGCTGAACCGGCGCAACGTGCTCGGCGCCATCGGCGACGGCGTCACCGGCGCGCTGAAGAACGTGTTGCCGCTGCTCCTGTTCGCACTGAGTTCCATCCTTGCCTGGATCGCCGTGGGCATTGTCCTTTTGATCGTAGTCATGCTGCTCACCCTGCTGGCCAAACTCATCAGCTCCTGGCTGGTGTTCGTGGTGATCATCGCGTTTTATATCGCCCTGATCCTGGTGATGTACACGATGATGTTCGGGGTGATGTATCACCTGTGGCGTGATGTGTGTGGTGACGACATCGTGCCCGACATGGCGCCGGCGATCGCCGCCTGATTCGCGACATCCGTTCCCATGCGAAGGCGGCCACGGCCGCCTTCGTTTTTTGCGCACGAAACAAAATATCTCTGAGCCCTTTATTCGCACCGCCAGGATCGGCTGTCCGCGCGCAAGGCCGCCGCGCCTGGAGAAAGTCCACCCTGACCCTTGCTTTCGCCACGACGCCCTCCAACTTCTGGCGATGTTCGACAAAATCAGAAACTGGCGCGTCCGGCGCATCGTCGCGCGGCACCCGATCGCCGAATCGCTCTGGAAAGATGCGCTGCAGCGCTGTTCCGCAGCGCGGCGGCTGGGTGCTTCCGATCAAGCCACGTTGCGCGTGCTGGCAACGCTGTTCCTGGAGAGCAAGTCGCTGGAGCCGACCCAAGGGTTACAACTGGGCGACGCCGATCGTGTCTTGCTCGCGGCGCATGCCTGCCTGCCCATCCTGAAACTGGGGCTCGATTGGTACGACGGGTGGCACAGCATCATCGTGTATCCGGATGCGTTCATTCCGCGTCGCACCCAAACCGATGCCGCGGGCGTGGTCCACCAGACCAACACCGTGATGGCCGGTGAGGCATGGGGGCGTGGACCGGTGATCCTGTCGTGGGCGGATGTGCTGAGCGGGAAAAAGCCGGGGCACAACGTGGTCATCCACGAAATGGCACACAAGCTCGACATGCTCAACGGCGACGCCAACGGCTTTCCGCCCTTGCACCGGCGCATGGATCGCCGCGTGTGGTCGCGGGTCTTCTCGAGCGCCTGGGATCGCCTGAAGGAGGAGCAACGCAACGGGGCCGAGTTGCCGATCGATCCGTATGCGCTGGAAAGCCCGGCCGAGTTCTTTGCGGTGGCCAGCGAGCAATTTTTCGAAGCGCCGGCAACTTTGCGCCAGCATTTGCCGGACGTCTATCGGCAGCTCGAACAGTTTTACCGACAGCACCCATTCTGAGTGCTTAGTGTTCAGAGAAAAATTCAAGCGGGTCAGAGCCCGTTTCCATATCCCCAAACTATGCAAGTAAGGGGCTCTGACCCGGTTCTGCTCCGACCCGGTTATGCCCCTGCAGCTTTTGGCCCGGACTCTGCTTTCGCTTGACCACTGGACTGCACCGTCACCCCAACCTGGCCACCCGCCATCAACGGGATGCTGACCTTGGTCTCCCTGCCTTGGGCCAACATGAAGGTCACGTATATGGTGGTGACCGGAACGACCGCCCCCTGCGAACCAATCGACGTGACCTGCTTGCCGACGTAGCTGAGATCCGGCATCAACGCCAGATAGCGGGGTCCGTCGTCACGCAGGAACACCGTCAATGTGTAAGCCGTGCCACGCCGGGTGAACGCGTCGAAACCCTGTCGCTGCACCACATGAAAATCCTTGTCGAGCAGATCCACGGCGCCGGCCAGGGTCCCACCTGCAGCGATTGGCAGACTGATTTCGAGTTCGGCCGGTCGCCCCAGCGTGCGCAGGTCATACAACGCCACGCTGCTTCGAGCCGGAAGCGCAGGCGGCCCCACACAGCGGGCGTGGTCAGCGAATTCCGTCGGCGGGGCCTCCGGGTGGTCGAGGGTTGACGTATAGGGAGCCGTCGTCGGCAACTGCATCCACTCGCTGGCACACACTCCCGATACGTCCGGCAGCCTAGCGTGATAAGGGGTGTTTGCACATCCACAAAGGGCCGCACAGGCCGCCACCATGATCCGGGAAAGGCGCATGACTAGAGCTCGCTCGCCAGCTTCCTGGCCACTTCCGAGAGCGCCAGTTTGAGGCCGAGCTCCGAAGTCCCACCGGCACGCTGCAGATCACCGAATCCTGGATAGGTATAGCGCGGGTCGGGCTCCATGGTCACGGCGACCTTGGAATTGAAAACGTTGTTGTACGCAAAGTAGTCAGTGAAGTAGATCTGCTTGCCATCGGCACCCACGAGCCGCGCGACAGCAGTTGCAGTCGGACGATAGGGCGAAGCTTTGCCAGCGCCGCCCGCGGCGAAACCGAAGAAATTGAGGTCGACATCGAGAATCGCATCGGCATCACTCACCGGCGCATAGGTATCGCGCAAGCCCGAGCGACTGTGTTTTGCATCGGCCGCCTCATCCAGAACCGGCCACACCACAACGTAGCCACGCGCGGCGAGGTCTTTCGTCAACTCAGCCTGGAAATACTGACGTGGATGGATGGGATCGCTGGCGTAAAGCCCGAGCATGGTGCGTTGCATGGAACTTGCTTGCCCCGATGCCACCAGTGCACCAATCAGCCCGAACGATCCTGCCGGGTTGTTCATCATGAGCACCTGCATCTCGACTTTCGACATCGGCATGACATGAATCGTCTTGACCTTGGCATACGCCACCCGATCGAAGGTCTGTTGCTTGGGCAACGGCGTGACGCACCCGGACAAAAGCACAGCAAAACCCAGAGCCACGAGCCCATTCTTCACAAAACGCATGTTTTTCCCCTGTTGAATGAAACGCCTGCGGCCATCACGAGTGACCGATGTCGTTCAAGGCGGACATTGCGTCGCCAGACCCGAAACGTCCGGGTACCCCTCCAACGCAGCAAGCACAACTCCTCCCCGAACGAAGCAAGTTTATCGAAATGGGCAACCCGCGCAATGCATGCGTGCGTGTGTCGTTTCTTGTGTGTTGGCGCGCCGCGAAACCGCGCGCAACCGGAACAGAGGAAGGTGAGATCTAGCGGCATAGTGCCCCCTTTTCGCCTCAACTCATGCAAGCAAGGAGCTCCGAGTAAGGGGCTCTGACCCGGTTAGCTAGACCAACACCGTGATGGCCGGTGAGGCATGGGGGCGCGGGCCAGTGATCCTGTCGTGGGCGGATGTGCTGAGCGGGAAAAAGCCGGGGCACAACGTGGTCATCCACGAAATGGCCCACAAGCTCGACATGCTCAACGGCGACGCCAACGGCTTTCCGCCCTTGCACCGGCGCATGGATCGCCGCGTGTGGTCGCGGGTCTTCTCGAGCGCGTGGGATCGCCTGCAGGAGGAGCAACGCAACGGGGCCGAGTTGCCGATCGACCCGTATGCGCTGGAAAGTCCGGCCGAGTTTTTTGCGGTGGCCAGCGAGCAATTTTTCGAGGCACCGGCAAACTTGCGCGAACACTTGCCGGACGTCTATCGGCAGCTCGAGCAGTTCTACCGGCAGCACCCGTTCTGAGCGCTCGTGTTCAAGAGCGGAACCAAGCCCGAGGGAATTTGACTTCCTCCGTCCCGGTTTCCCGCCGACCCGGTTAGCTACATACCGTGGATACGGTCGACATGCGGGCTGCGGATTCAGTGAGCCTGCCTTCCTTCGTCCAATTTGACCGCCTCAAGTTTCTTGTCGGTCCACGGTGTGGGCTGGATGCTGCTGGCTTTCTGGTACGCGTCCTTGGCGGCCGTGACGTCACCCTGTGCCCAAAGCAGGTCGCCTTTCATGCTCAAGCCGTAAGCCTTCAGCGACGGTACGGCCTGCATCTTTGAGGACAGGTCCGACCAGGCATGCAAATCATCGACACCCAAACGCTCGGGCCTGGTCACCGATGAAATAGTTACTCTGGGATACGTCACATCTGCGTTGACGATTTGTCCCGGCTCACCCTTTGGCAGATCCAGCTTCAGGTCTTGCAGCACATTGGGCATGCCCGACTCTGCGGATATCGCATTGGCGACCATCTGGGCGCCTTGCGTACTGACGATGCGCGGGGACGCCTGCTGCGCGTTCTGCAGTGCGGTGTTCGCAGGAGTGAGCAGTCCCAGCGATTCGAGCGCATCCGCCGTCAGCACCCATTTCGCCGCGGACGGAAGTTCCGGCGCCGTCCGGGAAACCGATTCGCCGGCAACTTCGGCGATTTTCGCGAACTGCTGTTCCCTCGGCAGCCGGGTCAGCTCGGCGATGTTGTCGGATGACGACAGGTAATCCGTCACCTGCGCTGTCACCTCGCGTGCCACGGCGTCCTGCTTGGCCTGCACAGCTTCCACGTCCTTGATGCGTACCACGATGAGTCGATCATCCAGCGGAGGCACGCTGAGCGTGAAGTGATATTCCTTTTGCAACTGTCCGCGCATGAGCACAAGTTTCAGGTCGTCACGGTGCTGCGCGGGAATGTCCTTGGGCGTGTCGTCGGGCAGCACCATGAGATGAGGGTCCGAGATCTGCTCGATGGTGTAGTTGAGCTTGCGCGCGCCGTTGTTGATCAGGCGCGCGTCGTTCTTGCCGTTTGGATCAGTGAGCTCGTACGTCCAGTGATCGCCCTCGGGTTGGAAGTCCGGTGTCGAGAGCAAGGGCTGGCTGGAACTGCCGAAAACATACTTGTTGAGGGCATTGACCAGCACCATCACCGACGGATGTGCCAGCCTATCGGGCTTGACGATGGTGAGATGGTCCGTGCCTTCGATGGCGGTGGGCACATCCTTGCAGAACCGGGTGGCGCTGGACCATGGGACGATCATGACGCCGGCCAACGGCGCCGTTTCGTAAGCGCAGATAATGGTCGGCTTGTCCTGGTCAGGCACCCGCCCCCATTCGTCGCTCAGCAATTGAAGAAAGTCGTTCTGGTCCACCATCAGCATCTGTTTGACAGCCGGGTTGTTGACCACGTGCTGGGCGATGGCGGTGATCTGCGAACCTTCCTGTGGTGTCGCATAGAACACCATGAGCGGCACCTTGTCCCGGTGCGGCGGGTTGTCGATCATCTCGCGCATCGCGATCAGTCCGCCCATGCTGTGGGCGACGAACACGACGGTCTGATAGTTCCACACGCCGTTGTACTGCAGCGACTGCTCCAGCATGTTTGCCGCCTCCCGGATATCGAGCGAGCCGCCCTTCAGCTTGTTGGACGTGAATCCGAACGCAAAGATATCGACCTGCTTGCCCGTACCGGGCACAGACTTCAGTAGCGTGAAGAAGCTTTTCCCGTTGGCGTTCGTCCAGGTGCCGTCCGTATCGCCGAAAAGACCGTGGACGAAGACCACCGCCACCCTGGATGGCGGCGTGGCTTGCTGGACCCAATGAGGATCGGTGGTATTCGTCGCCGTGTTGTCGCTTCCACAGCCCGCCACGAGAGCGGTGATGCCGATCACCAGAGCCGTGCAGAGGGAAAACCGTACCGCAGGGCGACGCCAAGCCACCCAAGCCGATAAACGCCGCAGAGTGCCCATGGACCCTCTCCCGAGGTAACGACATGGCAGTCGCCCACACATACTAAGGCTGCCGATTGCAGCCTTTCAATCAAGGCACCGCCTGCTGCGCGAGTTCCTTGATCTTGAGAACACGCAACAGTTCAGACTTTTTGAGTCCTTCGCGAGCCTCTTTGATCACTTCGTGGGCCAGATTCTGGCTGGTGTGATGCCGCTTCGCGTCGATAGCGGCATCCAGCCGTTGCTGCGCTGCCCTGATCGCTTTGTCGACGCGGTAGAACGGAGCATGCGGGTTCGTGCTCAGCGGTGGGTCGTAGCTTTTCGTCATGGTGTTTCTTCGTGATCAGGACGGCACGATAGCCCGGTTGACCCCGCTCCGCTCGTGTATCGTCGTTACCCGCTTGAATCAAAGCGAGTCAGAGCCCTTTTCGTCATCCGAAAGACAAAGCGAATCCATAAGGAGCAGCAAGGCATGGAATCACCGAAGCTCACGTTTGCGGCGCTGGATGCAAGGATCGAGGCGCTGCCGGTATCTCCATCGGATACGGCTGCCTTTCCCAAGAAAGCCAAATGGGGCTTATTTGCCGCAGCTGGCGGCGCACTGTTTGGCTTTGGCGAGCGCAGCGAGCATGAGGCGGCGGTGCGTCCTGGCTAAAAATCCCTTGAGACGGCTGTACGCGCCCGCGCCGCAGGGCGTGCGACCGGCGCATCAGTCGGAGGCGCGTGCCAGCTTGGCCGCCGGGTGCGGGGTTTGGTCTGACCTCATGGGTTGGGGATTACCGCGATTACCGCGTCATTGGAGCGAAGCTTGCCGCCCGTCATGCTGCCCCCGGTGAGGGTCAGGCAAAGGGACGCGGGAGGGTTGGCGGGCAGCTTTTCAACGAAGACCTGGTAGGTGTACGGAGGACCCTTGGCCATGGCCTCCGCATACCCTGGCACCTCACTGTCCTTGGTGCCTGAGTAGACATGCCCGCTCCCCCAGAACACTCCGCCATAAGGCCCGACGCTCTGCTTGACCCCATCCTTGCTGCATGGTCCAACGGCAAAGGCCACGTTGTAGTCATGCTTCCTGGCGAGGGCCAACAAGTCCGTGTTGGTGCTGAACTCGATTTTGGAGATGGTGATGAAAGGCCTCGGTTTCTGGCTAATCCATTCGAGCTCGGGTTCGCTCTGGAAGTTGGCATCGGAAACCGATGTGACGCGAAGGTCCTTGGGGCCTTCAGCACAAGCACTGAGACAGACTGTGAGTGAAGCAAGGCCGATGACTGCGAGAAGTTGATTGCGGGACATGTCGGCCACTTATTGATTGATGAAGGGAGGACTGACCAACGGAGCACCGCCCAAGATTTGAGATGGGCTGCTCATGTTGGGACCATGCGCATTCATCATAATTAATTAGAACACAAAGAACTCATTGCTTAACATTCGTTAAAAATATCATTTGTTGATTGTACTGCCTCGCATATAGCCAAGCATTTTTATTTAATTGCCCATCCTCTTGGCTGCAGATTACGTCCGATGTACCTTCAATCAATCTAATACCAGGTGAGTATGTACCTGGATCCCCCGGAAATCCCGGAACTTCAAGCCCCACGCTAAAGAATCCAAGAAGCCGGCGGTCCCCATTGGCGAACGCTTTTTTCGCATCAGCTTCCGCATGTGAAAGTACAAGGAGCTTTAAGCCACTCGCATTGCCGCTTGTCACGCATGCAGTCGGCTTGTTGCACCCAAGGAGTACAACACAGACACACAGAAGAAGGGTTAGATATATATATTTCATATTCGTCATTTCGAGAAATTATACGCGGTTCGCAACGGCTCATGTAGAGCGCCTACAATCGGATTTTCATTTTTATTGATGTTATTCATACGACATGGACCATCATCATCATCGCCCATTAATGAATGCCCAAACTCATGACCGATGATTCTAGCCAACGATGCCCGCGCTCTCCCCCCCTCCACCGGTACGTAGATATTGATATCGGGGTTTATGGTAATGACACCGCTCCCGAGCTTGATGAGTCCGTCACTGCCGTCAGTGTCAATGATGATCGTTTGTGGGCTTCCATGGGCGTACCAAGGGCCTTCGATCTTACTCAGCATCTCCTGGCCTCTGGGGGTGGAAAAAACCTGATCAACGGCGACCTGTATTTCAGCACGCTGAGCATTTGTGCCGCCCCTGTACATGACCGGGTCCTCCCACGGCCATAGAACCAGCCCTAGCGGGTCAATGTGATTAAGTGGGCCACTCCCAGCGTAAGCATAGGTACTGATTCCACCCATGAGCCCAATCGGATCGCTCTGCAGATACCTTCCCGTGGCTGGCTCATACGTCCGGAAGTAGTTGTAGTTCGTCCCCGACTCCGCATCGTAATACTGGCCGGGATATCGCAGGTTGAGCACATAGCCCGTCGACGTCGGCTGCTGCTCCCCAAACGGGTTGCCCTGATACGCCCACGACCAGATCACCGTGCCTGTGCTGTCCGTGACCGCCCGTGGCGTACCCAGCTGATCCGCCGTCACGTAGTTGACCGTACTGGTGATGACGCTGCCGTTGATCGTGTTGTCGATTATCGCCACCGGCAGATCGCCTAGCCATACATAGTCGCGATTGCTGGTGCCGTATTCGCCGATCAGCTGACTGGCTTCGTTGTAGGCGTAACGTTCGGTCGCCGCTTGCGGGAACGTGGCCACTTTGCCAATACGCTGGCCCAGGGCGTTGTATGTGTAGGTACCCACAGTGGCGCCATTGAGCTGCGCCACCGTCAGGCGGTTGCGCCCGTTGTAGCCGAAGCCGTAGGTGTTGCCGCCGATCACGATGCCGGTGGTGTTGCCGTTGGCGTCGTTGGCGCGCGAGATGCCGTTGATGCTGGCGAGCTGGTGGGTGCCGCTGGTGTAGAGATACGCGCCCGTGGCTAGGCCCGGTGCCGTCTTGCTCAGTCGGTCGCCGGTCGGGCTGTAGGTGTAGCTTTCCAGCGCGGTGCCGGCGTCGTTGATGCCGGTGAGCCGATACAGCGGATCGTAGCTGTAGGTCTCCGTGGCCGGGCTGGCACCCGGTGCATTGCCCAGCGCGATGATGTTGCCCAGTGCGTCACGGTTGAAGTGCAGCGCCAACGCCGGGCTGGTCAGGTCGGTCAGCTGATAGTTCGCGTCGTAGGTGCGCGTCACGGTCTGGCCATTGCCCAGCGTGTAGCTGCTGATCGGCCCAAACGGCAGGTAGCTGATGCTGCTGACCACGGTGGGCGGGGAGGCGGTCGTGCCGCTGGGCGTCACCTGCACGCCGCTGACCCGGCCGTCGCTGTCATACGTGTAGCTGATCGTGGTCTGGTCCGGCGCACTCACGCTGCTCAGTCGATTGCCCGCGGTATACGCATAGAGCGTGGTGTCCGTCTGGCTCGAGGTCACCTGCCGCTTCTGGATGACGTTACCCCGCCCGTCATAACAGAACACGGTGGTGACGCCGGCCTCCACCACGCGGGTCAGTCGTCCGATCGGGCTGGACGCACTGCAGCCAGTCACCGCATTGGCTTCGTCGTAGGCATAACTGACGTTGAGGGTGGTATCGACATAACCGGTGCTGGTGCGGCGGTTGAGCGCGTCGTAGGTCGACGTGCTGACGATGCCCTTCGCATCGGTGTGCGTCAGGCGATTGCCGGCGGCGTCGTAGGTATCGCTGCTGGTGCCCGTATCCGGGCTATGCAACGCCGTGCGGTTGCCCAGGCCGTCGTAGTCGTAGGTGGTGCTGAGGCCATCCGGATCGCTGACGCCCTCCACGTGGTCACGGGCATCGTAGGCGAACACGCTCTGGGTGTTCTTGGTGGCCGGGTCGGTGCCGTTGTAGTTGGCGATCGTGCTGACCAGCCGGTCGAGCGCATCGAAGCCCTGATGATGTTGGATGCCCAAGGCGTCAGCCGACTGCACCAAGTTGCCATTGGCGTCGTAGCTGCCGCTGGTGCTGGCATTGAAGACGGTGTGGCTGAGGCCGTCGACGAGCGAGGTGAGCTGACCCAGCGCGTTGTAGGTCCGCGACAGGCTATGCACAACGGTGCCGGAAGCCGTGCGGATCTGCTCGCTGGTCTTGTTGCCGGCGTTATCCAGCGTGTAGTGGATGACGTTGCCCTGCGCATCGGTGATGTCGGTGAGGCGATGCGCGGCATCGTAGGTGTAACTGGTGTTGATGCCGTCGGGATCGGTGAGGGAGGCGATGGCGCCGTATGAGGTGTAGCTCAGGGTCGTGGTGGCACCGCCGATGGTGCGGGAGGCCAGCCAACCGCGCGGAGTGTAGGTCAGGTCGGTGTTGATGCCATTGGCGTCGGTGACTCGCGTCACGCGTCCGTTGGCATCGTAAGAAGCATAGGTCGTGACATGACCTAGTGCATCGGTGACCTGATCGAGGTCGCCCGCCTGATAGCAGGCACCACCCGGCGTGTTGCAGTTCGTGGCACTGCTGCTCATGTAATAGCTGTAGGTGGTGGTCTGGGTAAGGTCTGTGCGCGGACCGTTGACACCGAGCAGCAAACCGACCAAGGGACACTGCGTGCTGTCCACCACATTGCAGTAGGTGTACGTCCAGCGACGCACACCGACCGGTACGGTGCCCGTGGCAGCGCAGGCGTAAGACACAGCCGCGGCTACTGCCGGATCGGCCTCGCAACGTGCTACCGACTGCCCAAGGGTGTTGTAGGCCCAGGAAGTTTTGGCGACCGTGCTGCCACCAGCATCGAGCGCCGTGCGCGTCAGCGGGTTGCGCAACGCCGTGTCCCACGTCGTGTTCGTCGTGCGTTGGGTCGACGTGCCGAAAGCTTCAACCTGCTGGCCCAATAACCCATTAGCATCATAGGTCGTCTTGGTGACATTACCTTTCAGATCCGTAAAGGACGCGGTATACCCATTAGGATCGTAAGCGTACTGTCGCGAAAAGCTCGCGCATCCTGCGCACGCATTCGTGATTGTCACCGGAACAGCCACGCCAAATAGATACTCGGTGGCGGTGGTTTCCACCATGCCCAAAGGATCTGTCACCGATCCGCCGTTTGAAGCATAAGCGAACGTGTACGCGCTGGCGTTACCTGCGCCCTCGTTGAGGCTTACCTGATCTGAAGTATTGTAGAGCGTGGTATCGATACGAACATTATTTTCGTCGATGACCCCTGTCAGATCATTGATCCCTGCAAAATTCGTTTTCCCATCATTCTCACCATAAATCAGTTGCAGCGTATGATTGTCGGGATATGTGATGACCTGAAGATTGCTATTGGCATCATATGAAAATTTGTACAAGCCACCATCCGGAGCGGTCATCTGTTGAATACGGCCGCTAGTGTCATAGGTAAAGGCCAAGTTGCGACCTTGTGAATCAGTCACCGTCGTCAATTTACCGATGGTGTTGTATGACATGGTTTGCGTCAAACCACCACGCTGCACCAATGAGCTTAGCTGGCCTGACGCTGTATATTTTTCCTGCGTGCCGTCTTGGGTAGAGTACGTCCATCCCGTAATCGACCCATCGCCAGCGTAGCTGGCAGTAAGCGTATCGCTTACATCCGGGTCACCGATCCAACGGGTGCCATTCAAGTCAAAAGCATAAACCTTTCCATCAGGCCTCAACACATACGCGGAGGTCGCAACCGCATTGGCATGCACTCGGACCGTCCTTAGATAACTGTGCGTCCTATGCGCACCAAGCACGAGCTCGTTCTGGAGTTGAGACTCGCTGTTTCCCGACTGACTGTTATACGCCATGGTGAAATCGAGCGGAAATCCACCACCGCCACGAAAAATCGGCAGCAATTCATATTTATTCCCTGTCGAAGGATCGACAGGATCGGCCTTACAGAGACAAGGGGGGCGTGGTTTACCGCGGTTTTTCCCGGGATCTTGATTGACTATCGGGCAGACGCTGCCTGGATAAGCATCTGCAGAGTACGCAAAGGAGTTAGGACTGCAGAAAGCCCATCGCCGAGCCCAGGAACTGTATGTGTCTGTACCATCATACTCACAATAGTAACCGTAATAAGCCTGGGTAGCACTATACAAATCCCCATCCTCATACCCGTACGAATGCACCATTTGGACGCTAAGTAAACGTGACTCTGGTGCGCCGCTTACACATGGAGCGGTATGATTATTCCATTCGAACGCGAATGCGTCGTACGGGCTTCCATATCTAATATTTTGCCATCCGCCACTGTAATAATTTGGAACATTGTAGAAAACTATGGGCGCATGCGCCGCAATCGCCTGGAACGACAGAAAAACATTACAGGCCGCAGCAAAAGCCACAAAGGTCATGGCCCTGACAAAACTCCGATTTCTTGTTTTCAGATGTAGACCCTGAAGCGCAAGCAACCTTGCTATCACACGCCGAACGAAGTCCATTTGATTCCCCTGTGACGTGGATTGCTGTGTGGACGGAACGTCCTCTGCCATCGAGAGCTCATCACGTGTCAAGCGTTATAGCAAATCAGGGTGACGCCTGCTGCGACCTGTGTCGTATGGGCCTTCCTACAACTCATGGTCTGCGTCCCTACGGCACGCAACAACGCGCGGCGGCGCGGTGCATGCGTCGGCTGCCATGCATCGCCCAGGCACTTTGCGATATTTCGGTGGCGTGCAAGGTGTGGCCTCCTCTGGCTTCGTAACCCGTGAGAAATGACCGCATCATGCGTGCACTGTTCTTTCCATCAGCGCGCAACTTGCCGATTGGACGAGTGGATTCGTGGGAGAAACCTCAGACTACGACCCCCGTTTTGCTTCGAGGCTCCGTAAACCTTGCGCCAGCATTTGCCAGACGTCTATCGGCAGCTCGAGCAGTTTTACCGGCAGCACCCGTTCTGAGCGCTCGTGTTCAAGAGCGGAGCCAAGCCCGAGAGGCTGATCAAAGTGGGGCGATCAATCAAAACGGGGCAGCTCAACCTGACCCCTGTTTGTGTTTCGGATTAATTTTGCTCCTGCTTTCCAGCCGCCTCGGTCTCCGCCGCTTTCTGCGCGAGTTCCTTGATCTTGAGAACACGCAACTGTTCAGACTTTTTGAGTCCTTCGCGAGCCTCTTTGATCACTTCGTGGGCCAGATTCTGGCTGGTGTGATGCCGCTTCGCGTCGATAGCGGCATCCAGCCGTTGCTGGGCCGCCCTGATCGCTTTGTCGACGCGGTAGAGGGGAGCATGCGGGTTCGTGGTCAGCGGTGGGTCGTAGCTTTTCGTCATGATGTTTCTTCGTGATCAGGACGGCACGATAGCCCGGTTTTCGGTTTTCACGGGAATCCTCTCTTTGAACATGGCACCATGTCGTTGGCAAGAAAGGTACAAACGAGATGCCCGCCACACGCGGTTGCATCGCAGATTGGCGTGCTGTCGGATTCCTATGAGCTTGATATGCGCACGGTGATTTTCAGTGGAATCATTGGTGAAGTCGGGGCGGGAGGCCGGTATAAGGGCGGACTCTCGTTCACCTTGGGGGAACCGCCCGTAGCGTTCTACTCGCCGGGAGGCTTCGGAGGTGCCCTTTTCAGCCCGGGCGACTATGTTGCGATTGCTGCCAGGCGGACCTTCATGCCGGGTGCGCAGTATGTCGCTCTGGCCTATAGGAACTGGGGAACCAAGAGCACCGGCCAGACCATCGGGGCCACTTTGCCATCGCTCTGTCTCGGGATCGGGGCAGTGGGCGCCTATTTTGCCTATGAGGGTGCACTGAAAGACCCGATGGGTAGCGAAATCTTCCTGCCGATGCTGGCTGCGGGAATCTTCGGCACCTACAGGCTGGTCACCATGCTCCGCGCCACGCGCCTACTCGATGAAACGTCGATGCCCGCTACCACGCGATTGAGCCGACTGTGATGCATCAAAGTAGATCAGAGCTGTTCCGCGACACTTTTATTTTCCTTCTCGATAAAGTCCTCACTACTTAGAGCATCCGAAAGACAAAGCGAATCCACAGGGAGCTGCAAGACATGGAATCACCGGAACTCACGTTTGCGGCGCTGGATGCGAAGATCGAGGCGCTGCCGGAATTCCCACCCAAAACGCTGACCTTTCCAAGAAAAGGCAGATGGGGCTTTCCCATCGCCGCGGCCGGTACGCTATTCAGTTTGCTATGCATCGCCGTGCTACTGCGACGTTCGGGTGACTCAGACCAAGAGTGGCGGCCAGCTCAAGATCCAGCGCGCTGTGGTCAAAGTGCACGACCACAAGCCTGGTGAAGAGCAGACTGAACTGGAGATTTAGTAGCACCATAAAAGAATGGCGTCAGAGATAATTTGAGCGCCCTGGTAACCAATCAAAATTGTCAACGACACTTTTCCGGCCTAGCCCATTACCTACATAAGTTCCGATTTACCCGACAGACAAATCACTCGAAGACCGAGATAATCATGCCGGATAATCGGCAAAGCCGATTATCCGTAGCGTTTCACCGAACGCGCAAAAAAAGCGCGGGCCATATGGGTTGCAGCCCATACGACCCGCTGACCACAGCCAACTATTGGAGAGTTGATCATGGCTACAACGAAGCATACGGCATGCGCCCATCCCCGCGCTGCCACCCGCACCTTCCCCCATCCGCTTTCCCGCCCTCGCCGAGCTCCGCCTCCGGCGCACCAGTTGCGCGCCGACCGCGCATTCCCCGCGCTCCCTTCCGGCCGCGCAACGGCTGACCCCAGTCGCCGATCTTCGGCAGCCGCCGCCACGGCCCGCTCGCTCGCCGCCAGCGCCACCGCGTAGGCCACACCGCGTCCGATCCCTCAGCGCTGCGCATTCGCGCAAGGCATGTGCGCAGCCACGTCCAGGAGCCCATCATGGAAAGCGAACTCGACACCGCACTCTACGACGACAGCCTCCACCTGCCCGCAGACACTTACTACGAACTACTGCAGATTCGCGACCAACTGGTGATGTATACCCGCTTCGTCGCCCCTGTCACCCGCCAGGAAGACGACGCCCACCTCGACCTCACCCGCAACATGCTCGCCGACTGCTTCGCCCAACTCGCCAACCGCCTCACCCAGGCGCTGGAAAGCACCGACTCCGAATCCAACGATGGATCTGCTCCACCCCGTAACCAATGAAAACGGTGCCAGGCAATGTTCCGGTTGGCCCCAGCAACAGATCATGGCCACCGCGAGTGGCGGTTGAGGCAAACACCCTCATCGATGAGGCTCGTCCATCTCGACGATGCGTCGTATCGACTCACGCACGAGGCTCGGGCATGTCATCGATGAGGCAAATCGGCGCAGTCACGCGTGAAAAGGACTCAGGCGTGAGCATGCGCAGCCTGATCATTGAGTATCCGCAGCCTCATGCGTGAGTGGTTCTGGCTCAGCGTTGAGGCAAAAACACTCAACGGTGAGGCGGCGGGAGTCATCGATGAGGTGCCATCGCCTCGGCGATGCCAGCCAAAGACTCAACCGGCACAAAAAAGGCCTGACGGGTCGCCGGGATGGCGGGCCGCGTCAGGCCGGGTGGTGCACCCGTGCGTGTCGATCACCGGGGCGAGCAGCACGCCGGCAGGCGTGCTCAAGCCGCCGGGACTTCGACAGCACGCCGGCTCTTGGCGAAGCGGCTGGACAGCTCCTGTCGCAGGCCGTCCAGGCCCTGGTTCTTGCCGGACACCTTGAGCAGGCCGTAACCCTCCAGCGCGGTGCTCATGATGTCGCTGCCCAGCGCCGTCTCCGTATCCTCGCCCCGCTCCACCAGCTGCTTCATCCGCTGCAGGCGCGGGCGCAACGCGTCCAGCGCGGCCACGTCCTGCTGCGCCTCGGCCAAGCCCAGGCTGGGCGGCACGATCTGCGGGTTGTTGGTCAGCACGTGGAGCGTCTGCCGGCCGAACTGCTCCGACTTCTCGCCCATCTTGTACAACTCGCGCCGCTGCGACGGCTGCAAGGCAACGAGGCCAGACAGGTTCTGCTCCAGCGTGGCCAGCGCGCCATCAATGGCGGACAACTGGTCGGCGCTCAACACCAGCGAAACAATGTTCTGCGACATGCGGCAATCTCCGTTTGCGTGAAAGAAAGTGGCCCGGTCGCGCTGAGCTATCAGGGGGGGGGTAACCGCGCGACCGGGCCGGGACGCCAAGGCAGATGGACAGGCATCGGCCGAGGCGCAGAAACGATGCCAGAGCTGGCATCGCTGGGCAGTCAGGAGAAACACTGCCGCCGTGTAGTGTTTCGCTGATGTGTCGTGCGAAGCGAACGGAGTGGCATCGGGTAATAGGCACTGAGCCGCTTAGTTATAGTTAGAAATTGTTCCTGACATCTTTTGGACCCCGTTACTGCTTCTGACCCCGTTTTGACTGACCTAGAAGGGAAACAGGGGTCAGAGTCGACTTTTGAAAAGTGCGCGCTCTGCCCCTGTTTTGGACAGCTTTCCCTGAATCAGTGCAGGCCAAACCAACGAAGCGCCGCCTCTTGGGCGTCTTTCAGATTTTCGCTGCGAACTAGTGATGCAAAAGCAAAAAAAGCTAGTTCGAAAATTAGTACCCATCTAACAATCGAAGCTAGATCGCCGCCCGAAAAAGCTAATGCGTAGAAGGTAGAAAGGGCCGCCAACACACCTGATATCCAGTAGATAGCAGTGAAGAACCATATCTCCCGGCGCCTGCGAAACGCATTTCGATGCTTGCTGGCCTTCCAGTTCACTGCATGAGTTTCGTCATCTATCTCGAGCAGATCCCAAGCACTAGAAACCTCAAGCAACGCGCGCCCCGACTGCGAAGATTCCAGAAGAAGCCGAATGACCGGCACAGGAAGCCACTCGCCGAACAGATGACGTATAGCCGTCTGCTGCCAGAGCTCGTCGTGTGCGTCTCGTTGCGACCAAAGGTCGAGGAAGTCCTTCCGAGCGGCTCGCCTGGACTGGTGAACTCCGAACAATCCCTTGGCGAGTGTCACCAGCAGCACGGCAAGCACGCAGGGAACGAGGAACCGTACACCGCCTACCCTCATCAACTCCTCAATCATTAAAATCTCCTTTCATCGGCAGGTCGTAAAAGTCAGCGCAGACACCAAAAAATGCACTCTGACCCCTGTTTCGCTGACCCGGTTACGGGCCCGGCTCCGCCAGCGCAGGAGTATCGTCCTTCGCCATCTGCCGGAACGCGCTCCAAGAAACTCGCCCATCGATCAACAAGAACACGACAAGGATCAAAATTCCCAGGCCGCCAAGCCCACCGGACGGCACGTGCGGCAGCCAATGAAGCACACAGCCCATCAACAGGTTGGCCGCTGCGAGCACGGCAAACCACTTGCGTTGGCAAGGCGGAAGCGCGACATAGACGATGACTGCATAGAGGGTGGGAATCAGAGTCCAAACGAAGTAACCCGGGATCGCCGGAAAGGCGAGCAGGCCACCAACCGCTGACATCCAAAGGTAGAACACAACAGGCAATCGTTTCACGGCTTCCCCCGAACCGGTAATAGCCCCGAGATCGAGGGGCGAATGACCGACTGTAACGCAGAAGGCCCGTCCGTCGACGGGCCTTCTGCGTGGCGGATCGCGATGACCCGAATAAGGGGTCTGACCCGGTTAGCTGGCGTCGATAGCCAAAAAAAGAACCTGACCCCCTTTTTTATCTCAGCCAACTGCCTTTGTCTGCGGAATGTTCTCATCCGGAACAACGAGGTTCTGGCTGAAAAACATCACCTCATTACCCACATACCGCCGTTGCGCCGTGTAGTTCAGGCCGTAGCTGAATGACCGGCTCCACTGGTACATGGAGCAAATCTCCTCGGTATTGTCGTAAGACACCACCCAAGGCCATTTGAACCTTTTCTTCTGGATCGCATTCGCGATGGCGATGTGATCGTCATGTTCGTAGTAGTTCCGGTACAACCCTTTGCCTTTGACGTAATAGGGTGGGTCAAGATAGATCAAGGATTTCGCTGGAAGGAATTCCGAGCACCGATTCAAGAGGTGTAATGAATCCTCGCAATACACAGAAATGTCCTTCGTATGCTTGGCAATGTCTTGGATTCGCGCTGCGATCATGTCCTTCCTGAATCGCGCATCCAATTTGTACTCGCCATCTTGATTCTTGCCGCCGATGACCCCCGCCTTGAGAATTCCGGAGCGGTTCGTTCGGTTCATGAACAAGGTAGCAAAGCCCTTCTCGACCAAACTTGCCTTACAGTCTTCACGCAGAACCGATCGCCACTTGAACCACTCATCGATAGTGATTGGCGTCGATTCCAACAACCTTAGAAGCGCATGCGGATGTTTCGTGACGGCGACCCAGAAGGCGTACACCGCCGGATCTGCATCGTTGATGTGGATATGGCTTGCATGACCATGTAACAGCAACTCCAGAGCAACGCCCGCGCCGCCCGCATAAGGCTCGAGGTAGTGACCGTCGGAAACGCTGTTGACCTCCATCACCTTTGCGATGAACGGGGCGAACGGCGCCTTTCCACCAGGGTAGCGCAATGGGCTATACAGTCTGTTCGAGTACATCGTTAAACCTTCTTCAACTTCACTTCGAGCGCGGCCAACTTGGCCACGTCGACTGCAAACCCATCCTTCATCACGCCGTGGATGGCCACCTTGAAGTTGGTCAGAAACTCATTGCTAACCTCAGGGTTGTTATCCACCCAGTGCTTCCAAGGGTTATACGGCTTTGAACCAGCAGTCACCAGCTTCTGGAACTCCACATCCTTGTAAAATCGCTTGAAAATTTCGCGCGGCCTCGACTGCATGTTGGCAGGATATGCGACAACTCGCTCCCTCACGTCGACTTGATCTCCGTTGATGGAGAACTCTCGAATCACCTCGGCGGCTGAGTTGGTGAATACATGCCGAGTGAACTGCAGATCATTCTTCCAAAAATCATGACCCGCAGGAAGGTTGTACAGATACTCGAAGATCAACTGATCGGGCGGCAGCCTTCCAGGCAGAAGAGCAACCGTCTTAAAGTTCTTGCCTGCGACCTGCGTAGCCTGGTCCGCATCCAAGCAAACGATGCTTCTTTCGGCAAATTCGGGGATGCCCTTCTGAATCAACTGTATGTAGTTGGAGCAGCCGAGGGTTATCCCTGGCAAGGGGTTCGTGAATTTCTTTATTGGCTGCCTATTCATCAAAGCAGCAAAGAAGTCTGCAGCCTCCTTGTCTTCGAAATAGATGTTCGGACTTGGCAAAGATACGCCAGAAGCGGTAGCAACGGTTTTCGTATTTATGTCTGCACTTATCTGCGACCAAGACCAATCTTGCATCACCTGGACGTCGCCAAAGGTGTTGCTCAAATAGACGGTCTTGTACTTTCTCCTGAACTTCTGACTCAGCTCGAACGCGTACTCGATCAAGACAGGCGAGTGCGAAGTCATGACAACCTGAAGGTTGAGACTCTTGCACTCACGGTCGAGCATCTTCAGTAGATTCACTTGTGCAGTCGGGAACAATCCAGCGTCGGCCTCATCTATCAGCAACAGACCGCCCTTGTAATCACCATACTCATCTTTCAATTTTTTGAAAGACATCAACGCCAAGATGATCTGTCCCGCATTGTCTTCACCGGCAGAAACGGACTCTTGATCGTAGTTATCGCCATGCGCGACGGCTGAACTGATGCTTCCACCCGTACCCGTAGCCAGGGACGAACTGCGATTGAGCAGCTCATTGGTAAGGCCAATGAACTCCTGCTTGTGCTCGTCTAGATACTCAAAGTCGATGACTTTGTAGTCTCTGTCAGCGATAGGAAACAGCCGCTTCAGGCTAAGGAAGATCACCGGGTGCGTGAAGTTCCTGCTCTTATTGCTCTTCTCCGTTGCCGTACTGTTGTTTCTGACTACGGGCCTGGGCGATTTCCCGCGGCTCATCAACTCAAGTTTTGCAGTCGCAGATGCGTCGGTGTAGCCATCGACCAAGTCGATATTGACCGTCATGGATCCAGGAATATCAAACTTATCCGAGATCCTGAAGTGCTCGCTGTACTGCGACTTGAACGTCCCGCCCGCAATCTGCCGGAAAGAGAGAGCATCGTCTTTTACGTAGTCCTTTTCGAAGCTGAAAATTTGAGCAGCGATGCCGAGAATAGACGACTTGGATGTGCCGTTCTTTCCGCACACAACCGTAACGTAATCGCCGAACTCGACCTCTACGTTGTTCAGCGCCCGGAATTTTTCAATTACCAGCTTCTTGAGTTGGGTCCTTGCCATCGCATCCATCCCCTTTACTTCCCTTAGCTTCCACCTAAATGTATGCAACGTGTGCCACTCGACCTGCTGGAACTCACCCTGCAATCGACCAATCAGACTGTTGCATTGCTTCCTGAAGGGATTCTAGGGCAACGCCGCCGAATTTCGCATTCTGGAAGCAGGCCAGCGCATTGCGCGCCTCGCCCGTAGCGCTTCACGTTGGCGGTCTGCTGGCTCTTCTCTTCTTCGGTGGAACGGATTAGCTCGATCTCGCCGTAGTTCCCAATCGTCGATGCGCTCAGGAAGTTGTTGACACCGACCAGCGGCGGCGAGCCATCGTGCTTCTTGCAGCCATGATCGAACACGCTGTAGTACATCGACTCTTCCTGGATCTTGCCCGCGCGGGGCCATGGCTGAATTCCATCTCGCTCAGAGACAATCACCTTACTGCAACTCACCCGGCCTAAACGAATACCCATGCTTCTTCCACCCCGAAGCGATACCCATGTCGTAGCCGTAGACCAGGGTCACCACGACGACATCTTCATCAGCAATATTCGGGTCGGCTTTCGCCATCTGCTGCGCGACGCGCCTGGCCATGTCGCCGTCTTCGGTCATGGGCGCATCCAGCCAAAGCGATGACTGCAAGGAATGCGTGGCTTTGCCGCCATTCATGGACGACCACCCACGTGCGACTTGCACGGTCATGACGTGGGGCTGGGTCGACAGCGTCTGGTCCAACGACAAAATCCCGGCGAAGGTCTTGCTCTGCGCCCACCGGTTTGACGCCAAGGGGCCGCCCAAAGCGATGACTGCGATCACCGCCAGCGCGACAAGATGTCCACGCCACATGACGGGAAACGGCGCTGGTTGCGTCGCGCGGTCGAAACGCTCCACGTATGAGCCCACCACCAGATCATGCAGGGACTGCCGCGTGCGGCGATTGAATAGGTAGAGGTAGACAGTGGAAAGCATGCTGCCGAATATGACGAGGGCCAGCAGGTAGTCCAAGGGCGTCGACAGTACCCACTGCGAACCAATGGGTAGGCCGTTGGCGAAGAACGGGAGACCCAGCACCGTGTAGCGCAGCAGCGAACGCGGCAATGACAGCCACTGGTCGTGTGCATCGACGACACGCACACCGAGCCAGCGTTTGCCCAGCGTCTGCCCGCCCCCGATGCGGCTGTTGAAAATACCGAAATACGCCAGTGCGATCGCAAAGCCGATCAGCCGCGCATACGCCCCCATGCGCGCGAATGGATCGAAGAACAGTGCGCCCAGGATCATGCCGGCGATGCCGAGCAGAATCACGTCGATCACGAAGGCGCCCAGGCGGCGCCAGAAGCCGGCGATCTTCCGATCCGGCACTTCCCCTTGCGATGCGTCCATGTACTTCCCCCTGAAGTCGGGACATCTTGCCGCAAGAATCGCCGGGGGGCGAGGTGCGCTGCGGCAAAGGTGTAGCGACCCGCGCTGAAGCCCAATCATTCGTCCGCATCCGAGCAATCTCGCGAAAGAGCGCCCCTCACCCCAACCCTCTCCCCCGGCGGGGCCGGGGGAGAGGGGGTAGCTCAGGCGGCTTTGCATGTTCCGGCGGCATGCATGCCACCCGCCGACGCACGCAGCACGGTGTAGCTGCGCAAATACGTGCATCGCGTTCCAATGAATACGTATGCAGCCGCTGGTTGCTGCATTGCGATGCTACCTACGATGCCATGCACGGGCTGCCACCTCGCCCCATCGCGCTCAACGACATGCGATGCATGTCGGCTTCGAACATCACAGGGGCAACCGCAGGTCGTCGGGCCACACCTGACCGTTCCAGTAGTGCACTCAATGACGTCGCTCTGTTGCACCTGATCATCAACGAAACAGGTATGGAGGCAGACCCGAATGAAATGTCCGAAGATCCTCGCCGTGTTGCTGGCCATCGCCAGCCTCACCGCCGCCCCGATGATGCCTGCCCATGCAGCCATCAACAGCATGAGCCTCGGCGCGAGCTACAACGCCCAGAAAACCAGCATTACCTTCCGCGTGTATTCCTCCCAGGCCACCCGCATGGTGCTCTACCTGTATGCGAGCGGTTACGGCGTGCAGGATTCCGCGACCTATGCGCTGAGTCCGGCAGGCAGCGGTGTCTGGGCGGTGACGGTGCCGGTCTCTTCGATCCAGGCCGCCGGCATTACCGGTGCGGTCTATTACGGCTATCGCGCCTGGGGCCCGAACTGGCCTTATGACGCGAGCTGGGGGAAAGGTTCGGCGGCAGGCTTCCTTTCGGATGTCGACGCCAGCGGCAACCGTTTCAATCCGAACAAGCTGCTGCTGGATCCCTATGCGCAGGAAATGAGCCAGGATCCGCTCAATGCATCGAACCAGAACGGCAATGTGTTCGCGTCGGGTGCCAGTTACCGGACCACCGACAGCGGCACCTACGCACCGAAAGGCATCGTGCTGTCAGCCAGCGGGCAAGGCACCGGCACCAAGCCGACGCGTGCGCAGAAGGACGATGTGATCTATGAGGTGAATGTGCGTGGCCTGACCAAGCAGGACTCGAGCATTCCCACGCAGTACCAGGGCACTTATTACGGTGCCGGACTCAAGGCCAGCTACCTGGCCAGCCTCGGCGTCACCGCGGTGGAGTTTCTGCCTGTGCAGGAAACGCAGAACGATGCGAACGACGTGGTGCCGAATTCGGATGCGAACCAGAACTACTGGGGCTACATGACCGAAGACTACTTCGCGCCGGACCGCCACTATGCCTACAACAAGGCCGCGGGCGGCCCGACCGCCGAGTTCCAGGCGATGGTGCAGGCGTTCCACAACGCCGGCATCAAGGTCTACATGGACGTGGTCTACAACCACACCGGCGAAGGCGGCACCTGGAGCGGCTCCGACCCCACCACCGCGACGATCTATTCCTGGCGCGGCCTGGACAACGCGACTTATTACGAACTCACCTCGGGTAACCAGTACTACTACGACAACACCGGCGTCGGTGCCAACTACAACACCTACAGCCCCGTCGCGCAGAACCTGATCGTCGACTCGCTCGCCTACTGGACCAACACCATGGGTGTCGACGGTTTCCGTTTCGACCTCGCCTCGGTGCTGGGCAACAGTTGCCTCAATGGCAGCTACGAGTCCGCTGCGCCGAACTGCCCGAACGGCGGATACAACTTCGACGCCGCCGATTCGAATGTCGCGATCAACCGCATCCTCAACGAGTTCACCGTGCGTCCGGCAACCGGTGGCAGCGGGCTGGATCTGTTTGCCGAACCCTGGGCGATCGGCGGCAATTCGTATCAGCTGGGCGGGTTCCCGAAGGGTTGGTCCGAATGGAACGGCCTCTTCCGCGACAGCATGCGCCAGGCGCAGAACGAGCTTGGCAGCATGACGATCTACATCACCCAGGATGCGAACGACTTCTCCGGCTCCTCCAACCTGTTCCAGGCCAGCGGCCGTTCGCCGTGGAACTCCACCAACTTCATCGACGTCCATGACGGACTGACGCTGAAGGACGTCTATGCCTGCAATGGCTCCAGCAACAACCAGGCCTGGCCGTACGGCCCGTCCGACGGTGGCACCAGCACCAACTACAGCTGGGACCAGGGCATGTCGGTGGGTACGGGAACGGCCTATGACCAGCGCCGCGCGGCACGCACCGGCATGGCCTTCGAAATGCTGTCGGCCGGCACGCCGCTGATGCAAGGTGGCGATGAATACCTGCGCTCGCTTCAATGCAACAACAACGCGTACAACCTCGACTCGACCGCCAACTGGCTCAACTACAGCTGGAGCACCGACCAGTCGAACTTCTACAACTTCGCCCAGCGGCTCATCGCTTTCCGCAAGGCGCATCCGGCGCTGCGACCGGCAACCTGGTACACCTCCAGCCAGGTCGTGTGGTACCAGCCTAGTGGCGCGGTCGCCACCAGCAGCTACTGGAACAACACCAGCAACTACGCGATTGCCTATACCGTGAACGGTTCTTCCCTGGGCGACTCGAACTCGATGTACATCGCCTATAACGGCTGGTCGGGCAGCGTCAATTTCACCTTGCCGGTGCCACCCACGGGCACCAGTTGGTACCGCGTGACCGACACCTGCAACTGGAACGATGGCCCCAACACCTTCGTCACTCCAGGCAACGAAGCTTTTATCGGTGGCGCGGGCACCAATTACAGCCAGTGCGGGCAGTCTGTGCTGTTGTTGATCTCGAAGTAGTTCGCTGCAGAGGGGCGTGTCGCGAGCGAGCGCCCCTCACCCCGCCCTCTCCCTCCACAAGGGGACTCCGTTCGGTCGCCACGGGGGAGAGGGTTCACGCGGATGGATGACATGTTGCAATCAAAGCGGGTCCGAGTAAGGGGCTCTGACCCGTGCTATCAAACCGGTTCTCCGCACCCTCATGCCGCCTCGGCGTCATGTCGCAACGCTCCTGCATCTTCCAATCGTCGATGCAACGACTCCGCACTCAGATCGAACCCATTCGGCCACGCCAACGCACCAAGCTCGATGAAGTATTGGGCGAAGAACCGGGGATCGCGAAGCGGTGCCGTCATCTCGGTGGCCGCTTCGATAAATGGCGTGAAGTCGAACACGCCGGCGGTACCATCTGAGAAGCGCAGCAGGAGTCGATAGTCACCTTTCGATTCGACAGCTTTGAGCTTAATCATTGTCGGCTCCCGGAATGCGGCTTAGCGGTTGCAAGGCCTGCGCTTTCACCCAATTCTGCTCCAGCTCGGCGCGATGGTCGAGGCACCACTGGCGGACCAGTGCGAGCGCCCGCCGGGGCAGTTCACCCTGAACCACCGCGCCATCGCTGATGGCGACGAGCGCCTGATGACCTTGGTACTCCACGTGAATATGCGGTGGTGCGTGATCGGCGAAGTACATGCGTACGTAGATGCCGAAGAAGCTGGAGATGATGGGCATGGGCTCGCGTTCCTTGCGAATGGGTTCGTGGCAATGAAGCCTACCGCGAGCACCCGCCCCTCACCCTACCCTCTCCCATCGGGGGAGAGGGTTCAAGCAAATGGCTTACATGTTGCGGCGGTATTCGCCACCCACGTCATACAACGCGTGCGAGATCTGCCCCAGCGAGTTGTACTTCACCGCCTCGATCAACTGCTCGAACACATTGCGCCGATCGCGTGCCGTCACCTGCAGCACCTTGAGGCTGTCTGACGCCAGCGCATTGCGCGCCTCGCCGTAGCGCTTCACGTTGGCGATCTGCTGGCCCTTCTCTTCTTCGGTCGAGCGGATCAGCTCGATCTCGGTGGCGATTTCGCCGCCGTGGTCTTTCGGCAGGAAGGTGTTGACGCCGATCAGCGGCAGCGAGCCGTCGTGCTTCTTGTGCTCGTAGTACATCGACTCTTCCTGGATCTTGCCGCGCTGGTACATGGTGTCCATCGCGCCGAGCACGCCGCCGCGCTCGCTGATCGCCTCGAACTCCTTGTACACGGCTTCTTCCACCAGGTCGGTGAGCACGTCGACGACGTAGCTGCCCTGCCACGGGTTCTCGTTGAAGTTGAGGCCGAGTTCCTTGTTGATGATCATCTGGATTGCCACCGCGCGGCGCACGCTTTCTTCGGTGGGCGTGGTGATGGCTTCGTCGTAGGCGTTGGTGTGCAGGCTGTTGCAGTTGTCGAACAGCGCGTACATCGCCTGCAGCGTGGTGCGGATGTCGTTGAACTGGATCTCCTGCGCATGCAGCGAACGGCCGGAGGTCTGGATGTGGTACTTCATCATCTGGCTGCGTGCGCTGGCGCCATAGCGCTCGCGCATGGCGCGCGCCCAGATGCGGCGGGCGACGCGGCCGATGACGGTGTACTCCGGGTCCATGCCGTTGGAGAAGAAGAAGCTGAGGTTGGGCGCGAAGTCGTCCACGCTCATGCCGCGCGCGAGGTAGTACTCGACGATGGTGAAGCCGTTGCTCAGGGTGAAGGCGAGCTGGCTGATCGGGTTCGCGCCCGCTTCGGCGATGTGATAACCGGAGATCGACACCGAGTAGAAGTTGCGCACCTTGTGGTCGACGAAATACTGCTGGATGTCGCCCATCATGCGCAGCGCGAATTCGGTGCTGAAGATGCAGGTGTTCTGCGCCTGGTCTTCCTTGAAGATGTCGGCCTGCACGGTGCCGCGCACCGCCTGCAGGGTTTCCGTCTTGATGCGCGCGTAGGTTTCGGCATCCACCAGCTCGTCGCCGGAGACGCCGAGCAAGCCCAGGCCCAGCCCTTCGTTACCCTTGGGCAGTTCGCCGTGGTACTGCGGACGCGGCACGTCCTTGTACAGCTCGGCGATGTGCTTCTCGGCGGCGGCCCAACGGGCGTCGTCTTCGCGCAGGTACTTCTCGACGTTCTGGTCGATCGCGGTGTTCATGAACATCGCCAGGATCATCGGCGCGGGGCCGTTGATGGTCATGGAGACGGAGGTGCTGGGCGCGCTGAGGTCGAAGCCGGAGTACAGCTTCTTCATGTCGTCCAGGGTGGCGATGTTGACGCCGGAGTTGCCGATCTTGCCGAAGATGTCCGGGCGCGGCGCGGGGTCTTCGCCGTACAGCGTGACCGAGTCGAACGCGGTGGACAGACGCGTGGCGGCGCCACCCTGGCTGAGGTAATGGAAACGGCGGTTGGTGCGCTCGGGCGTGCCCTCGCCGGCGAACATGCGGGTGGGATCCTCGCCGCTGCGGCGGTACGGATACACACCGCCGGTGTACGGGTAATGGCCCGGCAGGTTCTCGCGGCCGAGGAAGCTGACCAGCTCGCCCCAATCCTTCGACTTCGGCGGCGCCACCTTCGGAATCTTCTGGTGGCTGAGCGAGTCGCGGTAGTTCTCGACGCGGATGACCTTGTCGCGCACCTTGTATTCGTTGACATCGGCGGTGACCGACTTGTACAGCGCCGGCCACTCACGCAGCTGATGGATGGCTTCGTGGCTGAGTTCTTTCAACGCGGCGTTGTAGCGTTGGCGCAAGGTGATCAGCGAGCGGTCGCCCTCGGCGTGCAGGTCGGCGCTGTGATACAGATCGAGTGCGCGCGGCAGCTTGTCGTCGCCAAGCTCCTTCAACGCCTCGTAGTAATGCTGCGCCTTGCTGGCGTAGACGGCCTGGTGCTCGATGCCGCTGTTGATGCTGCGGCCCTGCTCGGCGATCTCGGCGAGGTAACGCACGCGACTGCCGGGAATCAGCACGGTGGCGCGCGGCGACTTCAGGGTGGTGTCGAGCTGCGGCGACCATTTCTCTTCTGGCAGCTTGAGCTTGTCGCGCATCAGGCGGCACAGGTTCGAGAACATCCAGGTGACGCCCGGATCGTTGAACTGGCTGGCGATGGTGGGATACACCGGCACGTCTTCGTCTTTCAGGGTGAAGGCGGTGCGGTTGCGCTTCCACTGCTTGCGCACGTCGCGCAGCGCGTCTTCGGCGCCACGCTTGTCGAACTTGTTGAGCACGACGAGCTCGGCGTAGTCGATCATGTCGATCTTCTCGAGCTGGCTGGCGGCGCCGTATTCGCTGGTCATCACGTAGACCGGGAAATCGACCAGGTCGACGATCTCCGAATCGCTCTGGCCGATGCCGGCGGTCTCGACGATGACGAGGTCGTACGGCTGGCTCTTGAGGAAATCGATGCAGTCGTGCAGCACGATGCTGGTGGCGGCGTGCTGGCGACGCGTGGCCATCGAACGCATGTAGACGCGATGGCTGCGCAGCGAATTCATGCGGATGCGGTCGCCGAGCAGCGCGCCACCGGAGCGGCGACGCGTGGGATCGACCGCGAGCACGGCGATGCGCATCTGCGGGAACGCGTGCAGGAAGCGCAGCAGCAATTCGTCCACCACCGACGACTTGCCGGCGCCGCCGGTGCCGGTGAGGCCGAGCACGGGCGTGTGCTTGCCGGCGAGCTTCCACTGCTTGCGCTGGTGTTCGAGTTCGGCGTCGCTGAGCTTGCCTTCCTCGATCGCCGAGAGCATGTGGCCGATCGAGATTTCGTCGTCGATGTCGACCTTGGGCACCGCCGTGGTTTCAGCCTCGGCGCGCTTGGTCGCGGCCGAACCGGCGCGATGCATCACGTCCTCGATCATCTCGGTGAGGCCGAGCTTCATGCCGTCGTTCGGGTGGTAGATGCGTTCGACGCCGTAGGCCTGCAGCTCCTTGATCTCTTCCGGTGTGATGGTGCCGCCGCCACCGCCGAACACGCGGATATGACCGGCGCCGCGCTCGCGCAGCATGTCCACCATGTACTTGAAGTACTCGACGTGGCCGCCCTGGTAGGACGACAGCGCGATCGCGTCGGCGTCTTCCTGCAGCGCGGCACGCACCACATCTTCCACCGAGCGGTTGTGGCCGAGGTGGATCACCTCCGCGCCCTGCGACTGGATGATGCGACGCATGATGTTGATCGCCGCGTCGTGGCCATCGAACAGGCTGGCGGCGGTAACGAAACGCAGCGGCGTGGCTTCAGCCTGCGTGGCGCCGGCGGGGACGTGCTTGGCGGGGGAACTCATGGCAACTCCGACATCGTGTGCTTGAACTTCACGATTCTAGTGGATCGCCGGGGAGTGCGGAGTTTTGGGCCTTCCGATGTGTCATCCCGGCCTTCGCCGGGATGACAGCAATATTCCTTAGGGAAACCTACACGCAGAGCGACAGATTCGGGCTGCCGACCACCCGCGTACCCACTTCTTCGCCACGAACGAACGCCAGCGCTGCCTCGATCACCTCGGGCGCATCGAGCACGCGCCGATGGCCGAGTCCCTGCGTGGTGAACAGCCGCGCGCCCGGCCAGTACTGGGCATAACGCTCGCCCTCGCCCCATGGCACGTCGTCGTCGTCGAGGTCGTGCACGATCAGGCCGGGCACGCCCAGCGCGGGCAGATGACGATGCACCTGCAACTGCTCCACGCTGACGCCGGTGCGGCGCAGCAGCCACAGATAGAACGCTTCGCGCAGGTTTTCGCCCAGATGCACGAAACGAAAGAAGCGACCCGCGGCGGCTGCCATGTCGATGGCGGGCGCCACCAGGATCAGCTTGCGGGCGTGCCAAGCCTGGTCCTGCGCCAGAGTGACGGCAGCGCCACCAAGCGAGTGGCCAATCGCCAGCGCGGCCTCGCCGTAGTACTGGCCGATCGCGTGCACGGTCTCGGTGAATTCCGGCAAGGTGCACAGCTTGCCGCTGCTGTAGCCGTGACCGGGCTGGTCGAACGTGACCACGGCGAAACCCTGCGCACGCAGTTTCGCCACCCACGGCAGAAAACGCAGACCGAAGCTAGACCAGCCGTGCGCCAGCAGCGCGTAGGGCTGCAGCACCGGGTCACCCCAGACATACGTGGCGATGGTCTCGCCGTTGATCTGAAGCTGGCTGCGCTGCATCTCGTCATCGCCCTGCGCGGCCTGCGCGCGGATCCGGCTGCTGGCGAACGGGGTGGCGAACAGCTGCGCGGCGCGATTCACGGTGCGCTGCGGCGCCAGCCGGCTGCCGAACGCAAAACCGGCACGCACGGTGCCCAGCTTGAAGCGGGCGGCGAAACCGGGACGATGGATCGCGGTGGTGGATTTGGAGGACATGGGTTATTCCTCAGCTTTGCCAGCTGCGCCAGAGACGCTCGAAGGCCTGCGCGGCGCGTTGGCCGGCCTCGTCGAACCCGAACAACCCGGCGTCGTGGTGCAGACCGAGCATCAGTGCGTAGATCTCGAACGCGAGCTGGGCGGTATCTGTATCGGCGCGCAGATGCCCTTCCATCACGGCCTGCGCGATGGCGGTCTGCAATCCGCCGCGCCAATCGACCTGCTGTGAAACGACTTTATCGTGCAGCGCACCATTTCGTCCATCGTATTCGCTGGCCGCGGAAAGCAGCACGCAGCCGCTCTGATGCTCACGCGTCCACTCGAACCAATTGCCGACGATGGCGCGCAAGCGTGGCAAACCGCGCGGCTGCCTCAAGGCCGGCAGCAGCACCTTGGCCATGAAGCGCTGCGCCGCAACATCCAGCACGGCCAGCTGCAGTTCCTCGCGCGAACCGAAATGGGCGAACACGCCGCTCTTGGACATGCTCACGCCGGTGGCCAGCGTGCCGATCGACAAGCCTTCCAGGCCGTCGTTACTGGCCATGGCATAGGCGCGATCGAGGATCAGGTCACGGGTGGAAGCGCGCTTGCCGGGATGGGTTGCCGTCGTCATGACAAGTAAAATAGCACGATCGTTCGTACATTTCATCACCACCGCGCAGATACCACCCGACGTGATTTCCTGCAGCTATGCTCAAGCCACGATCACCTTCGCGGGGGACCACACATGAAACGTCGGTATTTGTTGGTATCGCTGGCCGCCACCCTGCTGGGCGGCTGTGTCACTTCGCCCACCGGACGCTCGCAATTGATGATGGTGCCGGACAGCCAGATGAGCCAGATGGGTCTGACCGCGTTCAACGACATGCGCAAGCAGGGCAAGTTCGTCGACGCCCCGCGCGAACGCGCCTACTCGACCTGCGTGGCCAACGCATTGATCGCGGTGCTGCCGCCGCCGTGGAATACCCAGCAATGGGAAGTGCAGATCATCGGCGACGACACCGCCAATGCGTTCGCCTTGCCCGGCGGCCGCATCGGCGTGAACAAGGGCATGTTCAAGATTGCCACCGACCAGAACCAGCTGGCCGTGGTGCTGGGCCATGAGCTGTCGCACGTGGTGGCACGCCATGGCGCCGAGCGCGTGTCCGACAACATGGCCACCCAGGCGGCGGTGGCGGCCGGCACGATCTACGCCGGCACCCGCGGCACCGATACCGGTACCGCCGCAGCCTTGCTCGGCCTGGGTGCGGAAGTAGGCATCATGCTGCCGTTCTCGCGCACCCAGGAAAGCGAGGCCGATACGCTGGGCCAGCGCTACATGGCGCAGGCGGGTTTCGATCCGCGTGCGGCGGTGACGCTGTGGGAAAAGATGGGCGCGCAAGGCGGCAGCAAGCCACCGGCATTCCTGTCCACCCATCCGTCTTCCGGCAATCGTGCGCAGGCGCTGAACCAGCAGGCGCAGCAGTTGATGCCGGTGTACCAGCAGGCACTCAACAGTGGCCACGCGCCGAACTGCCGGCTGTAGACAGGTACCGAGGTAATCGCTGGCTGAACGGATGAGCGCGCGCCGTCAACTGACTGCGCCGCCCGTCGTTTTCCCACCTGCATGCCGCGCAACGCGGCGATGACGGAGAGAACCGTGAACCGATCACTCAAGCTGGCCCTGCTCGCCGGACTCGGCCTTACCTTTGCAGGAGGCGTGACCTACGCGCCGCCCGCCGCCGCACAGGTCTCGATTGGCGTAGGCGTCCGGGTCGGACCTCCACCGCCCCGCTTCGAACGCGTACCGCCGCCGCGCATGGGTTATGTCTGGGCACCCGGTTACTGGCGCTGGGATGGCCGTCGCCACGTATGGGCGGGCGGTTACTGGGTGCGCGCACGCCCCGGCTATCGCTATCGCCCGGCGTACTGGGTACACGGCCATCGCGGCTGGCGCTTCCATCAGGGCTATTGGGGCCGCTGAACGTGCAACAACCTGCGAATGATCGACGGCTGTCGCAGCAGCCTCCGCCCCAGCGACACTAGCAACGCACAACCCATCAACCCGATCCGGAACAGACCAACCATGTCCATTCGTCTTGTTGCCCTGGCTTCCCTTGTCGCCGCGACCGCCCTGGCCAGCGGCTGTGTGGTGGAGCCTGTCCATCAGCGCCCGGTCGTCGTCGAGCGCCCCGTCGTGCAGCGCGAGTATGTGGAAGTGGTCGCGCCACGGCCGCCACCGCCGATCATCGTGGAAGAGGTAGAGCCGCGGCCCGGCTACGTCTGGGCGCGTAGCTACTGGCGCTGGGACGGCCGCAACTACGTGGCGGAACGCGGCCACTGGGAACCCGAACGGCGCGGTTATCACTACTCGCACCCGCACTGGGAGCAGCACGGCGATGGCTGGCACTGGCGCGCCGGCGTGTGGGTGAGCGGCTGATCCTGGACCGATTCGACCTGGCCTGACTGGAAAAAACGCCCCGCTTGCGGGGCGTTTTTTCATCCGGAACGACACCCATACGCTAATGGCTTGTTGCGCCGCATCACCACCTGCCGGGCCGAAGTATTAAACTTCGCGCTTTGATTCATCGCCCCGGCCCCGGTCGGGGCGATGAGTTTCCGGCGTTTTGATAGCCCTCTGGCGGGGTCCCGACACATCTCTCCGCCGCCCATCTGTAGATGCCCTCCGGCACCATAAATCATGGAGTCACCGTTCCAATGATCTTTGAAACCATCGCCAACACGGGTCACGAAGAAGTCGTCTTCTGCCACAACAAGGACGCCGGCCTGAAGGCCATCATCGCGATTCACAACACGGTGCTGGGCCCTGCGCTCGGCGGTCTGCGCATGTGGCCGTACAAGACCGAGCAGGAGGCGGTGAACGACGTGCTGCGCCTGTCGCGCGGCATGACCTTCAAGAACGCCGTGGCCGGCCTGAACCTGGGCGGCGGCAAGGCGGTGATCATCGGCGATCCGAGCAAGGACAAGTCCGAGGCGCTGTTCCGCGCGTTCGGCCGCTTCGTCAATTCGCTCAACGGCCGCTACATCACGGCCGAGGACGTCGGCATCGACGTCAACGACATGGAATACGTGTTCCGTGAAACCGAATACGTCACCGGCGTGCACCAGGTGCATGGCGGTTCCGGCGACCCGTCGCCGTTCACCGCGTTCGGCACGCTGCAGGGCCTGATGGCCGCGCTGCAGTTCAAGCACGGCAACGAGGACGTGGGCAAGTACAGCTATGCCGTGCAGGGCTGCGGCCACGTCGGTGGCGAGTACATCAAGCTGCTGCGCGAACAGGGCGCCAAGGTGTTCGTCACCGACATCAACAAGGAAGCGGTGCAACGCTGCGTCGACGAGCTGGGTTGCGAAGCGGTCGGTCTGGACGAGATCTACGACGTCGACGCCGACGTGTACTCGCCGTGCGCGCTGGGCGGCACCGTCAACGAGCAGACCATCGACCGCATCAAGGCGAAGATCATCTGCGGACCGGCCAACAACCAGCTGGCCACCGACGAGATCGGCGACGAGCTGCAGCGTCGCGGCGTGCTGTATGCGCCGGACTACGCGGTCAACGCCGGCGGCGTGATGAACGTGTCGCTGGAGATCGACGGCTACAACCGCGAGCGTGCGATGCGCATGATGCGCACGATCTATTACAACCTCGGCCGCATCTTCGAGATCTCCAAGAACGAAGGCATCCCGACCTACAAGGCTGCCGACCGTCTGGCCGAAGAGCGCATCAACGCGATCGGCAAGATCAAGCTGGCGCACATGGGCAACAACGGCACCCGCTTCCAGGGCCGCATGCGCGGTCAGTAAGCAGCACGTTCTGCCACAGAAGAAGCCGCCGGTTGATTGGCGGCTTTTTTGTTGCGCTTCTGATTGGCGTGACTGTTTTCTCCTTTACCCCTCCCCCTGCATGCAGGGGGAGGCTGGGAGGGGGTGCTTTTTAAGGCCCAGTCAACCGCAAGAGCCCCCTCCCCAACCCTCCCCTGCGCGCAGGGGAGGGAGCCAAACGGCATAGCCAGCGCATCGCGCGCTAAAATGACCATCTGCATACCCAAGGAGTTCGTGATGCGCCCGTTTCCGCTCGGTGAAGATATCGACCTGCTGCGCGAGTCCGTGCATGCGTTTGCGGAAAAGGAAATCGCCCCCCGCGCCGACCGCATCGATCGCGACAACCTGTTTCCGGCCGACCTGTGGCGCAAGTTCGGCGAGATGGGTCTGCTCGGGGTGACCGTGGCCGAGGAATACGGCGGCAGCGGCATGGGTTTCCTGGCGCACATGGTCGCGATGGAGGAAATCTCCCGTGCGTCCGGCTCGGTCGGGCTGTCCTATGGCGCGCACTCCAACCTGTGCGTCAACAACATCTATCACAACGGCAACGAAGCGCAGCGGCGCAAATACCTGCCGAAGCTGTGCAGCGGCGAACACGTCGGTGCGCTGGCGATGAGCGAACCCGGTGCCGGTTCCGACGTGGTCGGCTCGATGAGCTGCAAGGCCGAGCTGCGCGGCGACGTGTGGGTCGCCAACGGCACCAAGATGTGGATTACCAATGGGCCGGATGCTGATGTGCTGCTGGTCTACATGCGCACCGCACCGCGCACCGCCGGCAGCCGCTGCATGACCGCCTTCATCGTCGAGAAGGGCATGAAGGGTTTCAGCACCGCGCAGAAGCTGGACAAGCTCGGCATGCGCGGCTCCAACACCTGCGAGCTGGTGTTCGAGGATTGCGAGATCCCCGCCGAGAACATCGTCGGCGAGGTCAACGAAGGCGTGCGCGTGCTGATGAACGGGCTGGACACCGAACGGCTGGTGCTGTCCGGCGGCCCGATCGGCCTGATGCAGGCCGCGCTCGATCTCACCCTACCCTATGTGCGCGAGCGCAAGCAGTTCAACGCGCCGATCGGCACGTTCGGCGTGATGCAGGCCAAGATCGCCGACATGTACACCGCGCTGCAGAGCTCACGCGGCTTCGCCTACATGGTGGCGCAGCAGTTCGACGCCGGCGTGAAGTCGCGCATCGATCCGGCCGCATGCCTGCTCAACGCTTCGGTCAATGCGGTGAAGGTGGCACTGGAGGCGATCCAGTCGCTCGGCGGCAACGGCTACATCAACGAATTCCCGGCTGGCCGCCTGTTGCGCGATGCGAAGCTGTACGAAATCGGCGCCGGCACGAATGAAATCCGCCGCATGCTGATCGGCCGCGAGCTGTTTCACGGCAAGGCTTGACTCGCCCTTACACATGCAGCGTCTTCGCGCCATGAATCGGCGCGGCGACGGTCTGATGCAGATCGAAGATCAGCAACTCGTTGTCGCCGTGCCGGAACCATGAAGCAGGACAGTACAAGCGTTGCTGCGGACCGAGATTCCAGTAACGGCCGAGCAGCTGGCCGTTGATCCACAGATAGCCCTTGGTCCACCCCGCCATGTCGATATAGCTGTCGCCGAGCCGGTTGAGGTGGACGATAGCCTTGAAGAAAATTCCCGCGCGCGATGGCGTGTTCACCACCGGCTTCAGCTGGCGGATGAAGTCGTCATCCAGCGGCAGGCTGCAGACACCCCAGTTTTCCAGCACGTCTCCGTCGAGGCGAATGCTGCCGACAATCCCCTTGCGATCGGCCATCGCCTGGCCATAACCGACATGACCGAAACTGTCGACGAGGATGTCGATCAAGGCCGGCTTGGCAGCGACGCCTGGTGGAAGCGCGACCCGATTGCCTTTTCGCAACCGCGGATGCTCTACACGCGACACCGCATCGATGTAGATGCCGTCGCTGAACACCGTGGCGTAATCGCGCACGCCATCGATCGTCAGCGCGCCACTGCCGCCATGAATCTCCCGGCGGTACAGCACCAGGCCGTGATCCTGCGCAAACAGCAACTCGTTGGCTTGCGGTGTCCGTACCGCCGTGGCTGGCGGCAGGTTGTCCCATAACGAGGCATGCGCCAGCGGCATCACCGGCGCAAAGCGGATCGCTGCTGGTGATGCCGGTACGTCCGGCAACGGTCGTTGCGCGTGTGCGGCAAGCAGCTTGCGGAAGACGTGATAGTCGGGTGTGGCCTCGCCGCGCTCGTTGATCGGCGCGCCGTAGTCGTAGCTGGTGATCACCGGTTCGAATTGCGAGTAGTCGCCCTTCGCATTGGCGCCGGCGGTGAACCCGAAGTTGGTGCCGCCGTGCACGACATACAGGTTGAACGAATGTCCCTGCTGCATCAGCTCGCGCAGCGTCGCGGTGTAATCGCCGCGCTGGAAATCCTTGTTGCCCCAGTGGGTGAGCCAGCCCGGATAGCCTTCGCCCACCCACACTGGCGCATCGCCGGCGATCGTCTGCGCCGCGGCGAAGTCCGTATCGCCATCCAGGCCCAACGCCGTGCCGGGCAGATAGGTTTGCTGTTGTTTGATCTGCGCGAGACCATCCGAAATCGTGAACGGGCCATGGATGCCATGCGCCTCCCACAACGCCTGCAACTGCTTCAGATAATCCAGGTCGTGGCCGAACGAGGCGTATTCGTTCTCCACTTGCAGCATCAGCACCGGACCGCCGTTGCATGCCATCAGCGGGACAATCTGCGGCGCAATCGTGTCGATGTAGCGACGCACCGCCGTCATGAAGCCGACGTCATCCTTGTGACGCACGCGGATATCCGGCTTGCGCAGAAGGTAAGGCGGCAGACCGCCGTAATCCCATTCGCCACAGATATACGGACCGGGCCGCAGGTACACCCACATGCCCTCGCTCTGGCACAGGCGAATGAAGCGGACGAAATCCCGGTTACCGGTATGCAGGTCGAATTCACCCGGCTCGCGCTCCAGGTGATTCCACATTAGATAAATGGCGATCGTGTTGAGACCCATCGCCTTCGCCATGCGGATGCGATGCAGCCAGTATTCGGCCGGGATCCGCGCCGGGTGCATCTCGCCACTGCGGATCTGCAGCGGTTGGCCGTCCAGCATGAAGCGGCGCGAATTCAGTTCAAGCTGGTGTGGCCGGCCGTCCGGTATCCGCTCGACAAACGCTTCTGTCGCAAGCGGATGAGCACGCGCATCGATACGCCAGCTCAGCGCGGCCAGCGGCGTCAACACACTCAGTCGCAGAAAATCCCGTCGCAGCATCACGGTTCCTTTGGACGGCTATACGAAACGCTTTCCGGATATCGGGGTGCCATTCGTCTCCGGATCAAGTCCGGGGACGAACGTTGGCGGTGTGCTCAGGAGCCGCTCACCGGCGTCAACTCCAGCGTCAACACCTCGAACGGTGCCAGCGTGATCGTGCCTGGCTTGCCCGCATCCAGCGTCACCACAGGCTTGGCTGCGTCGCTTTTCCATGGACTGTGCGCGTTGAAACGACGGGTTGTGCCGGCGGGAAGTTCCAATTGGCGCTGCAGGTCGACCACCGCCAGCTGCGCGTGATCGCTCGGGTTGCGCAAGGTAATGATCGACTTCGCCGGCGCCCACGAGGCCCAGCCGTACACGTCGAGTCGGCCCGGATCGCCACCGATCCAGTGCGTGTCGCGCAGCACATCGGCATTGGCACGCGACCAGTTCGCCGCCTCGGCCAGCGTGTCCCAGTCTGCCTTGGCAAGCAGTGACGGCGTGATGTACATCTCCTGCAACTCGGTGCCGGTGGCGAAGTAAGAATGCACTTCGTTGGCGAAATCGTGGCCCGGATCGGTGTTCAGGCGCGGGTTCTTCTGCGCATAGATGATGCCGTGGAGCATCAGCGAGTTGATCGGGAACAGCGGTCCCTTCAACACAATGTTCTGGTAGGTCTGCTGGTCGCGGTAGGTGATCCACTGCTCACGCATCGTGCCTACGCCGGTGTACCAATCGTCCTCGCCGTCGCGCCAGATGGTGTCGGCGTAGCGCAGCCAGAACGGCGAGGCCCAGGTGCCGGTGGTGAGGTTGATGAAGGTGTTCGGCTTGGCCGTGCGGATGTCGTCGATCAGCTGGATCGCCGCGGCGAAGTCACTGTCGAAGCGGCTGCCGGGAAACACGCTGCTGACGTTGCCGGTGCCGTCGAACTTGAACTGGTTGATACCGTCCTTGTCCAGCAGGTTCAGCACCACATCGTGGAAGCGCTGGTAGTACTTCGGACCGGACAGCTCGAAGCCACCTTCGTTGATCTCGTAACCGGCCGCCTTGCCGTTCTGCAGGCGCTCCTGCTGCGGCTTGCTGTAGCCGCCCCACGGCGACAGCCACACGCCCGGGGCCGCGCCGTACTTCGCGGCCGCCTCACGCAGCGGCACAAAGCCGCGCGGAAAATCCTTGCTGAAATTCCAGCTGCCGCTGCGGTCGTCCCAGCCGTCGTCGAACAGGAACGAGTCAAGCTTCACGCCGCGCTTGACGCTGAGTTCCTCGCCGAAAGTGTTGATGCGATCCAGCGCCTCCGCCTCGGTGTACGGGGTGAAGAAGCCGATGTCGTACCAGGAGTTGTAGTGCAGAAAGGGGCGGTACGGATGCGCGCGTTCGCGCTCGACGTAGCCGTTGAAGTCGCGACGCAGCTGGCCGTCGCGCACCACGCCGACCACCGCCGAGTAGTCCACTGTCCTGCCCTTTTCCAGCGGCAGCGTGCGCGACAACATGAGCTTCGCTTCGCGGTGGTATGCCGTGCTTTCCGAAAGCGGGTTCTCGAAGCCGAGGTAGACATCGCCAGCCACCACGGGCGAACCGTTCGCCGTGCCCACCACCTCGGCATCGCCCACCTGCGATTGCAGCAGCGATACCTTGGCGATCTTCTCGTCCTGCTTAAGCGCGCTGATACTCACTTCCACGCGCAGATAGGGCGAGCCGTCGCGCTGCACGAGTTTCCAGTCCACGCGAAAGCGGCCGGCCGCATCGCCGAAGCTGGCCTCGACCGCCTTGCCGGGAAGCCGGGCGGAAAACCGCGAGGCCTGAGCATCCACCGACAACGCCACCACGCGCGGCGGCGACAGCAGGTTCATGTCAGACGCCTTGAGCGTGCTGCCATCGGCCAGCACCAGCGTGAACGGTGCCGGCACGGCAAACGTGCGACCGTGCACGCGATCCGTCACCGTCATGTCGACGAGATGCTGGCCGTCGAGCTTCCAGCGCGCCTCGATCGCGGCGTTGCCGAAGCTCTCCGCCCCTTGGTGGTCGACGAACGCCGCTGTGCCGGGATCGAGTACCCGCTTGCCGGTGGCGACGCTGTCCTCGGCATGCGCCGTGCTGAAACCCACCAGCGCGGCAAGCAGGCAGGAAGCCAGCAGGTTCACGCGCGGCGAACGAAAGGATTGGAGACGCGATGCTGGCATGACGACCTCTTGTGGTGATTTGACTGAATCGACGGAATCGCCCCGTCGGCGTGACTCGAAGGCGCCGCCCGGCATGGCCGGGCGGCGGCGGTTACCGCAAGGCGGCGTGGATCGCCGCCGTCCTGGGTCAGTAGTCGTAGGTAACGCCGATCCGCACGTAACGCGGCGGCTGCAGCACCAACGGCGTGCCGTAGAGCGGATTCGGCGTGCCCGCACTGTTCCCATTGAAGTCGGGCGACAGGTTGAGCGGCGCCTGGCCGTTGAACACGTTGAACACGTCCACGCTGAAACCGAGCTTGTGGTCGGCAAACGCCGGGCGATAGTGAATGCCTAGGTCAAGCTGCTTCAGCCACGGCAAGCGCCCAGTCGCCCCCGGCGGCGACGGTTGGCCGTTGCACCAGTGATAGTTGGAGCCATAACCGTCCGGATCGGTCTGGCCTGGTCCGTAGTAGCCCAGACAGTACTTCGGTCCACCCGACGTCAGGTTGAGGTTGGCCGAGACCAGCAACTCGGGCGTTACCGCGTAGTAGCCATAGGCCTTGATCACATTCGTGTGATCGTTGCCTTGTGGGCCATTGGCGTAAGCCATCAGTTCCGGAAAATCCCAGTCCTCGTTCTGCGTGCCGCCGATGGCCTGAATGTCGGACTGACCCTGGCCTTCGCTGTTGCCGTAGCTGCGCGAGAAGGCATAGCTGACCTTGCCGTACCACTTGCCGTCAAACGGATGCTCGAGGAAGGTCTCCAGTGCGTAATAGCGGCGCACCGCACGCGGGAACTGCATGTCGGCATTGGACAGCGTCACGCTGTGGAAGGTGCCGCTCGGATCCTGCACTGCGAAGGTGTTGGCCTGGCCCGGGTTGATGTAGTAGCAAGTGGCGGTGTTGACGTCGGTGATGCCTTCCGAAGCCGCCTTGTCCACCACCGCCTGGACGTCGCACCAATCGTCGATCACGTGCCGCAGCATGCGCCGGGTGAGCTTGGCGCCATAGACCCAGTTCGGACCGGCGGTCTTGCTGAAGCCGAGCATGAACTCGTCCTGATCCATGGCCTTGAGGCTGGTCGCTGTCATGGTGCGTGGATCGGGCGTCTGGCCGTAGGCACCGTTCGCCGATACCGGCGGCGACATCTGCGTCAGGCCGGTTGGCGTGCCGTCCGCCGCGATGCCGCTGTACGTGTAGAACTGCGAGGTGGCCACGTAACCGTTGGCGGGATCGCCCGGGGCGATCGGCGAGCCGAGGTAGTAACGCCCGGCATTGCCGAACACCTTGAACGAGCTGTCGCCGAACACGTCCCAGCTGAAGCCCAAGCGCGGCGCCCACTGCGGCTTGGTCTGCCGCATGTAGGGTGTTGCGCTGGCATTGGAGTTGGTGAAGCCGTCGTCGCGCAAACCGATGGAAAACAGCAGGCGGTCATTGAACTGCCACTGGTCCTCGATGTACTCAGCGCGCTCGCTGGAGAACAGGTTGCCGCCCTGATTGAAGATGTACTTGTAGGCGTAGTAACCACTCGCCCCGTTCGGGTAACTGGCCGGAGCTCCCACACCGAGGCTAGGAAACAGCGGCTGATTCGCGGGCGTCACATAACCATAAATCCATTGGTAGCCCGGCCCGGAGGTCAACTCGTCCTGATTCCTGGCTGCCGTGCGCAGGTTGTCGATGCCGGCTGTGATCGTGTGGTCGCCCAGGGAATACGTCAGCGCGACGCGCAAATTGGTGGACACGAAATTCATGCCCGGGTTGGTGATCTGGTTGACGTTCTGGTTGTTGCTGATCGGTGTTCCGCCGTTCAGTGCCGGATTCTGGGCCGTGTAGTTGCCGATGTACGTCAGGTTCGGATCGTAGGCGGGGGACTGGCTGTAGCTGCGCGTCTTCATGCTGCCGTACAAGGCGGTCAGGGTCAGCTTGTCCGTGATGTAGCTGGTGAACTTCGCCGACCACATGTCGCCGCCATGCTTGGTGTTGTTGGCGTAGGACTTGAAGTTCGAATCGCTCAGGGTGTTGTAGTCGTACTTGTAGACGGAGCCGCTCCCCTCGCTCTTCTCGGACGCTCCGGTCAGCTCCAGCAGATTGCTGTCGTTGATATTCCAGTTGACCTTGGCATACCACTTGGGCTGCGTGACCTTGTAGTGCGAGTCGGTACCGGAAGAAACGCTGTTGACCGAGTTTCCTTCGGTGTGGGTCATTTCCGCCGAGGCGAACAGGAACAGGCGATCCTTGATCAGCGGGCCGCCCACGTAGAGGTCGTAAACGGACGTCCAGCTGCTGTTCTGGTTCCTCGGGTCGTACAGGCGGCCCGCCACAGGCGATGGCGGCAGACCATTCGCGTAGTAGGTGCTGTTCTGGCTCGCGATCATCGACGACGGCTGGTAGAGGTACTGTCCACCGAAATGCCAGTCGTTGGTGCCGCTCTTGCCGATCATGTTGAGCACGCCACCATCGCTGCGCCCGTACTGCGCGCTGTAGCCACCGGTGTAGACCTCCTCTTGCTCGATGGAGCCATACGGCAAGGTGATACCACCTTGGGAGAGGTTCGGATCGGTCGTGTTGAATCCATTGAGGTAGTACGCGTTCTCGGTGGACGACGAACCACCGAAGCTGATCAGCGGTTGACCCGTCGTGCTCTTCGCACCGCCCGCACCGAGGTTGGTCGCCGGCGCCAGCAACGCAGCCGCCTCCGCGGAATGCGCCAGCGGCAACTTGGCCAGCTGGTCGGCAGTGAGAACCGTGCGCGAGTCCACCGAGCTGACGTCGATCGGCGGCAGCGCGTTAGCCGAAACGTTCACACCCGCCAGTTGCTTCGCATTCCCCGCGCCCGCTGCAGTGCCAATGTCATTGAACGAAATCTCCGCACCGACGCCCACTTGCAGCACCACGTTGTCACGCGTCTGCACGACCTTCCCGTCCTGCATCAGGGTGACCGAATACGTGCCGATCGGAAGCTGGGGCGCACTGTATCGCCCCTGGCTATCGACATTGATGGTACGTGCAAGGCCGGAGCTGTTACGGATAGTGACGGATTCACCCGCCTGTACCGGAGCACGGCCAAAAATGGTGCTGGTCGTCGACTGCGCGTATGCGGTGTTAGTACCAAACGCAGCCAGCAACCCCATGACGAGCATGGTTCGCCTGAAACTATGAGCCTTGCTTTCGACCGCAAAACCATCATTCTTTTCAATACGCATTGATTGCCTCTCCCATGGATCGTTATCGCCCTGCGCAGAAATGACATCTCCCCTCTGCTGCAGGCGGTTGTGGTTACCCGTGGAAACGCCTCCTGCCCACGAACGTGTTTGCCTCTTCTTCAAATTTCGAGCGCAAGCGCCTCCGCCGGACCGGTTGCTGGTCCGGTTTGACTCCCTGCTTTTCAGTCAAGCCAGGCGGTGCACTCGAACCTGAGAGAGCAACGCCTCCACCGCCCGCCGTTCGACGAAACCGGTTTCCTCGCCTTGCGCATTGGCGGCGCCGCAAGCGACGCCCAGACGCAAGGTTTCTTCCAAATTCATGTTTCGCGCCATGCCTACCGTCATGCCGGCCAGCAGGCAGTCGCCCGAACCCACCGTGTTGCGCACGTGTGCAAGCTCGATCGCGGCGTGCCAGATGCCACTCGCATCGGCAGCCACCGCGCCCAGCGCGCCCATCGTCACCACCGGCATCGCGACGCCGTGCGCATGCAGTTCGCGAACCGCATCCACGGCCGCAGCGAGATCGCCGATCGGGCGACCGAGCAGCTCGGTGATCTCGTCGCGATTGGGCTTGACCAGAAATGGTTGGGTCTGCACCGCGTGTTGCAGCAGCTCGCCGCCGGCGTCGACCAGACAACGCTTGCCGGCATCGCGCACATGCGCGGCCAGTTCGGCATAGGTGGTCGGCGCAAAACCACGCGGCAGGCTCCCGGACAGCACGATCAAGTCGCTGTCATCGACGCCACGACGAAACGCCCGCAGCAGCGCCTCCTGCTGTGCGCTGTCCAGCAGCGGCCCCTGACCGAGGATTTCGGTGATCTGCCCGTTTGCGTCCTGCAGCGCGATGCAGATACGCAGGTTGTCGGCGACCTCGATGCCGTGGAACAGCACGCCGCGCTCGCACATCAGCCGACCGATCATGTTGCGGTGAGCCGGGTCGACCAGACCGACCAGCTGCACGCGCTCGCCCAGCGCGGCGATCGTCTGCGCCACATGCAACCCCTTGCCGCCGGGACACACTTGTTCGTCGAGCGCGCGGCTGACTTCGCCGGGACGCAGCGTGTCCAACCGGATGAACCGGTCGATCGCGGTGTTGAAACCGATGACCGTGATCACGGCGCGTTCGCCAGCAGTGCGTCCACTTCCGACACGCTGGCCTGGCCGGCTGTACCGCCGGTGCGTCGTGTGGAGAGGCTGCCGCAGGCACTGCCCCAGCGCATGCAGTCATGCAGCGTCTGGCCGCGCAGCCACGCATGCAGAAAACCGGCGTCGAACGAATCGCCGGCACCGGTACTGTCGACCGGGTCGACGGCAAACGCCGGCACTTCGAGCAGCTGTCCCTGATCCAGGCTGGCGCAGCCGAGTTGTCCGCGCTTCACCACGGTTTGCGTGCGTCCGTTGTCGAGCGCACGCAGACCGGCAAGCACGCCGTCACGTCCGGTGATGGCCGCCAGCTCCAGCTCGTTGGGCAGGAACAGGTCGACTTCGGTCAGCGTATCGAGCAGGTCGGATGCCCACGTCTGTTGCGGATCGAAGCCAGGATCGAGCGAGGTGCTCAGGCCGGCCGCATGCGCACGCGCGAACAGCTGGCGGCAATCGGGCCGCAGCGCACGCTGCAGGTAGTACGAGGAAACATGCAGGTGATCGGCGTTGGCCAGCAACGCATCGTCCACTTCGTCCGCGCGCAGCACGGCGATCGCGCCGGGAAACGTCACCAGGGCGCGATCCTGCGGCGTCGACAGCGAGACGGTGACGCCGGTGCGCAAGGTCGCGTCCGGCTGCACGGCGGTGATGTCGATGCCGGCGTTACGCAGCGCATCGAGGCAATAGGCACCCCAGTTGTCGGCACCGAGCTTGCCGCGGAATGCGACGGGATTGCCCAGCCGGGCCAGCCCCATCGCACAGATCATCGAGGAACTGCCCGGCGTCATGCAGAAGTCGTCGGCCAGCACTTCGCGGCCTGGCGTGGGCAACGCATGGCAATGCTTGAAGACCAGATCGACGTTGATTTCGCCGACGACCAGGATGCGCTTCATGCGCCCTCTCCATGCCTATTTTTCGAGCTGCGCTCGCTGTGCATCGGAAAGTGCTCGACCACGCGCGTGAGCACGCCTTGCGACGGCGTGTCGGGCTTGCCGCCAAGCTCCAGGCAACGGAAGAACGCGAGCAGTTGCCCCACGGCCACATCCGCCAGCAGCGGCAGTGCATCGTCGATCGCATCGAGGTCCGCCAGGTCCACCGCCACGTCGTTCGGACCCAGCACATCGGCAGGAATGCCTTCGCCCACCAGCACCCGGGTCATGCCCAGTTGCTTGCGTGACAGTTCGCGCAGCAGGTCGAGTTCGTATGCACGCACCGCCGGGTCCGGCGACAGGAAACCGACCACCAGGGTCTGCTCGTCCAGGCTGGACATCGGCCCATGGCGCAGGCCGAGATAGGTTTCCGCCATCGTGACCACGGCGCCGCCGCTCATTTCCAGCATCTTCAGCGCAGACTCGTGGGCCGCGCCGAGCGCACCGCCACTGCCGAGATAGACGACGTTGCTGAACTCGCTGCGGGCGATTGCCGCTAGCGCATCGGCCTGTGCATCGAAGATGTGCTGCACGCTGCGCGCCAGCCGTTTCACTCCAGCGATGGTGTCGCTGCCTTCGCGCTGCACCAGACCGAAGCCGGCCAGCAATAGGTTGGTGAAACTGCTGGTCATCACCAGGCTGCGGTCGTTGGTGCGCTCGTCGAGTACCAGCACGGTGACCCGCGGGTCACCGCGATAGCTGGTGGCGAGCTTGCCGCTGGCGTTGCAGGTGATGACCAGATGGCGATAGTCAGGAGCCTCCGCCAGCAGGCGATCCACCACGCCGCAGCTTTCCGGGCTGTCACCCGAGCGCGCGAGCGAAATCAGCAAACCGGCACCGGGTGGTAGCACACTGCGCCAATGCGTGAGCAAGCTGCCCGCGGCGATCGCCTGCGCCGGGATGCCCAGGCCAAGTTGCAGACTGGGCGCCAGGCATTCGCCGATGTACATCGAGCTGCCCGAACCGGTCAGCACGATATGACTCGGGCGCTGCACCAGCGCTGCCTGCAGTTGCTCACGCAGCTGCGGCTGGCGCAGCAGGTCGGCCGTGCCGAGCCAAGTCGCCGGCTGTTGCAAGATCTCGCGCAAGGTGTCGGCATAGCCGCGCGCCTGCTGCTCCGCCAACGGCGCCGCAAGCAGGGCATCCAGCGCGATCGAATCTTTCGTTTTATTGTTTAATTTTGACATTTTGCCAAATGCAATCGAATATGAAAGTATGTAGCTTCTGAACCGAGAGTATTCGAAATGAAACAAAACTTACAAGGGGTTTCGAACACTGGCAGCCAACTTTCCCGGCTCGCCCTGTCCCACGGCAAGCGCACACGCCTGTGGCGGCTGCTGTACGGCCACGGCCCGCGCAACGGCAGCTTGCTGGTGCTACCGCTTGACCAGGGACTGGAGCATGGTCCCACCGATTTCTTTCCCCACCCACCGGCCGTCGATCCGAGCTACCAGTTTGAGCTCGCCGCGGCCGGGGGTTTTTCTGCCATCGCGCTGGGCGTTGGCCTGGCCGAGAAGTACATGACCGAGTACTGCGGCCGGGTGCCGCTGATCCTCAAGCTCAATGGCAAGACCAATATCGCCAGCGATGCCGAAGCCACCTCGCCGCTGTTCGCCTCGGTCGAGGATGCCGTGCGCCTCGGTGCCGATGCGGTCGGCTACACCATGTACGTGGGCTCGCCGCGCCAGCACGACGAGTTCCGCCAGTTCGAGAAGGTGCGCCAGGATTGCGAGCGCTACGGCATGCCGCTGGTGATGTGGGCGTATCCGCGCGGCAGTGCCGTCAACGCCAAGGGCGGCACCAACACGCTGTACGCGCAGGATTACGCTGCCCGCGTGGCGCTGGAGCTGGGTGCCGACATCGTCAAGCTGCACGAGCCGAACGACAGCGTGGCCAATGTGCCGGCGCCGTACGACAAGCTGCAGGAAGACGCCGGCGCGCGCTGCGCACGCGTGGTGCGTTCCGCCGGTCGCACGATGGTGCTGTTCTCCGGCGGCGAGAAGAACGACGATGACGCAGCGGTGTTGCGCAAGGTCGAGTTCTACATGCAGTCCGGCGCCAATGGCGTGATGTTCGGCCGCAACATGTGGCTGCGTCCGTTCGATCAGGCGGTGGCGCTGACGCGGCAGGTGCATGACATTATGGCGAAATATCCGCGCTGAGGGCACGCCGTTCGATGAGCCAGAGTTCTTCCAAGTCGCCGCAGCATCTGATGCAAGCCGGCTGCCTGTGCTGCGCACCACCCACCGGTGCGGGCACGGTAAAGGTCGAGAGCAGCAAGAATCCGCTGCAGACCCAGCCGGACGCCGGCAAGAGCGGGCTGCGGCTGAAGGACTTCCGGCCGCGCAGCATGCTGCATGTACCGCAGACGCGCATCGAACGCCCGCGCTTTCCGGTGATCGACGTGCACGCGCACCTGACCTGGTCCAGCAACGTGCGCAACGGCATTTCAGTGGGCGAAGAGGTCACCCTGTTCGCCCAGCCCGAGGACCTGCTGCCGGTAATGGATCGCAAGGGTGTGCGCACCCTGGTCAACCTCACCGGCGGCGTCGGTGCCGGTCTTGAGAAGAGCATCCGCAGCTTCGACCAGGCCGCGCCGGGGCGCTTTCTCACCCTGACCGAACCGTCGTACGAACACTTCCCCGAGCCAAACTACGCGCAGTTGCAGGGCGACGCGATCGCTCATGCCAAGCGTGTCGGCGCACGCGGCCTGAAGCTGCTGAAGACACTGGGCCTGTATCTGCGCGAGCGGATCGATGAAGGTCCATTGGTGGCGGTGGACGACCGCCGTTTCGATCCGATGTGGGAGGCGTGCGCTGCTCACGACATGCCAGTGTTTCTGCACGTCTCCGACCCGGAGGCGTTCTTCCTGCCCACCGACGCGACCAACGAGCGTTACGAGGAACTGGCCAACCATCCGGACTGGTCGTTCTACGGCCCGGAGTTTCCCAGCAACGCGGAGCTGCTCGCCGCGCGCGACCGCCTGATCGCGCGCCACCCGAAGACCACCTTCGCATTGCTGCATGTGGGCAACAACGCGGAGAACCTGGCCGCGGTCGCCGCCTGTCTGGACCGCTACCCGAACACCGTGATCGACATCAGCGCCCGCGTCGGCGAGCTGGGCCGCCAGCCGCGCATCGCCCAGCGTTTCTTCGACCGCTACCAGGACCGGATCCTGTTCGGTACCGATGCGGTGCCCTCGCCGTACGGCGACGACGTGCCGCAGCAGCTGTTCGGCGACGAGCTGTACGAGATCTACTACCGCTTTCTGGAAACCGAGGACGAGTACTTCGATTACGCGCCGGCGCCGACGCCGCCACAGGGGCGCTGGTCGATCTACGGGCTCGGTTTGTCGGACGAAGTGTTGCGCAAGGTTTATCATGACAACGCCGCCCGACTTCTGAATATCGACCCATGAGTGAAACGACCCGTGAGTGAAGCTCCGATCGCCTCCCGCCGCCTGCTGGTCGAAGAACGCCGCCGCCTGATCGTGGATCTGGTCGAACAGCAGGGTCGCGCCACGGTGGAAGAACTGGCGACGCGCTTCGGCACCTCCACCGTCACCATCCGCGCCGACCTCGACGTGCTTGCACGCAACTCGGCGATCGCCCGCTCGCACGGCGGTGCGCTGCCAGTCTCGGCGGCCACGAACGATACGCCGCTCAATATCAAGGAAACCCGCTGGCACGCGCAGAAGCTGCGCATCGGCCAGGCCGCGGCGAAGATGATCCAGAACGGCGAGACGATCATTCTCGATTCCGGTTCGACCACCGTGGAGATCGCCCGGCAGATCCGCCAGATGAAGTTCGAGTCGCTGACCGTGATCACCAACGCGCTGAATATCGCGATGGAATTGACTGGCATGCCGCAGATCCGCGTGATGATGCTGGGCGGCTTGCTGCGTCAGACCTCGTACTCGCTGGTCGGCCCGGATGCCGAGCAGGCATTGGCGAAGCTTTCCGCCGACCGGCTGTTTCTCGGCGTCGACGGACTCGATCCCGAAGTGGGCGTGACCACGCCGGATCCGCTCGAAGCGGCGTTGAATGCGCTGATGATCCGCGTCTCGCGCCAGACCATCGCCGTGCTCGACGCCAGCAAGCTGGGTCAACGCAGCCTGTCGGTGATCACACCGATAAAGAATCTCGACATGGTGATCAGCGACAGCAGCGCTCCGACTGAAACCGTCGAAGCGCTGCGTGATGCCGGCGTACAGGTCGTGCTGGTCTGACCTCAGCGATCGTCGTCAGAAGTCCAGACGAAAACTCGCCGTCGCCATCTTCGCCTGCTGCCGCTGACCCAGATACTGGTCGTAGCCGAGCTGCAGGCTCGCACGCGACGTCATGCGCCAGTCCAGCGTGGTGCCGAACACGCCGCCATAGCGCGACAGGCCGATGCCACCGACAGGTGCGAACTGGTTGATCCCGCTGAAGCTGGCGTCGAAAACCTCGCCGCGCACACCGAACGATTGCTGCCACAGCATGTGCGCCTGCAGGCTGAGGCTGCCGCCGTCGGCCATCGTCCAGTCCCGCGTGGCGCGCAAGCCCGCGCCGGTCTGCCAGCGCGCCGCGCTCTGCGCTTCCGATTTCAGGCCGAAGCCATACGCGCCGATCTCATTGAAACCGTCGCGCCGGAGCTGGGCGTACTGCAGGTTCACGTACGGCGTAAGCTGCGTGCGGCCCAGCGCCAGGCGGTAGCCGCTTTCGCCATAGGCCACGCCGTAACGGCCATTGCCATCGCTGGCCACACCGGCGAACTGATCGCCGAGTTCGAGTTGGCGATGCATGCTTTCGCGATAGCTGCCGACGCCAAAGCGGCCCATCGTGTACCACGCACCCCGGATAACGCCGCCGTACAGCATGCCTTCTACCGCATGGCTGTGGCCCTGATCCGCGCTTTCGGCCAACCGGCCCAGACCCTGACTTTGACTCAGCGCGTAGCCGGCGATGCCGTTGCTGCCGACACGATAGTCCTGCCCAACCAGCCAACCGCTGAGGTCATAGCCGACGTTGCTGTAACCGCTGCGCGACATGTCGCCGTGATAACCGAGGCTCTGCGTCCAGCCACCGGCCTTCGGCGCATCGAGCAGACTGTCGAAACGGTCGGACAAGGCCCGCGTGCCCGCATCGATCGCCTCGAACGTCATCGCCGCACTGGCCGCATGCAGCTGGCCCGAGAGGCTTGCCAGCGAACGCTGCATCACTTCGGTGGAAACGGCGTGTTGCAGGATCGCGGCACCGGCGATAAAACCCGCGCTGGCTGGTGTGCCGCTGGCGGTACCTTGTAGCTGGCTGTTGATCTGCTCGAACGCGCTCTGCGTGCGTTGCGCGGCGCCGAAACTGGCGACGGTGTATGGCAGACCCTGGATCTGGCTTAGATTTACCTGCTGCACGTTGAGCCAGGCGCTGTTGGCATCGTAGTTCAGCGACGCGGTCAGCACCACGCTGGGCGCCGTGGCCAAAGCCGAAAAAGTACCCGTGAGGCCCCCGATAGCCGTCAACACCGTCGTGTGCGAGTTGAGGGTGTAGTTGGAATTGGCGCTGTACACATAGAGGTCGCCGCCGGACAAGGTGGCCGTGCCGTTCACGGACAACTGCGACCCCAGCGATACCGCCATTCGCCCGTTGCCTTGCTGCACGTAGTTGCCGGTTACATTGACGTTGCCTTGGCTTACCGTCAGCACGCCGGCGTTGGTCACGTTGTTGAGGACCGTGAGGCCAACGGGATTCTGCGGCGTATCGGCGGACATCAGCGTGCCCTGCGCGCCAATCTCGACGGGACTGCTCAGCGTGAACACGGCAAGCGTGCCACCCTGCACCTGGGTGAGGCCTGTATAGCTGTCGCTGACATCGAGGTTGAGCCTGCCCGGTCCCTGCTTGATCAACCCGCCGGCGCCGGAAATCGCGTTGTTCCAGCTCGAGGTGCCGCTGAAGTTCACCGTGACATCGCCCCAGTCGAACTTCGCCGGCCCGTTGACCGCCTTGAACGCATCCAGCATGCCGTAACCGAATGTGGTGTCAGGACCGGGCGCACCAAGGTCACGCGCGGTGCCGAGCAGAGTCTGCCGCACCAGGTCATTGCTGAAATACGGATAGGCCTGCCACACCAGTGCGGCAGCACCGGATACCTCCGGCGCCGCAAACGAGGTGCCGCTGACGACCCAGTAAGTCTGGCTGCCCGTCGTCGTGGCGTTCTTGTCGAGGACGACCACGTCGCCCGGCGCGGCGAGGCAGTAATTCATCGCCTTGCCGCAGGCATTCGAGTAGCTGGCGAGCTGGGTCGGGTGATTGCTGTCGACAGCCACCGCGACCAGCCAGCCAACCCCTAGTTGCGGTGCCACGCTGGGTAGTGCGGCGATGTCACTGGGATTGCTCTTGGAATCGTTGCCGGCGGCGAACACGACCAGACCGCCATGTTGCACGACGAATGGCTGGTAAGCCTGGGCGAAGGCCTGATTGATCGAGGCGTTGGTAGTATCCCAGTAGATGCCGCCCCAGGAGTTGTTCATCACCTTCACGCCGGCATTGATCAGGGCCGGATTGAGCGTCTGCGCGAAGAAGTCGGCATCGGCCGCGGTCACCGGATTGCCATTGCCTGAGCCGTCGTCTTTCGGCGCGACGTCGTTGATGATGCGCGCGGAAACCAGCGATGCCCCCGGTGCGATGCCGCCGGGAAACTGCGCAAACGGCGTACCCGCAGCAATCTCCGATACCCAGGTGCCGTGGCCGACCACGTCGTCGATAGCCGTGTTGTTGCTGGCCGGATCGACGTAGATCAATTCCTGCGTGACGCGCCCGGCCAGGGCTGGGTTATTGCGCATGATGCCGCTGTCGACCACGCCGATCGTCACCCCGGCGCCGGTATAGCCCAGACCGTGCGCACCGTTCGCATTGGTGAGCGTGAGTTGGGCATCCAGCGGTGGCTGGGGCGACGTGGCCGGCGGGGGCGATGCCGGCGTGGTCGGCGGGGGCGTCGGCCTGACGTTGCCACCGCCACCACCGCCGCAAGCGCTGAGACCCAGCGCCATCGCTACCAGCCAAGCCATTTCGCGACGCCGCAACCCCGAACCAAACGCTTTCATCATGCACCCCGCCATTGCATTCAATTTTTGCATCGCCGACATACCGGTACGCCGCGTTGCCCCCGTCGATCATCTTGGCACAACGAAAATCCAATGAAACTAGGCGCAAGCCGCGCCCCGGCACGAAATGTCCGTCGTTTGCCGAGGTCCGCGACGGGCTGCGATAATCCGTCGGTTATCTGTCAGGCGTTCGCGCCCCTTCAGTCTTCAAGCGGAGTTATCCATGTCGGATGTCAGCGTAGTCATTGTCGGCGCCAAGCGCACGGCCATCGGCTCCTTCCTCGGCCAGTTCACCGGCGTCCCCACCCCGAAGCTCGGCGCCACGGCCATCCGCGCTGCACTGGAACAGTCCGGCGTCGCCCCCGCCGATGTCAGCGAGGTGATCATGGGCTGTGTGTTGCCAGCCAACCTGGGCCAGGCGCCGGCGCGCCAAGCTTCGTTGGGAGCCGACCTGCCGGCCAGTACGGGCTGCACCACGATCAACAAGGTGTGCGGCTCGGGCATGAAGGCGATCATGCTTGGTCACGACCTGATCAAGGCCGGCTCGGCGACCGTCGTGGTGGCCGGCGGCATGGAGTCGATGACGAACGCGCCGCACATGGTCAACGCCCGTACCGGCATCCGTTACGGTGATGGCCAGCTGGTCGATCACATGGCCTGGGATGGCTTGACCAATCCGTACGACGGCAAGGCGATGGGTGTGTTCGGCGAACTGTGCGCCGACAAGTACCACTTCACCCGCGAGGATCAGGACGCGTTCGCGATCGAGTCGGTCAAGCGTGCGCAGGCCGCGCAGCAGAACGGCGCGTTCGCCGGCGAAATCGTGCCGGTCACCGTGAGCGGCCGCAAGGGCGACGTGCTGGTGGATACCGACGAGCAGCCGGGCCGTTCCGACATCGCCAAGATCCCCAGCCTGAAGCCAGCCTTCCGCAAGGAGAACGGCACCATCACCGCCGCCAGCTCGTCCAGCATCTCCGACGGTGCCGCCGCGCTGGTGCTGCTGTCGGCCGACGACGCAAACAAGCGCGGACTGAAACCGCTCGCGCGCATCGTCGCGCATGCCACCCATTCGCAGGAACCCAAGTGGTTCACCACCGCGCCGGTCGGCGCGATCCAGAAGGTGCTGGACAAGGCCGGCTGGAAGGTGGCCGATGTCGACCTGTTCGAAATCAACGAGGCGTTTGCGGTGGTCGCGATGACGCCGATGAAGGAGCTCGGCATTGCGCATGACAAGCTCAACATCAACGGCGGTGCCTGTGCGCTGGGTCATCCGATCGGCGCCAGCGGCGCCCGGCTGGTGGTGACCCTGCTCAATGCCTTGAAAACACGCGGCCTCAAGCGCGGTGTTGCCAGCCTGTGCATCGGCGGCGGCGAGGCCACGGCTATCGCGGTGGAGTGCGTCGACTGACCAGCTCGTCGATATTCGATCATTTCATGTCTTTCACATGACGGCCGGCTAAATCGGTTTTTAATACCCGCTGAAGCGCTACTATAAAAAAAGTGGCGCAATTTCCACGAAAGCGTTATTAATACACGGCCAAACGGCATTCCACGGCAAAGGAGATTCACCATGAAGTTTACGCGTACCCTACTCGCCACCGCGCTCGTCGCGCTGTTGGCGGCATGCAGCAATGGCGCGCAGGATTCCGCGCAGGACGCCCAGAAGTCGGCTGATACCGCTCAGCAGGCTGCTGATACGGCCCAGCAGGCTGCTGCGGCTGCTCCGACTGCGGCTCCGGCTGCTGCTCCGGCTTCCACCGCTGCCGCTCCGGCAGCTGCTCCGGCTTCCACCGCTGCTGCTCCGGCCTCGACCGCTGCTGCTCCGGCCAGCGCCATGGACTCGATGAAGAGCGCCGCTTCCAACGCTGCTGACTCCGCCGGCAAGGCTGCCGACGCTGCCAAAGACGCTGCCGGCAACGCGAAAGCCGCTGCCGACAAAGCCAAGGAAGCCGTGAAGGGTCATTGATCCTTCGTTGGTTTCCAGAAAAACGGCCGCCTAGTGCGGCCGTTTTTTTTCGCCCGCTGCTCGTCACCCCGCCCGGCGATTTTGGTCGCTGGCCGACGCCCGCTATCATCCATGGTTTCGCCGTGTCGGCGCCCCGTACCCGTGAGCCCCCATCCATGAGCGTCATCGCCTCGCAGATCGATCCTCGTTCACCCGACTTCCAGGCCAGCAGCGCGCAGTTGCGTGCGGTGGTCGACGACCTGCAACGCGAACTGATCCGCAGTGCTGAAGGTGGCGGTGCCAAGGCACGCGAGAAGCACACGGCCCGCGGCAAGCTGCTGCCGCGCGAGCGCATTCGTGCCCTGCTCGATCCCGGCTCGCCGTTTCTCGAACTGTCGCCGCTGGCCGCGCACGGCATGTACGAAGACACCGCACCCGCCGCCGGCCTGATCACCGGTATCGGCCGGGTCAACGGCATCGAGGTCGTAGTGGTTGCGAACGACGCCACGGTCAAAGGCGGCACCTATTTCCCGATCACGGTGAAGAAGCATCTGCGCGCGCAGGAAGTGGCGCTGGAAAACCGCCTGCCCTGCGTCTACCTGGTCGACTCCGGCGGCGCGTTCCTGCCGCTGCAGGATGAGGTGTTTCCGGACAAGGAGCATTTCGGCCGGATCTTCTACAACCAGGCGCGGATGTCGTCGCTCAATATTCCGCAGATCGCGGTGGTGATGGGTTCGTGCACCGCCGGCGGCGCCTATGTGCCGGCGATGAGCGACGAGACGATCATCGTGCGCGAGCAGGGCACGATCTTCCTCGGCGGGCCGCCGCTGGTGAAGGCCGCCACCGGCGAAGTGGTCGATGCCGAGACGCTCGGCGGCGCGGACGTGCATACGTCGATCTCCGGCGTGGCCGACCACTATGCCGAGAATGACGCGCATGCGCTGTCGATAGCTCGCGATATCGTGGCCCACCTCAACCGCAAGAAGGACATGCCGCTGGCGCTGCGCGCCCCCATCGAACCGAAGTACCCGGCCGAGGAGCTGTACGGCGTGATCCCGCAGGACACGCGTCGTCCGTTCGATATCCGCGAGGTGATCGCGCGCATCGTCGACGGCTCCGAATTCCACGAGTTCAAGGCGCGCTACGGCAAGACCCTGGTGACCGGCTTCGCGCACATCCACGGCTATCCGGTCGGCATCATCGCGAACAACGGCATCCTGTTCGCCGAGAGCGCGCTCAAGGGCGCGCACTTCATCGAGCTGTGCAACCAGCGCAACGTGCCGCTGGTGTTCCTGCAGAACATCACCGGCTTCATGGTCGGCAAGAAATACGAGCAGGCCGGCATCGCCAAGGACGGCGCGAAGATGGTCACCGCGGTGGCCTGCTCGCACGTGCCGAAGTTCACCGTGGTGATCGGCGGCAGCTTCGGCGCCGGCAACTACGCGATGTGCGGCCGCGCCTACGGCGCCCGCTTCCTGTGGATGTGGCCGAATGCACGAATCAGCGTGATGGGCGGCGAACAGGCCGCGTCGGTGCTGGCTACGGTGAAGCGCGACGGCATCGAAGCCGCCGGCAAGACGTGGAGTGTCGAGGAGGAAGAAGCCTTCAAGGCACCGATCCGCGACCAGTACGAACGCCAGGGCCACCCTTATTACGCCAGCGCGCGGCTATGGGATGACGGCATCATCGATCCGGCGGATACGCGCCGTGTGCTGGGACTGGCGATCTCCGCCTCGCTCAACGCGCCGATCGAGCCGCAACGCTACGGTGTGTTCCGCATGTAGCCTGATAGCAGGTGTCGGCGACGTCAGCCGACACTTGCCGCCTCAGTCTTGTGGCGCTTCGCCGCGCAGGCGCACGTCGTTGGGCAACATGTCGACGCGTTCCACGCTTTCCTCGCGCTGCGACTCGAAGAAACGCTGCACCTGCTGGCACACGGCCATGGTGTTTTCGCGGGCGATCGCCGAAACCAGGAACCATGGCTGGGTCCAGTTCAATTCGGCGATGATCTTTTCCGCTACTGCCTGGCGCTCGTCCTCGGCCAGCATGTCGGCCTTGTTCAGCACCAGCCAGCGCGGGCGCTCGAGCAGTTCCGGGTTGAACTTCTCCAGCTCCAGTTCGATCGCACGCACCTGAGCGGCCACATCGGAGCCGTCGATCGGTGCGATATCGACCAGATGCAGTAGCAGGCTGGTGCGGGCCACGTGACGAAGGAACTGGATGCCCAGTCCGGCGCCTTCGGAGGCACCTTCGATCAGGCCCGGAATATCGGCAATCACGAAACTCTGGTCGGTGCCCAGACTCACCACGCCCAGATTCGGAACCAGCGTGGTGAACGGGTAATCCGCCACTCGTGGCGTGGCCGCGGAAACGGCACGGATGAAGGTGGACTTGCCGGCATTCGGAAAACCGAGCAGGCCGACGTCGGCCAGCAGGCGCAATTCGAGCTTCAGATCGCGCGCATCGCCTGGCGTACCCGGCGTGGCCTTGCGCGGCGCACGGTTCACCGATGTCTTGAAATGGATATTGCCAAGACCGCCCTTGCCGCCCTGCGCCACCAGCATGCGCTGACCGTGACCAGTGAGGTCGCCGATCACCTCGTCGGTATCGACATTGGTGATCATGGTGCCCACCGGCACGCGAATCGTGGTGTCATCGCCGCCCTTGCCGTACATCTGGCTACCCATGCCGTTCTGTCCGCGCTGCGCCTTGAAACTGCGCTGGTGGCGGAAATCGACCAGGGTATTGAGGCCTTCGTCGGCGACCAGCCAGACCGAACCGCCATAGCCGCCATCACCGCCGTCGGGGCCGCCGAACGGAATGAATTTCTCGCGACGGAAGCTGATGCAGCCATTGCCACCATCACCCGCCTGGACCTTGATATTGGCTTCGTCGACAAATTTCATGGTGATGGATCCGGCATTCTTGAAAATCGGAAGAAGGATAGCCGAGTGGCTCCTCCACAAAACAAAAGCCCCGCCGAAGCGGGGCCTTCGCTATCGCACCGTGCTGGGCTTACGCCTGCACGACGTCGACGAAACGGCGGTTCTTGTCGCCGCGAATTGCAAACTGGACGGTACCGTCGACCAGCGCGAACAGCGTGTGGTCACGACCCAGACCGACACCGGTGCCCGGATGGAACTGGGTACCGCGCTGACGCACGATGATGTTGCCGGCTTCGATGGCCTGGCCACCATAGATCTTCACGCCCAGATATTTCGGGTTCGAATCGCGACCGTTGCGGCTGGAACCTACGCCTTTTTTATGTGCCATGACTCAATGCTCCAGTGCTCAGGCGTTGATGCCTGTGATCTCGATTTCGGTGAAATGCTGACGGTGACCCTGCTGACGCTTGTAGTGCTTGCGGCGGCGGAATTTGATGATGCGGATCTTGTCGGCACGGCCGTGCTTGCGAACGGTGGCGCTGACGGTGGCGCCTTCGACGACCGGCGCACCAACGGTGACCGACTCGCCGGAACCGACCAGCAACACCTGGTCGAAGCTCACGGTGGCGCCTTCTTCGGCGGTCAACAGCTCCACGCGCAGCACGTCGCCCTGCTGCACACGGTACTGCTTGCCACCGGTCTTGATGACTGCGTAACTCATGGGAATGCCCTTCTGTCGTTATTCTCTTGGGTATCGCCATGACCCATTCAGGTCTGGCGAACTGCGGATTATAACGACCAGCCTGCGCGCCGGTCAAATACTGACCACACCAAGCCTGTCACAGGCCCGAACCGCCGCCAACCGGGGCCCGCGGCCTCAGTGACGGGGCTTCGATGCCGGCTGCAGCGTGGGCTTCGGCGTGGTGGCTGCCGGGCTGGCCGGACAGCGCCCTTGGGCGTCCAGCGTACCTTTTTGCTGCAACTGCTGGATCATCGCCTGACCGCGCTCACGCCCCCACTGCTGGCCGACTTTCATGCCCTCAGCCATGGTCAGCGGCATCTGGGTGATCACCTTCTGGCCCAGCGGCGACTGGTAGAACTTCAGCAGGCCGGTGACATCGTCGGCGGTGAAATGGCTCTGATAGATCGGCACCATGCGGCCCAGCAGCTCCTGGCTGCCGTTGGCGTCGATGAAGCCCTGCCAGTAGGAAGCCGGCACACACGGCACCGCCTGCCCCATCACCCCGGCCATCTGCGAGTTCATCTGGCCGAACATCTGGCTCAAATGCATCACCTCGAACAGCTGCCGCACCTGCTGCTCGCTTGGCTGTGCAGCCACGGCCTGACCCGTCACACCCAAGGCCAGCAGCACGCCCGCTGCGATCCCGTTCCATTTACGCATGGCTATCTCCCATCGAGCTCATCTGACAGCCGCCCTGACGGCCGGCAAACCTGCATTTAGCCATAGCCACCGCAGCGAGGGAAACCGCTCATCCGCCGATCCAGCCGAATTGTTTCAATGAACTATCGAAACTCCTTGGTATAGTAAAGGCCCCCCCCATATCCCGGCGTCATGGACACCATACGCATCCGCGGCGCACGCACGCACAATCTCAAGAACATCGATCTCGACCTGCCACGCGACAAGCTGATCGTGATCACCGGCCTGTCCGGCTCCGGCAAGTCCTCGCTGGCATTCGACACGATCTACGCCGAAGGCCAGCGCCGCTACGTCGAGTCGCTGTCGGCCTACGCGCGGCAATTCCTGTCGATGATGGAAAAGCCCGACGTCGACCATATCGAAGGTCTGTCGCCGGCCATTTCGATCGAGCAGAAATCCACCTCGCACAACCCTCGCTCCACCGTGGGCACGATCACCGAGGTCTACGACTACCTGCGCCTGCTGTACGCCCGCGTCGGCACGCCACGCTGCCCGGACCATGGCATTCCGCTGGAGGCGCAGACGGTCAGCCAGATGGTCGATGCCACACTGGCACTCGATCCGGAAAAGCGCTTCATGCTGCTGGCGCCGGTGATCCGCGAGCGCAAGGGCGAGCACGTGCAGGTGTTCGACCAGCTGCGCGCGCAGGGTTTCGTGCGTGCCCGCGTCGACGGCACCGTGTTCGATCTCGACGCCGTGCCGCCGCTGACGTTGCGCCAGAAGCACACCATCGAGGTGGTGATCGACCGCTTCCGTCCACGCGACGACATCAAGCAGCGGCTGGCCGAATCGTTCGAGACCGCGCTGCGGCTGGGCGATGGTTTGGTGATTCTTGCCAACATGGATGATTCGAAGGCCCAAGAGCAGCTGCTGTCCTCGCGCTACTCCTGCCCCGTGTGCGACTACTCGCTGCCGGAGCTGGAACCGCGGCTGTTCTCGTTCAACTCGCCGGTCGGTGCCTGCCCGTCGTGCGATGGCCTGGGCGTGACCCAGGTGTTCGACGCGGCGCGCGTGGTCGGCCACCCCGAACTGCCGCTGTCCAACGGCGCCGTGCGCGGCTGGGACCGGCGCAACGCGCACTACTTCCAGCTGATCCTGTCGCTGGCGGCGCATTACGGTTTCGACGTGGACACGCCGTGGCACAAGCTTCCCGCGGACGTCCAGAAGGCCATTCTGTACGGCAGCGGCAAGGAGCAGATCGCGTTCCGCTACATCACCGAGCGCGGCGGCAAGGTCACCCGCGAGCATGCGTTCGAGGGCATCCTGCCGAACCTGGAACGGCGCTACAAGGAAACCGAATCCGCCGCCGTGCGCGAGGAACTGGCGAAGTACATCAGCGACCAGCCGTGCCCCGCCTGCGAAGGCCAGCGACTGAACCGCTCGGCGCGCAACGTCTTCGTCGCCGACCACGCGCTGCCGTCGCTGACCCACCGCTCGATCGACGATGCGCTGGCGTTCTTCGCCGATCTCAAGCTGGCCGGCTGGCGCGGCGAGATCGCGGTGAAGATCGTCAAGGAGATCCGCGAACGGCTGACCTTCCTCAACGACGTCGGCCTGAACTACCTCACCCTCGACCGCCAAGCCGATTCGCTCTCCGGCGGCGAGGCGCAGCGCATCCGGCTGGCCTCGCAGATCGGCGCCGGCCTGGTCGGCGTGATGTACGTGCTGGACGAGCCCTCGATCGGCCTGCACCAGCGCGACAACGAACGCCTGCTCGGCACACTCACGCGCCTGCGCGACCTCGGCAACACGGTGATCGTGGTCGAGCACGATGAAGACGCGATTCGCATGGCCGACCACGTGCTCGACATCGGCCCCGGTGCCGGCGTGCACGGCGGCGAGATCGTGGCGCAAGGCACGGTGCAGGACATGCTCGATTCGCCGCGCTCGGTCACGGGCCAGTTTCTGTCCGGTGTGCGCGCGATCGAAGTGCCGAAGGAACGCCGCCAGCCCGTCGACACCGATGCATGGCTGCATCTGAAAGGCGCCAGCGGCAACAATCTGAAAAATGTCGACCTGGCAATTCCGGCCGGTTTGTTCACTTGCATCACCGGTGTGTCCGGCTCTGGCAAGTCGACCCTGGTCAACGACACCTTGTTCCGTCTGGCCGCCACCGAATTGAACGGCGCCAGTACGCAGCCGGCTGCGTACAAGTCGGTCAAGGGCATGGACCTGTTCGACAAGGTGGTCGACATCGACCAGTCGCCGATCGGCCGCACGCCACGCTCCAATCCGGCCACCTATACCGGCTTGTTCACTCCGCTGCGCGAGATGTTCGCGCAGGTGCCGGAAGCGCGTTCGCGCGGCTACACGCCGGGCCGCTTCAGCTTCAACGTGCGCGGCGGCCGCTGCGAGGCCTGCGAAGGCGACGGCATGATCAAGGTGGAGATGCACTTCCTACCGGACGTCTATGTGCCCTGCGACGTCTGTCACGGCAAGCGCTACAACCGCGAGACGCTGGAGATTCTGTACAAGGGCCACACGATTGCCGACGTGCTCGGCATGACGGTGGAAGATGCGCTGAAGCTGTTCGAGAACGTGCCGACCATCGCGCGCAAGCTCGACACCTTGCGCGCCGTCGGTCTCGACTACATCAAGCTCGGCCAGAGCGCGACCACGCTGTCCGGTGGCGAGGCACAGCGCGTGAAGCTGTCCAAGGAGCTGTCCAAGCGCGACACTGGCCGCACCCTGTACATCCTCGACGAGCCCACCACCGGCCTGCACTTCCACGACATCGAGCAGCTGCTCGACGTGCTGCACCAGCTGGTCGACCAGGGCAACACCGTCGTGGTGATCGAGCACAACCTCGACGTGATCAAGACCGCCGACTGGGTCGTCGATCTCGGTCCCGAGGGTGGCGCCGGCGGCGGCCGCATCCTGGTCGCCGGCACCCCGGAAACCGTGGCGGCCAGCGCCGAATCACACACCGGCCACTTCCTGGCGCCACACCTGAAACCGGCCAAGCCGAAAAAGGCGGGTGCCGCGCAGCGCGTCAAGGCCGCCACCAAACACATCGCCTCGGCCGACAAGTACAAGCCAATGCGCGGAAGCGGGAAGAAGAAAAGTTCATGAGTCCACGCAAGTCCACCACGCAGGCCACGCTTGCTGATGTCCCGGTAGTGAACGAGACCGCCGATGCCACACCGAAAGGCGACAGCGACGCCCCGTTGTTCGTCGCTTCACTCGGTGTACGTTGGCGCGACCTGGACGCGTTCAATCACGTCAACAATTCCAACTACCTCACCTATCTGGAAGAGGCCCGGCTGCAGTGGCTGCAGAACGTGCGCGACTGGTTCAGCGAGGACTCGATGCCCGTACTGGCCGCCAGCGAACTGCAATATCGGCGTCCGATCGAATGGCCTGCCTCGTTGCACATCGAGTTGCGCTGTACCCGGCTGGGCAACAGCTCGATGACGATCGCCCATCGCATCGTCGATGCTGCTGACGCGAGCCGCCTGTACAGCGATGGCCACGTGGTGATGGTGTGGATGAACCCGGCCACCGGCAAACCGGTGCCGCTGCCCACGACGATTCGCGCGGCGGCTGCAGGTCACAACGACGGCTGAATCCGCGGCGTCAGTTCGTCGATTCGAGGCAATGAGGCAATCGACGCACGGCATACAAGCGTCGTCGCTATGATGGTGATCCGGTCTCACGATGGAATTCGCCCGATGACGACAACACATCGCACCGCCCTCGCTCTCACCGTCGCCTGTGCCGCCATCCTGGCTGGCATCTCTCCCGCCCGTGCCGCCAACGACACCGAGCTCACCCTGTATCGCAGCGATAATGCCGCGCTGTACGCCAGCCATGGCGGCGGCAACGTCGATGACGGTTATGCGGTGGTACGCGAGCAGCGTGTGTTGACCCTCGCTGCGGGCACGCACGACGTGGTGATCGGTGACTTGCCCAGCTTCCTCGATCCCGAAGCATTGGCCCTGGGGTTTCCTGGTGGCGACACCAAGGTGATCTCGCAACGACTGCTGCTGGCGCAGGGCGCGAACGCGGCCTTGACCGGATTGACCGGCCACGCGGTGGATGTACTCGGCAGTAGTGGACAGTCGCTGGCCAGCGGCACCTTGCTGCGAGCGGGCGATGGCCTGCTGGTGCGCGACAACAACGGCAATACCACCCTGGTCAGCAACTATGCGGCTGTACGCACCAGCGGCACGGATTTCCCGACCGGCTCCAGCCTGAGCCTGCGGGTGGATGCTGCACGCGCAGGCCAGACCCGCGCCGTGCTCAGCTATCCCACCTCCGGTCTCGGCTGGCGCGCCGCCTATGTGGCGACGCTGCAGCCGGGAGCGACATGCCGCATGCAGTTCGAATCGCGCGCCAGCATCGCCAACCGCAGCGGCCGTGACTGGCACGAGGCGCAGCTGACCCTGATCGCCGGCGAGCCGAACATGGCCAAGGCGTCGGCACCGCGCCCGATGATGGCGTCGGCACGCGGCTTCAACGCCAAGGCGGCGAGTGCCGACATGCCGCAGCAGGACAGCGTCGGCGACTACCGCAGCTACGCCTTGCCTGCTGCGGTCGACCTGCCCGACGGCAGCGTCAGCCAGGTGCCGTTGTATGCGAACCGCGTACTGGATTGCGAGCGCATCGCACTGTACGAGAACGGCAACAGCTACCAGCCGCAGCAACCGATCCTGAGCCAGGATTTCAGCCAGGGCGGCGGCAGCGCGATCGTCAGCACCCTGAAGTTGAAGGCGTTCGACAGCCTGCCGGCCGGCTATCTGCGCGTGCTCAGCGCCGACCACAACGGCACGCCGCAGTTCATCGGCGAAGGCCGCATCAACGACACCCCTAAAGGCAGCGATGCCACGATCACGCTGGGCACCGTGTTTGACCTGCGCGCCGAGCGCACGCGTACCAGTTTCAGCGCGGACAAGGCCGGTCGCACCATGGACGAAACGTTCCGCATCGACCTCAGCAATGCCGGCGACAGTGCGCGCATAGTGACCGTGCGCGAACATCCGTCGCGCTGGCGGCAGTGGACGCTGACTTCCTCCAGCAGCAAGCCCAGCCAGCAGACGCCGGACACGCTGGAGTTCCGCGTCGAGGTGCCGGCCAGCGGCAAGGCCACGCTGGACTATGCCGTGCGCTACCGCTGGACCGACGCCGACAATCCCCAACCGTAAGTTATCCGAGCCGGAGTTTCCCATGCTCAACATCACCAACCACGACAGCGGTATCCGCGAGATCCAGCTGGCACGTCCACCGGTCAACGCGCTGAATCTGGAACTGCTGCGCACGCTGCATGCCGCCATCGATGACAGCGTGCGCGAAAGCGTGCGCGGCATCGTGCTGTCCGGCACACAAGGGCTGTTCTCCGCCGGCGTCGACGTGCCGGCGCTGCTGGCGCGCGACCGCGCTGGCGTACTCGAGTACTGGCGCGAATTTTTCTCGTTGTGCGGCACCCTGGCCCGTACACCGATTCCGCTGGTCGCCGCAATCACCGGTCACAGCCCGGCCGGCGGCGCGGTGCTGGCGTTGTTCTGCGATTACCGGGTGATGGCCGAAGGTCCGTACCGCATCGGCTTGAACGAAGTGCAGGTGGGGCTGATCGTGCCTGAGGCGATCCAGCTGGCGTTGCGCCGCGTGGTCGGCACCTACCGCGCCGAACGGCTGCTGGTTTCCGGCGCCATGATCGATGCGGCCGAAGCGCTGGCCTGCGGCTTCGTCGATGAACTCACCGGTGTCGACCAGGTCACCACGCGCTCACTGCACTGGCTGGGTGAATTGCTGGCGTTGCCGGCGCACGCGATGCTCGCCACTCGCACACTGGCACGCGCTGATCTCGCCGAAGCCTATGCCGATCTGGATGCGCTGCCGCTGGACGACTTCACCGACGCGTTCTTCCATCCACAGACGCAAGCGGTGCTGCAACAACTGGTGGCGCGACTGAAAGAGAAAAAGTGATCGCGTTGCAGGAACCCGCTGGCGGACTCCTGCAAGATCAGCCCTTCGCCACCGGCCGCGCCGGATCGCTGACCCAACCGCTCCACGACGGCGCGTAAAGCCGCGAGCCGTGCAACCCGGCATGCTCCATCGCCAGCAGGTTGTGGCAGGCGGTGACACCGGAACCGCACATGTGCACTACGTCCGAGGGCATGGTCGAACCGAGTACCGCGGCGAATTCCTCACGTAACTGCGCAGCCGGCTTGAAACGTCCATCGCTGCCGAGGTTGTCGGCAAACGGCCGGTTCAACGCGCCCGGCACGTGGCCGCCGATCCGATCCAGCGGCTCGACGTCGCCGCGATAACGCGGTGCCGCACGTGCATCCAGCAACTGACCGGACGCGCCGCCCAGCAGCGCGGCATGATCGACCAGCACCTGGTTGGCGTCGTAATGCAGCGACACACGGCTGGCTGGCCGCGTAACCGGCGGCTCTCCCGACTCTGTCGGCAGGCCCGCCGCCAGCCACGCGGCGTAGCCGCCATCGAGTACAGCCACCTCGCGCACGCCGACCAGCCGCAACAGCCACCACAGCCGCGCAGCGGCCAACGCGCCATTGCTCGTGTCATAGCTCACTACCTGCATGCCCGCCTGCCAGCCCCAGCGCGACAGCAACGCGCTGAACGCCGACTCCAGCGGCAACGGATGTCGACCCAGACCTTCGGCCTGACGCGACAGGTCGGACAGATCGTGATCTAGGCTGGCGAACATGGCGCCGGGGATATGGTCGTCCAGATAATCGCGACCGCCCTTGTCCGGATCGGCCAGATCGAAACGGCAATCGACGATCAGTACGTCGTGCGGTGGCAGCGCGGCAAGTTCTGTCGCGTCGATCAAGGTGGTCTTCAGCGTCATGTCCGTCCCATCCTCTGCAGCAGGTTGAACAGCATCGCGGCGGTGGCGCCCCAGATGCGATGACCGCCGTGGATGAACTCCACCATTGGCCGCTGATGGCCGCGGAATTCCATCGTGTATCGGCGCAAGTTCGCCGGCTCCAGCAGAAAGGCCAGCGGCACCTCGAATACTTCGGCCACCTCGTCCGGCGCCGGATACAGCTGTGCCTCGGCAGCGATCTTCGCCACCACCGGCGTGATGCAGAAACCGCTGATCGTCTCGAAGCAGTCCAGATAACCCAGCGGCGTCACCAGGGCGCGATCGAGGCCGATTTCCTCCTCACTCTCGCGCAAGGCCGTGGTCAACGCATCGCCGTCGGCCGGCTCACTGCGGCCACCGGGAAACGCCACCTGACCGGCATGCGACTGCAGATGATCGGTGCGTACGGTGAGCACCAGCCGCGGCTGCACACCCTCGCGAAAACCTAGCAGCACGGCTGCCGGCTTGCGCTGCGTGTTGCCCAGCAATTCGGTCATGTCCGCGTGATTCCAGCCCGGTCCCGTCGGTGGTGCCGACAGCGGCAGCAGCGCGTTGGTCAGCGCCTCCATCACGGCACTTCGCGACTCGGCAGGATCACTTGCATGACGTACAGCCTCTCCGCATCGCTCATCGCGCGCCAGCGGCCGATCTCCTCACCGGTGCGCTGGCAGCCCACGCAATAGCCGCGCTCGTCCAGCCGGCAGATGCCGATGCAAGGGGTCAATGGAACCGTTTCGGCGGGATTCGGGGCGTTCGACATGCCCCGTCATGTTACCACTGGCGTGAATCAGGGCTTGTCGGCAGCGGACTTGAAGTCGAGCAGTTCGATCTCGAACACCAGCGCCTCGTTCGGACCGATCCGCGGCAACATGCCGTCTCCGCCATAAGCCAGTTGTGGCGGAATCACCACCTTCCAGCGATCGCCTATGTGCATGCGCGGGATCACGTCCTGCCAGCCGCGAATGACTCCGTTCACCGGAAAACTCACCGGCGCGCCGTGTGCCCAGGTACTGTCGAATTCGGTGCCGTCGATCAGCATGCCGCGGTAGTTCACGGTAACCACGCTGGTCACCGTGGGACTGACCGTGCCGGAACCTTGACTCAACACGGCGTACTGGATACCTGACGGCAACTGCACCACGCCGGACCGCTGCCGGTTGCGCGCCATGTAGGCATCACTCTTGCGCGCATTGGCGGCAGCGATGCGCTTGAACTCGGCCAGCGCATCGGCGTGCATCTGCTCATCGAGGCGCTGCAGTTGCAGGCGCATGTCCAGCATCGACACGCTCGGATGACGCTTGGCGTAGGCATCCTGGATCGCGCGTACCAGCGTGGGAATGTCCACGTCCGGCTTGCCGTCCGCAAACTGGCTGCCGATCTGGTAGCCGATTGCGTACGACAGCTTCGCCTTGTCGGGCTTCGCTGGCGCAGCCGGCGTAACGGTCGTCGGCACCTGACTCTGCGCATGCGCCACGCCGCCCAGCAACAGCAGCATGCCGAGCAACCCGCTACGCAGATGTGTCATGCCTTTCTCCACCGGGCCTTTCCCTATCGCGACAATCGATCCTGACGGATCATCCTAAGCGGTTCGCCGGATTCGTGCAGCGATGGCGCCTGTGGCTTGAGAAACCCCGCGGCGGCAAAGGTTCCCGCTGCTACCATCGCGCTTTTGCATCCATCGGGAGTCGCTCATGGCTTATCGAAACCTGGAAATCAGCAACCGCGGTGCGGTGCGCACGATCACCGTCAATCGTCCCGACAAGCTCAATGCGCTGAATCGCGACACACTCAACGAACTGACCCTCGCGTTTGCGCAGGCCGCGCAGGACGACGCCGTGCGCGTGGTGGTACTGACGGGTACAGGCGAAAAGGCCTTCGTCGCCGGCGCCGACATCGCCGATATGAATGGCTATACGCCCGTACAAGCGCAGGGTTTCTCACGCACCGGCCAGCGCCTGATGAGCTCGATCGAGCGGCTCGGCAAGCCGGTGATCGCGCGCATCCAGGGCTTCGCGCTCGGCGGCGGCATGGAGCTGGCGATGGCCTGCCACCTGCGCGTGGCCAGCGAGAAGGCGAAGTTCGGCCAGCCGGAAATCAATCTCGGCCTGATCCCCGGCTTCGGCGGCACCCAGCGCCTGCTGCGTCTGGCCGGTCGCGGTGCCGCGCTGGAGTTGTGCCTCACTGGCGCACCGATCAACGCCCAACGTGCTTACGAGCTGGGCATCGTCACCCGCGTGGTCGCGCCCGAAGCGCTAGACGACGCGGTGAACGCGCTGGCCGACCAGCTCGCGGCCGCCGCACCGCTGGCCGCCGCCGGCATTCTCGACGCCGTGCTGCAAGGTGGCGAGACCAGCATCGATCAGGGCCTGGAGTTCGAGACACAGGGCTTCGCGCTGGCGTTCTCCACCGAGGACATGCGCGAAGGCACCACGGCATTCCTGGAAAAGCGCAAGGCGGAGTTCAAGGGACGCTGATCTCTGCATCTCGCAGCGATCAAAATCAGGCATGAAGCTTTGATCTTTGCTTGTTCAGCAGTCAGCTTCTGCTTCATGCATGGTGGCGGGCAGTGCCCGCCCTATCTTCCGGCTTCATCGAACTTCTTCTCGCCCGCCGTCACCGACAGTTTCAGCCGATTCTCCGGTGGCGCCAGCGGGCACACCACATGCGGCGTGATCGCGCATGGCGGATTCTGCGCGAGATTGAAATCCAGCAATACCTTGCCGTCCTTCGGCGTCACGGCATACAGGAAACGCGCGCCGCCGTAGGTCAGCTTGCCGGCGGTGCGATCGGTGAACACGAAGAACAGCCGACCGTCCTCGTCGATCGGCAACAGCTCGTAGGTGTGGCCGTCGCGCTGGAACACAGCCTTGCCGGCAATCGGCGTATCGCTTTCGGTACCGGTGACGTAGGCCATCTTCAACGCATGCGGCTGCGCGAACGGCACCCAGTCCGCCTCGATCCGCCATGATGGATCGATCGGGAAATAATCGAAGCCCGGGAAATGCGTACGCAGCGGTGCATCGTTGTCTTTCACCCGCAGACCACGCTGCGTGCCGTTCTCGACCACATACAAGTAGCTGCTGCCAAAGCTCACGCGGGTAGGCTGCTGTTTGCCCGCATCGCCTTGTGTGCGCAACTCGCTGGTCGACGCCGTCGCCGGCTGGCCATCCACGCGAATGCCATGCGTTTCGATCAGGCGCAGGCTCACCAGCCCATGCGCATCCAGATTCAGCACACCCAGATGCGCTGGTGCAGCGGGAACCCGGAAGCGATTGTCCGCCGCGCTGCCCACCGTGTTGTCGCCGGGCAATAGCCAGCCCGAGGCGGTGAGCGCCAGATAGCCGTCCGCTCGTTTCAGCTCATCGACGCGAGCAATACGTGCACTGTTCACCGAGCTGATGTAGTCGACCGGTGTGGTGGCGGACGCATCGAATGATGCCAGCAGCGTCAGCGCGATGACCGCGCAGCACTTACTGATGCGAGCCACGGTAGCTCTTCTCGCCTGCGGTGACACGCAGATCCAGACGGTTTTCCGGCGGCGCCAGCGGACAGGTGGCGAACGGCGTGAACGCGCACGGCGGGTTGTACGCCTTGTTGAAATCCAGCACGACCTTGCCGTCCTTCGGCGGGTCAATGTAGATGAAGCGCGCAGCGCCATAGGTTTCTTTGCCGCTGGTGCGATCGGCGAAGACGATGAAGTACTGCTTGTCACCCGGTTCCTCGATCACCGGCAGGATCTCGAAGTGCTTGCCATCGCGAGTGAACTCCAGCTTGCCCGGCACCGGATACTTGTCGATGGTGCCGATCACCGAGCCCATTTCCAGCGTCTCGCCCGGCTCAGCCGGCACCCAGGTCGCCTCGATCCGCCACGACGCATCGATCGGGAACGAATCGATGCCGAGGAAGTGCTTGCGGCCGGGCGCTTCACTGTCCTTGACGCGCAGTCCCTTGCGGCCATCGCGGTTGATCACGTAGAAGCTCGCGGTGCCGAAGCTCACCGTGGTCGGCGTGGCATCACCGGCTTTCACGTCATCGATCAACGTGGCCTCGTTCACCGGCTTGCCGTCGATCAACGCACCACTGTCATTGGCCAGCACGAGATGCACGTCGCCATTGCCGGCCAGGTTCGCAACGCCGAGATGCGCGGGCCCGGCCTTCAGCACGATGTCGTTGTCGGCGGCGCTGCCGATGCGATTGGCACCGTCCTTCAGCCATTCCAGACCGATCAGGCTCAGCCACCCGTTCGGCGCCGTCAACCGTTCGACCCGGCCGGCATGCCATTGCTCGATGCTTTGCTTGTAATTGTCAGTATCGGTGGCATGCACAGTAGCAACTCCCAGAATGGCGGCGGCAATAAACAGGCTGGTACGGATCATCGGTATCTCCAGCGAAACAACTACAGATAGCGCGTCAACGGCCGCGCATGAACAACTTGTCGAGCTCGGCCAGACTCAGCTGGATCCAGGTTGGACGGCCATGATTGCATTGTCCGGAGCGTTCGGTCGCTTCCATCTCGCGCAACAGCGCATTCATTTCGGGGATGGTCAGCCGCCGTCCGGCACGCACCGAGCCATGGCAGGCCATGGTGGAGAGCAGTTCGTTTTCCAGCTCCTGCAGACGACGCGAGCTGCCGTGCTGGGCCAGTTCGGACAGCACGTCGCGGCTGAGCTGGCTGACATCGGCACCTTCCAGCAACGCCGGAATGCGCCGCACCACGACCGTCGCCGGACCGCTGCGCGACAGCTCCAGGCCCCACTCGGCCAGTGCCTCCGCATGTTCCTCCGCAGCGGCCGCTTCCTTCGCGCTGACCGCGATGCCGAGCGGCACCAGCAGCATCTGCGAGCGCAGGTTGCTGCAGGCGCGACCGGATTTCAGTTTCTCGTAGGTGATGCGTTCGTGCGCGGCGTGCATGTCCACCAGCACCATGCCGTGCGCATTCTCCGCCAGCACGAAGATGCTCTTCAGCTGCGCGATGGCGAAGCCGAGCGGTGGCGCCTCGCCCTCTTCCGCCATCGGCATCGGCACAGATGAAACCGCTGCCGACGATGGCTCGCCGAGCAAGGCGGCATAACCGGCCAGGGGCGCATCACGCACGCCCAGGTTCAAGCGGTTCTGACTGAATTGGCCCGGCCACGCTGTTGCCACGGACGATGTGGATGCGGCATACGGGCTACCCGGCATCGGCGCCGGCTCAGTCGTCGGCAACGGACTCATTCCGGCTCGCGTCTGCGCCAGCGCCTCGTGCAGGGTACGAAACAGGAAATCGTGCACCAGCCGCTGCTCGCGGAAACGCACCTCGTGCTTGGCTGGATGCACGTTCACATCGACGCCGGCCGGGTCGAGTTCCAGATACAGCACGAACGCCGCATGGCGTCCATGAAACAGCACGTCGGCATACGCCTGGCGCACCGCATGGGCAACGATGCGGTCGCGTACCAGCCGGCCGTTGACGTAGAAATATTGCGAGTCGGCCTGCGCACGCGAGGCCGTCGGCAGACCGACCCAGCCGGACAGATGCAGCCCGGCCATCGCGTGATCGATACGCAGGCTCTGTGTCGGAAACTCCTCACCGAGTACTTCGGCCACGCGTTGCAGCTCGGCCTGCTCGTCGCGGGCAGCCTTCCAGATGCGCACCGGCTTGCCGTTGTGGCTGAGCCGGAATTCCACCGAACCGCGCGCCAGTGCCAGCGATTTCAGCAGGTCGTCGATATGGGCGAATTCGGTGCGCTCGGCGCGCATGAATTTCCGCCGCGCCGGCACGTTGTAGAACAGGTCGCGCACTTCGGCGCTGGTGCCTTGCGGGTGCTGCGCCGGGCGCGCCGCCTGCAGCTTGCCGCCATCGACTTCGATGCGGAAGGCGGCGTCCTGGTCGCGGGCGCGCGAGGTCAATGCGAAACGCGATACCGACGATACCGAGGCCAGCGCCTCGCCACGAAAACCCATGCTGGCGACGTGCTCCAGATCGTCGAAGCTGCCGATCTTGCTGGTCGCGTGCGATGCCACCGCCAGCGGCAGCTCATCGACATGGATGCCGCCACCGTCGTCGCGTACGCGGATCAAGCGGGCGCCACCCGCCTCGATATCCACTTCGATGCGGGTGGCGCCGGCGTCGAGGCTGTTCTCGACCAGCTCCTTGACCACCGAGGACGGTCGCTCGATGACCTCGCCGGCGGCGATCTGGTTGATGAGTTCGGGGGGAAGCAGGCGGATCACAGTCATCCGCGAACTTTAGCAGCGAACGGCAGCCAAGCCGTCGTCAACGCGATGCCGACCGGTCAAGATCAACCGGTGGGAATGGCCAGCACGGTACCCGCATGCACCGTGTCGGTGCTCAGCTGGTTGGCGTTCTTCAGTGCGCCGACGCTGATGCCGTACTGGCGCGCAATGCTGCGCAGGCTTTCACCCCGGCCGACCCGGTGCAGATCACGTACACCCGCGTCCGCTGGAGGCGCCTGCTTGCTGGCCAGCGTGACGCTGCTGGTGCTGGGCGACTTCACGACAGGACCTTTATCGACATTTGCCGGCTTGCTCGATGCCAGCTCGACACTGTTGCCGTTGCGGCGTGCAGCCTGCGCCGCGAACCAGGTACCCGGTGGCGGCGTCGATTCGAAATAATTCTTCACGCCGCCCATCACTGCTTCGGCGAGCTGTTTCTGATGCGCCGGATCGCGCAGCTTGCGCTCCTCGGCCGGATTGCTGATGAAGGCGGTCTCGACCAGGATCGACGGGACATCCGGCGAACGCAGCACCACGAAGTTCGCCCGTTCCACATAGCCGCGATGGGTCGGCCCAAGCATGCCCAGTGCCTTGAGCACGTTGCCGGCGACCATGTCGCTGGCCTGCATCGCCCAGCCCTGCTGCAGATCCAGCAACACCTTGGCCAGGCCGTCGTCCTTGTCGTCCAGCGTGATGCCACCGATCAGGTCGGCGCGGTTCTCGCTATCGGCGAGCCAGCGCGCAGCCGTGCTGGTCTTGCCGCGCGGCGACAGCACCCACACCGACGAACCCTTGGCGTCATCGCTGGTGAACGCGTCGGAGTGGATGGACACGAACAGGTCCGCATTGTTTTCGCGGGCGATGCGATAGCGCTGTGTGAGCGGAATGAAAAAGTCGCCATCACGCGTCAGCACCGCCTTCATGCCCGGCTGGCGATTGATTTCCGCCGCAAGATTGCGCGCCACGGCCAGCGTGACATCCTTCTCCAGCGTGCCGCCGGGGCCGTGCGAACCGGGATCCTTGCCGCCATGACCGGCGTCGATCGCCACCACCACCGCGCGCTGGCCGTTGAGCATGGCCGCAGCCTGCTCGGTGGCGACGCGGCTGCTGTGACGGGGATTGCTGTACTTGGGCGCCTCGATCGGCGCAGGAGCCTCTGGTGCAGGTGCAGCCGGGACAGTTTCGGCAACGCTGGCGCGCTCGCTCTTGCTGTCATTGCCGGGATAGAGGTCCAGCACCAGCCGATAATCCGTGCCGCTGGTCGGCTTGAGCACGAAGCTCTTCAGGCGACTGTTCGGATCGACCTTCGCGGTCAGCTGCAGGTGATCGCCGATACGGGCATGGCTCATGCCCTGAAACAGACCTTGTGCAGCCGGATCGGAAAAATCGTGGCTCACGCCGCTGTCGGGAAGATCGATCACGATCTGGCCGTCTTTCTGGTTGACCGTGTAGCGCAGCGGGCCGGAGGCATCGAGCACCACGCGGGTGTAGTCCGGACCGGCCCAGACCCGGGCGTCCTTCAGATCAGCCGCGCGAGCCGCACACAACGGAGCGATCGCCATGATTGCGACGGCAATAAATCCACCCAGGTTGTTCAGGTAGCCCCTCATGAGCCGCATTGAAGCGCAGTCAATCATTGAATGCAAGCAAGTTTTTCCTTGAATATCCATAACCTGCGAACCATTTATCAGGCTATATCAAGTTATCGACCGCAAGTCGCGCATTCCGAACAGATCCTCGCCTAAATGACGGAATCGCCAAATTCTCAAAGAGAAATCAGTACTTAGCTTTGCTCAACCCAGTCGCGCGAGCAGCTCTTCGCCACGCGAGGTGAAGGCACGTAGCAGCGCCTGGCGGCCCGGATCGGCGTAACCCAGGCGCAACTCAAGATCCGCTGCCGGCAGCGCACCAGTGCCACGCTCTGGCCATTCCACCAGTACCAGCGCGGCCGGATCGGCCAGCGCGTCCAGACCCAGCCATTCGAGTTCGCCGGGATCGGCGATCCGGTACAGATCCAGATGCCAGGCCGGCCGATCCCCCGCCATGTAGCCCTCGACCAGACTGTAGGTCGGGCTCTTGACCCGTTCGCCCACGCCCAGCGCGGTCAACAGGGCTCGCGCGAAGCTGGTCTTGCCGGCGCCGAGCGAGCCATGCAGGTAGAGCACCAGCCCGTCGTCCAGCACCTCCGCAACCCGTTCAGCCAGCGCTGCAGTAGCCGCCTCATCAGGCAATGACCATTCCCGCCCGGATTCGATATGCCCGGTCATGCATCACGCTCGCAGCTCGTTATGCCGTTGCCCAACGCACGCAAGGGCGCCAGCAGGTCACTCGCCAGCAGTCCGCGTTCGCCCTGTTGCGCGGCACGATCACCGGCACGCGCATGCAGACCTACGCCGAGGCAGGCGGCCTGCCATGCGTCGCAGTCCTGCGCCAGCAGCGCGGCGACAATGCCGGTGAGCAGGTCGCCCATGCCACCGGAAGCCATGCCGGGATTCCCCCACGGACAGACGTCCAGACGTCCATCCGGATCGGCGATCAGACTGCCGGAACCTTTCAGTACGACGATCGATGCATAGCGCCTGGCAAGCTCGCGAGCGGCGAAAAAACGATCCCGCTCGACCTCGCTGGTGGAAACGCCCAGCAAGCGCGCCGCCTCGCCCGGATGCGGCGTCAACACCGTCGGTGCCGTGAACTGACGCGGTTCGCGCGCCAGCAGGTTCAGACCGTCGGCATCGAGCACCAGCGGCTTGTTCGCGTCCAGCGCGGTCAGCCACAGCGCATGGCCCCAGGCCGCCTGTCCCAGGCCTGGCCCAAGTGCCAGCACACTGGCGCGTTCGAGCAGCGGCGCCAGCGTCTGTGGACCATCGACGCCATGCACCATCAGTTCCGGCCGCGCGGCATTCAGTGCAAGCACATGCTCGGCACGTGTCGCCACGCTGACCAGACCGGCACCGGCACGCAAGGCCGATTCGCCCGCCAGCCTCGCCGCGCCGGCCATGCCGTGCTCGCCGCCAATTACCAGCACGTGGCCGTTGTCGCCCTTGTTGGCGTAACGCGCGCGCGGCGGCAACGCCTCGGCGATCAGCAGCTGTGCATCGGGCAACGTATCCGCATACACACTGTCGGGCACACCCAAGGTGGCCAGTTCGAGCACGCCGACCTGATCGGCAGCGCGGCCGGTATGCAGTCCGCGTTTGCCGGCGATGAAGGTGACCGTGACATCGGCACGGATTGCCGCACCGGGACAGTCGCCGCTGTCGGTATTCAAGCCGCTGGGTACATCCAGTGCCAGCACCGGCCGGCCACTGTGATTGATCTGCTCGATCAGTTGCGCCGCCGCGGACTCGGGCGCGCGATTGAGGCCGATGCCGTACAGCGCGTCCACATGCAGTTCGGCCGCAGGCAGCACGCCATCTGCATCCCACAGCTGCACCTTGCCACCGTTAGCCTCCCATGCCGCGCGCGCCAGCGCCGCGTCACCGTGCGCGGTCGCACTGAGCGCCACCAGCTCGACCTGCAGCCCGGCTTCACGCGCCAGCACGCCCAGCAGAAAACCGTCGCCGCCATTGTTGCCGGGGCCGCAATGGATGCAGATCTGCCTCAGCTGCGGCCAATGCCGGCGCAGGCTGTTCAGCGCTGCACTGGCCGCGCGACGCATCAGCTCATGGCCGGAGATTCCCAGGGCTGCGAGCGCGGCGCCCTCCATCACACGCAGCTGTTCGACGGTATAGAGATCACGGCTGTATGGGCGGACTTGCATGCGTGAATTATAGGCATGGGCCGCCTCTACAATAGGCGGATGTCCAGCACCGGCATCCGCAGCGCGCCCGATTACGTCACCCTCGCCCGCGACATCAAACGCTGGGCGATCGAACTGGGCTTTGCCGAAGCCGGCATCAGCGGCACCGATCTGGGTGAGGACGAACGGCATCTGGAGCGCTGGCTCGAGGATGGCCATCACGGCGAGATGGAATACATGGCCCGGCATGGCACCCGCCGCGCGCGTCCGGCCGAACTGGAGCCCGGCACGCAGCGGGTCATCTCGGTGCGAATGGATTACATCCCGCCCGGCACCGCCAACGCCTGGGGCGTGCTGGAAGACGCCGAGGCCGGCTACGTGTCGCGCTATGCGCTGGGGCGCGACTATCACAAGCTGATGCGCAACCGGCTGCAGAAGCTGGCCGAACGCATCCATGCGGTGGTTGGCGACTTCGGCTATCGCGCCTACGTGGATTCCGCGCCGGTGCTGGAAAAAGCCTTGGCGCGCAACGCGGGGCTGGGCTGGATCGGCAAGCACACCGTGCTGATCAACCGCCGCGCCGGTTCGTATTTCTTTCTCGGCGAGCTGTACACCGACCTGCCGCTGCCGGTCGACGCACCGGCCAGTGCGCACTGCGGCAGTTGCAGCCGCTGCATCGAGATATGTCCGACCCAGGCCATCCTCGGACCTTACCGGCTGGACGCGAAACGCTGCATCTCCTATCTCACGATCGAGCTCAAAGGCAGCATTCCGGAAGAGCTGCGCGCGCCGATGGGCAACCGCATCTTCGGCTGCGACGACTGTCAGCTGGTGTGCCCGTGGAACAAGTTCGCGCAGGAAACCGCCGAGCCGGATTTCGCGCCGCGGCACAGCCTCGACGGTGCGAAACTGGTCGAGCTGTTTGCCTGGAGCGAGCAGGAATTCCTCAAGCGCACCGAAGGAATGGCAATCCGCCGCACCGGCTATGAAGGCTGGCTGCGCAATATCGCGGTGGCACTGGGCAATGCGCCGCCGTCAGCGGGCATCCGTGAGGCGCTCGACGCCCGCGCCGATCACCCTTCGGCGATCGTGCGCGAGCATGTGGCGTGGGCGCTGGCGCAACTGCAGCGCTGAACGCGGAAAGAGCAACTCAGGCAGCGGCCATCTGCTTGGGAATCGAACGGTTGGTGTGCGAGATGCCATTTTTTGCATCGGCATAGACTAGCACCGGCTGGTAATGCTCCAGCTCGGCTTCATTCAACTGCACGAACGCGGCGATAATGATGATGTCGCCCGCCTGGGCGCTGCGCGCGGCGCTGCCGTTGACCGAGATGATGCCGGAGCCTTCCTCGGCACGCAGGGCATAGGTCACGAAGCGCTGGCCGCTGTTGACGTTCCAGGCGTGAATCTGCTCGTACTCGCGGATACCCGAGGCATCCAGCAGCAGACCGTCGATCGCGATCGAGCCTTCGTAGTGCAGCTCGGCGTGGGTCACCGTGGCACGGTGGATCTTGGCCTTGAGCATGTTCAGGTGCATGACGTTCTTTCCCGCAGGGTTCTGCAAAGTCGGCAATTATCGAACCGATGACGTTGCACCGCAACATCAGCAGTATCGACCGCGATATGCGGGCGCCTCAGTCGAACAGCAAGTTGTCGATCAGGCGGGTATTGCCAAGGCGTGCGGCGATAAGTGCGATCAGGCCGTCGCGCTGGCCTTCGGCCGGTTCGGCCAGATCCTCGGCGCGGCGGATCACCGCGTAATCGGGCGCAAATCCCGCGCGGATCAGGCGCGCGGCGGCGGTCTGCTCGAGTGCCCGCCAGGGATGTCCCTTGCCCAGCAGCTCGCGCATCTTCAGCAAGGTGTCGTGGATCAACGGCGCCCGCGCACGCTCGGCGGCGGACAGGTACTGGTTGCGCGAACTCAACGCCAGGCCGTCGTCGGCACGCAAGGTGGGCGCAGCCATCACCATCACCGGCAGCGACAGGTCACGCACCATCCGCTCGATCACCTTCAGCTGCTGGAAATCCTTCTGGCCAAACACGGCCAGATCCGGCTGCACCAGATTGAACAGCTTGCACACCACGGTGGCTACGCCATCGAAATGCCCGGGCCGATGTGCACCCTCCAGTGTGTCGGTGATCTGCGGCACGCGCAGACTGACGCTGTGCCCGGCGCCGAACGGATAGATCGTGGCCACGTCCGGTGCAAACAGCAGGTCGCAATCTTCCTCGGTCAACGCCACCTGATCCTGTTGCAAGGTGCGCGGATAGCGCTCGAAATCCTCGTTCGGACCGAACTGGGTAGGGTTGACGAACACACTGGCGACCACCCGGTCGGTACGCGCCCGCGCCAGCTTGATCAGCGACTGATGACCCGCATGCAGGTTGCCCATCGTCGGCACGAAGCCCACCGTCTGACCCTTGGTGCGCCAGCCGCGAATCGCGGCGCGCAAGGCGGGGGCGTCTTGTACGGTCTGCATGGTGCGTTGACTCGCTGCTCAGTTGAAACAATGCTCGGGCGCCGGGAACGCGCCGCTGCGCACGTCTGCGGCATACGCCGCGATGGCCGCGCCGACAGAATCGCGTCCAGCCAGAAAATCCTTGCTGAATTTGGGTCGCTTGCCCGGCGTGATGCCGAGCATGTCATGGATCACCAGCACCTGTCCGTCGCAATGCGGGCCGGCGCCGATGCCGATCACCGGTATCGTCAGCGCCGCGGTCACGCGCCGCCCCAGTTCGACCGGCACGCCCTCCAGCACCAGCAGATCCGCACCGGCCGCCTGCACCGCCAATGCCTCGTCCAGCACACGATCGGCGGCTGCCTGCTCACGCCCCTGGATGCGGAAGCCGCCGAATTTGTGCACTGACTGCGGAGTCAGCCCCAGATGCGCGCAGACCGGAATCGCGCGTGCGGTCAGCGCAGCAATCGCCTCGAGAATATGCGGTGCAGCACCTTCGATCTTCACCATCGCCGCGCCGGCTTCGCCGACCAGTCGTGCACCGGCTTCCAGCACGTGCGCGAGATCGCGATCGGCCATGAACGGCATGTCCGCCACCAGCAGGGTCGCCGACAGTCCACGGGCCACCGCGGCGGTGTGATAGACCATGTGATCGAGCGTCACCGGCAGCGTGCTGCGATGTCCCTGCACCACCATGCCGAGCGAGTCGCCGACCAGCGCGATGTCGACCCCGGCCGTCTCCAGCTGCCAGGCGAAACTGGCGTCATAGGCGGTGAGCATGGCGATGCGCTGCCCCTGCGTTTTCATCGCAAGCAGGCCCGGCACGGTAACCGGCTTGCGTTCGGGGACATTCGCGTTCTGCACGTACACGGCAATTCCTGATGGGTTGGCGGGCGCCGATTATGGCTCAAGCAGCCTTGCGCAACCGGCAAGATCGAGTTGCGCCAGCCGTTCCGCCACGGTGCCGTGTCCGGGCAACCGCAAGGCGGGCGCAACGTCATGCAAAGGCAGCAGCACGAAGGCACGTTCGGCCATGCGCGGGTGCGGCAAGGTCAGCCGCGGGTCGTCGAGCTGCACGCCGTCCATATACAAAAGATCCAGATCCAGCGTGCGCGGACCGTTGCGCTCGGCACGCACCCGGCCGGCCTGCTGTTCGATCGCCAGCAGCGCATCCAGCAAGACATGTGGCGACAGGATTGTGTCCAGCTGCACCACAGCGTTGACGAACGGCGGCTGCTCCAGCATGCCCCAAGGCGGCGTGCGGTACAGGTGCGAGCGCTGCAGCAGACGGGTATCGGGCAGATTTGCCAGCGCGTCCATCGCGTCGAGCAACTGCTGCTGGGGGTTGCCGAGGTTGCTGCCCAGCGCGACGTAAGCCAGCGTCACACCGAACCCGATTTTCCGCCGGGCTTGCGGCGACGGCGACGCGGGCGCGGCGGCTTGCCGGTCACCGGCGCCACCACGACATGGTCACTGGCACTGCTGCCGCCACCGGCTGGCAGCGCCGCCGCCAGCACGTCCTGCGGCAACTGCTGCGCATGCGCCCACCACTGGCCCAGCTCGCGCATCGCCGGAGATTCATCCGCGCGCAGCAGCAGGAAGTCGAATGCCGCGCGAAAACGCGGATGCGTCATCAGGCGGAATACCCGCTTGCGCTGGATCTGTTCGAAACGCGGCTGCAGCGACCAGATCTCTTCCATGGTGAAGGTGAACCGACGCGGTATCGCCACCCGCTGGCACTGCTCGCCGACTACCTGGGCCGACGCGCGCGCCCATGCCTCGGTGCTTTCCTGGCCCCGGGCGATCCAGTGGTGCGCCACATCGCGCACCTCACCCCACAGCAGCACCGCGAACAGGAACGCGGGGGTGACCGACTTGCCTTCGGCAATGCGTGCATCGGTATTTGCCAGACCTTGCTCGACCAGCGAACGCAACGCCTCGTCGCCACGCTTGAGTGCCCGCGCGGTCGCCGGAAACAGGAATTTCAGCAGACCGCACTGTTCCAGCATGCGGAAGCTCTTCAGACCGTTGCCGCTGAGGAACATCTTCAGCGATTCATCGAACAGCCGTGCCGGTGCGGCATCCGCCAACAATGGGCCGAGTGCCTCGAACGGCGCCATCGCCGCCGCGTCGATACGCATGTCGAGCTTGGCCGCCAGCCGCGCCGCACGCAGCATGCGCACTGGATCCTCGCGATAACGGGTATCCGGATCACCGATCAGCCGCAGCGCGCGATCCTGCAGATCCTGCATGCCACCGACATAGTCACGCACCGAGAAATCGCTGATGTCGTAATACATCGCGTTGACGCGGAAGTCGCGGCGGATCGCGTCTTCCTCGATGGTGCCCCAGATGTTGTCGCGCACGATGCGGCCATCCACGATATGCCGGTCGCCTTCGCCGCCTTCCTCGCCGAGGCCGCGGAACGTCGCCACCTCGATGATCTCCGGGCCGAACACCACATGCGCCAGACGGAAACGCCGGCCGATCAGGCGGCAGTTGCGGAACAGCTTCTTCACATCGTCCGGCGTCGCGTCGGTAGCGACGTCGAAATCCTTCGGCTGCAGGCCCAGCAGCAGATCGCGCACCGCACCGCCGACCAGATAGGCCGTGTAACCGGCCTCGTTCAGACGGTACAGCACCCGCAGCGCCGCCTTGCTGATGTTCTTGCGGGAGATGATGTGCTGGTCGCGCGGAATGATCCGCAGCGCTGGCGTGAGGTCGGTCCTTGATTCGAGATTCAAGCGGTCGAAATCCTTGCGGGCGAAGCCGCCCTTGGTTGCCATAAGTCGCGGCTCGCAGCGCCGCGGATCGTCCCGCAGAACGGTGAGCAACACCGCGGGGCATGCTTCGAACGACAAGTCGAGCATTGCCGCGCGAAACAATTCCGTTATACTAGCGCGCCTCGCAGCATAACGCTCCCTTCGTCTAGTGGCCTAGGACACTGCCCTCTCAAGGCGGGAACACGAGTTCGAGTCTCGTAGGGAGCACCACTGATTTACCAGGCCGCCTGGCACACTTCTCTCAAGCAGGCCAAAGCCGCCCATGACTTTCGTCGTCATCGACAACTGCATCAAGTGCAAGTACACCGATTGCGTTGAGGTCTGCCCGGTCGACGCCTTCCATGAAGGCCCCAATTTCCTCGTGATCGATCCGGACGAGTGCATCGACTGCACTTTGTGCGAACCGGAGTGCCCGATCAACGCGATCTATCCGGAAGACGACGTGCCGGCTGGCCAGGAATCCTTCGTAGCGCTCAATGCCGAACTGGCCAAGGGCTGGCCGGTGATCACCGAACGCAAGGACAGCCCGGCTGACGCCAAGGACTGGGAAGGCAAGCCGGACAAGCTCAAGCTGCTGCAGCGCTGAATCGTCCTGCCACCATCCATAAACAGAAACGCCGCCCTGGGGCGGCGTTTCTGTTTATGGTGCCGGCTGACGCTGACTTAGCCGCCGAGACGCGACTTCAATGCGTCGATCACCTTGGCCACTGCGGCGGCGTTGCCCTCGGCACGCACTTCGCTGGCATTGGTGCCGCTGGCATTGATACTGACCTGTACCTGATGCGAGCCCGCGCCCATCGAAGCGGCGGAGTCACTCTTGTCACGCCCGAACATGCGGCCGAAGAAACCTTTCTTCTGCTTCGCGGCAGCGTTGGAAACGCTCAGTGTATAGCTGTGCGCGGCATCGTCATGTCCGACCAGTTGTCCCAGACTGCCGCCTTCCAGCACCTGACCCACCCGGTGATACGCATTGTCCACGCTGTCGGCCAATACAAAGCCGTCGGCAATCTGGCCTGCAGCGGCGGCACCGACGCTGGCCGTCGCGCCATTGGCGGTCGGCTTGTTCGCGCCGGGCGGCGGAATCACCAGCGCATCGCTGGTCGAGGGGCGGTCCAGACTCGGCGGAATCTCCAGCGGCGACTGCTGCTGGGCGGTGTCCCACGCCTTGTGCGAGCGGAACATGCCGCAGCCGGAAAGCAGCAGACCGCTGAGGGCCACAGCCGGCAGGGCCACGAGGAGCGAGGTTTTCTTCATGTAGTCAGATTCCGTGAGTAAGTCAGGCAACCGTCAACCGGCCGCAGTCGCCAAGGATGCCAGACTGGACAGCGCTTGGTGCAATCGGGCGCGATCCGGACCGTCGTTCAGTTCCACCAGCGGCAACCTCGGCAGCGCCAGACCCAGCCCCAGAACGGGCAGGCCAGCCTTGACCGCGATCGGGTTCGGCGCGCAATTGAGCGCCTGCACCAGCGGATCGAGTGCCGCATGACACCGATCGGTAGCGATTTGATCGCCACCGGTGGCCGCATCACACAACGCACGGAACGCCCGCGGCACCAGGTTGGCCACCACCGAGATGGTGCCGGCCGCGCCAGCCAGCATCGCCTCACCGGCGCTGCAATCGTCGCCGGACAGGTAGACGAAATCCGCACGCACAAGTTCCGCCAGCGCCAGAATCCGTTCGCGATCGCCGCGCGCTTCCTTGATGCCGATGATCGCCGGGTGCTCGCGCAATCCGGCCACCGTCTCCGGCAGCAGGTCGCAGCCGGTACGGGTCGGCACGTTGTACAGGACCACCGGCAGGCCGCCGTGCTCGGCCACTTCGAGAAAATGCCGGCGCAGGCCTTCCTGGGTCGGGCGCACGTAATACGGCGTCACTACCAGTGCGGCATCGGCGCCAAGCGCCTTGGCGCGACGGGTCACGGCGACGGTCTTGGCGGTGCCCGCCTCGCCGGTACCGGCGATCACCGGCACCCGCCCGGCCACACGCTCGACGGCAAACGCCAGTAGCCGATCGAACTCGTCGTGCTCCAGCATATGTGCTTCGCCGGTGGAGCCGGCCACCACCAGCGCCTGCGTACCGCCGGCCAGCTGATAGTCGAGCAGACGGCCGAACGCCGGCAGGTCGAGTGCACCATCGGCCACAAACGGGGTGACCAGCGCGCAGATGCTTCCGCGAATGTTCAAGACTCGATTCCGCTCCAGATCAAGCCTTGCATGTTACTTGCCGCCTTGAGATACGGGCAAGTAAGCTCGATCGGAGTAATCTCGTCGTTTCCGCAGCACGCGGCATGCCGCCACAGGTAGAACCTTTGAAACCTTCTTCCGCCTCCTCTCCCGCGGCTGCACGTGCAGGCAACGACAATCAGTTGCTGATCCAGGCGCTCACGCCATCGAACAAATCGCCGCTGCTGGCATTGGCCAAGCGCATCGCCGACGCCGGCTGCAATCTTTCCGAGTCACGCGTGTCGACGATCGGCACGGAAATCTCGCTGATGCTGCTGGCCAGTGGCGCATGGGACGCGCTGGCCAAGCTGGAAACCGCCCTGACCAAGCTGGCCCGCGACGAGAGCCTGCGGCTGGTGCACTACCGCACCGGCCCGCGCGAGAACAGCTCGCACCTGCTGCCGTATCTGGTGGAAGTGGTGGCCGCGGACCGGCCCGGCATCGTGGCGCGCATCGTGGAGTTCTTCACCCAGCACGAGATCAGCGTGGAACAGCTGAACTCCACCCGCTACCTGGCCATGCAGACCGGTGCGGAGATGTTCCAGGCCCAGTTCACCATCGGCGTCCCGGCGGAGATCCATATTGCCGCGCTGCGCGACGACTTTCTGGAGCTGTGCGACGGCCTGAACCTGGATGCGATCATGGATCCGGTGAAGTTCTGAGGATCGCGCGATCCGGCGCTTCTGACAAGGACTGTTATCGGCGGGTGTGCACGCGCTAGTCTTGCTCCTAAGGACTACCGAGGAACGCTGCATTGCCGTCAGTGTGTCGATCCAATCCGATCGCTTTCTGCGTACCGCCCGCAGTGTTTACCGTCAGCCGGTTCCCGAACTCCCCTTTCCATGTGCATGCGCAGCGGCCGCCCGCTGTGCAGGAGTAGTCATGCCCGAAGTTGGCAAGAAAGTCCCTTCGCTCAGCGGTATCACCGGCGACGGCAGCGCACTGAAGCTCGCCAGCCTGAAGGGTCAGTGGGTGGTGGTGTATTTCTATCCCAAGGACAGCACGCCAGGCTGCACCAACGAGGCGAAGGATTTCCGCGATCTGTACCCAGCATTCCGCAAGCGCAACGCGCAGGTCATCGGCGTGTCACGCGACTCGCTGAAATCGCACGCCAATTTCGCCGCCAAGCAGGAGCTGCCGTTCCTGCTGGTCTCGGACCCCGATGAAACCTGGTGCCAGGCATTCGACGTGATCCACGAAAAGGTGCTGTACGGGAAACGCCACCTGGGCATCGTGCGCAGCACTTTCCTGATCGACCCCGACGGAAAACTGGCCCATGAATGGCGCGGCGTGAAAGTACCTGGCCATGCCCAGGCCGTGCTCGACACCATTCCCGGCAAGTGACCAACCTGGCATTCATGGTTTTCATCGACACTGCTTGCCGGTACCCGGCTGGCGATCCGTACCGGCATCACCTCTCCGCGGCGTGCCGTACGCCGCGGCTCTTTCATCCATCCACCAGCGAGGACACTTCCGCATGACCGGAAGCAAGCGCATCTACGCTCTCGACACCAACGTCCTGCTGCATGACCCGACCTCGCTGTTCCGCTTCGAGGAACACGACGTCTTCATCCCGATGACCGTGCTGGAGGAACTGGACGAAAAAAAGAAGGGCGCCTCGGAAGTCTCGCGCAACGGCCGCCAGGTCAGCCGCTTCCTCAACGAGCTGATCGAGCTGGGCAAGCAGCACGACCTGAGCGAGGGACTGGAGCTGAGCAACCCGCAGGGCATCAAGCTCAAGCGTGGAGCATCCGTCGGTCGGTTGTACTTCCAGCACCGCACCAGCAGCAACGGCCACACCAAGGCCGACAACCAGATCCTGTCGGCGGTGATCGAACTGCGCGACCAGAATCCCGACCGCGCAGTCATCCTTGTCACCAAAGACATCAATCTGCGGATCAAGGCGAGCATCAACGGCATCGTCGCCGAAGACTACGAGAACGACCGTGCGCTGGACGATTTTTCCCTGCTCTATACCGGCTCCGCCGAACTACCGGAGAGCTTCTGGGACCAGCACCCGGAAGTGCAGTCGTGGACTGAGCGCGGTCGCACATTCTACAAGGTGGATCGGCGCGAGGAGGACATCTGGTATCCGAACGAGTGCCTGTTCCTGCCCGGTGAAAACGCGGTCGAACTGCGCGTGCTGCACATCGACGACGTCAGCGCCACGCTGGTGTTGCTGGATGACCACTCGCATGCCAACCATCACGTGTGGGGCATCGGCGCGCGCAACCGCGAGCAGAACTTCGCGCTCAACGCGCTGATGGATCCGGACGTCGACTTCGTCACCCTGCTCGGCAACGCTGGCACCGGCAAGACCCTGCTGGCACTGGCCGCCGGCCTGGCGCAGGTGATGGACCAGCAGCGCTACCGCGAGATCATCATGACCCGCGCCACCGTTTCGGTGGGCGAGGACATTGGCTTCCTGCCCGGCACCGAGGAAGAAAAAATGACGCCGTGGATGGGCGCGTTGACCGACAACCTGGAAGTGCTCGCCAATCCCGAGGACGGCGGCAGCTGGGGGCGCCAGGCGACCAATGATCTGCTCGCCTCGCGCATCAAGATCCGCTCGCTCAACTTCATGCGCGGGCGCACCTTCCTGTCGCGCTATCTGATCATCGACGAGGCGCAGAACCTCACGCCGAAGCAGATGAAGACCCTGATCACCCGCGCCGGCCCCGGCACCAAGATCGTCTGTCTCGGCAACGTCGAACAGATCGACACGCCCTACCTTACCGAGACCACTTCCGGCCTCACCTACGCCGTCGATCGCTTCAAGAACTGGGAGCACTCGGCGCATATCACGTTGCGCCGTGGCGAACGTTCGCGACTGGCGGATTTCGCGGCGGAAGCTCTGTAACCGGGCTCGGGATTGGCGCCCGGAAAAAGCGTCAGGCCCTGCGCCGATTTCGATTTCGTCGATGGTTCAGCCCGTAGCACCGCATTCGTGCGGCGCTACGGGGTATTTCGGCTGCGTCGAGGCGAATCACGCCAAGCGAGTAGAATGACGGCCTGACCGCTCTGGCATGGCTGTATCCGTCGACATGATATTTACCCCCCGTCTCGTCCTGCTGGCCCTGCTCGCCTTTTTCGTGCTGTGCGTGCTGCTGGTGCACCTGCGCGGGCGCGTGCGGCTGCGCTTCGATCGCCAGCTGGTCGATCACTCGGCGATCTTCGCGCCGTACAACCTGCTGATGTACGCGTTTTCGGCGGTGCCGGCCAAACCCATCCTCGATCGCCGCGGCTTCCCGCAACTGGATCTGCTGCAGGCGAACTGGCAGGCGATCCGCGACGAGGCGACGCATCTGTTCGACGAGGGCTACATCCGTGCCGCCGCGAAGAACAACGACGCCAGCTTCAACAGCTTCTTCAAGCAGGGCTGGAAGCGTTTCTATCTGAAGTGGTACGGCGAGCCGCTGGCTTCGGCCGAGGCGCTGTGTCCGCAGACGGTGGCGCTACTGAAGTCGATTCCCAGCGTGAAGGCGGCGATGTTCGCGCTGCTGCCACCGGGCAGCAAACTCAATCCGCATCGCGATCCCTTCGCCGGCTCGCTGCGCTATCACCTGGGTCTGATCACGCCCAATTCGAGGAATTGCCGCATCTTCGTCGATGGCGAAGAACATGCCTGGGGCGACGGCAAGGACGTGGTATTCGACGAAACCTACGTGCACTGGGCCGAGAACACCAGCGAGCAGACCCGGGTGATCCTGTTCGCCGATGTCGAGCGACCGCTGCGCACGCGCTGGATGAACGCAATCAATCACCAGGTCGGCGCATTCATGGGCAAGATCACGGCCTCGCCCAATACCGAAGGTGAAGCGGAGAAAACCGGTTTCGTGAATCGCCTGTTTGCGCTCAGCCAGCGCAAGCACGGCGTCACGGATACATTCAGGGCGGTGTTCAAGCGCCGGTACAAGAAGCTGTACAAGGCCTGCAAGTACGTCGGCATCCTGTTGCTGATCTGGCTGATCTTCCTCGCACCGTGGCCGATCTTTCGCTAGTCCAGCCGCATGGCGAAAACCCGGGCAACAAAAAAAATCGCGGCTCATGGCCGCGATTTTTTGTCACCGGAACCGAAACTCAGCCCTTGATGCGTTTGACGATCGCGTCGGCAAAGCTGCTCGTGCTGCCCTGACCACCGAGGTCGGGCGTGACCTGCGCGTGATCCAGCTCTACCGTGGCGCGGATCGCCTGGCGCAGTTCGGTGCCCTTGGCCACCATGTCCATGTGGTCGAGCATGTCGGCCGCGGCCAGCAGCAACGCGCACGGATTGGCGATGCCCTTGCCGGCGATGTCCGGCGCCGAGCCGTGCACCGCCTCGAAGATCGCTGCCGTGGTGCCGATATTGTCGCCCGGCGCCAGACCCAAGCCACCGACCAGACCGGCGCACAGGTCGGACAGGATGTCGCCGAACAGGTTGGTAGTGACGATCACGTCGAACTGCTCGGGCTTCATCACCAGCTGCATGCAGGTGTTGTCCACGATCATCTCGTTGAACTCGATCTGCGGGTATTCCTTGGCAATCTCGCGTGCCACATTGAGGAACAACCCCGAGCTGGTCTTCAGGATGTTCGCCTTGTGCACCGCGGTGATCTTCTTGCGGCCCTTCTTCACCGCCAGCTCGAACGCATAGCGCACGATGCGGGTGCTGCCCTTGCGGGTATTGCGCGCGACCGACTCGGCGATCTCGCCGTCGGCGGACAGCGTCTGCCCTTCGGAGCGGTACGCGCCCTCGGTGTTCTCGCGCACCGTGATGATGTCGATGTTCTCGTAACGCGACTTGGTGCCCGGAAAGCTGACCGCCGGGCGCACGTTCGCGTACAGGTCGAAATGCCGGCGCAGGGTCACGTTGATCGAGGTGAAGCCGTCGCCGATCGGCGTGGTCAGCGGACCTTTCAGCGCCACCTTGTGCTCGGCGATCTTGTCCAGCGTAGCCTGCGGCAGCAACTCGCCGTGCTTTTCCAGCGCGACCATGCCGGCATCGACAAACTCGTAGCGGAGGCCGCAATCCAGCGCGTCAAGCACGCGCAGCGTGGCCGACATGATCTCCGGGCCGATGCCATCGCCGGGTATCACGGCAATTGTCTTGCTCATGGGGGAACTCCTGATAACGGAAACTGACGAGCAGCACGTGCGGAGGGGGTGCCGAATGGAAGACAGGCACGTGCTGAAACCGATCAATTATCCCCGATACCGCGTTACGCGAACAGGGCGAAGGCCTCGCAAGGCGTTGCAAATACTCGCACGCAGCATTGCGAAAAGCCGCAGACGATCATGCCCTGGCACGATCGTCCGGTTATCCGCCGAGGTGTCGATTCAGGCGTGATCGGCGCAGGCGGCCGCATCGCTGCCGCTGCCCGACTCGAGCTGGTCGAGCAGATCCACCGCCCGGCGCAGGTGCGGGATCACGATCGAGCCGCCCACCACCAGACCCACGCTGAATACCTCGAAAAACGCATCGCGCTCGACGCCGGCTTCCTTGCATTGCGCCACGTGGTAGCTGATGCAGTCATCGCAGCGCAGTACCAGCGAGGCGACCAGTCCGAGCATCTCCTTGGTCTTCACGTCCAGCGCGCCGGCCTTGTAGGTCTGCGTATCCAGCGCGAAGAAGCGCCGCACGACCTGGTTGTCCTCGGCCAGGATGCGCTCGTTCATGCGCTGGCGGAACGCGGTGAATTCGGCGAGCTTGTCACTCATGCGGTCTGCTCCAGCAACTGCGTCAACTTGCCGCTGCGATCGGCCGCCACCAGATCGTCATAGCCGCCCACGAACTGGTCGTTGATGAAGATCTGCGGCACCGTGCGATGTCCGTTACTGCGCGCCAGCATCGCGTCGCGCTGGGCCGGGTCGGTATCGACGCGCACCTCGCTCCACTCCAGTCCCTTCGACTTGAGCAGGTTCTTGGCCGCCACGCAGTAAGGACACACTGCCGTGGAATAGACCTCGATCTTGGACATCACAACACTCCGCAACTTGGGGAAAGACCGTCATCAAATGGGGCCGCACCGCTGCCAGCTCAAGCGGCCCGGCCGCACTGAACCGAAGCGGCGAAGTACGGTCACAGTGCTATTGTCACCCACCGATGACCATGACACCACGACGACCCGCTCCGCGTCTGCTGACGGCCCTGATCGCCGCCACACTGGCCTGTACCGCCGGTGCGCAGCAGGACGTGCGCCTGCCGGACCTGGGCAGCTCGGCGAACGCGCTGATCTCGCCGAAGGAAGCACAGGATTACGGCGCCTCGATGCTGCGCCAGATGCGCGCGCTGGACATGGTGGTGGACGATCCACTGCTGGACGACTACATCAACGACCTCGGCTACCGCCTGGTCGCCCATTGCGACAAACCGAAGGACCACTACGCGTTCTTCATCGTCAAGGATCCGGAGATCAATGCATTTGCCGCACCCGGCGGCTACATCGCGGTGAATTCCGGGCTGATGATGATCACCCAGAACGAAAGCGAGCTGGCCGGCGTGATCGCCCACGAGATCGGCCACATCACGCAGAACCACCTGCAACGGGCGTTCGAGGATTCCAAGAAGGATGCGCCGCTGATGGCGCTGGTGTTGCTGGGCGCCATTGCCGCCGGTGCCGGTGGCCACAGCGGCGATGCGCCGATGGCGGTGCTGGCTGGTGGCCAGGGCCTGATCGCGCAGAAGTCGATCAACTTCACCCGCAAGGACGAAGTCGAGGCCGACCGCGTCGGCATCCAGACGCTGGCCAACGCCGGCTACGATCCCAACGCGATGGCCAACTTTTTCGAGCGCATGGAAGACGCCATGAGTGCCGGCGCCGGTGGCGAGGATGTGCCAGCCCTGCTGCAGACCCACCCGGTGACGACGATGCGGATCAGCGATGCCAAGGCGCGCGCCGACGCGCTGATCGCCACGCAGAAACTGCGCCCGTCCGGCTCCAGCATGGACAAGCTGCAGTGGCAAAAGAGCACGGCGCCGATGCTGTTCGTGAAGGACCCCACCGTACTGATAACGGCACCTAAGAGCGGCAGCCTGAACACCTATGCGCTGATGCGTGAACGCGTACGCGTGCTGGCCGGCGACGCACCCAAGCTGGCCGCCTATTACAGCTCCAGCCTGCAGCACCAGCATGGATTCGACACGCCGGCGAACCACTATGGCTATGCGCTGGCGCTCACCCGCAGCGCGCGCGGCGCACAGGCGATCGAGCAGTTGCAGCCGTTGCTGCAGACCGCGCCGGATAACCTGATCCTGAAACTGGCGCTGGCCGATGCGCGCCTGCAGGCCGGGCAACGGGCCGCTGCGCTGTCCCTCTACAGTGCGTTGAATACGCAGTCGCCACGCAACCGCGCAGTCGCGCTCGCCTATGCCAAGGCACTTACCGTCGACGGTGACAAGGAGCAGGCACGCCTCGCCGCGAACCTGTTGCGGCCGCTACTGGACAATGCCAGCGAGCCGGAAATCTACAGTACCTATGCCCGCGCCAGCGACAAGGCCGGTGACAGCGTGCGTGCCGGCGAAGCTTTCGCCGATGCCAGCTACTACTCCGGCCGGCCGTTCGACGCGATGGAGCAGCTCAAGCGCCTGCTCAAGCGCGACGACCTGGATTACTACGCCCGTGCGCGCATCCAGGCGCGCATCGCCGAACTGACCCCGCTGGTGCTGGAGCTGCACAAGCGCAAGATCCAGACTGACGACAACCCCGACGGCAAGCAGCAGCTGCAGTCGCACGACAATTGCAGCGGACGACTATGCTTCGGCATCAGCGCCGGCCCGGCCGGCACGGGCTCCGGCGCGACGCCATTCGACACCGCCCATCCGCGCTGATGAGCATCGGGCCCGTCACATCTGCCCCATGTCATCGACACGTAACATTCATCCGTTGCAATATCCCCGTCATAAGCCACCGGCGGACCACGGCGTGCACAAACGCATCCTGATCGTTGAAGACGAGACCTCGATTCGTGAAATGATCGCCTTTGCCTTGCGCAAGGCCGGCATGGACGCGATGCAGGCGGCGGATGCGCGTGCAGCCCAACTGGCGATCGCCGAGCAGGTGCCCGACCTGATCCTGCTGGACTGGATGCTGCCCGGCACCAGCGGGCTGGAGCTGGCCCGACGCCTGCGCAAGGAAGAGCTCAGCCGCGAAATCCCGATCATCATGCTGACCGCGCGCGGCGAGGAAATGGATCGCGTCAACGGCCTGGAAGCCGGCGTCGACGATTACGTGGTCAAGCCCTTCTCGACCCGCGAGCTGATCGCACGGATCAAGGCCGTGCTGCGGCGCAGTCATGGCGACGACGGTTCCGGCATGGTCGAGGCCGGTGGCCTGCGCATCGACGGCCCGGCGCATCGCGTGTTTGCCGGCGACGATCCGGTACCGATCGGGCCGACCGAATATCGCCTGCTGTATTTCTTCATGACCCATGCCGAGCGCGTCTATTCGCGCACGCAGCTGCTCGACCATGTCTGGGGCGGCAGCGTGTACGTGGAGGAGCGCACCGTCGATGTGCACATCCGGCGCCTGCGCAAGACGCTGGAGCCGTGGAAGCTCGACGATCTGGTGCAGACCGTGCGTGGCACCGGCTACCGCTTCTCGATCAGCGTCTGAGCGGCTTGCATGCATGCTTGCGGCGGCGGCGGCTTTTGCCGATGCTGGCCGCCTGCCCCCAAGCGCTGCCACGCCACATCTGAATGACCCAGCCTGCAACACTCCCCTGGAAATTGCCTGCAGCTCTCGCAGCCGCCCTGCTCGCCGGCGCAGTGCTGGGCTGGTTTTCCGGCGGGCATGTCGCCACCGGGGTCGCCTTGGTCGCGATGGCCGAAGTCGTCTTGCTGTTGACTCGGATCGGTCATCAAACACTGCCCATGATGCCTGCACCGGCTGTCGTCAGCCCTCTCCAGCATGACCGTTTCATGACGCGCTCCCGCCGCATTGCCGCCAATCTGCGTGACCTACGCAACGCCGCCAGCCAGTTGCCGGATGCAGTGGTGCTGATCGACCAGCAGCAACACATACGCTGGTTCAACCACGCCGCCGAAAACCTGCTGGGACTGCGCCGGCCACAAGACCGCGGCGTGCTGCTGCAGCAGCGGATGGCCGGCTCGGAACTGGCCACCTGGTTGCGCGATGGTGCGCTGGAACCACTCAACGATGCGACCGCACCCGGGCAGGCGGATAGCCAGCTCAACGTCAGCATGCTGCCGTTCGGCGACCACGAGCAGTTGCTGCTGGCGCGCGACATCAGCCATCTGAACCGGCTCGAACAGATCCGCCGCGACTTCGTGGCGAATGTCTCGCACGAATTGCGCACGCCGCTGACGGTGATCCACGGTTATCTCGAATTGATCGATCCGGAGGACGTGCCCGAACTGGCGCCGGTGCTGAGCGAGATGCGCGCGCAGTCGAAGCGTATGGGCCAGATCGTCGAGGATCTGCTGACCCTGTCGCGGCTGGAGACCCAGCATCAGGTCGCCGACGAACGGGTACCGATGGCATCGCTGCTGGCGACCGTGCGCAAGGAAGCCGAGGCGCTCAGTCAGGGCCGTCACCGGATCCTGCTCGAATCCAGCGCCGAGGCGGACCTGCTCGGCTCGCCGAAGGACCTGCACAGCGCGCTGTCGAACCTGGTCAGCAACGCGGTGCGCTATACGCCGGCCGGCGGCAGCATCACGATCCGCTGGCAGCGCGAGCCCGACGGCGCGGTGTATTCGGTCAGCGACACCGGTTTCGGCATTCCGGCCACGCACCTGGCCCGGCTCACCGAGCGTTTCTACCGAATCTCCTCCAGCCGTTCGCGCGACAGCGGCGGCACCGGGCTGGGCCTGTCGATCGTCAAGCACGTGTTGAACCTGCACCAGGCACAGCTGCAGATCGACAGTGCGCCAGGCGTCGGCTCCACCTTCGCCTGCCACTTCGGTCATGCACGCTTGCTGACTCCCGGTGGCAGCGAAGAAGGTTGAGGCGGGCAATGGCGTTTCCTTGGCCCGCGCCATGGGCCAGAATGCGGCATGCATCATCCATCGCCTGCCCTGCCCAGCGAACCCGACCTGACCGCTCCCGGCCTCTACCTCAGCCGCGAGCTGGCCGCGCTGGAATTCAACTTCCGCGTACTGGCGATGGCGCGCGACCCCGCCGTGCCGCTGCTGGAGCGGTTGCGCTACCTCAGCATCGTCGCCAACAACCTCGATGAATTCTTCGAGGTGCGGGTGGCGATGCTCAAGCACCATCACGCCTACGGCTCGGCGGCGCCAGGACCGGACGGCATCCCCTCCGGCGAGTTGCTGGCGCGGATCCGCAGCCGCGTGCTGGACCTGGTCGCCGAGCAATACGCCGCCTGGCAGGAACAGATCAGCCCGCAGCTCGATGCCGAGCAGGTCCATATCCTCACCCGCAAGCACTGGACTCCGCGCCAGCGGCGCTGGCTGCAGGGTTACTTCGAACACGAAGTGCTGCCGGTGCTGTCGCCGCTGGGACTGGATCCGGCGCATCCGTTTCCGCGCATCCTCAACAAGACGCTGAATATCGCGGTGGTGCTGAAGGGCCGCGACGCGTTCGGCCACGAAGGCCACATGGCGCTGGTACGCGCGCCGCGCTCGCTGCCGCGGATCATCCGCGTGCCGGCCGAGGTCAGCGGCCCGGGCGAGCACTTCGTGTTCCTGGCCGAGTTGCTGCAGGCGTTCGTCGACCTGATGTTTCCCGGCCTCAAGGTGGTCGGTTCGTATCAGTTCCGGGTCACCCGCAACAGCGAGCTGATCGTCGAGGAAGCCGAGGTGGAGAACCTCGCGCTCGCGCTCAGCGAGGAACTGATCGGCCGCGGCTACGCGCGTCCGGTGCGGCTGGAGATCGCCAACGATTGCCCGAAGGCGATCACCGCGATGCTGATCGAGAACTTCCAGCTGGAAGAAACCGATGTGTACCGCTGCGATGGCCCGGTCAACATCATCCGCGCGGGACTGATCTACGACTGGCTGGATCGGCCGGAGCTGAAATTCCCGCGCTTCAATTCGCAGTTGCCGCCGGCGCTGGAGAGCGCCCGCAACAAGTTCGAGCTGATCGGCCAGCGCGACGTGCTGCTGCACCATCCGTACCAGAGCTTCGCCGCGGTGATCGACCTGTTGCGCCAGGCTACCGCCGATCCGCAGGTGCTGGCGATCAAGCAGACGCTGTATCGCGCCGGCGAGGACACGCCGCTGGTCGGTTTGCTGGTGGAGGCGGCGCGCAACGGCAAGGACGTCACCGTGGTGATCGAGCTGCGCGCACGTTTCGACGAGGAGGCGAATATCCGCCTCGCCACCCGGCTGCAGGAGGCCGGCGTGCAGGTGGTCTACGGCGTGGTCGGCTACAAGACCCACGCCAAGATGATGCTGATCGTGCGGCGCGAAGGCGAGACGCTGCGCCGTTATGTGCATCTGTCCACCGGCAATTACCATCAGGCCAACAGTCGCATGTATACCGACATCGGCCTGATGACGGCGAATCCCGAGATCGGCGAAGACCTGCACAAGGTGTTCCAGCAGTTGTCCGGACTGGGCCCGATGATCGAGCTGAAGCGGCTGCTGCATTCGCCGTTCACGCTGTACACGAACGTGCTCGCCAAGATCGAGCGTGAGACCGCACACGCCCAGGCTGGCCGGCCCGCACGCATCGTGGCCAAGCTCAACGCATTGAACGAGGCTCATGTGATCGAGGCGCTGTATCGCGCCTCGCGGGCGGGTGTGGAGATCGACCTGATCGTGCGCGGCGCGTGTACGTTGCGCCCCGGTCTGCCTGGCATCTCCGAACGCATCCGCGTGCGCTCGATCGTCGGGCGCTTCCTCGAGCACAGCCGGGTGTACTGGTTCGCCAACGATGGCGATGCGGAAATCTATTGCGCCAGCGCGGACTGGATGGAGCGCAACCTGATGCGACGGATCGAGGTGGCCTTCCCGATTCTCGATCCGGAGCTGGCAGCACGGGTATTCGAGGAAACCCTGGCCAACGGGCTGGCCGACAACACCCAGGCGTGGCTGCTCGGCAGCGACGGTCGCTACGTGCACGCGGAGCCCGGCGAGAATCCGCCGTACAGCGCGCAGCAGGGCCTGCTCGACAGGTTCTGCCAGTGAGCCGGCTTCGCCTCAGAGCTTGTGAAAAAAACCACTTCCTGTGGTTTTTTTCCATCGCGAGTCCGGCGCAGGTATGCATGCCATCCTTGGCATGCACCCTGCGGGCCAGCCTGCGGCTGTTCAAATCCGCTCCCAGCGGATTTGTCCGGACTCGTTCACGCGAATTAGGCACTTGCCTGCCCGATTCGCGCCCGGCCATCCGTGGCCCGGCTGAGAGGCCGTTCAGTTCGCAGCCTCTCAGGCTCACATGCGCATGCGAGAATCCGCACTTTGTCGTTGCGGGAGTGTGGGCGTGAGTCCAGTCGAACAGACACCGATCCGCGACGGCGAGCTGATCGCCGCCGTGGACATGGGCTCGAACAGCTTCCACATGGTGGTGGCGCGCATGGAACACGGCGAGCCACGGGTGATCGATCGCCTGCGCGATACCGTGCGCCTGGCCGCCGGCCTGCGCGCCGACGGCACACTGGACGCCGAACGACGCGCTCGCGCGATGGCCTGTCTGGCCCGTTTTGGCCAGCGCATCGCCGGCCTGCCCTCGATCCGGGTGCGCGCGGTGGCCACCAATACGGTGCGCAGGCTGGCGTCGCCGCAGGCATTCCTGACCGCCGCCGAGGCCGCACTCGGGCATCCGATCGAGGTGGTGTCCGGCCGCGAGGAAGGCCGTCTGATTTTTCTCGGCGCCGCCCACGACCTGCCCGCCTCGCGCGAACCGCGCCTGGTGATCGACGTCGGTGGCGGCAGCACCGAGTTCATCATCGGCCGCGGCCTGGCGCCGCTGCATACGGAAAGCGTGCAGGCCGGCTGCATCGCCTCGACCTTGCGGTTCTTCCCCGGCGGCAAGCTCACCCGCAAGCGCTGGCAGCGGGCACGCAGCGAGATCGGCGTGCTGTTGCAGCAGTTTGCCGAGGACTACCGCGAATCCGGCTGGCAGGATGCGTACGGCTCCTCCGGCACCGCCAAGTCGATCGGCGCGGTCGTGCAGGCGATGAATTTTTCCGACGACGGCATCACTCCGGCATCGCTCGCCTCGCTGCGCGACGCGCTGATCGAGCAGGGCTCGGTCGGTACGCTCAAGCTGCCGGGCCTGATCGAGGATCGCGCGCCGGTGATCGCCGGCGGCGTGGTGATCTTCGAGGCCGCGTTCGCCGCACTCGGCATCGAGCGGCTGCGCGTATGCGAAAGCTCGATGCGCGAAGGCCTGCTGTGGGACCTGCTCGGTCGCGCCGGTGGCAGCGATCCGCGCACTGCCAGCATCGACGCGCTGGCCACCCGCTACGGCGTGGATCGCGCCCAGGCGCGTCGAGTGGAATCGACCGCACTGATGCTGTTCGACCAGGTCGCACGCGTGTGGAAGCTGGACGCGGACGCGCGCGAGTGGTTGTCGTGGGCTTCGCGCGTGCATGAAATCGGCCTCGCCATCGCACACAGCCAGCATCACCATCACGGCGCCTACATCCTGCGCCATGCCGACCTGGCCGGCTTCTCGCGGCAGGAGCAGCAGCTGCTGGCCGCGGTAATCGAAATGCATCGACGCAAACCGGACAAGGCGATGGTGGCCACGCTGCCACAGCGCTACCGTCAGCTGGCCCGCTACACCACCGCGCTGCTGCGCCTGGCCGTACTGTTCCGGCGCGCCCGCCGGGCCGAGTCGCTGCCGCAGATGCGACTTACCGCCAGCAGCAAGTCGCTGCGCCTGGCCCTGCCGCTGGCCTGGTTCGAACAACATCCGCTCACCGAGGCCGATCTTCAGCAGGAGCAGTCGCCGATGGTCGAACTGGGCCTTAAGCTGGACATCACCAGCAGCTGATCGTGCCAACCCGACAAACCCGGCCTCGCCGCGGCCGCGTATCATGCGCGGACGCCCAAACTGTTTGACGCCCATGTTGAAATCCCTGCTCGCCACGCTGCTCCTGATCCTGCCGCTGACGCTGACGGCACAAACCGCCAAGCCGACGCCGGCCACCGCTGCCGCCACGCCGCCACCGCAGGTGCTGCTGCGCACCTCGCAAGGCGACATCACGCTGGAGCTGTACCCGGACAAGGCGCCAAAGAGCGTGGCGAATTTCCTGCAGTACGTGCGCGACGGCTTTTACGATGGCACCTTGCTGCACCGGGCCATTCCCGGCTATCTGGTGCAGGGCGGCCTGTATACCCGCGACCTGCAACCTCGGCGCACGCGGCCGGCGGTACCCAGCGAGGCTGACAACGGCCTGTCCAATCTGCGCGGCACGCTGGCGGTGGCACGCGGGGCCGACCCGAATTCCGGCACCGCGCAATTCTTCTTCAACCTCGTCGACAACCGCCGGCTCGATTTCGTCGGCAACCAGAGCGGCCTGACCTGGGGCTATGCCGTGTTCGGCAAGGTGGTAAAGGGCATGGACATCGTCGACAAGATCGCGGCCCTTCCCACCCGCGCGCTCGGTCCGTTCGCCGGCGACGTACCCAACCCACTGGTACTGATCGAAAGCGCCCACGTCGTCGGCGAGGAACCTGCAACGCCTGCCGCCAACGCGCCGGTGCCGGCCAAGGCCGCATCCACAGCGACCAGGCCCGCGACAAGGAAAGCCGCCAAACCTGCCGGCAAGGGTTGAGCGGCACGATGGCCACACTGCTCATCTCCGACCTGCACCTGGATCCCAGTCGGCCACAGATCACCGACCTGTTCGAGAATTATCTGGCCGGTGACGAAGTCCGTCACGCCGACGCGCTGTACATCCTGGGTGATCTGGTCGAGGCATGGATCGGCGACGACGATGACACCGAACTGCCGCAACGCATCGCCGCGGCCACTCGCGCCGTGCGCGACGCCGGCGTGCCGGTGTATTTCATGGTCGGCAACCGCGACTTCCTGCTCGGTGAGGCATTCGCCGAACGAGCAGGTTTCACCCTGCTCGACGATGGCACCGTGCATGACATCCACGGCCGCCCCACCTTGCTGATGCACGGCGACGTGCTGTGCACCGATGACCTCGCCTACCAGGCCGTGCGCCAACAGGTGCGCAATCCCGCGTGGCAAAAGCAGATCCTGTCGATGCCGCTGGAAGCACGCCGCGCGTTTGCGGCGAAGGCGCGCGAGGACAGCAAGGCGCATACCGGCAGCACCATGGAAAGCATCATGGACGTGAACGGTGAGGCCGTAGCCGAAGCCATGCGCAAGGCCAGCGTGACGCGGCTGATTCATGGGCATACGCACCGACCGGCAGTGCATGCGTTCGAGCTGGATGGAAAAGCAGCCGAGCGGATCGTGCTGGGGGATTGGTATGAGCAGGGGTCGGTGTTGCGGGTGACGGAAGACGAGGCAGAACTACGAGGACTCTCGCTGGTTTGATGCTCACGGCTTGGCAACGGTCGAAATTCAAACTTGGCCGCAAGAGCACTTGACTGTTAATCAGAGAGTCGTGGGTTCGAATCCGGCTTCGGCACCATTTTTCGCTAGCTGAGGCAGGCTCCCGTATACACGAGCTTTGCAGGGCTGGTTCGTACCCGCCAGCTCTTCTGCTAATCACACTCGCGAGTAATACTCCCTTTGGCGAGCCGCGAAGTGTCATGGAGTGCGCGGGGGATTGTTCGGCCCATCCATGGGCCTCACCCTTCCGCGCTGCGCGCTCCAGGGCCAGCCATTCGGCTGTCCAAATTCGTTCCAAACGAATTTGTCGAACCCGGGAGGTTTCGTCCACCACCGTCTCTCCGCCAGATACGCAAAACGCCCCGAAAGGGGCGTTTTGCGTATCTGGCGGAGAGAGAGGGATTCGAACCCTCGATAAGGCTTTTGACCCTATACTCCCTTAGCAGGGGAGCCCCTTCGGCCACTCGGGCATCTCTCCGGGGTTGTTTCCGCATCGCTGCGGAGCCGGCAAGGATACTGACCGGCGGGGTCGAGGTAAAGGCTTAATTCACGAATCAGTGTTCGGCGGACTCGTCAGACGTGCTGCCTGCTTCGTGTTCGCCCTTGATCCGCTGGTAGATTTCTTCGCGATGAACCGCGACGGTCTTCGGTGCGTTGATGCCGATACGTACCTGGTTGCCTTTCACGCCAAGAACGGTAACGGTCACCTCGTCGCCGATCATCAGGGTTTCACCGACCCTGCGGGTCAGAATCAACATGATTGCTACTCTCCATAAATGCTGTTGGTCATAGGCCTGCGGCTTGATGGCGCCTCACCCCTGAGCTGCCGTCCGTCCACAGTTCGACGAATGATCCGTCGAAGGCCCTACCGCCTTCCCGGCTCACAGCCAAAACACTCCTGTAAGCGTCCTGACTGGCGACCCCATCCTTACAGATGGGGCCGACACTCGGTCGATAGTAACTGAGCCTGATTCACCTGCGCAATGCGCCTGAATCGTTGCAAATGGCATATTCAGGTTGTATCCGAGCCGACTTACTGCATTGCAATCCAATCCGGCAGCGCGGCCAGAATGGCAGGCAGATTCGAGACGTCCGTTCCGCCGCCCTGAGCCATGTCCGGACGACCACCACCCTTGCCGTCGATCTGCGCGGCGACGTGCGCCACCACGCTGCCAGCCTTGACCCGACCCAACGCATTGCCATGCACGCCGGCGATCAGCGAGACGCGTCCATCGGCCGCGCCGGCCAACAGGATCACGCAGTCGCCAAGCTGCTGCTTGAGCTGATCCACACTGTCGCGCAGCAACTTGGCATCCAACCCTTCCAGCCGCGCGGCAACCACCTTGATGCCACCGACGTCCTTCGCGGAATCGGCCAGATCGGCGGTGGCAGAACCGGCCGCCTTGCTGCGCAGCGAGTCCAGTTCACGCTCAAGTTTCTTCTGCTTGTCGAACAGCTGGCGCAACTTTTCCACGGCATCGTCACCGCTGCTGGAGAGCAGTTGCGACAGCTCGCCGAGACGGCGCTCCTCATCATCCACATACGCCAGTGCTCCGGCGCCGGTGACCGCCTCGATGCGGCGCACACCCGAAGCCACGCCGGCCTCGCTGACGAGCTTGAACAGACCGATGTCGCCGGTGCGGCCAACATGGGTGCCACCGCACAATTCCGTGGAAAAGTCGCCCATTTTCAGCACGCGAACTTCGTCGCCGTACTTCTCGCCGAACAGCGCCATCGCACCGAACTCGATCGCCTGGTCGTAACCCATGTTGTGCACTTCGGCGGCCGCGTTGCGGCGCACTTCGGCATTCACCATCGCCTCGACCCGGGCCATTTCATCGTGGCTCATCGGCTTGAAATGCGAGAAGTCGAAACGCAGGCGTTCCGGCGCCACCAGCGAACCCTTCTGCGTCACGTGATCGCCCAGCACCTTGCGCAAGGCCGCATGCAGCAGATGGGTGGCCGAATGGTTGAGCACGATCGCCTGCCGGCGTGAGGCATCCACGCTGGCTTCGACGACATCGCCGGTGCGCAGCGGTTGCCCGCCCTGCCAGCGACCGGCATGGCCGAAGAACACGCCGCCCATCTTCAACGTGTCGCCAACTTCGAAGCGACCAGCGGGATTGCGCAGCTCGCCGGTATCGCCGACCTGCCCGCCCGACTCGGCATAGAACGGCGTGCGGTCAAGAATCAGCAAACCTTCCTCGCCCTCCGCAAGCTGATCGATCTGCTTGCCGGCGCGCACGATACCGAGCACCTTGCTGCCGTTGCTGCGCAGCGCCTCGTAACCAAGGAATACGGTGGGCTTGAGCTGACTCGCCAACTCGGCCGGCATCTGGCCTTTGGCTTCGAAACGACCGGCGGCGCGAGCACGTTCGCGTTGTTCGTTCATCGACCGGTCGAAACCGTCCATGTCGACTTCCAGCCCGCGCTCGCGTGCGATGTCGGCAGTGAGGTCGACCGGAAAACCGTAGGTGTCGTACAGGCGGAACGCATCTGCGCCGGGAATGATCTTGCCGGATTTTCCAGCGACTTCGTCGAACAGACGCATGCCGTGTTCCAGTGTTTCGCCGAAGCGCTGTTCCTCGACGCGCAGCGCATCCTCGACGAACGCCTGCTTTGCGGCCAGCTCCGGGTACGCCACGCCCATTTCCTCGACCAGCGGCGCGACCATCTTCCAGAAGAAATCGCCGCGCACGCCGAGCATCCAGCCATGCCGCAGCGCGCGACGGATGATCCGGCGCAGCACGTAACCACGACCTTCGTTGGACGGCAGCACGCCGTCGACGATCAGGAAGGAGCAGGCGCGGATGTGATCGGCGATCACGCGCAACGACTTGTTCGCCAGGTCCTTGGTACCGGTGAGTTCACCGGCCACGCGGATCAGGTGCGCGAACAGATCGATCTCGTAGTTCGAGTGCACGTGCTGCAGCACCGCGGCGAGGCGCTCCAGGCCCATGCCGGTGTCCACACACGGTGCCGGCAGCGGACTCAGTGTGCCATCCGGCGCGCGGTCGAACTGCATGAACACCAGGTTCCAGATTTCGATGTAGCGATCGCCATCCTCGTCCGGCGAACCGGGCGGGCCACCAGCGATCTCGGCACCATGATCGAAGAAAATCTCGGTGCACGGACCGCAGGGGCCGGTATCGGCCATCTGCCAGAAATTGTCGGAGGCGAACGGTGCACCCTTGTTGTCGCCGATGCGCACGATGCGCTCGGCCGGCACGCCGACTTCCTTGTGCCAGATGTCGAACGCCTCGTCGTCGGTGTGATAGACGGTGACCCACAGCTTGTCCGCCGGCAGCTTGAATACGCCGGTCAGCAGTTCCCATGCATAGATGATCGCGTCGCGCTTGAAGTAGTCGCCGAACGACCAGTTGCCGAGCATCTCGAAGAAGGTGTGATGGCGTGCGGTATAGCCCACCGCATCCAGATCGTTGTGCTTGCCGCCGGCACGCAGGCAGCGCTGCACGTCGGCCGCGCGCACGTAGCCCGGCTTTTCGCTGCCGAGGAACACGTTCTTGAACTGCACCATGCCCGAGTTGGTGAACAGCAGGGTCGGGTCGCTGGCCGGCACCAGCGAACTGGACGGCACAATGGTGTGGCCCTTGGAGCGGAAGTAGTCGAGGAAGGTGGAGCGGATTTCGGAGGTTTTCATGCGGATCATGGTAGCTGGCGTTAGATGGCCACGCCGCGGCCCAGCCACTCGATCAGTCCATCCATCGCCCCTGGGTGATGGGTTTCAGGAAACATCGTCGTCGGCTTCGTCCACATCGGCGTGGGTAACATTCCGTACTGTGGCGGCGGCAAAGCCGCGGCGCAAGAGGAATTGCGCCCGACGGGTACGCTCGGCGACATCGGCCACACCGGCCTTGCCATAGCGGCGGCGCAGCTGGGCAGCGGCGGAAGCCTCCCAGTCGACCTCGGCCGCGTCCAGCAGCTCGCGGATTCGCGCGTCGGACAAGCCGTGGGTTTTCAGCTCCATCCGCAATCGCATCGGGCCATAGCCCTGCGCGATCCGGCTGCGCAGCAGCACTTCGCCGAAACGGTCGTCGTCCTGGTAGTGCTGTTCGCCGAGGCGATCGATCGCGGCGCTGGTTTCCTCGCCTTCGTAGCCGCTTTGGCGCAGCTTGGTTTTCAGCTCTTTGCGCGAGTGCTCGCGGCGGGCAAGCAGCCCGAGCGCCTTGTCGTAGGCGCTGCGCTTCGGCTTGGCCGGGTCGTCCTTGCCGGGCGGGCATTTCATGGCCATGCAAACGGACATGGCCCGGACAAGCCGGGCCATGCTTTGCTTGGGAGACAGCTAGCCGTCACGGCTCACGCTTCCACGGCGAATGCTTCCCCCGAGGCTCACGCCTCCTCCAGCGCCTCTTCCGGCGCCGAAGCGGCAGGCTTGCCGACGGGCACCAGCAGGCGCTCGCGCAGCTGCTTGTCGATCTCGTTGGCGATGGCCGGGTTGTCGCGCAGGAACTGGCGCACGTTTTCCTTGCCCTGGCCGATGCGATCACCGTTGTAGCTGTACCAGGCACCGGACTTGTCGATCAGATTCTGCGCCACGCCCAGTTCGATGATCTCGCCTTCGCGCGAGGTGCCTTCGCCGTACAGGATCTCGAACTCGCACTGGCGGAACGGCGGCGCCACCTTGTTCTTGACCACCTTGACGCGGGTTTCCGAACCGATGATCTCGTCGCCCTTCTTCACCGCGCCGATACGGCGGATGTCCAGCCGCACCGAGGCGTAGAACTTCAGCGCGTTGCCGCCGGTGGTGGTTTCCGGGCTGCCGAACATCACGCCGATCTTCATGCGGATCTGGTTGATGAAGATCACCAGGGTGCCGGACTTCTTGATGTTGGCGGTGAGCTTGCGCAACGCCTGGCTCATCAGGCGGGCGTGCAGGCCGACGTGGGAGTCGCCCATCTCGCCCTCGATTTCCGCCTTCGGCGTCAGCGCGGCGACCGAGTCGACCACGACCATGTCGACCGCGCCCGAACGCACCAGCATGTCGGCGATTTCCAGCGCCTGCTCGCCGGTATCCGGCTGCGACACCAACAGGTCGTCGACCTTGACGCCCAGCTTTTCGGCATAGGTCGGGTCGAGCGCATGCTCGGCGTCGATGAACGCGGCGGTGCCACCGGCGCGCTGGCAGCTGGCGATCGCCTGCAGCGTCATGGTGGTCTTGCCGGACGACTCCGGCCCGTAGATCTCGACTACGCGGCCGCGCGGCAGGCCGCCGACGCCGAGCGCGATATCCAGCCCGAGCGAGCCGGTGGAGACCGTTTCAATCGCCTCGTTGACGCGGTCGCCCATGCGCATGATCGCGCCCTTGCCGAACTGCTTTTCGATCTGGCCGAGGGCGGAAGTAAGTGCCTTGCGCTTGTTGTCATCCATCGTCTTGTATCCGGTTGGGCTGTGAATGGTGAGCATGATGCCCGGATCGGGTCTCACGGGCTGCGATCAGTCGGATCGCTTGCAGACTGGCAGTATCCCATACCGGTCAAGCCGGCCTGAGCGCCCGTACCAGCTCATTCCGTCAGCGTTTTGCGCAAACCGATGAGCGCCGCGGCCACCGTCTGTCGCCGCACAGCCTCACGATCGCCCGGAAAGTGGAACAGCCGCCCATGGCCGTAGCCGCCGCGACGCTTCCAGCCGATCCATACCGTGCCGACCGGCTTGCCCGGCGTGCCGCCGGACGGCCCGGCAATCCCGGTCACCGCCACCGCCACCCCGGCACCGAAGCGCGCCAGCGCGCCGGAGACCATTTCCAGCACGGTTTCCTCGCTGACCGCACCGGCGTGCTCGAGCGTGCGCGGATTGACCCCGAGCAATGCCTCCTTGGCCTCATAGCTGTAAGTGACTACGCCAGCATCGAACCAGGCCGAACTGCCGGGCAGATCGGTCAGCGTCTTGGCAATCCAGCCGCCCGTGCAGGATTCCGCCGTGACCAGGGTCAGCTTGTGTTGCTGCACCTCGGCCGCGACCTCGCCGGCCAACGCCAGCAACTCGGCATCGGTAGGAACAGACGACAACTCCATGCGAGACTCCCGGACTTGAATGAACTTTGCGCCACGCGCAGAGGCACTGTTCTACCTGTTCCGCGCGACCACGCCAAGACTTGCATTGCATGACCCAAGACGATCTCACCAAACACACCCCGTTCATGCGCCAGTATCTGTCGGCCAAGGCTGAACATCCGGAGGTGCTGCTGTTCTTCCGCATGGGCGATTTCTACGAGCTGTTCTACGACGACGCACGCAAGGCGGCGCGGCTGCTCGACATCACGCTGACCCAGCGCGGGCAGTCGGGCGGCGCACCGATTCCGATGGCTGGCGTGCCGTATCACGCAGCGGAAAATTATCTGGCGCGGCTGGTGCGCCTCGGCGAGTCGGTGGCGATCTGCGAGCAGATCGGCGACCCGGCGCTCGCCAAGGGCATCGTCGAGCGCAAAGTGGTGCGCATCGTCACGCCCGGCACGGTGACCGATGCCGCACTGCTGGAAGAGCGTCGCGACAACCTGCTGCTGGCGATCGCGGCGGGGGCGAATGGCGCGTACGGTCTGGCCTGGGTCGACCTGTCCAGCGGCCGCTTCCTGCTCAGTGAAGTGCCGCATGCCGAAGCACTGGCCGCCGAACTGGCCCGGTTGCAACCCGCCGAAACCCTGGTCGACGAAAGTGTCGCCTGGCCGAAACTTGTCAGCGGCCTGCCCGGCCTGCGCAAGCGGCCACCGTGGCACTTCGACAATGATGCGGCGAAGCGCGAGCTGAACCGCTTCTTCGGCACCCGTGACCTCGGCGGCTTCGGCGTGGACAACCTGCCGCTGGCCACAGCCGCGGCCGGCTGCCTGCTCGGCTATGTCGAAGAAACCCAGAAGAGCTCGCTGCCACACCTCACCGGCATGGCGGTGGAAAGCGCCAGCGAGACGATCGCGCTGGACGCCGCCACCCGCCGCAATCTGGAACTGGATACCCATCCCAGCGGCCGTACCGAACATACCTTGCTCGGCGTGCTCGACGAGACGGTGACGCCAATGGGCGCGCGCCTGCTGCGCCGCTGGCTGAATCGTCCGCTGCGCTCGCGCGAGCTGCTGCGTCGTCGCCATCAGGCCATCGGCACGCTGATCGACAGTCGTCGCTACGAATCGCTGCGCGAACAGCTGCGCGGCATCGGCGACCTGGAGCGCATCCTGGCCCGCGTGGCACTGCGCTCGGCGCGCCCGCGCGACCTGTCCACCCTGCGCGACGGTCTCGCAGCCGCACCAATGTTGCGCGAACAGATCGCCACGCTGGACAGCCCACTGCTGCACGCCCTGGTCGAACGCATCGGCGATCACGCCGACAGCGCCGCCCTGCTCGCCCGTGCGATCGTGGCGCAGCCGCCGGTACTGCAGCGCGACGGCGGCGTGGTCGCCGACGGCTACGACATGGAGCTGGACGAGTTGCGCCGTCTCTCCACCCACGCCGACCAGTACCTGGTCGAGCTGGAAGAACGCGAGAAAGCCGCCAGCGGCATCAATACGCTCAAGGTCGGCTACAACCGTGTGCATGGCTACTACATCGAGATCAGCAAGGGCCAGTCCGACAAGGCGCCCACGCATTACACGCGCCGACAGACGACAAAGAACGCCGAGCGATACATCACCGAGGAACTGAAGACCTTCGAGGACAAGGTGCTGTCGGCAAAGGAGCGCTCGCTGATGCGCGAGCGCTCGCTGTACGAGGCACTGCTCGACACGCTCACCGAAAAGCTCGAACCGCTGAAAGCCGCCGCCGCCGCGATGGCCGAACTCGACGTGCTCGCCACCCTGGCCGAACGCGCCGAGGCGCTGGACTGGAGCGCACCGGAACTGACCGACGCGCCCGGCATCGCGATCGAGCGCGGGCGTCATCCGGTCGTCGAGAAAGTGCGCGACGAGCCGTTCGAGCCGAACGATCTGATCCTCGACGACGGCCGCCGCATGCTGGTGATCACCGGCCCGAACATGGGCGGCAAATCCACCTACATGCGTCAGAACGCGCTGATCGTGCTGCTCGCGCATATCGGCAGCTACGTGCCGGCGAGCCGCGCGGCGATCGGCCCGATCGACCGCATCTTCACGCGCATCGGCGCCGGTGACGATCTGTCGCGCGGCCAGTCCACCTTCATGGTGGAGATGAGCGAGACAGCGAACATCCTGCACAACGCGACCGAACACAGCCTGGTGCTGATGGACGAGGTCGGCCGCGGCACCAGCACCTACGACGGCCTGTCGCTGGCGCGCGCCGCCGCCGTGCATCTGGCGCGCAACAGCCGCGCGTATACGTTGTTCGCCACGCACTACTTCGAGCTGACCGAGCTGGCCGGTGAATATCCGACCATCGCGAACGTGCATCTGGACGCGGTCGAATACGGCGAGCAACTGGTGTTCATGCACGCGGTGAAGGACGGCCCGGCGAACCGCAGCTTCGGCCTGCAGGTAGCTGCGCTGGCCGGCCTGCCGAAGTCCGTGATCGCCGATGCGAAACGCACGCTGGCGGAGTTGGAGCGTGGCATGCACAACCATGCGTCGACCAGCAAGTCCGCAATCGAAGCTTCGCCACAGCTTGGACTGTTCGCCCCCGCACAACCATCCGCGGTGGAGCGCACGCTGGACGAAATCGACCCCGATGCGTTGACCCCACGCGAAGCGCTCGACGCACTGTATCGACTGAAGCAGCTGGGCAAGCCCTGATCCATTCAGCGCTCGCATCTTTCGCCAGCGCGCACAAAAAAGCCTCTCCGCCCAAGCGGAGAAGCTTCGATTGATCGAGCAAACGGCAAGTCCATCGCCGCTTGCAGATTCGATCAATGCTTGCGCTGGCGATGGATCTGGCGGCTGTCCTTGTTCAACGACTTGTTGAGGTTGCGTTGCTCGCGCTTGGTCAGGTGACCGCCGTGCTTAGCCTCATCGGCGCTTTCGCGTGCCGCGATGTTGTTGTCGCGGGTTTCGTCGCGCGTTGCCTGCTTGGCATTGAGCTGGCCATCCTTCACACCCGCCTGGATGCGGTCCTGCTGATTCTCCAGGCGATTGTTGACTTCATTGACACGCGGGTGACCAGGGACATTGGTCTGTGGCGCAGCCTGAGCCATCGCGGCACCCGACGCGAACACGGCGGACACCAGCAGACCGATCAAGCTGAAGCGACAAGTCGTCTTTGCATTCATGAGTAGAGCCTCGTTGAGTAGTTGGCGGAACAAGACATGCTTCGAAGAAAACCGCACCGGTGCCCCAGGGAAATACGGCATCCATGCACTATCACTGACACTCGCACGCCGAATCATCCGCAATCGAATGATGAAAACCCCTTCCCCCGCATTGATCCAGACTGTCGTCTGGCTGGCACAGTGCGAGGAACGGCACGGCCCAGAATCGCGTTGACAGTCCATGCAACCATCCACGTATCTGTTCAGCCATCGTTGCCCGCATGTCATCGCTGAATGGATGTGAGTTCATCCCGTGATGAACTCACGATAGTCATTGGCTATCGGAAACATCTACACAATCAAGTTCTCTCGCCGCACTCCAGGGCGTAGCCTGCGGGAAGTCCCCACCGAGCAGGAGTCGCTCATGAGCCACGATCGCAAGACCCTGACCACCGACGCAGGCGCGCCGTTGGCCGACAACCAGAACAGCCTCACCGCCGGCCCGCGCGGCCCGCTGCTGGTGCAGGATCATCAGCTGTTCGAGAAGCACGCACACTTCAACCGCGAACGCATCCCCGAGCGCGTGGTGCACGCCAAGGCTTCGGCCGCGTTCGGTACCTTGACGATCACCCACGACATCACCCGCTACACCCGCGCCAAGGTCTTCAAGCCGGGTGCGCAGACGCCGATGCTGGCGCGCTTCTCCACCGTTGCCGGCGAGCGCGGCGCGGCGGATGCCGAGCGTGATGTGCGCGGCTTCGCGCTGAAGTTCTATACCGAGGAAGGCAACTGGGATCTGGTCGGCAACAACACGCCGGTGTTCTTCATCCGCGACCCGTACAAGTTTCCCGACTTTATCCACACGCAGAAGCGCGACCCACGCACCAATATGCGCAACGCCACCGCGATGTGGGACTACTGGTCGCTGTCGCCCGAGTCGCTGCACCAGGTCACCACCTTGATGAGCGACCGCGGCATCCCGGCCAGCCTGCGCCATATGCACGGCTTCGGCAGCCACACCTTCAGCTTCTGGAACGAGGCCGGCGAGCGCTACTGGGTGAAGTTCCACTTCAAGACCCGGCAAGGCATCAGGAACCTCACCAATGCCGAGTCGGCGACGCTGATCGGCAACGATCGCGAATCGCACCAGCGCGACCTGTACGAGGCGATCGAGCGCAAGGACTTCCCGAAGTGGACGCTGTATGTGCAGATCATGCCGGAGGCCGACGCTGAGAAAACCTCGTACAACCCGTTCGACCTGACCAAGGTATGGCCGCACAAGGATTACCCACTGGTCGAAGTCGGCGTGATGGAGCTCAACCGCAACCCGGATAATTATTTCGCCCAGGTCGAGCAGTCCAGTTTCTCGCCGGCCAACGTGGTGCCCGGCATCGGCTTCAGCCCCGACAAGGTGCTGCAGTTCCGCATCTTCTCCTACGCCGATGCGGCGCGTTATCGGCTCGGCGCGAACCACGACCAGCTGCCGGTGAACCAGCCGCGCTGCCCGGTGCACAACTATGCGCGCGACGGATCGATGCGCTACGGCGACAACGGTGGTGGCAGCGTGAACTACGAGCCGAACTCGTTCGGCGGCCCGGTCGAAGACCCATCGGTGAAGGAACCCCCGCTGAGGATTTCAGGTGATGCCGACCGTTATGACCATCGCGCTGGCAACGACGACTACACCCAGCCCGGCGACCTGTTCCGGCTGATGAGCATGGATCAGAAGCAGCAGTTGTTCGGCAATATCGCCGCCGCGATGCAGGGCGTGCCGGAAGAGATCGTGCGGCGCCAGCTCGGTCACTTCGCCAAGGCTGATCCGGCGTATGCGGCCGGCGTGGCCAAGGCGTTGGGCATCAAGAACTGAGCTGTAGATGCAGGCCACGCCGGAGGAAACTCCTTCGTGGCTCGCACCACGGACACTCAATACACGCTGTGCGCCATCTGCAGGCCCGGGCGCGGGCGCGGAGACGGCGCGAGTTCGTGTGCCTCATCCGCGTAAGGCATCGCGATATCCGGAATCGCGGCCAGGGCTTCCTCGGAAAATTCGGACAGCGGCACGCTCACCGGTTCCGATGGCTTGCGCACGGCCAGCCGCCCCAACTGCACCAGCTGTTCAATGCGCTTGCACACCTCATCACGGCCGAACGGCTTCCTCATGAAGTCGTCCGCGCCGAAACGCTGCACGTAGAACTGCTCGGTGGCCTGCTGGTTGCCGCTGATCATCACGATGGGAATGTGCCGGGTCTGCGGATCGTGGCGCAGCGCACGCAATACGGCGAACCCGTTCATGCCGGGCAATACGATGTCGAGAAAGATCAGCACGGGCTGTTCGTCGCGCGCCAGCTGGATGGCACTCTCGCCATCGGTTGCCCGGGACACGGCGTAGCCTTCATGCCCGAGCATCTTGCCCAGCACGGCGCAGATGGTGGGCGAATCATCGACCACCAGCATGCGCGCGCCCAGTGCGGTCTGCACGTAGGGCACCGGAGGCTGTTCGCCTTCCGTGTTGCCGAGCAGACGCTTGATAAAGCCGATACCGGCCATTCGTGCGAATCCGTCCATGCCACACCCCGGGTCGTGGGGATGCACACGCGCAATCCCCTTGGATTGGCGTGGATGTTCCCGCAGATCGGGCGCCTAATCTGCGATGCACTGCTCAGCGCGCGTCCTTCAACCGCCGAAGATCGCGTCGCGCGTGCTTGTCCGGGCGTTTCAGCGGGCCGCTCACGCCGACCAGCTGGCGTTGCAGATGCGCCGCCTCCCGTGCCGCGCGACTGGCCGCGGTCTCGCGATACAGGGTCTGCGCCACGCTGGCCGGACCGCGCTTGTCGGACAAGCCCAGTACCTCGACCTCCAGCCGCTCCTCGCCGCGCGAGATTCGCAGCGTGTCGCCGACATGCAGCGCCTTCGCCGGTTTGCAGCCGGCGTCGTTGACGTCGATCCTGCCGCCGTCGATCGCCTGCTTGGCCAGGCTGCGCGTCTTGAAGAAGCGTGCCGCCCACAACCACTGGTCGGCGCGAAGATCGGTGACCGGCTTGGCTGGCGGCTTGTTCATCGCCGTGATTATCGTGCGATCCGTGCCACCCGCGAAATCCGGGCAACCGCCACGCCGATCAGGAAGGTTCCGCGGGCGGCACGACCATGTCGTGCGGGTCCGGCATCGCGATGTCCGGAATCGCCGCGTGTTCGGCCTCGGTATGCTCCGGCGCCGTCGGCACGACGTCCTCCGCGGTGCGTTCACGCACCACCAGCCGACCGCTTTGCGTCAGATGCTGGATGCGTGCAAACACCTCGCCGCGGCCGAACGGCTTCTTCATGAAATCGTCGGCACCGAAGCGCTGCACGTAGAACTGCTCGGTCGCCTGCAGGTTGCCGCTGATCATCACGATCGGGATGTCATGCGTCTGCGGCTCGCGCCGCAATGCGCGCAGCACGGCGAAACCGTTCATGCCGGGCATCACGATATCGAGAAAGATCAGGTCCGGCTTTTCCTTGCGGGCCATCTCGATCGCTGTTTCGCCATCCGGCGCCTTCAACACCACATGGCCGTCCTGGCTCAGCATCTTGCCGAGCACCGCGCGGATGGTGGCCGAGTCGTCCACCACCAGAACCCAGGCGCCCTTGGGTACGCCACTGCGGGGCGCCACACGGCGCTCGCCAGGCTCGTTCCCGAAGAACCGCCTGATCAGTTCGAAACCTGCCATGACACGAGCCCCCTGCCCATGAGAATCGGCTACTAGTCTCGACGCAGCCGATGCCCGGCGCAAGCTGCCAGGTCAGCTGCCGAGCAGCAGATTGCCCAGCGGTATGGTGATCAGCGACAGCACGATGCCGGCGCCCAGCACAGTGTTCGCCAGGGTCGGCTCCAGCTCGTACTCGTCGGCCAGGATCGCCGCCGACACCATCGGCGCCATCGCCGCCTGCAGCACGCCGACGGTGAGTACCAGTCCGCCCACGCCGGTGGCCACGCCCAGCACCCAGCACAGCAGCGGCGCCAGCAGCAGTTTCCAGCCCAGCCCCCAGCTGGCCGCGCCCAGTTGCCGATGGCCCGGATGGAACTTGAACTGCAGGCCGACCGAGAACAGCGCCAGCGGCGTCAGCGTGGCGCCGACCGGTGCGAATACGCCGTCCAACAGTTTCGGCCAGCCGCCGAGCAGACCCACGACGATGCCCACCACCAGTGCGATGAAAGCCGGAAACGTGGCGATGCGCCTGGCGATCAGCCGCGGCTGCGGCGTGCGCCCGGAATAGATCGAAGCCACCACGATGCCGGCCGAGGCCAGCACCGGAAACGCGCCGATCTGGTCGGCCACCACCGCCAGCGCCAGACCCGGCTTGCCGTGCAACGCCTCGATCAGCGGATAACCCATGTACGCGGTATTGCCCAGGCCACAGACCAGGATCAGTGCGCCGGTGCGCTGCCGCGACCAGCCCAGCCGCGGCCCGAGCAGGCCGAACAGCAGCCACGCGCCAGCAAACGTGAGCCACATCGCCGCCACCGGAAACCACAGCTGCGGATCGAACTTCACCTTCGGGATCAGTTCCAGCACCAGCGCCGGCAGCGCCACATTAAGCACCCACCAGTTGATGCCCGGCACGATGCCCGCCGGCGGTTTCGCAAACCGCGCCACCACGGCGCCGAGGATCAGGCAGACAAACAGCAGCAACATCGCACTCATCGGACGGCGGCACACTTCGGGGGAGTGGCCCATTAAACGCGATGCCGCCCGCGTCCGGAAGCGGACACCGCATCCTTATCGGCGATAATCCGGCGCTTGCCGTCAGCGAAGACACAGCGCCTGTCCATGAATGACCCGACCCATCTTGCGCACGGACTGGCCGGCGACAACACGCCGCCGGACTGGCCGACGCTGACTGCGCTTGAGGTCGACGCACTGCTGCGCGGCTATCCCGCGCTCGGCACCTCGACGCGCATCGGCTGGCACAGCCCGCGCCCGCTGTCGGCCGCCTGCCTGGTCGAGACGAGCCGCGGGACCGTCTTCATCAAGCGCCATCACTGCAGCGTGCGATCGGTCGCCACACTCAGCGAGGAGCACCGTTTCATCGCTCATCTGCGCGGCAACGGCATGCCGATACCGGCGGTGCTGAGTGACGCGCACGGACAAACCGCGGTGGCGCTCGGCGACTGGACTTACGAGGTGCACGAACGCGCCGCCGGCATCGACCTGTATCGCGAGGCGATCTCGTGGTCGCCGCTGCCGAACCACGAGCACGCCCGCAGCGCCGGACGCATGCTGGCTGATCTGCATAATGCGGCGGAGGGTTTCGAAGCATCCCAGCGCGACACCCACATCCTGGTCGCGCGCAGCGAGTTGATCTGTTCACACGACCCGATCGCTACGCTACGGGCGCAGCTGCCCGAGCGCCCCGGCCTGGCCGATTATCTGCAAGGCCGCGACTGGCCGGCCGATCTCGCCAGCCTGCTCGCCCCCTGGCACGCCGTCGCGCAACCGCGACTGGCACAGCAGCCACGGCTGTGGACGCACGGCGACTGGCACGTCTCCAACCTGTGCTGGAGCGACGACAACGCAAACGCCCGCATCAGTGCCGTGCTCGATTTCGGCCTCGCCGCCGCCAACTGCGCGCTGTTCGATCTGGCCACGGCGATCGAGCGCAACGCGATTGCGTGGCTGGCACTGGACACGGGTTTCGACGCCGCGCACCTGGACATCGCCTGCGCACTGGTCGAAGGCTATCGCCAGCAGCGTCCGCTGAGCGCCGCAGACACCCAGCTTTTGGCCGACCTGCTGCCGCTGGTACACGTGGATTTCGCGCTGTCCGAGGTCGAGTATTTCCACGCGATCACCCATGCACACGCCAACGCCGACGTGGCCTACGACACCTTTCTGCGCGGCCATGCGGCCTGGTTCGGCACGCCGCCCGGACAGGCTCTGCTGCAAGCCATCCGCGACGGCGCCTGATATCCGTGTTTAAATAGGTGTTCTTGAAGCGGGGGTGCCCGGCGTTTGCCGGGCTGAGAGAGTCCCTTGGAACCTGATCCGGTTTGTACCGGCGTAGGGAGCTTGCTGATTCGGCACGTCCATTCGGACGTCCGGATCGCCGTCGCTTCGTCCGTTCCCCAGAAGACGATGACGATGGCCTCATTCCATATTTCAGCTCTCCGCATTTCTTTCGCCCGCACGCCCCTGATCCTCGCGCTGATGTCGGTGATGACGCTCGCCCATGCCGGCGACGACACCACCACCGAACCGCAGGCCACACCGCTGGCACCGGTACACGTCAAGGCCAATGGCCCGCTCGGCTACCATGCCGACAACTCGCAGATGGACACCTTCGGCAGCTTCGGCAACGCGCCGCTGCAGGACACGCCAGCCGCGATCACGGTGATCACCCGCGACCAGATCGACGATCGCCAGCCGCGCACGCTCAGCGAACTGGCGCGCGGTGATGCCGCACTGGGCGACAGCTACGCGCCGGTCGGCTACTACCAGGACATCGCGATCCGCGGCTACGCGCTGGATCCGGCCACCGGCTTCCGCTTCAACGAGATGAGCATGGCCGGCGAGCAGTTGCAGCCGCTGGAAGACAAGGAGCGCGTGGAAATCCTCAAGGGCCTCGGCGGTCTCGAAGCGGGCGTGGTCGCGCCGGGCGGCTTGATCAACTACGTCAGCAAGCGCCCGGCCGATGTGCACAGAGCCACCGTCGGCACCGACTCGCACGGTTCGCGTTACCTCGCGATGGATGTGGGCGCCTGGTTGACGCCCACCTTCGGCGTGCGCGTGAACGCGGCGCACGAGGACATGAACTCCTACGTGCAGCACGCCGATGGCCGTCGCACGTTCTTCTCGCTGGCCGCCGACTGGAAGATCAGCTCGAACGCCACCCTGCAGCTCGACACCAATTACCAGACCAGCGGGCAGCGCTCGGTCTCCGGCTACCAGCTGCTCGGCGGCACGATGATTCCGGCGCATCCCAGCACCAGCCGCATGCTCGGCTTCGAGCCGTGGCAACGGCCGGTCGGCGTCGACGCCAGCAACAGCACGCTGCGCTTCGACTACCGCTTCAGCGACCTGTGGAGCATGCAACTGTCGGCCGGCCACAGCCATGTCGTGATCAATGACAACGTCGCCTTCGCCTACGGCTGCTTCTACTCGCCGGCCTGCGCCAGCGGTGCCACGCCAGGCTGGTTCTTCGCGCCGAATGGCGACTACGACGTCTACGACTACCGCAGCCCCGACGACACCCGCGTCAACGACGAGGCTCGCGCCGTATTGAAGGGCTCGTTCGACACCGGCACGATCAGCCACGAAGTGAGCCTCGGCACCAGCGCGTTCCGCCGCACCATCGACCGTCGCCCTTACGTCTACGACTACGTCGGCACCGCCAATATCGACGAAGTCGACCCGCCCTATTTCGCTCCCTCGCCGAATCAGCCCGGACCGTCGGCACGCCGGTTGACCAGCTGGCAGCATTCGGTGTTCGCACTCGATCGCGTGCATCTGGCCCCGCAATGGCAGCTGCTGGCCGGTGGCCGCTTCGTGCGCCTGCACGAGCGTGCCTACGACGACAGCGGCGCACCCGAACGCGATACCCGTCTGAGCAAATTTCTTCCACAGGCCGCCGTCCTGTGGCAGCCCACCGCGCAATTGACCACCTACCTCAGCTACAGCGAGAGCCTGTCGCTGGGCAACCAGGCGCCGTACTGGACCTCGAACGGCAGCGCCACGCTGGCACCGCTGTTGTCGCGCCAGACCGAGGCCGGCGTGAAGTACGCCTGGAGCGACGTGCTGAGCCTGCAGGCCGCGCTGTACCGCATCCGCCAGCCGTACCAGTTCGCCCAGCCGGACAACACCGCAGCCGGCTTCACCTTCGTCCAGCACGGCGACGAAGTGCACAGCGGCCTCGAACTCAACGCCGCCGGACAGCTGACCGACAAGCTGCGCCTCACCGCCAGCCTCAACCTGATCCAGGCGCGCGCGCAGAACACCGGCACGCCAAGCTACGAAGGCCATCAGGTCGTCAACGTGCCGCGCCTGCGCACGGCCTTGTATCTGGATTACCGCCTGCCGTTCGCTGCCGATCTCAGCCTGCTCGGCGGCTGGCGCTACGCCAGCAGCAACGTGGCCACGCCGAACGGTCTCACCCGCGTGCCGGCCTATCACGTGTTCGACACCGGCCTGCGCTACGTCACCCAGTGGAACCGTCACGCGCTGACCTTGCGGCTGAACATCGACAACGTGTTCAACCATTTCTACTGGCGCGACACCGGCACCTCCGGCGGCGACAGCTATCTGTTCCCGGGTGCGCCACGGCTGGCGCGACTCTCCGCGACCTTCGACTTCTGATGTCCTGGGTCGAACTCATCGGTGCACTGATCAGCGCGTGGGCGGTATGGCTCACCGCCCGGCGCAAGCCGTGGTGCTGGCCGATCGGCCTGCTGTCGGTGACCCTCTACGCGGGGATCTTCGTCGATGCGAAGCTCTACTCCGACGCCCTGCTGCAGGTCGCGTTCGGCGGCTTGATCGTCTATGGCTGGGTGCGTTGGCTGCAGAACCTGGGCAACGACGGCCTGGTGCGAGTTGCGCCGTTGCCGGTTGCGCAGGCCATCGCGCATCTGTTGATCGGTACCGTCGGTGCGCTCGCGCTCGGCTTCGCCATGCATCGCTGGACCGACGCCGCCCTGCCCTGGCTCGATGCCGCGCTGACGGCCTTCAGCCTGGTCGCCCAGTGGTGGCAGGCACGACGGCACATCGCCGCATGGTGGCTGTGGATCGTGGTCGACGTGATCTACGTCGGCGAGTATGTCTACAAGTCGCTGATGATCACGTCGGTGCTGTATGCCGGCTTCATCGTGCTGGCAATGATCGGCTTGCGCAGTTGGCGGCAGGCCGGTCGGCAGGCTCACGTCGGTGTCGAAACCACGTGAGTCCAGCCGGGTAAATCCCCCTTTCCCCGGTCTCGACATTTTCATTACGCAACCTCGCTGCGGTCGGTGCAAAATGCCGTCACGATGAAGACCGCAACTACCGGAAAACGTCTTTGGTGGATCGCCATCCTGCTGCTGGCCATGGTGCCGGCTGCCGGTGCGCAGAGCATCTACAAATGCACGACGCGGGCCGGGCAGCTGGAATACACCGACCACCCCTGTCGCGACGGCAAAGGCGAGCTGATCCATCAGGCCGACGACAGCGAAATCATCGATCAGCATCTGCGCCTGGGCGAGGACGCGAAGGCCAAGAGCTACGCGGACTCACACCACCTCGAAGCGCTCTACCGGCAACGCGTCGCCGCTCACCAACAGGCGATGGAAGAAAAAGCCCAGCATCAGGCCGACGAAGCCATCGTCACACAGCAACGCGACGAGGCAGCGCGGCAGCAGGCACTGGCCGACGCAGCCGCCAACCGCGACCGGCTACGTGCAGAGAACGATGCACTGCGCCAGCAGAACGACGAGTACCGCGCGCAGCTGGCCCAACCGCTCTACAACGCGCCACCGGCCTACTGGGGCGCCGTGCCGCGGTACTGGAATGGTCATCGCGAACATGACCACGATCGCGATCGTGATGCGCAGCACCCACCACCGTCGAAAGAGCCCGTGTTCCATCCGTGCAAACAGTTTGCCGGCGGCCGGGTGCAATGTTGAAAACGATCTGATCGCTGTCGTCACGTCATCCTGATTGACTGGTCATGCGTTTGGGAGAACAGTAGGCATGCGGGTGTATGCCTGCAGGTAGGCAGCTACCCCTGGTAGCAATGATCCGTGATCCACGGAGGATTCATGAAACGGCTTTCCATGATGTTCGCAGGCGTACTGGCCGTCGGTGCAGGTGCCGCGATGGCGTCAAACGGTTCACTCAACGAATTCAGGCCCGGAGTCATGCCGGTACTGGTGCATGTGGATGCCCGAGGCAAAGTCACCGAAGTGTCGCCTTCCGCCGAGCTCTCGCCGAAGGTCAGCCGGCTGCTGCGGCAGAACCTGGACGAACTGATCACCAAGCCCGCCACCGAGCATGGGCGGCCCATCAGCAGCCAGCTCGTCATCAATCTCACCATGCAGGCTTCGCCTCGTCCGGAAGGCGATTACCTCGCCCGGTTCGTTTACGTGTCGAGTTCGCCGGTTCCAAACGGATCGTGGTATTGGGTGCACATCGACGGCCACCGGCTGGCACTCGCGAACAGGAATGACTTCGGCCGCCAGCCGCGTCTGCATTTCGATGACCGCCGCGGATATCCGGAGCGGAATTTCCCCAACTATTCGCGCATGCCGTCTCCGCCAATTCAAAATACTGCGCACAACGCACCCAGCCCCGCGCCGCGACCTGCACACTGAGCAAGTGTACGGCACGAGGCGAAGTGAACTCCGTCGCCTGAAACCGGATGATCGGAAACATAGAGAAGCCCGCCATCACCGGCGGGCTTCTTGCTTTCAATACCCGCACGCGGACATCCGCGGTATCCCACGTCATTCCAGTTCGTGGATGCGGTCCTTCAATTTCCCCTGCCACACAGGATCCGTCTCGGCTGGGAGTAGCTGCTTGAGGATGGCGAGCTGGGCGACGTCGAGTGCATTCTTCGCGGAGGTCTTTACGTCAGGCATGACGCCCACACCTTCCCAATCGGTGCCCGTGACCGGGTTGATCGGCCGGCCGGACGGGACAAACATCATGAAGTGCGCGTCCAGCCGATGCGGGCTGCCCGCATGCGCGCCACCACCGGTGGCCTCGCCGACCAAGGTGGCGCGCCGGTTGTTCTTCAGTGCATAGGCGAAGTCCTCGCAACCGGAGAACGTATCGCCACTGGTCAGCAGGTAGAGCTTGCGCGCCTCGCCGTACCTCGTGCCGGGGACGCTGGCCTGCGTCCAACGCTGTTCGGTGCGGTTCTCGTCGCGCCAGTAGACGTCGTTGAGGTGGGTTGGCTGGTCGTACAGATAACTGGCAAACAGCATCACGCCTTCCGGATCGCCGCCGCCGCAGTGACGCAGGTCGATGATCAGTGCCTTGGTGTCGCTGATCATGGTCATGGTGGCGGCTATGCGCGTGGCGATCTGGTCCTTCCGACCGAACTGATGTATGTCGACATAGGCGATGTCGGTAGGTAGCCGATCGACATTGTTGAAGCCGAAGTTGAAGCGCTTCGATTCGGACAACTCCGCAGCCTTGTCCATGGGCGAGTCGCCCTCCGGCTTCGACGGGATCCCGTCCGCGAAGTAGCGCACCTCCAGATGTTTGTCGTGACTGTCGCGTTGCAACGCGTCGGTGAGCATGTCGGCGAATTTTTCAGCGCTGGTCACCGAATCGAAATCACCCTGCTGCAGTTGCGCGCGCAGTTTTTTTCCCATCACGGTGGCCTTGTCCGGAAAGACATAGGCACGATCAAGGTTGGCGACGATGCCGTCGACCACTTCGGCGCGGATCGCCTTGTCCACGGCCATGTCCTTCTGCGGCGGCCCGGATTGCGCATGGCCAGGCATGCCGAACAGCGCAAACCCTACCCCGCACAACACCCCCGCGCCCGCCAGGCTGGCGATGCGTGTCTTCGTTTTCCTCTGCATGGTCATCTCTGCATTCCTCGTTGGGTTCATCGGGATCCGATGAGTCCAGCGTCACAAGGAAATGTGGAGACATTGTGGGGATGCCGCAATGACCTACAGCTCGAACCGGTAGCCGATTCCGTAGACGGAATGAATGACCTCGGCTTCGGGCAGCACCGCGGCGAGCTTCCGGCGCAGATTCTTGATGTGGCTGTCGACCGCGCGGTCGGCGACGTCGAGGTTGTCGCGGCTGGCCAGATCCAGCAGCTGCGCGCGCGAAAAGATCGTGCCCGGTCGCTTCACCATCGCGGCGAGCAGGCTGTATTCCGTTGGCGTGAGATCCAGCAGCTGCGCGTGGATGCGCACGCTGCGCGCGGCTTCGTCGATCTCGACCCGCCGCGTCTCATCGTCCGGTTGGCGCGTGCGACGCAGGATGGCCTTGATACGCGCGACCAGTTCGCGCGGGCTGAACGGCTTGCACAGATAGTCGTCGGCACCGGCTTCCAGTCCCAGCAGCCGATCGATCTCCTGCACCCGCGCGGTGACCATGATGATCGGCACCTCGGAAAATTCCCGCACCGCCTTGCATAGCGCCAGGCCATCGAGGTTCGGCAGCATGAGATCCAGCACGATCAGGTCGGGCACGGCGCGCTGCACGCTGGCGAGCGCGTCGCGACCATCGGCGATCACCCGCGCCGCATAGCCCGCAGCGGTCACGTAGTCGGCCATCACCGAAGACAGGTCGCCTTCGTCTTCAACGATAAGAATGTTTGTACTCATCTCAGCTTTCCAGCGGCAGCACGAGGGTGGCGCGCAGGCCACCCAATGGTGACGCGGCGAATGCCAATCGACCGTCATGCGCCGCGACGATGTGCCGGCTGAGCGCCAACCCCAGTCCCGCGCCACCGAGTTGCCGGTTGCGCGAGGACTCGACGCGGAAGAAGCGCTCGCCCAGGCGATCGAACAGATCCGCGGGAACCGCCGGCGCGGTATCGTCGATCGTGATGTGCATCGCGTGGCCGATCACGGCGCCGCTGACCACGATGCGACCGCCCGCATCGGTGTAGCGCACGCTGTTTTCCAGAAGGTTGCCGACGACCTGGCGCAACCGCTCCACATCACCATGCACCATCACGCGCGGCGGCATCGTGCCAAACGAAACGGTGAGCCCGGCGACGCGAAATTTTTCGGCGAAGCCCACGAGCACGTCTTGCACCAATAGCCACGCGTCCAACGATCTCTTGTCGTACTGCCGTTGCCCCAGATCCGCGCGCGCCAGCTCGTACAGTTCGTCGACCAGCTTGGTCAGCGACTGCACCTGCCGCAGCATCAGCGCGATGGTCTCGGGCTTGGCGGTACGGATGCCATCCTGCAGCGCCTCCATCTGCGCGCGCAGCACGGACAACGGCGTGCGCAATTCATGCGAGGTATCGGCGACCCATTGCTGGCGCCAACGCTCGGTGTCCTGCAGCCGCGCCGCGACATGATTGAAAGTGTCAGCCAGCTCGCCCAGCTCGTCACTGCGTCGTATCGACAGCCGCGTAGCGAACTGCCCCTGCCCCAGCCGGCGCGCGCCATAGACCAGCTGCTTCACCGGCCTGCGGAAATGCGCCGCCAGCAAGCCGGCCGCCAGCACACTCAGCAGCACGCCGATCGCGACAAGGATCGACAGGTTTCTCTGCTGCTCGATCAGAAACGCGACCGCCAGCTCGTCGTCGGGATTCTGCGACTTGGCAATGACGAGATAGCCGGCGAGCTTGCCGTCGACGACGATCGGCCGCTCGATCCGGTCGATCGACGCCACCACCACCATGATCCGGTTCGCGATCGCGCCCGCCAGATAATGCTCGTTGCCATCCAGCAGGCCGATGCGATAACTCAGGCTCGGCGACAGTGGCGATGTGCCGGGTTGCTGATCGGCATGCACGCGTGCCAGCTCATCACGCAGCCAGCGCTTCCGCTGCTCCGATGACGCCGGCAGAAACGACCAGTCATAGTGTTGCCGATACTGCGCGGACAGCGCATCGAACAGACCATCGAGATGATCCATTTCGATATGGGTCGCGTACTGCGAAGCATGGTCGGACAGCTTCCAGCGCACCAGCTCCACGCCAATCGCCGCCACCGCCATGATCGACAGCAGCATCGCGAAAAACAGGCGTTTGCCGATGGAAACTCTCAAGCGCGTCATCCCGCAAAGGCCAGTCGGCGCAAGCTAGTGGAGATCAGGGGTGGTGGCAAGGTTGAGCGGACGGTTTGCCTGCCTGGCATCGACCCCGACCCGTGGAATGAAGATGAGTCTGGCAACTTCTCTCTGTTTCGGGATAGGGTCAGACGGCAGACATCCATCCGCAACCGGGGGGCATATGCGACAGGCGACAATGTGTGCGGCGGGCGTATTCGTCATCAGCTTGCTCATCGCTTGCGGCGCCCATGCACAGGCGACCCTGAAAATCTGGCCGGGCGCGGCCCCCGGCTCGGAACACTGGACCCAGCAAGAGCAGGTGGTACATGGCACCCCCGTCGGCACCATCGTCCTCGACGTGACCACGCCGACGTTGACGGCTTACCTACCGGAACGGACCAAGGCCAGCGGAACCGGCGTGATCATCGCGCCGGGCGGCTATTGCGTCGCGCTGGCCATCGACACCGAAGGCAACGAGGTGGCGCGCTGGCTGCAGCAAAGAGGCATTGCCGCTTTCGTGCTCAAGTACCGCCTCAAGGAAAAGAAAGAGGAAGGCATTCCGAAGAATCTGGACATGGATGCAGCCTGCCACTACGGGATCGCCGATGCGATCCAGGCCGTCAAGCTGGTTCGGCAACGCGCAGCGCAGTGGGGCATCTCTCTCGACAAGGTCGGCATCCTGGGATTTTCAGCCGGCGGCATGGTCGCTAGCAGCGCCCTGCTCCAGCCCGACGCCGCGGCGCGTCCGAACTTCGCCGCGCTGATCTACGGCGCCCCGTTCGGTGCGATGCCAACTATCCCAGCAAAGCTGCCACCCATCTTCATGGCGTGGGCGCAGGACGACGACGTGGCCCGCGAACCCGTGGCCAAGTTCTACGACGCCTTGATGGCGGCAGGCCTGAAACCCGAAGCCCATATCTACGGCGCCGGCGGCCACGGCTTTGGTATGCGCAAACAGGGCACCAGCAGTGACCACTGGATCGATGAGTTCGATGACTGGCTGGCGGCGCAGGGATGGACGAAACGGCCAGCGAAAAAAATGAAGGGCGGCAACTGATCGGCGCAGCAACGAATCGCTGAATCTCGCAGGTGCAGCCTGCTGATTGACTGAAGTCACGGCAGAAAGCCTGATCCGGGAAGGGGTTCTGGCCCATCTTTACTGAAGAAGGCTAGGTTCCGCCATAAGCCGAATGATCGCAGCTGCCGCGTACACCGAAAACCACAGGACCCAAAGCATCCATTCACGTTGCTTAGAAAAGCTTCCACGCTCGAGCATGTATAGCTTGGTTGCTTGTACGGCGTACCACGTACCAGCTGCGCCAATCGCACCCTTCATCCAGCCAGCAAAGCCATCGAAAAAATGGTTTGCGCCATGGCCGATCAATATGACGAGCCCGATAGCACCACCGATACCGAAAGCTACATTCTTGATGAGGTCAAGCCGAGCTTTTATGACTGATGAATTCTCGTCGTACATGAGTGAGCTTCTCTTTTTAGAGATTTCGCGGCTGTCGAGCCACTACGTTCCTGCGCCAATTATCGAGTGCTTCGATATCTAGTGGAGTTTGACACCCAACACGTACGTCAATCCGGTGGGTTCGAGACCTTTAAATTCAGCCATCTCTTTGTCTGCTTTCCGGGATAGCGAGACACAAGGTTTCCTGCTTCGAGACTTGAAATGCTATGGCGACAGCAACCCCTTCACGATGCCTTCGAGAACAAAGGTAGCGCCTAAGCGCTGCTCGCCGCTGGCTGATTCCCGCGCTCTTGACCTGTGACCGCTGAGTCGTCACCCTCGCATTTTGTTGTAGGCTCGGTCGACCGGATGGAAGGGGACGGGGAGATCGACATGGGTAGTCGTTATTGGGGTATGAGCAAGTTGCTAGTCTGCTTGCTGGTGTTGCTGCCTTGCTTTGCCGCGCATGCCGGCACACGCCACTACTATTACACCGATTCACAGGGCACGGTGCTAGCCAAGGCCGATGCGCAAGGCAACATCATCGCAACATTCGACTACGCGCCTTACGGCAGCGTTGCGATGGGCGCCGTGCCAAATGGCCCGGGCTACACAGGTCACGTGAACGACCCTGATACGGGGTTCGTCTACATGCAGGCGCGTTACTACGATCCGGTCACGGCACGCTCTCAGTGTCGACCCGGTGCAGCCCTCGGCTGGCAATGCGTTCAACTTCAATCGCTACACTTATGTCAACAACAACCCAGTCAATCATATAGACCCTGATGGACGAATCATCCAGATAGCAGGGGACGCAGCTTTCACCCAAGCCGCCAACGGCTACATTGCAACCATCAGTCAGGGTCCGGGTGGTCGGGTGTTGATGGAGAAGCTTCAGAACACACCGAACATTATCTATGTAGTTCCCCGTACTGCAGGCCTTGGCAACAACACTCAGGGTGATGCTTCAGGTATTTCAGCAAACGGGAAAGGCACGGGCTCAACTGTGTCCTTGGATGTGACCTCTACCACGGGTGGGCAAGACGCCACAGGAAATACATCGAGGCCTGAGTTTGTCGGTGCGGCCCATGAATTTGGTCATGCTCGCGCCATTGACCAAGGTGTCCAGAGCTACGACAAAGGCAACAAAACACCTGGTACGACGCCTCCGAGTGAAGTCCACGCGATGGCCAATGAAAACATGGTTCGTCAAGAGCATAACATCCCCATTCGCCCGAGCTATTACGACCCACCACCGCCTCCACCACCACCGCCGCCGCAGCAGCCGACTCATTGACGGATGATGAAACCATGACAGTGCATCCGCGCCAGGGTCGAATGATTCTCGGCTTACTTGCCAGCTCTTTCTTTTCAATGTCCGTCGTTGCTCACGAACATGTCAAAGTCAAAAGCTGGACACCGACAACTGATTTGGTGGGGAAGGTCGAAGCAGAACTCAAGATGCCTGCAGGAACCAAGTTGTCATCGTATGCGCGTTACTACTATGGACAGGTTTCGCAGGGGCACCGCATCTTGATTGGTGAGTTTGTGCTTGGTTCTGACGCGCCCGGTATCCACATCGTAACGCCTGAGAAAGCACCCAAGATTTTGGATGGTGGGTGTTCGTTGATTGACTTGAAGTACGATGTAGAGAAGAAGGTTGTAGTAGATCTCTCTTGCAATGGAGTGGGTTGAGAGAATGCGATCTCGGGGACGGCGACTCCTCTGTGTAGTCATCTTCTTGTGTGTCACGACCACAGGTCTTGCTTCACCTGCAACAGTCTGTTGACCAATTTGGTCCGATCGACAGTTGTCCCAAATTTGAGGGCGACCGGGATACATACAAAACCGGTACTGCGGAGCCTAAGTCGTAGCTTTTAACTTTTAGACGATTCCGGCTGTGCGAACGAATTGTCCAACAACTTGCTGGACAATCGGTCAACGCGTTGTTGATCAATTTCGCAACAACCTGTTGCGGAAATGGCTACGTCGATCGCGTCGGCTTAACCGTAGGCGCTGCTAAAAGAAACGCCGGGCCCAACTGAGCCCGGCTCTGTACTGAACGGATATCAACAGATGAACGGAACGCCTAGCCGGATGACGGGCCTTTTCATATCAGCAGAGCGCCCCGGTCCCGATCAGCAAAGACTTCGACTGACTGCGACACGCCTGCTGGCTACCAAGTCCACCTAGACCTCAGCCTCCCAAGTCAAACCTCAGCACCTGGCCCATGCCCGTCGGTGGAAATCCGAATCCTACGTTCGAGACGTAGAGGGCGCCGTCGGGTCCGAAGGTCATGCCAGTGGGCAAGGTCAGCCCGGTGATGATCGTCTCGCGCAGGCCGGAAGGATTGATGCGCACGATCGCGCCGGTGCCCGGAGTCGGGAACGGGTTGCCGGTGGTGTTCTCCAGCACGTACATTCGATCGCGTCGGTCAAAGGCGAGTCCAAGCACCGTCGTCAGCCCGTTGACAGCCATCTTCAGTCGGCCGCTTGGCGTGACTTTGAGCACTTTCGACGAACCCTCGACGATCGGGAAGGTGTTGAGATTGCCAACGAAGAAATTGCCGTGATAGGCCAGCGCCGTCGGCACGATATGTCCCTGGCTGGCCGAGATATCCACCACGCGGCGGATCGAACCGCCCGGGGAAATTCTCACCAGCTCGCCATGGTTGGGTTCCAGCGCATAAAGGTTGCCGCCCAGCGCCAGCATGCTGTACCAGGTTCCATCCGGCTCGAAGTCCCCCGGATTCGGGTTCTGCACCGGATGGGTTTTCTGATAAACGCTCAGATTGGCGATCATCGTCGCCGCCCCGTTCGGGGCGATGCGCATCACGCCGTTGTTGGTATTTATTACGCCGTGCGAGCACCCGGCGCCGGAGAGCAGCGCGTACATGGTGTGGTCGATAAAGGCGACATCCGCCACGCCGCTGACGAACGAGCCCAACTGGGGATTGGTCTGGCTGGATGGCAGCGCGTCGGTCACCGTGGTGCGGTGGCCGTGGCTGTCGATCTTCGAGATGCGTCCACCCGTCGGGCTTCCGGTATACGGCCCCGCATCCGGCACCTGTTGGCACTGCTGCGGGGTAGTCGAATTCGTGCCACCGAGGCCACCCTCGGCCACATAGAGATTTCCATCGGGCCCGAACTTCAGGCCACGCGGATTGTTCAAGCCGGTGGCGTATACCGACATCGAAATCGGTTGCACCGTGTTGGTTTGAACGAGACCGGCAATGTCCTTGGCACTAATGGAAGACTGCTCACTCGCGACAACAGCTTCCGGCAGGACGACAGCGGTGACGGCAAGCGCGAGCGCGCTGACCATGAGTCGCGTACGGTAAGTCATGCGATTTCTCCAGAGAATGCGGCAGAAGCCGGCGGTGCCGCTACGCCTCGCACGTTGCGAGCTGCCGGCTCCCTGGACCGGCAGTACCACGTCGGCCTGCACAAGTGCTGGCCGAATACATGCGAGGTCGGTGTCGGGCGGCAAGGTTCCCGACCCACATGCAAACACTTCCCCATGCCGACCCCGGAAATCCGGCAGTCGACACCACAGCCGGGCATGCTGTTTGCAAGATCCATCTGAAAGAAGCGCGGCACGCCCGAACTGTCATAAACCGTCAGCACGTCTCGGTGCTGTCAACAGATTAGCCTCGATGATCACCCTTCCCGTGTGTCATCCGGCGAGCGACGCTATAACGCTTCCGCAGTTAAGGCGTCGTGATCGCTGCCGCGCTGCAGCGGAATAAAAGCCATGGGCGAATGAGCTGCAAGATGCCATTGGCTTCCATGACGACTTCGACATGGCGAGCACCCGCCCCCACAGGGAGAGGGAGAAAAGAAAAAGCCCACCAAATGGCGGGCTTTTTCATATCAACAAGGCGCGCCGGGCCTTACCCCAGCAACACCCGATTCAACCGCTGCACGAACGCCGACGGATCAGGAAGCTGCGCTCCGGCCGCAATCTCCGCCTGCTCCAGCAGCAGCGTGGCCAAGTCCTTCGCCTTCGCCTCATCCGCTTCCGCCTCGACTCGCTTCAGCAACGCGTGCTGCGGATTGATCTCCAGCGTCGGCTTGTTGTCCGGCATGTCGTGGCCGGCTTCGCGCAGCAGACGCGCCAGATGCGGGGCCATTTCGAAATCACTCAGCGCTAGGCAGGACGGTGAATCGGTGAGGCGGGCAGAGACGCGCACGTCGCCGACGCGGTCGCCGAGCAGATCCTTGAGTTTCTTGACCAGCGGTTCGGCTTCCTTCGCGGACTCTTCCTGCTTTTTCTTGTCGGCTTCGTCCAGCGGCAGTTCGCCCTTGGCGACGTTCTGCAGCTTCTTGCCGCCGTATTCGCTCAAGCTGCCGAGCATCCATTCGTCGATGCGATCGGACATCAGCAGCACTTCGGTGCCTTTGGCCTTGAACGCCTCGAGCTGCGGGCTGCCGATGGCGGCGGCGTAGCTGTCGGCGGTGATGAACCAGATGGTGTCCTGGCCCACCGGCATGCGGCCGATGTAGTCGTCGAACGAGACGGTCTGCGCGCTGCCGTCACCTTTGGTGGAAGCGAAGCGCAGCAGCTTGGCGATGCGCTCGCGGTTGTTGGCGTCTTCGCTGATGCCTTCCTTGAGCGTGTTGCCGAACGCCTTGTAGAAGGTGGCGAATTTCTCCGGCTCGTCCTTGGCCAGCTTCTCGATCAGGTCGAGCACGCGCTTGACGCAGGCGGCCTTGATGCGTTCGAGCTGGCGGTTCTGCTGCAGGATTTCGCGGCTCACGTTGAGCGGCAGGTCGTCCGCGTCAACCACGCCGCGCACGAAGCGCAGGTAGTTCGGCAGCAGCTCCTCGGCGGCGTCCATGATGAAGACGCGCTTGATGTAGAGCTTCAGTCCCTTGCGCTCGTCGCGGCCGCCCATCATCAGGTCGAACGGCGGCTGCGACGGGATGTACAGCAAGGTGGTGAAGCTCTGGCTGCCCTCGACGCGGTTGTGCGTCCACGCCAGCGCGTCGTTGAAATCGTGGCCGAGCGACTTGTAGAAGCTCTGGTAGTCCTCGTCGCTGATCTCCGACTTCGGCTTGGTCCACAGCGCCGAGGCGGCGTTGATGGTTTCGAATTCGTCGGTCGGCTTGCCGTCCTTCTCGGTCGGCATGCGGATCGGAAAGGCGACGTGGTCGGAATACTTGGTGATCAGCGAACGCAGCTGCCAGCGCTTGAGGAACTCGTCCTCGTCGGCCTTCAGATGCAGGATCACCGACGTGCCGCGATCACCCGATGTGACCGCCTCCAGCGAATACTCGCCCTTGCCGTCGCTCTCCCACTTCACGCCCTCGCCTGCCGGCGCGTCCGCGCGGCGTGTCAGCACGGTGACCTTGTCGGCCACCACGAAGGCGGAATAGAAGCCCACGCCGAACTGGCCGATCAGCCGCGCATCGGCCTTCTGCTGGCCCGACATCGCTTCCAGGAAGCGCTTGGTACCCGAGCTGGCAATGGTGCCGATGTTCGCCACCACCTCGTCGCGCGTCATGCCGATGCCGTTGTCGCGCACGGTGACGGTGCGTGCGTCCGGATCCCAGCTCACGTCGATATGCAGCTCGCCGTCACCGCTCAGCAGCTCGGGCTTGGCGATCGACTCGAAGCGCAGCTTGTCGCAGGCGTCGGAGGCGTTGGAGATCAGCTCGCGCAGGAAAATTTCCTTGTGCGAGTACAGCGAATGCGTGACCAGGTGCAGCACCTGGGCGACTTCGGCTTCGAATTTGCGGGTTTCGGCAGGTGCGGTCATGCGTGGATGTTCCGTTGATGCGTGGATTGTGAAGAGTAGCCCCTCCCCCTGCGATCGCAGGGGGAGGTTGGGAGGGGGTAACGCTCTTGCGAATTTTCGCACGATGAAGAGCAACCCCTCCCCAGCCCTCCCCTGCCTTGCAGGGGAGGGAGCAAAGCTTTGCTCAAGCAGCGTTCTGCAATGCCGCGATACGCACGTCCAGCGGCGGATGGCTCATGAACAGTTTCTTGAAGCCTTCAGCCAGCGGGCCGGAGATGCCGAACGCGGCGATCGTGTTCGGCAAAGTGCTTTCGCCATGGTTGGCCTGCAGCCGCTGCAGCGCGGAGATCATCGCGCCGCGACCGGCGAACTTGGCGCCCGCCGCGTCGGCGCGGAATTCGCGCCAGCGCGAGAACGCGGCCACGATCATCGAGGCGAACAGGCCGAACACGATCTGCAGCACCATCACCACCACGAAGTAGCCGATACCACCGCCGCCGCGATTGTCGTCGCGGCCGCCGGACATCCAGCTGTCGACCAGCCGGCCGACAATGCGCGCAGCCAGGATCACCAGCGTGTTCAGCACGCCCTGGATCAGGGTCAACGTGACCATGTCGCCATTCGCCACATGGCCGATCTCGTGGCCGAGCACGGCGCCGACCTGCTCGCGATCCATCTGCTGCAGCAGGCCGGAGCTGACTGCGACCAACGCGTGGTTTTTGGTCATGCCGGTGGCGAACGCGTTCATTTCCGGCGCGTCGTAGATCGCCACCTCGGGCATGCCGATACCGGCGGTCTGCGCGTGGCGGCGCACGGTGTCAACCAGCCAGCGCTCAGTCTCGTTCTGCGGCTGCTCGATCACCCGCGCGCCGGTGGTCCACTTGGCGATCATCTTGGACATCGCCAGCGAGATGAAGGCACCGCCCATGCCGAACACAGCGGCGTAGGCCAGCAGGCCGCCCATGCCGCCGTAGCCGCGGGCCGCGGCCATCTGGTCGATGCCGAACAGGTGGCAGACGATGCTCAGCAGGAGCAGGACGGCGAGATTGGTACCGATGAACAAGGCAATGCGACGCATGGCTGTCTCTCTTGGGTGTGGCAGTCATGAAGGGGATACCCGCCGATGTCGACACCGGCGCGTGGATGAAAATTCGGGGCACGGGTGCACAGTTTCAAGGGTGCGTGGTGTCGGTCGACGGCGGATGTGTGCCTTAAAATGGCCGCATGACCTATCGCGGCCGCTTCGCCCCCTCACCCACCGGACAACTGCATTTTGGCTCGCTGGTGGCTGCCGTGGGCAGCTGGCTGTGCGCGCGGCACGCCGGCGGGCAATGGCTGGTGCGGATGGAGGATATCGATCCGCCGCGCGAGGTCGCCGGTTCAGCGGCAAGCATCCTCGCCGCGCTGCCGGCGTTCGGGCTGGTGGCCGATGCGCCGGCGCTGTTCCAGTCGCAGCGCATCGCGGCATATGACGCGGCGTTCGAGCAGCTGCGTGCGACAGGCCAGTTGTTTCCGTGCTGGTGCAGCCGCAGCGAGCTGGCTGCCGGAGGCGGTCTGCATCGGGATGGGCAATGCGTGGCCGCGGCCGATCCCAACCGGCCGCCGGCGTGGCGCCTGCGCGTGCCGGATATCGAGGTGGATTTCGACGATGCGCTGCAGGGACCGCAGCACGAGAACCTGCGCGAGAGCGTCGGCGATTTCGTGATACGCCGCGCCGAGGGTTTCTATTCCTACCAGCTGGCCTGCGTGGTGGACGACGCATTCCAGGGCATCACCGAAGTGGTGCGCGGCAGCGACCTGCTCGATTCCACCGCACGGCAAATCTGGCTGCAACGCTGTCTGGGCCTGCCGACGCCGGCGTATCGGCACCTGCCGCTGGTGATGGGTGCGGACGGGCGCAAGCTGTCCAAGTCCGAGCAGGCCAGCCCGGTCGATCCGGCCAATCCGCTGCCAGCGTTGCAGCAGGCGCTGGCCTTCCTGTCGGTGCCGACCCCGGCAACCGCGATGGATGTGCGGGATCTGCTGGCGCATGCGCTGGCGAATTTCGATCCCGCGCTTTTGCCGCATTGCAGCGGTCACTCTGCTGCCTGAAACGCTATAAAGCAGGTTATGTATCGGCATGCCGTGGGATTGCAGCAATGCCTTGGCAAGATGCCGATACAACAGCCCCCTGCTTCACCTCACAGGAGATCAAGGATATGACTCAGCGTACGGCATTGGTCACCGGCGGCACCGGCGGTATCGGCAGCGCGATAGTTCGTTACCTGGCCGGCCAGGGACATCGGGTCGCCACCAATTATCGCGATCAGGCAAAGGCCGAGGCGTGGCACGACGCGATGGCGAAGGATGGCATCGAGGTGTGCATGGTGCAGGGTGACGTCACCGACCCGACCGCGAGCGAGGCGATGATTCGCGCGATCGAGGCAAAGTGCGGCCCGATCGACATCCTGATCAACAACGCCGGCATCACTCGCGACAGCACCTTCCACAAGATGAATTACCAGCAGTGGACGGACGTGATCAGCACCAACTTGAACGCCTGCTTCAACGTCACCCGCCCGGTGATCGACGGCATGCGCGCGCGCAAGTGGGGCCGCATCGTGCAGATCAGCTCGATCAACGGCCAGAAAGGCCAGTACGGTCAGGCCAACTACGCCGCGGCCAAGGCCGGCATGCACGGTTTCACCATCTCGCTGGCGCAGGAGAACGCGAAGTTCGGCATCACCGTGAACACCGTCTCACCCGGTTACGTCGGCACCGACATGGTGATGGCGGTACCGGAGGAAGTGCGCGAGAAGATCGTGGCGCAGATCCCGGTGGGGCGCCTCGGCCGGCCGGATGAGATCGCGCACGCGGTGGCGTTCTTCACCGGCGATCAGGCCAGCTGGATCACCGGCGCGAACCTGGCGATCAATGGCGGACATTACATGGGTTGGTAAAGCTTTTGTCCCCTCTCCCCTTCGGCGACCGAAGGGAGTCCCCTTGCGGGTGGAGAGGGCCAGGGTGAGGGGACACGCTGGCGATGTCGCTACATCGAAGCATGCTCCGGGCTTGCACTATCGCGAGCACCCTCCCCTCATCCGCCCTCCGGGCACCTGCACTCGGGCCATCCATGGCCCTCGCCCTTCGGGCGGCTTGCGCCGTGCAAATCGGCAATCCTGCCGATTTGTCTCCCCGGAGGGGAGAAGGGAAATCATCACTTCCCCAGCAACTTCTCGATCACCTTGCCTACCGCCGCAAACGCGAACGCACCGGTGACATGCGTGGCAGCACCCAGTCCGCCGCCGCAGGCCAGATTCAGCGCATCGCCGCCCGGCGGCCGGTTGCCGCACACCGTGCCGTCCGGCTGCGGATACTGCACGTTCTGCAGCGAGTACACCGCCGACACGCCGAAGTAGCGATCAGGGTTGCGCGGGAAGTTGAAGTCGGTGCGGAGCTTCTTGCGGATCAGGCTGAACATCGCGTCGTGTTCGGTGCGCGACAGATCGCGAACGCGGATCTGGGTGGAATCGGTGCGCCCGCCGGCCGAACCCACGCTGACGATCGGCAGCTTGCGGCGGCGGCACCAGGCGATCGTCTCGAGCTTCACACGGAACGCATCGCACGCATCGAGCACCACGTCGTAACCGCGATCGAGCAGCTCGTCCAGTGTCGATGGGGTGAGGAAGCGCTCGATCGCTTCCAGCCGGATCGTCGGATTGATCGCATGTGCCCGCGCCGCGATCACGCCGACCTTCGGCTTGCCGTATTCGCCGTCCAGCGCATGCAACTGGCGGTTGGTGTTGGACACGCACACTTCGTCGGCATCGATCAGGGTGAGCCTCCCCACACCACTGCGTGCCAATGCCTCGGCCGCCCATGAACCGACGCCGCCGATGCCGATCACGCAGACATGAGCCTGCGCCAGCGTGGCCACGCTGCCGGTGCCGTAGAGGCGTTCGACGCCGGCAAAGCGCTCGGCCGGAAATGCCATTTCACTCATGCCGGCATGCTGCCGACGGTGCGCTTGATCGTGTCTGCGAGTGTCACTGGCCTGGCCTGCTGCGGTGTGGCGGTCATTTTATCGCGCGCGGCATCGACGCGGGTTATTCTTGCGGCTCTCTTCGTCAGCCATGGAATCGAACCGATGCGCGTTGCTCTGATGATCTTGCTGGGACTGGTGATTGGCGTGCTTGGCACGACGCAGGTCATGAACGTGCTGGCCGCGCGCAATCCGATGCCGAAGGCGGTGATGCATACCATGGGTTATCACATGGGCGAACTGAGCCACGCGCTGAAGGCCAAGCAGTGCGACGCCGCGAAGATCCAGCATCATCTGGAACGCCTGCAATCCACCGCCACCGACATCGTGCCGGTGTTCGGCATCGACGAAAAGTCGTTTACCGACAAGGCCGGCGAATTGCAGACCCATCTGCAGCAGGCCGTGCAGGCGGCACCCGCGGATTGTGCCGCACTGGCCGCGGTGGTCAAGCCGATCGGCGAAACCTGCAAGAGCTGCCATCAGCAATACCGCTGAACTCTTATCCCTCCCCTTGCTCGCAGGGGGAGTGAAATCTGCGCTCAGAAACTGACTTTCCCGCGCAGCATCTGCCCGTACATGACCCAGTCGCCAAGCAGGCTGTACAACGGGTGCTTGAAGGTGGCCGGACGGTTCTTCTCGAAAACGTAGTGACCGATCCAGGCACAGCCGTAGCCGAACACCGGCATCAGCCATAGCCAGCTCAGCTGGCCGGTGAACAGCGCCACCGGCACCACGGCGATCACCAGGCTGCTGCCGATGAAATGCATACGGCGACAACTGCGATTGCTGTGTTCGCTCAGATAGAACGGGTAGAACTCGGCGAAGCTGCTGAAGCTGGACATGACGTGCGTGGGCTCCGTGGTTGATTGACCCGACTATTCCGGCAGCGGAATGAATTCGTCCTCGTCGCCCGCCACCTTGCCCCAACGCTGCGCCTTCCAGTCGAGCTTGGCCTGTTCGATGCGCTCTTTCGTGCTGGCAACGAAGTTCCACCACAGATGCCGCTCGCCATCCAGCGGTGCACCGCCAAACAGCAGCAGCCGACTGTCGCTGTATGCATGCGGCGACGGCGCCGAAGGTCCGGTCTGCACGGCCATCTGGGTGGCAGCAACTTCCAGATCGCCCCAGCGAACTGCGCCGTCGACGACGAAGACGCCGCGCTCGAGATGTTCCTGCGGCAAGGCCAGCTCGGTGCCGGCGGCCAGTTGCACCTCGAGCAGGAACATCGGCGCGAACACCTTGACCGGCGACTGCAGTCCGTACGCGTTGCCGGCGATCAGCACTGCCTCCATGCCCGGCTGACGAATCGTCGGCAACGCGGCGCGCTCATGGTGATGAAACTCCGGCGCAATCTCGGCGTCGGCCTGCGGCAGCGCCACCCAGATCTGCACACCATGCAGTACCTGCCCGTCGCGACGCTCGTCCGGTGGCGTGCGCTCCGAATGCACGATGCCGCTGCCGGCAGTCATCCAGTTCACCTCGCCCGGATGGATGTCGGCCACGCTGCCGATGCTGTCGCGGTGACGGATCGCGCCATCGAACAGCCAGGTCACCGTGGCCAGCCCGATATGTGGATGCGGCCGCACGTCCATGCCGCTGCCGGCGGCGAACAGGGCCGGGCCCATGTGATCGAAGAACACAAGCGGGCCGACATGACGCGCCTGCAGCACCGGCAGCAGGCGCCGCACGGTGAAGCCGTCGCCGAGATCATGCAGGCGGCCTTCGATCAGGGTCGGGTTCGCTTCCATCATGTTCTCCGTCGCTTACCAGGCACGCCGATACTGGGTCGGCGCTTCGATTTTTGCGTCGAGCTGTTGTGCCGCCCGACGCGGAAAATACGGATCGCGCAGGCTTTCGCGCGCCATCAATACCACGTCGGCTTCGCCGTTGGCGACGATCTCTGCGGCCTGCTCGACTTCGGTGATCAGGCCCACCGCACCGGTGGCGATGCCGGCTTCGCGGCGGATGCGCGCGGCGAACGGCACCTGGTAACCGGGCGCCAGTGGAATCGTCACATGCGGCAGCAGGCCGCCGCTGGAGACGTCGATCAGATCGACGCCGAGCGGCTTCACCAGTTGCGCCAGCTGCACGCTCTGCTCGATGTCCCAACCACCCTCGTCGGCCCAGTCGGTGGCCGAGATGCGCAGCCACAGCGGCAGCTCGGCTGGCCATACTTCACGCACGGCGTTGATCACCTCGCGCACGATGCGGCTGCGATTCTCGAAACTGCCACCGTAATTGTCACTGCGCTGGTTGCTCAGCGGCGACAGGAATTGGTGCAGCAGGTAGCCGTGCGCTGCGTGCAGCTCGATCAACTCGAAGCCGGCCGTCAGCGCCCGCTGCGCGGCGGCGCGGAAGTCCGCAACCACCGCGCGGATACCGGCTTCATCCAGCGCCTGCGGCACGTTCCAGCCCTTGTCGAACGGCAACGCCGAGGGCGCCACGGTCAGCCAGTCACCCTGCCCGGCCGGCACCGGGCCATGGCCTTGCCACGGCCGCAGTGTGCTGGCCTTGCGTCCGGCGTGCGCCAATTGAATGCCGGCGATCGCACCCTCCGCCTTGATAAAGCGGGCAATCGGTCGCCACGCGTCCTGCTGGGCCTGATTCCACAGGCCGGTGTCCTGCGGCGAGATACGTCCCTGCGCCGAAACCGCGGTGGCCTCGGCGATCACCACCGCCGCACCGCCAACAGCGCGGCTGCCCAGATGCACCATGTGCCAGTCATTCGGCAGGCCGTCGATGGCCGAGTACTGGCACATCGGCGAAACCACCAGGCGATTGCGCAGGGTAAGACTGCGTTGGGTGAACGGTTCAAACAGATTCATCGTGGATTCCAGCAAAGGACAGCTCATCGAGATGCAGGCGGGGTTCCATGGAATCAAGCGACCGTGCCTGCGCGCGTGGTGGACGTTGTGCCCTGTGTGGCGAGCCAGCCGGCGATGCGGGCGGCCATCGGTGCCGGTGTTTTCATCCAGCCAAAATGATCGGCCGGACCGCCCAGCGCCTGCGGTGTGATCACATCCACGCTGCGTTCGCCTGGCCCCAGTTTGCCCAGCAACCAGTCCAGCGATGCCTGCGGCCCCAGCCAGTCGTCGCGCAGGCGCAAGGCCAACGACGGCAACTGCAGCGATGCCAGTTGTCGTTCGAAGTCCTGCGTCATGCCGACCGCGGCATAGCGACCGGTGCGCCCCGTGCGTGCCCAGTCGGCAATCACGCCGCGCGCCTCGTTGCCGCCGAAGCCGATCCGGCGTCCGGGCAGATAACCCAGCAAGCCGGCCAGCAACGGAGCCAGCGCATAGGCTGTACCGATCAGCCAGCCATGCCGGAACCGGCGCCAGTACGGCGCCCCGCTGGCCACCAGCAGCAGACCGGCAAACTCGGCCGGATGCAGGCTGGCATACAGCGAACCGAGCTGGCCACCGAGGCTGTGCCCGCCGAGCCAGCACGTCGCCTCCGGCCAGTGTTCACGCAGTGCGCTCATGCCGGCGGGCAGATCGTCCTGCAGCAGTTCGCGATAACCCCAGTCGCAATCGCGGCTGGCGCGCCGATTGCTGGAACCGATGCCGCGCCACTCGTGCACGACCACCGCCACCCCGTGCACCGCCAGCGCTTCGGCCAGTGGCAGGTAATGCCGGGCCGGTATGCCCATCGCCGGAATCCAGTACAGCAGCTGACGCCAGCCATCGGCAGGCTGGACACACAGCAATTCGAAACGGGAGCCGTCGGCGACCGCCACCGGAATCACCTCCGGCTCGATCGCCGCGGCCATGACATTGTCAGCAGAAGGCTCGGACATTCCCGCAGGCTAACGAATTGGCGCGGCCACTACAAAAAAGAGGCCGGCACAGGCCGACCTCTTCAAAAAAACAGATTCCGCCAATGCCATCAAACGGGCGTGACGTCTTCAGCCTGCAAGCCCTTCTGGCCGTCGACGACCTTGAAGCTCACTTTCTGCCCTTCCTGCAGGCTTTTGAAACCCGAACCCGTGATGGCGCGGAAATGCACAAACACGTCAGGGCCATTCTCCCGGCTGATAAAGCCGAAGCCCTTGGCGTCGTTGAACCACTTTACGGTACCTACTTCACGATCCGACATGACTCACTCCGATCCATTACCAGACGCTGAGACAAACCGGCCCCAACGGGCCGACGGTTTACTGAGCATGCAGGGTCGGGTGCAACGGCGGATTCAGGAAACCCTGGCGGGGCACGCACGTAGCCAAGCAGACGCAGTGGTCCAAGCATAACGGATTTCATGCATACAAGTGATTTGTCAAGCAGATTGTCATGGCCATTATCCGGGCAAGAAAAAACCGGGCATCGCTGCCCGGTTTCCCTTGCAAAACATGGCGATCAGGCCGGTGTCACTTCATCGGCCTGCAAGCCTTTCTGGCCCTGCACCACCTTGAAGGAGACCTGCTGGCCTTCCTGCAGGCTCTTGAAACCGCCGCCGGTAATGGCGCGGAAATGCACAAACACGTCCGGGCCATTGTCGCGGGCAATGAAACCGAAGCCCTTGGCGTCGTTGAACCACTTGACGGTACCGATCTGACGATCAGACATGATAATCACTCCACTGGGTTTTATAGACTCAACCTGCACCATGCGGCAGGCCGGCTTACTGGTGTGCAAGGAAACAACCCTGGGGTGAACGATGAGGCAGATCGCGGATCGGCTGCATCGGGTCACAAACTATGCTGACCCCGGCAAACTCAGTGGGCGGATCATAACGGCAGAATGGGCCGGATGCGAGATGGCGAAACCCCGCACGGAATCAGCTTGATTCACCTGATTTTTTGTCGATTCGGCGGCAAATTCAGATTTCCTTTACCTCGAACCTTGTCTAGTGTGGATAAATCCCCCTGATCCACTGTCGGCATACCGCTCTGGTCGCCGGCAAGGTCGCCAAGCTTGAGGAGTGCCGCTAATGCCTACCCTGACCCGTCTGACCCTGGCCGCCATGATCGGTGGTCTGTTGTTGACTGGTTGTGCCGAGCACAAGGCCACCCGGACGACGACTACATCGACCACCGCGACCTCATCGGCAACCACCACCTCAAACACCCCTGCCACCGGCACCAGCAAGACCACCCAGCAACGCCGGACCGTGAGCAACGGCCATGTCACCGCCACGGATGTCGACCTGCCTGACCGCACCGGCATTCCAGCCTGCGACGATTATCTGTCCAGCTATCTGGCCTGCCATCGCGCGGCGGCCATCTATGCGCCGAATCAATTGCAGTCGCGTTACGAGGCCATGCGCACCAGCCTGCTGCGCGATTCGGAGAATCCCGATATCCGCCCGCAACTGGCAGCACGCTGCAATTCACTGGCCACCCAGTTGCGCCAGGCCCTGCATGGCAAGTCGTGCGCGGGTACTCCGGCAGCGGCCAGCAGCACGCCCTGATCTGGATGCGGCTCGTTCAGTGAGTGTCGTCGGCACTCACTGATCGGCATTCAATGCGCTGCGTAATGCCTTCACGAGTACCGCCGGCTGGGTGCGACCCAGCCGGATTTCCGGCGTGCCGTGCCAACGGGCCGTGTCGACAATCGCCTTGGCCACGGCCTTTATCAGCGCGGGCGTGGGCCTCACGCCAGGCTCCAGAAACAGGGCCTTGATCTCGAACAGGCCGTCGCCGCGATGCGCCTTCGCATCGAGTCGGCCGATCAATTGGCCACGATGCAGGATCGGCAGCACGAAGTAGCCGTAGCGGCGCTTCGGTGCTGGCGTGTAGCACTCGATGGTGTACTCGAAATCGAACATCGCCAGCGCGCGCGCGCGATCCCACACCAATGGATCGAACGGCGACAGCAAGGCCGTGTGCGTGGCGCGCAAGCCACCACGCAATGCCTTGTCCAGCGCGTCGGCATGATCGCGATGCACGTAGCCCGGCGTCGCCCAGCCCTGCACCGGCACCGCCAGTAATTCGCCGCTAGCCAGCAGCGGTGCCAGCTCACGATCGGTGACCTTCGGCTTCAGGCGAAAGTAGTCGGCGATCCAGTTCGCCGGCGTCACACCCAGCGCGCGCACGCTGTCGATGATGAAGCGTCGCCGCAGTTCCGCCGCCGTGAATGCTTCGGTCGCGGCATCGAACGGCGGATCGAGCCGGGCCAATACATGTTCGGCGAGGTCGTACACGCGCTGGAAATTCTCGCGTCGCGCCACCATCAGCTCGCCCAGTGCAAACCAGGCTTCCAGCCAGCGCTTCTCCGGCTTCCATTCCCACCAGCCCGGCTTGGCCGCGTCGCCCTTGCGCGCAAAGTCTGCCGCGCGCACCGGACCGGATTCGCGAATGCCGGCCAGCAGCGCGTCCATGTCAGCGCGTTGTTCACGATGCATGCGTGCCGCGTGGCGATGCGCCCAATGATGCGCACGCTGATCATGTCCGCCGCGATGCCACGCCACATCGGCGGCGCTGATGAAGCACGCCTCGTGTGCCCAGCACTCGGCCAGTTGCCCTTGGGCCAGTGCCTCGTCCAGCCAGCTCATCGGGTAGTCGCCGAGCCGGGCATGCAGCACCAGATAGGGACTGCGTGCCACCACATGGATGGTGTCGATCTGCAGCAAGCGCATGCGTTCGATCGTCGTCACGACATCGCTGCGCCGTGCCCGCCGCCGCAACGGTTGCAGCAACCCCTGCGCCGACAATTGCAGCAGGCGCGCCTGCGCCAGGCTCAGCATGCGGCGATTATCTGAAGCTGCGTGCAACGACACGGCAGCTTCACGGCGTCATGACGATGATATTGAGCCTGCATTTACAAACCCCCTGTTAGCGTGACCTCGAGTTGGGCAACCGGCAACAGAGGTCCCGCCCGATGGATTGCGGATATCCGCACAGTCCCACGCACTTATTCTGGCATGGAGTCTCGACCATGAAATCTCGCAAGCCACTGCTGTCCACTCTCGCTGCCGGCGCTTTCCTGTTCGCCGGCACGCTGATCGCCCAGGACGTATCGCCACCACCACCGCCGCCGCAATCGACCATGCCGGATGCCCCCCCAGCTCCGGCAACCGCCCCGATGCCCTCGGCGCCGACGCCCGTGCGTCGGGTGCCGCCGATGTCCACGGTACCAGGCACCACGCCGATGCCGCCTGCCACAACGATGCCAGCCAGCGCGCCGACGCCCCCTACACCACCGGATGGCCAGGCCGCGGCGTACCCGTCACCGCAAGGTCAGGTCATCGTGCAGAGCAGTCCGGCACCGGCTCCCGTGATTGGTCCGCCACCCACGTTCGAGCAGCTGTCCGGCGGCGGCAAGTCGATTTCGCCCGAGCAAGCCGCCGCGTACCCGCCGCTGGCCAACGACTTCATCAACGCCGACAGCAACCACGACGGCAGGATCAGCAAGACCGAATACATCAACTGGACCAAGCAACTCTGACGGTCCGCTGCACCGGAGCCGGCCATGATCGGCATCATGGCCGGCTCGCGTTTGCCGGTTTCGACCATGCATCCCCAATCAGCTATCGGGGCGCATGGCCTAGACTCCCGCCTTGATCGCACGCCCGGGAACCTTGCTCTTGATGAAGCCTCATTCCGTTGTCCTGCCGCTGGCACTGGCCGCCTGCCTGCTCGCACCTTCCAGCCATGCGCAGAATCCGGACCCTGCCGATATCCGCGCCTGCACCGCGATCGAAAGTGACGCGCAACGACTGGCCTGCTACGACCATGCGACGGGCCGGGTAAACCTGCCGGTCGCGCAGAAGCGGGTGGACACGGCAACCGCCACGCCAGGCATCTTCAGCCGCGACCGCAAGGACACGACCGCCGCGGTGGAAACCAACACCGAGGTGGCACGACCGTTGTCGCTGCTCGACAGCCGCTGGGAGCTGTCGCCGGAGAGCAAGCTCGGCACCTTCAACATCCGTGGCTATCAGCCGGTGTATGTGCTGCCGGTATTCGCCACGAGCGATCAGAACAAGCAGCCGCACAGCCCGAACCCCGACAATACGGTGGCGCACAGCGAGCAGCTGGACAATGTCGAGACGAAATTCCAGCTCAGCCTGAAAACCAAGGTCTGGCAGGGCGTATTCGGCGATGCCGGCGATGTGTGGATCGGTTACACCCAGTCTTCGCGCTGGCAGGTCTACAACACCGCGCAGTCACGACCGTTCCGCGAAACCAATTACGAACCCGAGGCAATGCTGGTGTTCAATACCAACTATCACCTGCTCGGCTGGGATGGTCGCTTGCTTGGCATCGGCATCGACCATCAGTCCAACGGGCGCGGCAACCCGCAATCACGCGGCTGGAACCGGATCATTACGAACATCGGTTTCGAGCGCGATGGCTGGACCGTGATGATACGGCCGTGGTGGCGCATCCCCGAAGCGCGCAGCACCAACGACAACCCCGACATCAGCGACTACATGGGACGCGGCGAGATCCAGATCATCCGCGAATGGCACGGCCAGGAATTCGGCATGATGCTGCGCGACTCGTTCCGCGGCGGCAGCCGCCAGCATGGCGCCGCCAAATTCAGCTGGAGCTTCCCGCTCGCCGGCAACCTGCGCGGCTATGCGGAAGTGTTCAAGGGCTACGGCGAAAGCCTGATCGACTACAACCACAACGCCACCTATGCCGGCGTGGGTATCTCGTTGCTCGACTGGTATTGAGCCAGCTGAAACGACGAAGGCCCGGCGATTCAGCATCGCCGGGCCTTCGTCATGTCGGAGCGCGGTTGCGCCGCAGCGCTACGCTCAGTGGTGATGGCCACCCGCGCCGTGCACATGACCGTGCGCCAGCTCTTCTTCGGTGGCCGTGCGCAGATCGGTCACTTCGATCGCGAAATGCAGGGTCTTGCCGGCCAGCGGATGATTGCCGTCGATGAACACCTTGTCGTCCTCGACCTTGGTCACGGTGACGTTGATCTCGCCCTGCGGGCCGCGGCCCTGGAACTGCATGCCTGGCTGGATATCCTCCACACCTTGGAAAGCCTCGCGCGGCACTTCCTGCATCAGTTCGGCGTGGCGCACGCCGTAACCTTCTTCCGGGGTCACGTCAGCGATGAATTTGTCGCCGACCGCACGGCCTTCCATCTGCTTTTCCAGGCCCGGCACGATCTGGCCGCTGCCGTGCAGGTAGGTCAACGGCTCGCGACCCTCGGAACTGTCGATGACCTGACCATCGTCGTCGGTCAGCGTGTAATGAAAGGCAGCAACGGAGTTCTGGGCAATCTGCATGTGGGTCTCGCGAATAGGTTCAAGTCCGCCGGCCAGGTGCCGACACGAATGCACAAGGTTACCAGAACCCTGTAAAACGCCTGCAGGCTGCGGCCGGATTGGCGATACTGCGGGCATGACCTCACCGCCACGCCGTTGCCTGCGCCACTTTTCCTTGTCCCTGCCGATGGCACTCTGTCTGCTCGTCACACCGACGGGGATCCGCGCTGCGGTGCCAGCATCGACACCCGGCGCCAGCAACCATGCCGGATTGGTCGCGCAGATTGATGCGTTGATCGATCAGCCGCGTTTTGCCGCAGCCAGCTGGGGTGTCGCCGTAGTTTCACTCGACAGCGGCCGCACGCTGTACGCGCGCCACGCCGACCAGTTGCTGCAACCGGCTTCCACCGCGAAGTTGTTCACCGCCGCAGTGAGTCTGTCCGCGTTGGGCGCGGATTACCGCATTCCAACCCGGTTGCTGGCCAGCGGCCGTACCACGAATGGACGTCTGAACGGCTCGCTGATCCTGTATGGCATGGGTGACCCGACCCTCGGCACGGCCAGCAGCGCCGACTGGGCCGATCAGCTGGCGAGTCAGGCGGCGGCACACGGCCTGCGCTTCGTGCATGGCGACCTGATCGCCGACGACAGTTACTTCACCGGCCCGAGCTTTGGCGCCGGCTGGGAGGCCGGCGATCTGCAGAGCTGGTTCGGGGTGCCATCCTCCGCCTTGAGCGTGCAGGAGAACATCGTCAACGTCACGGTGAGTCCGGGCTCGGCAGCGGGACGTCCGGCGCGGCTTGATCTTGCGCCGGCCGACGGCATGCCCGTCGTGATCGGCCAGCCGATCACCAGCGCAGCGCACACGCCAAACGACATCAACCTGTATCGCGCACCGGGAGAAGTCAGCCTGCACGCGTTCGGCAGCATCGCCGTCGACGCGCCGGCGCAGCATTTCAAGCTGGCGATGGTTGATCCCGCGCTGGTGGCTGGCATGCAACTGCAGCAGGCACTGAAGCAGCACGGCGTCCATCTCACCGGCAAGTTGCGCGTGCTGCATTGGCCGCAGGACGATGCGGCGCTGCTCGCCCACGCCGACACACTCGGTGAAGTGTTGTCGCCACCATTGCGGGACATCCTGCTGCAAGGCCTGAAGCGCTCGCAGAACCTGTACCTGCAGAACCTGCTGCTGAGCGTGGGCGTGCATGACCCAGTGACCGCCACGGTCGGCTTCAGCAACAGCGAGAGCCGCGGCATCGAGGCGCTGCGGCGGCTGTTGACACAGATCGGCATTCCGCCTTCGGCCAGCCTGATCGACGAAGGCACCGGACTGTCGCGCCGCAACCTGGTCACGCCCAATGCACTGGCGCGCCTGCTCGTCTATCTGGCGGCGCAACCGTATGCGGACGTGGTGCGCGAGGCGCTGCCGATCGCCGGCGTCGACGGCACCCTGATCGGCCATATGCGCGGCACCGCGGCCGAGAACAACGTGCATGCAAAGACCGGCAGCATGGCCTATGTGCATGGTCTGGCCGGTTATGTCACCACGGCGGCGGGTGAGCGACTGGCGTTCGCAATCATGCTCAACAACTACCAGCGTGCGGACGATGCGCCCTTCGTCAGCAGCGAAGTGGATGCGATCGCGGTGCTGCTCGCCAGCTATCGCGGCCGCGATTGAACCGACCGCCCCATTTCAGCCAGCCGGCTCAGCCGCCCAGCCGTACCAATGTGTCCTTGCCGATCTTCTCCGGCGTATCGGTGGAGGCGTAGCGCTTCACCACCTGACCTTCCGCGTCGACCAGGAACTTGGTGAAGTTCCACTTGATCGACTCGCTGCCGAGGATGCCCTTGCCCTCGCTCTTCAGCCACTTGTACAGCGGATCGGCATGCTCGCCGTTCACCTCGATCTTGGCGAACATCGGGAAGGTCACGTCGTACTGGGTGCTGCAGAACGTCTTGATCTCGCCCTCATCGCCCGGCTCCTGATGGCCGAACTGGTCGCACGGAAAGCCCAGTACCACCAGTCCACGATCGCGCTGGTCCTGCCACAGCGTTTCCAGCCCCTTGTACTGCGGGGTAAAACCGCACTTGGACGCGACATTGACGATAAGCAGGGTCTTGCCGCGCCATTCGGCGAGCGAGCGCTGATTGCCATCGATATCGCGAACCGTGAAATCGTAGACGCTGGACATGACCGGACTCCGACTGATTGGACCAATCCGGCAGTCTACGCCATTGCGTGTGACACTCGTGGCATAGAATGACGTTCCCACCAACAGGCCCAGGTCCGCCGTGATCCGCTTTGTCGATGTCCACAAGTCCTACCGTGTCGACGGCAGGGACATCCCCGCGCTGCAGCCCTTCAGCCTCGACATTGCCGACGGCGAGGTGTTCGGCATCATCGGCTTGTCCGGTGCCGGCAAATCGACGCTTATACGGCTGATCAATCTGCTGGAGCGACCCAGTGGCGGTGCGATCTTCGTCGGCGACACCGAGATGACCGCACTGGCCGAACTGGCGTTGCGTGCGCAGCGGCGCAGGATCGGCATGATCTTCCAGCACTTCAACCTGCTCGCCTCGCAAACGGTGGCGGACAATGTGGCGTTTCCGATGCGCCTGGCGGGCGAACGCGACGCCGCTGTCCTGCGCGCCCGCGTCGACGAACTGCTGGCAAGGGTCGGGCTGACCGCGCACGCCGACAAGTACCCGTCACAGCTTTCCGGCGGCCAGAAGCAGCGCGTCGGCATCGCCCGCGCGCTGGCCAACCGACCCTCGATCCTGCTGTGCGACGAAGCCACCAGTGCGCTCGATCCGCAGACCACCGCTTCGGTGCTGGAGCTGCTGGCCGAGATCAACCGCGAGCTGAAGCTCACCATTGTGCTGATCACCCACGAGATGGACGTGGTGCGGCGCGTTTGTGATCGGGTGGCGGTGCTGGATGCCGGCGTGATCGTGGAGCGTGGCGCAGTCGCCGACGTATTCCTGCATCCACAACACGCTACCACCCGGCGCTTCGTCAACGAGGCGCTGCCGGAGGAAGCCGCCAGTGAACTGGCGCCGTTCGCCCAAGTGCCCGGACGCATCCTGCGGCTGAGCTTCCGCGGCGATACCACGCTGACTCCGGCACTCGGCCGCGTCGCGCGCGAAACCGGCATCGACTTCAACATCCTCGCCGGCCGCATCGACCGCATCAAGGATCTGCCCTACGGCCAGCTCACCCTGGCGATGCAGGGCGCCGGCGTGGATGCCGCAATGGCGGCGCTGCGTGAAGCCGGCATCGAGATCGAGGAGCTCAGCCGATGAACATGCTGCAGAAGTTGTTTCCCAACATCGACGACTGGGGCGAGATCGGCCGCGCCTGCATCGACACCTTGCTGATGCTCGGCGGCTCGCTGGTACTCACCATCCTGATCGGCCTGCCGCTGGGCGTGCTGCTGTACCTCACCGGCAAGGGCCAGCTGCGCCCGATGCCCAAGCTCTATGCGATCACCTCGCTGCTGGTGAACATCCTGCGTTCGGTGCCGTTCATCATCCTAATGATCGTGCTGATGCCGGTGACGTATTTCCTGGTCGGCACCAAGCTCGGCATCCGCGGTGCGATCCCGCCGCTGGTGATCGGCGCAGCGCCGTTCTTCGCGCGACTGGTGGAAACCGCGCTGCGTGAAGTGCAGCAGGGCGTGATCGAGGCCAGCCAGGCGATGGGCGCCAGCCTGTGGCAGATCGTGCGCCATGTGTTGCTGCCCGAGGCCCGAGGCGGCATCTTCGCCAGCATCACCGTGACCGCGATCGCCCTGGTCGGCTACACCGCGATGGGTGGCGCAATCGGTTCCGGTGGGTTGGGCGACCTGGCCTATCGCTACGGCTACCTCAGCTACAAGTCCGATTACATGCTGGTCACCGTGGCGCTGCTTATCGTGCTGGTGCAGCTGCTGCAGATGCTCGGCGACCGCATCGTGACGCGTTATAAGCAACGCTGATTTGGTTATTTGCGTCTGGCGGTACAGGCGGCCTACTTTCGTTGGCCGCCCACGAGAGTCGCCGCCATGAGTTTGCTGCTCGCCGCCGTCGCCGCCATCCTGGCCCTGCTCCTGTTGGCCGGCTATGCCGCGCCGAAGGCGTGACGTGTTACAAGCCATGCCGATCCCAATGTTTGCGTTTGGCAGTATAGACGGCTTATTCTTGTGCGCCGCACAAGTGAATCTGCCATGAGACTCCTGCTTTCCGCCGCCCTGACCCTGCTCTTGCTGACGGGCTGTTCCACACCGAAGGAGGACGGTCAAGCGCTCCGCGTGGCCGCCACCACGATTCCGCACGCGGAAATTCTCAAGCAGGCCAAACCGCTGCTGGCAAAGGAAGGCGTGGACCTGCAGATCAAGGTGTTCGCCGACTACGTGCAGCCGAACACGCAGGTGGCCGAGAAGAACATCGACCTGAACTACTTCCAGACCAAGCCCTATCTGGACGCGTTCAATCGCGAGCGCGGCACCCATCTCGTCGTCATTACCGGCGTGCACATCGAGCCGTTCGGCGCCTACTCGCACAAGCTCAAGAACATCGACCAGCTGCCTGACGGCGCCAGCGTGACCCTCCCGAACGACCCCAGCAACAACAGCCGTGCCTTGCTGCTGCTGGCGAAGCATGGCCTGATCACGCTGAAAGACCCGAACAACGAACTGTCCACGCTGAAGGACATCACCGCGAACCCGAAGCACCTGCAGTTCCGCGAACTGGAAGCGGCGATGCTGCCGCGCACGCTGGACGAGGTGGATCTGTCACTGATCAACACCAACTACGCGCTGGCAGCCGGTCTCAACCCGACGAAAGATGCATTGCTGATCGAAGACCGGAACTCACCGTACGTGAACTATCTGGTCGGCCGCCCCGACAACCAGAACGACCCGCGCGTACAGAAGCTGGCCAAGGTACTGAACAGCCCGGAGATCAAGGCATTCATCGAACAGAAGTACCACGGCGCCGTGCTGCCGGCGTTCTGACGAGAATGAACTAGAGCCCTTGCGTCGCCGGTATCTCGAACACCTGGCGCAGGTAGGCCACATAGGCCGGGTCCTCGCACATGTTCTTGCCCGGCGAGTCGCTGAGCTTGGCCACCGGCTGGCCGTTGCAGCGGATCATCTTGATCACGATCTGCAACGGTGTCGGCCCTACATCATTGGTGAGGTTGGTGCCGACACCGAACGCCAACAGACAGCGATCGCGGAAGTGTGTGTACAACTGCATCACCTTCGGGATATCCAGACCGTCGCTGAATACCAGCACCTTGCTGCGTGGATCGACCCGGTTCGCACGGTAATGCGCCAGCACCTTGTCGCCCCACGCGAACGGGTCGCCGGAATCATGCCGGGTGCCGTCGAACAGCTTGCAGAAGTACATGTCGAAATCACGCAGGAACGCGTCGAGCCCGTAGACATCGGACAACGCAATACCGAGATCGCCACGATATTCCTTCGCCCACGCTTCCAGTGCCGCCACCTGCGAATCGCGCAGGCGCGGACCCAGCGCCTGATGCGCCTGCAGGTATTCGTGCGCCAGCGTGCCCAGTGGGGTCAGATTGAGTTTGCGTGCCAGCCATACATTGCTGGTGCCGGCCAGTTGCGCGCCAAGCCCGTCGCGCAATGCCGTCACCACCTCTTCCTGCCACACTCGTGAATAGCGCCGGCGCGTGCCGTAGTCGGCGATCTTGCAGCTGGCGTAATCCGGCGCATCGCGCAGCAGCGCAATCTTCGCCTGCAGTCGCCGCCTGCCCTCGGCCAGATCGAGGCCGGCGCTGGTGTGGCGGAAATACACCTCGTTGACGATCGCCAGCAGCGGCACCTCGAACAGGATCGTATGCAGCCACGGCCCGCGGATGCGGATCTCGATCTCGCCATTGCCCGCCGCGGCCGGCGCGATCTCCACGTACTTCTCGTTGAGCTGGAACAGCCCCAGGAAATCGACGAAGTCGCTCTTGATGAAACGCCAGCTGCGCAGATAATCCAGCTCATCGGCCGCGAAGCGCAGCTGGCACAGCGCAGCCAGCTCGGCACGGATCTCCTCGATGTACGGCACCAGGTCGATGCCCGGGTTGCGGCACTTGAAGCGGTACTCGACCTGCGCGGCCGGATACTGATGCAGCACCACCTGCATCATCGAGAACTTGTACAGGTCGGTATCGAGCAGCGAGTCGATGATCATCAGTGGCCCAGGCGCGCGCGAAGTGCGCATGAGCCATTATCCATGTCGAAGCGCATCCCGCGCGAACCGTGCTGTTTGTTTCGCGCAAAAATAAACCCCATCAGCCAGGGGAGGACAGATGGGGTTTGTCAGGTGGCCTCCAGGGGAGGTAAGGCCAGCCCCTCAGTGACGCGGTGTACTGTGCCACTTCCTGTCGCCATCACGGCGATACGTGTGCTTAGTGTGGCCGCTGCCCTGTGAGTTCAATGTGCATGTCGTGACTTGTTCAGTTTCCCGACAGGCTTGGATGCACAATCGTGATGCAGGTCACTCAGACATCTGTCGCCTACAATTTTTTTACGTCTTGCAGGAACCATCATGAAGCTGCTCGTCGCGTGTCTGCTTGCGTTAGGCGTGGCCTTGTCCGCGCACGCCGCCGAACTGAAGATCGATCTCGGCCACGGCGTCACCACCTATCGCACCGAAGCCCTGCTGAAACGTCACGACGTGCGCACGATCAGCGTGCCCGCAGACGTCGCATTCCATCGCACGATGCACTACCGCGCTGTGCCGCTGACCGCACTGCTCGAAGGCATCGACACCAGCGACCATCTGCAGTTCGTCGCCGGCGATGGTTTTGCCGCCGAGATTCCCGCCGCGCTGCTGTTGAACAAGCAGGGCAGCGAAGCGTGGCTGGCGATCGAGGACCCGGCACAACCATGGCCGGCGCTGACCAAGGATCAGGGCCACGCCGGACCGTTCTACATCGTGTGGACGCAGCCACAGGCCACCAAGGTGAACCCGGAGCAATGGCCGTATCAGCTGGCGACGATCCGCAAGCTGGGCGGCGTGGCCGCGCGTTTCCCGGCGATCCTGCCCGATCCGTCATTGCCCGCGGACAGCGCCGTGCAACGCGGCTTTGTGGTGTTCCAGCACACCTGCTTCGCCTGTCACACGCTCAACGGCGCAGGCGATGCGAAACTCGGGCCGGATCTGAACCTGCCGCACAACCCCACCGAATACCTGCGCGCCGATCTGCTGCGCGCCTTCATCCGCAATCCGCAGTCACTGCGGCAATGGCCACAGGCGAAGATGCAGGGTTTCGACACCACGGCGCTGTCCGACGCCGACCTCGATGCCGTGATCGCTTACCTGCAGCACATGGCCGAGCGCAAGGCCGTCCATTGACGCCATGGCATCGACTCAGCTGCGATCGACGATGCGGCTGAGCCGCCCACCGGAAAACTCGAACTCCGACTCGCCCTCCAGCTCGATCACCGTTCCGACCGCCGGCCCGTTCGGCACATCGATGGCGAATACCCCACGCCAGGCAATGCTCGCCACCACCGATGCCGGACGGAACTTCAGCGCCGTGATGGTCTGCTTTCGCTCGGAGAACAGCGCCTTCGATTGCTCCGCCAGCTGGCGGAATTCGGCGAGGCCACGGGTCGCGACCGTGACCTGCCCATCGGCGACATTCTCGAACAACACATCAGGCGCCAGCAGCGCCAGCATGCCGTCCACATCGAAGCGGTTGTAGGCGTCGATGAATTGCTCGATCAGGATTCGCTTTTCGATATCGGCCATCAGGGTCACCTCACGGATCAAGCAGCGCCTGCAACAACTTCTCGCGCTGTGCTTCCGGTTTGCGCGCCAACTCGCGCACACTGGCATAGAACGCGGGCCACTGACGTTCCGCGCGCTGGAACAGTACCGCAAACGCCGGCGTCCACCGGTCGTACAGGCCGAACGGCAGCAGCCGCGCGTTGTTGATCGGTTGCGCGACCCAGCTGTCGTAGCGATGATCGTGTGGCCAGTCGCGCTCGCGCCACTGCGCATAGCGCAAGCGGAACGCCTCGATCTCGCGCTGCTTGCCGGCGGCCATGGCCGGCTCATCCACGCCACTGGCATAGAGAGCTTTCAGGCGTTCGCGCAGATCCAGCACCAGTCGGGTGAACCCGGCATTCATCGTCTGCACGTGGTCGTCCTGCGGCGGCAGGCCGCGTGACTGCCGCCATTCGCGCAGGCCTTCGCTCTGCACAAACGTGGCGAAGGATTCGTTGAACGCGGTATCGCCTTTCACGTAGATCAGCTGATGCGCCAGCTCGTGGAAGATCGTGCTGTCCAGTTCATCGTCATCCCAGCGCAGCATGCTGGAGAGGATCGGGTCGGCGAACCAGCCCAAGGTGGAATACGCCGGCACGCCGCCTACCCAGACATCATCGCCGCGCGCCTGCAGCCTCGCCGCATCGGCCCTGGCATCAGCCTCGTTGAACCAGCCACGGTAGGCGACGCAGCCGGCGACCGGAAAGCACTGCGGCACCGCCTCCACCGCATAGCGCGGCGTGGCAAACACATTCCACACCACGTACGGCCGATGCAGTTCGACATAGCCGGTATAGCTGCGGTTGTCCGGCAGACCTAGCCGTTGCGAGGCGAATCGGCGCGCCTGCTGGGCCAGCCGCAGACGTGCGGCGAGTTCCGGATCGGTGGAAGGATCACGCACCAGCTTGCTCAGTGCGCGTCGATGAGCGATCAGCTCACCCTGCCCGTGTGCCGCCTGCGCGTAGTATCGCAGACTGCTGCACGCGCATAGCACAAGGCCCACCGTCACGATGACGATGAGCCTTGGAAAGCGAATCAGCGAAGACACAAGGCGGAATCGAAACATCCTGCCATTGTGCCCGAAGCTTCAGTGATCCTCAGTGATCATCGCGACGGTCATTGCCCCGCCGGCCACCACCGCCGGACGACTGATGTCCCTGCTGCCTGCCGCCAGCACGATCCCGATGATCGCCGTCACGGCCACGATGGTCGCCACCATTTCCGTGATAGCCGCCGCCGTGGTAACCGCCATCGCCACGATAGCCACCGCCCCGGTAATAGCGATAACGCGAGCCGCCGTAATAATCGATGCTCACACCCGGCGCATAGCAACAGCCGTAGTAGCCGCTGCCGTAATAACCATCGTAGTAACCCGGTGCCACGTAGTAGGCGTTGCCGCCCTGACCGTAATAGGCATCGCCGCTGTAACCGCCGCCACGCACATAGCTGTAGCCCGGGTCGTAATAGCAACCCGACAACCCCGCGACCGCGGTGATCAGGGCAAGGCTGGCCAACAGGCGTTTCATGATCCGTCTCCACAGAGTGACGGCACTACGCTAGGGCGCAATGCTTGAACGCGTACTGAGTTTTCGGCGCATGGCCAGCCGGCATTTACCTGCCAGCCATGTGCGACTGCCGAAGCGTTCCGGTCGAGCGGAACCTTCAGGTCAGTCCTTGCGCTTGCTCTGCTCGCCGCGCTGTGGCGCCAGCACACGGCCATCGCCATTCCCGCCGCCAGCTTCAGCCGACATCGGCGGATGCAACTCCGCGCCATTCGACGCTGGATGCGCCGGATTGGCATCAGGCCAGTTCGGCCCTTGGCGCACCCGTTCCTGCTTGGCTTCCAGCAGCGCCTGGATCTTCGCTACCGCATCTTCCTGGCTGATGTGCTGGATCGGCACCTCCACCGGCAAAGGCTTGCGGACGACGGGCCTGGGAACGACGGAAACCGGCTTGGCGGTCGGCATGCGCTGTGCGGCGACATTTGCCAACGGCTTTTTCGGTGCCGGCCTGGCCACCTTGCTGACGGCTTTCTTGCCGAGCGGGCGCTTGGCGACGGCTTTGGGAGCTGCCGGCCTGCCGGCGGCAGCCTTCTTCGCAACGACTTTCTTCGTGGCAGTTTTCTTGGCGACAACCTTCTTCGCCACCGCCTTCCTGGCGACAGGCTTTTTCGCGACGGCCTTTTTCGCGACCGGCTTCCTGACCGCGGCTTTTTTTGTCACCACTTTCTTCGCGGCTGCCTTCTTCACCGCGGGCTTCTTCACTGCGGGTTTGCGTACCGCCGCTTTCTTCGTCGCTGATTTCCCGGCGGCGACCTTCTTCGCTGCCGCCTTGCGCGGCGCTGCCCTGGTCGCGCTGCGCGGGGCTGTCTTTTGTGCAGACGCTTTCTTCTTGGCGGGTGCTTTCTTGGCGGATGCTTTCTTTGCCGCGGACTTCTTCGCAGCCGACTTGCGGGTCATAGCCATGCGTTCGTTCTCCTGCGGTGGTCGATGGGACAGGGCCAGTATGCGCGCCTGCGCCGCAACGGGCATCAGGCGGCGCAGGAACCATTCATCATCGGCGCGTCGAAACGAAGGTAGTGGCCACGGACAAACCGCTCATCGCATGCCGGGATGCATCAGTGCATCGAGAAAATGCGGCAGCACCCGCTGGTTCACCAGCAAGGTGAAGACCACGCCGTACGCCGTGCCCCACAGATGCGCGCTGTGGTTGATATTGCCGTGTCCGCGTCGATCCATGTAGATCGAGTAGCCGGTGTACAGCACGGCATAGATGATCGCGGGAATGGGAATCGCGAAGAAGACATTGATGGTCGCCCACGGCGCCAGCAGGATGAACGCGAACAGCACGGCCGACACCGCACCGGAAGCGCCGAGACTGCGGTAATTCGGGTTGTCGCGATTCTTCAGGTAGGTCGGCAGGATCGATACCACCAGGCCGCCGAGATAGAACAGCGCAAACCCGAAGGTGCCCAGCACCCTGGCAAAGAACCCTTCCATCACCTGACCGAAGAAATACAACGTCAGCATGTTGACGAACAGATGGGAGAAGTCCGCGTGCACCACCCCATAGGTCACCAGCCGGTGGTACTCGCGCTGACGGGTGATCGCCGGCGGCCACAGGATCAGGTCGTTCATCAATCGGCTGTTCTTGAACGCCATGAACGAGACAATGCAGGTGATGGCGATGATGACGAGGTTGATCGACATGAACGGTTCCGTGGCAGGTGCACAAAGCTTGGCATCTTGGCGTGCCGACCCACGCTTGTCGACTTTTCAGATGCACCGCAAGCCGCCTGGCAATCGCTTATGCCTCGCCCCTGCACCGATATTCCGAGAGATAACTGCCCAGAACACCACCGCACCGCTATGATTCGGCGCTTTATGCGGCCGTTTGCCGCCTGATGGACATATCCATGGCTTCGCTCCGTTACTTGCACCTGGACGTCTTTGCCGCCACTCTTGGCGGTGGCAATCATCTTGGCGTGGTGATTGGCGCGGATGACTGGAGCGACGAGGCGATGCAGCGTTTCGCGCGCTGGACGGCGCTGGTCGAAACCACCTTCCTGCTGTCGCCGACCGATCCGAAAGCAAGCTATCGGGTGCGCATCTTCACCCCACACAAGGAAATCCCGTTCGCCGGTCATCCCAGCATCGGCAGCGCCCATGCGGCGCTGGCCTGCGGACTGGCCGAAGCACGCGACGGCCTGCTGTGGCAGGAATGCGGTGCCGGCGTGTTGCCTATTCGCGTCGAAGGCAACGGCGTCAGCCGTGAATTGCTGTTGCAATCACCCGGTGAACGCGTACTGGATACCGGCCCCACAGCGCACCCGTTGCTGCCGGCGGCACTGACCGGCATCGAACTTGGCGTGCTGCCGCCGGCCCTGGTCGACGGTGGCCGACGCTGGTGGCTGGCCGAGATTGCCGACGAAGCCAGCCTCCGTGCGTGGCAGCCCGATCATGCGGCGATCGGTGCGCTGGCCCGGGCCAGCGACAGCATGGGTCTGTGTGCGTTCGCGCGTAGTGCAAGCGGTGAATATCAACTGGTCGTGCGCGCGTTCCCGGCCGGCGTCGGTATCGTCGAGGATCCCGCTTCCGGCGCCGCCAACGGCCTGATCGCCGCCTATATCGCCCATGCCGAACCGCACGGCACGCTGGCCCGGGGCTATCAGGTCAGCCAGGGGCGCGAGATCGGCCATGACGCGCGCCTGATCGTGCACATAGATGGCACGTCGATCTGGGTCGGCGGGCGCAGCCATACCGTGATCGACGGTGCGCTGGACTGGGATCCGCGCGTCGCGTGATTTCTACCGCGCACAGATAGAAACCTACCCGAGTTCGTCCAGATGGGCGCGACGCGCGGCGACCAGCGCCAGCGCCGACCAGTCCAGTTCCGCATCGCCGGCAGCCAGCGCCTCCAGCAGGCTGTCGCGCAGCACGCCGGCGAACGGCAACGGCACGCGCGCTGCCGAACCCGCCGTCAGGGCGAGTTCGACATCCTTCAAGCCCAGCGGAAGCGTGAACCCGGCCGGCTTGAAGCGCTGCTCGGCAATCAGCTTGCCGTAGCCCTGATAGGCCGGCGCCGCGAACAAGGTGTTCGTCATCACCTCGAGGAAATCCGCCGCACTGACGCCGTGTGCGCGAGTGAGCGCAGTCGCCTCGGCCATGCTCTCGATCGCCGCGGCCAGCATGAAGTTGCCGGCGATCTTCGCCACGTTCGCGCGTTCCGGCGCGTCGCCCAACGGCCACAGCTTGCTGCCCATTGCTGCGAGCAGCGGCCGCACACGTTCGATCGCGGCGGGTTGGCCGGCGACGAGGATATTCAGCTTCGCCGCGGCCGCCATGTCCGGACGTCCAAACACCGGCGCGGCGACATACGCCAGCCCACGCTTCGCGTGTTCCTCGGCAAGCTGCTGCGCCAGCGCCACCGAGATGGTGGCGTGATTCACGTGCACCGTGCCGCGATCCATCGCATCGAGCAGGTCGCCGTCGAGAAACACCTCGCGTACCGCCTGATCGCTCGCCAGCATGCTGCACAGCACCTCACCCTGCGCGGCTCGATCGGCCGTGCGTGCCACCTTGGCGCCGAGCGAAGCCAGTGGCCTGGTCGCGGCCTCGGAGCGATTCCATACGGTCAGCGTGTATCCGGCCGCAAGCAGGTTGCTGGCCATGGCGCTGCCCATCGCACCGAGACCGATAAATCCGACTTTCATGCAGGCTTCCTCATCGTCGACTGCGGCGCAGTGAAGCATGTGTCGTGTTCATGACGTGCGAAACCGCGAGCTAGACCACCTCGCCCGCCGCCTGCCCCGAGGCCCACGCCCACTGGAAGTTGTAGCCGCCAAGCCAGCCGGTGACGTCGACCACTTCGCCGATGAAATACAGCCCCGGCACCAGCTTCGACTGCATCGTGCTGGAGGACAGGCCGTCGGTATCGACGCCACCCAGGGTGACTTCGGCAGTGCGATAGCCTTCAGTGCCGCTGGCGGTGATCGGCCACGCATTGAGCTGTGCGCCGATCTGTTCCAGTTCGGCCTCGCGGTACTGACGCATCGGGCGGCTCTCGAACCATTGCTCGCACAGGCGCTGCGCCAGCCGTTTCGGCAGCGCATCGCCGAGTACGGTTTTCAATTCCGCCAATGGCCGGGCCATGCGCTGTTCGACCAGCCACACGCCGACATCCTGATCCGGCAGCAGGTCGATGCGCAGATCGTCGCCGGGTTTCCAGTACGAGGAAATCTGCAGGATCGCCGGCCCGCTGATGCCGCGATGGGTGAACAGCAGGCCGGCGCGAAAGCCTTGCTTGCCGACGCGCGTTTCCACCGCAGGCAACGCCATGCCGGCCAAGTCTTGGTAATGCTCCTGATGCTTGCCGCTCAGGGTCAGCGGTACCAGCCCGGCGCGCGTGGGCAACACGGCGTGACCGAACTGGCGGGCCAGTTCGTAACCGAAGCCGCTGGCACCCATGCTGGGAATCGACAGGCCGCCGCTGGCCACCACCAGCGATTCGGCATGCACTTCGCCGCGTGCGGTGAATATGCTGAAACCTTCCGGTGTCTTGCGCACGCGCTGCACGCCGCAGTTCGCCTCCACCGTGACACCGGCGGCGGCGCATTCGTCCAGCAGCATGCGCACGATCTGCTTGGACGAGTCGTCGCAGAACAGCTGGCCGAGTTCCTTCTCGTGATACGCGATGCGATGTTTCTCGACCAGCGCGATGAAATCCCACGGCGTGTAGCGCGCCAGCGCGGACTTGGCGAAATGCGGATTCGCCGAGAGGTAGTTCGCAGGGGTTGCGCCGGTATTGGTGAAATTGCAACGCCCGCCACCGGACATCAGGATCTTCTTGCCGACCTTGTTGGCGTGATCGACCACCAGCACGCGGCGGCCGCGCTGGCCGGCGGCAATCGCGCACATCAGCCCGGCAGCGCCGGCGCCGATGATCAACACGTCCATTTTCACGAATCCGCATCCTCACGTCGCGCAAGTCGCGCATTATCGCCCAGTCGCATCGCTTACACTTTGACTCTGTTTCCAGCGAGCCGCCGCTATGCCTTCCTTTGACGTGATCTCCGAAGTCGACAAGCACGAGCTGACCAATGCGGTCGACCAGGCCAACCGCGAACTGTCCACCCGCTTCGACTTCAAGGGTCAGGACGCGTCGTACGCGCTAGACGAATTCGTCATCACCCAGAGCGCCCCCAGCGAGTTCCAGTTGCAGCAGATGCTGGACATCCTGCGCGCCCGCCTGATCGCACGGAAGATCGACACCCGCGCGCTCGACGTCGGCGATCCGGAAACCAACCTGGGCGGCTCGCGGCAGAAGATCACCGTCAAGCAGGGCATCGAGCAGCCGATCGCGAAGAAGCTGGTCGCTGCGCTGAAGGCCGCCAAGCTCAAGGTCGAGGCACAGATCAACGGCGACAAACTGCGTGTCACCGGCAAGAAGCGCGACGACCTGCAGGACGCGATGGCGGTGCTGCGCAAGGCGGATGTCGAGCTGCCGCTGCAGTTCGACAATTTCCGCGACTGAGCCGGATCAAGCCTTCGAAAGCAGTCGTCCGCCCATTGCGGCGTTGACCGCCACCACCATGGCTACAGCCAGCGCATGCGTCACCAGGTCAGTGGCAGCCGCGTCGAACGAGTGGCAGATCTCCAGCAGGCTGGCCGAGGCCGCCGCGCTGGCGAGGCCGATCAACACCGCGGTAAGCACTGGCCGCAACGGGCAGGCGCGACGCAACAGCACGATCAGCAGCGCGGACAGCGGGATCGAGAAGCTGATGATAAAGATCAGGCAATCGGCCGATTGATGCATGCTGGCGATCTGTGTGCCCGGAGCGATCCACGTGCGCAGGCAGCCGAGGCCGCTGGCGCCGATCCACAGCAAGACCCCCGGAAGAGGCAGCCACGCCCAGGACGCCCGCCGCCCCGGCACGCCCAGCGCAAACGCGGCCCACGCAGCGGTGATCGCGGTGATCACCGCACCCATGCCGGCCCAGCCGAGATCCGGTGTGCCGGCCCAGCGCCGCAACATCGGATCCGCGCCGTAATGCATCAGCAGCACGGCAGCGATCGCCGCCACCGCCAGCATCCAACCGGCGGTGCGCAGCCATGGCGGCAGCAGACGCCGCACCGGCACCAGGTCGGTGCCAAGGCGGTCGATCAGTGCCTCATAGGGTCGCAGGTCGGACATGATTCTCAGGGTTCTCCATGGAAACGTTCGCGCAGCGCCTTCAGCGCGCGATGCAGGTTCACTTTCAGCGCGCCGGTGTTGCGCCCGGTCAGCTCGGCCGCCTCGCTCAGCGAGCGCTCGCGCAGACCCAACTGCTCCACCGCCTCGCGCTGACCCGGCGGCAATTCGGCGATCGCCTCACGCAGGCGTTGCGCGCGTTGCCCGCTTTCCGTGGCGGCGCTGGCATCGTCCGTATCGGGATGACTGTCGAGTGCAAATTCGTCGTGCAGCTCGCGACTGTCGCGGCGACCGCGACTGCGCAACGCGTCGATCGCACGACGGTTGGCGATCGCGGTGAGCCAGGCATCGTACGAACGGCTCGGATCGTAGGTATGACGCACGCGATGCACGGTGATCAGGGTCTCCTGCACCACGTCATCCAGGTAATCCTGCGCCACGCCCTGACGCCGCGCCGCCGCACGGATCAACGCTACCGAATCGGCCAGCAGCTTCTCGTAGGCACGCCGGTCGCCGCCCTGCGCGGCAGCCATCCACGCCGCCCGACGCTGGTCGGGCGTTTCGCTGGTGCTGGCGGCGGTCGATTCGACTGGCACGGTACGGACGAGACTCATCCCGCGGGAAAGTCCACTATCTAGACCCATGAAGCCGGTGGCGGTCAAGGTTTGCGACACGGTTGCTCCACAACGGAACCCTGTCATGTCTTCGCTGCATCCATCACCGACGTTACTTCGTAGATGCATGTAACCGCCGCCAACCTGGCGGCGAATAACCAGGCAACCTCCCACGGATGACGCTCCCATGCTCGTGTTGATCCTTGCCTACCTCGGCGGCGTACTGACCATCCTCAGCCCGTGCATCCTGCCGGTGCTGCCGTTCGTGTTCGCCCGCTCCGACAAACCCTTCATGCGCAACGGCCTGCCGATGCTGCTGGGCATGGCGATCACCTTTGCCGCGGTGGCCACGCTTGCCGCTCTAGGCGGTGGCTGGGCGGTGCATGCGAACCAGTACGGCCGTTACGTGGCGCTGGTGGTGCTGGCCTTCCTCGGCCTGACCCTGCTGTCGACCCATCTGGCCGAATGGATCACTCGTCCTTTCGTGGCGCTGGGCAATCGTCTTTCGCAGCGCTCGGCCGGCGATGGCGACTCGATCTGGGGCGCCGCCGGCCTGGGCGTCGCCACCGGCTTGCTGTGGGCGCCGTGCGCGGGGCCCATCCTCGGCCTGCTGCTGACCGGCGCGGCGCTGAACGGCGCCAGCGTGCAGACCACCTTGCTGCTGCTCACCTATGCCGCCGGCGCGGCGACTTCGCTCGGGCTGGCGCTGCTGATCGGCGGCAAGGTCTTCGGCTTGATGAAGCGCTCGCTCGGCGCCGGTGAGTGGGTCCGTCGTGCACTCGGCGTGCTGGTGCTGTGCGGCGTCGCCGCGATCGCGCTGGGACTGGATACCGGCCTGCTTACCCGCGTCTCGCTGGCCAGCACCGGCGGCATCGAACAGAAACTGATCAACGCAGTGCGCCCGGCACCGGCACCCGAGCTGGTACTGAAAGCCGGCGCACCGCTGCCAGTGGAAGGCCAGCTGCCGTCGCTGGCCGGTGCCACGCAATGGCTCAACAGCCCGCCACTGACCACCGAATCGCTGCGCGGCAAGGTGGTGCTGGTCGATTTCTGGACGTACTCCTGCATCAACTGCATCCGCTCGCTGCCGTATGTGCGCGGCTGGGCCGACAAGTACAAGGACCACGGTCTGGTGGTGATCGGCGTGCACGCACCGGAATTCGCATTCGAAAAGGATCCGGCCAACGTGGCCAAGGCAGTCAAGGATCTGGGCGTCGATTATCCGGTCGTGCTGGATAACGACTACGCGATCTGGAAAGGCTTCAATAACGAGTACTGGCCGGCGCACTACTTCATCGACACGCAGGGACAGATCCGCTATCACCACTTCGGCGAAGGCAGCTACCAGGAAAGCGAGGACGTGATCCGCCAGCTGCTGACCACGGCAGGCCAGAAGGATCTTCCCGGCGGCTACGTCAGCGACGACCATCGTGGCGTCGAGGCCGCCGCGTCGAGCGATCCCACCCGCTCGCCGGAAACCTATGTCGGCTATGCCCGCGCGCAGAACTTCGTCGGCGGACGCGTGACACATGACGAGGCACAGGCTTACCACGCACCCGGCACGCTTGCTGCCGACCAGTGGTCGCTCGATGGTCACTGGAACGTGCACGGCGAAAACGCCCAGCTCGATCAGGCTGGCGGTGCGATCGTCTACCGCTTCCGCGGCCGCGACCTGCACCTGGTGCTCGGCCCGGCCAGCGACGGCAAGCCGATCCGCTTCCGCGTCACCATCGACGGCAAGGCACCCGGTGCCGATCACGGCATGGATACCGACGCCGATGGCAACGGCACGATCACCGGCCAGCGCCTGTACCAGCTGGTGCGCCAGGCCAGCGGCAGCGGCGAGCGGCTGTTCCAGATCACCTTCCTCGATCCCGGCGTGCAGGCGTACGCGTTCACGTTCGGCTGATCCTTTCCACCTACCGGTATCTCCACGGAGGTTGCCATGTCACGCATCGATGAAACCCTCGCAATGGATCGCCGCCGCTTCCTGCGCGCGGCGCTCGGCGGCGGCGCACTGCTGGTCGTCGGTGGCGGCCTGGTCGTCCCGCGCCTGTTCGCCGCCGACAACACGCCAGTCGGCAAGCCCGGCAATGTCCTGCTGGAAATCTTCGGCGACGATGGTCGCGATCTTGGTCCGCGTCAGCTACCCAAACTGGTGCTGACCGATGCGCAATGGCGTCAACGGCTGTCGCCGGCGGCGTACGAAATCATGCGCCGCGACGGTACCGAGAGGGCGTTCAGCGGCGAGCACGAAAAGCCCGCTGCCGCCGGCCTGTTCCGTTGCGTCGCCTGTGCCACCGCACTGTACGACGCGGCCACCGAGTTCGACTCCGGCACCGGCTGGCCGAGCTTCTGGCAGCCGATCGCCAAGCGCAACGTGATCGAGCACCGGGATCACATGTTCGGCATGGAACGCATCGCGATCAGTTGCGCCGGTTGCGACAGCCACCTCGGTCACGTCTTCGACGACGGCCCGCAGCCGACCGGTTTGCGCTACTGCATGAACTCGGTGGCGTTGCGGTTTGTGGCGAGGACGTCAAGCTGAGTAAACCCCGATGTATCGAACCTGACCCATCGGCATTTCGCCAACGATTTCGTCACGCCAGCGCGCGCATATAGTGGAAACGACATCCACCCGCTGGAGATTGCCCGCATGAAACGTCTGACCCGGCTTGCTCTTGCGTCCCTGTCGCTGGCGTCACTGTCGCTGGCCTTTCCCGTGCTTGCGCAGGAGGCGGATGCCTATGTCACCGGCAACGTCAATCTGCGCGCCGGCCCCGATCCGGACTACCCGTTGATCGAGCAGATTCCGGCCGGCACCGAGATCAGCGTGCAGGGCTGCACCGACGGCTGGGAATGGTGCGACGTGATCGTCTACGGCAATCGCGGCTGGATCGCCGGCAACTTCATCGAATACGAATACCAGGACCGACCGGTGCTGCTGCCCGAATACGGCGCGGAGATCGGCATCCCGATCGTCACCTTCGTGATCGGCAACTACTGGGACCACTACTATCGCAGCCGGCCGTTCTACCGCGAGCGTGATCGGTGGTACAGCCGCCCCATCGACCGCCGGCCACCACCGCCGCCGATGAACCGCCCGTATTCGGGACGGCCAATGCCCGCTGGTGGTGGCCAATGGCGTGGCCGCGACGAGAATCGTCCTGCGCCGCAATACCAGCGTGACCAGCGCGATCAGCAATCAGCGCAACATGGCCAGAATTCCGGACAATGGCACGGCGCCAACGAATCCCGCCCCGCACCGCAATACCAGCGGTCCGAGCAAGCCGGCGAATCCGCGCAGCGCGGTCAACCCCCCCAGCAAGCGCACGGCTACAACGAAAACCGTCCCGCCCCGCAATACCAGCGAGCGCAGCAGCAAGCTGCCCCTGCACGTGGTCAGGCGCACGGTGACCACGAGGGCAAACCTGCCGAGCGCAAAAAGGACGATCACAGCAACAACGGCGACCATTGATCGCTACGCGCGCGGCCACGGCCACCAGCCACGCCCTGAACGCGCATAGCGATCCGCCGCGCGCTCGAACGGATTGCGCACACTGACTCCGCCGCACAACAGATACAACGGCAGGAACAGCGGACCGAGCAGCATGTATTGATACACATGCGCACGCTCGTGATCGGCCAGCGACACCGGCAGTTCGATGCCACGGCCGGCGCGATGGGCGTAAGTGAGACACGGTGTATCCAGCCGGTCGCCGGTATGCACGATCACGTTGCCAAGGGTCAGTGCGCCACCCCGGCCCCACGGCCAACGGCATACCACCAGCGCCAGCTCGCGCGGCTGCCAGCGCATGCGCGCGCCGGACGCCAGGCCGACCACGCCCAGCAGCAGACCGGCCAGGCTGTTCGGCAGCGTCCACAGCATACCGAGCGCGAGCGCACCGCGCGACAGCATGCGCGGACGAGGCTTGGCTGGGCGAAGCGGCATGCTCACGGGCACGGTGACCTGCAGTCGACTTGGGTTTATGGGCAGCCGTCGCCATCTAGGCGGCCATGGCGCTTACGCCCATCCATTGCCGGAGTCTGCCATGAGTACGCCGCTGACCATCCCTTGTCCGCACTGCAACGCGCTCAACCGCGTGCCGGCCGAACGTGTCAGCGAACATCCGAACTGCGGCCGCTGCAAGCAGGCGCTGTTCGACGGCCATCCGGTGGAACTGACTACCGCGAATTTCGAGACGATCGCCGCCCGCGGCGACCTGCCGGTGCTGGTGGATTTCTGGGCGCCATGGTGCGGGCCGTGCGTCGGCTTCGCTCCCGTATTCGTGCAAGCCGCCGGCAAGTTCGAGCCGCGCCTGCGACTGGCCAAGCTGGACACCGAGGCGCAGCCGCAACTGGCCCAGCGCTTCAACATCCGCAGCATTCCCACCCTGATCATGTTCCGCCATGGGCGCGAGATCGCACGGCAGTCCGGTGCGCTGAACGCGGCACAGCTGCAGCAGTTCGTCGACGGTGCGCTGGCGCAGGGGTAAGCCGACCCGGCCGGATGGCCCGCCGCCACCCATGCCTTTACGCACACTCCCGCCGCCGCGTCGCCGGTTAGGCTTGGCACTTTCGTCGGCGAGGAAGTGATCCGTGCGCAAGTCCCTGCAAACTGCCCTGCTGGCCGCCTTCGTACTGGCCGGGTTCGGCATCACATCGACCTTTGCGGCCGAGACCCACAAGCCCGCGGCGGCCCAGGATGCGGCCAACAGCAACGGCTTCCATCTGCCACCGTTCCCGGCCGATGCGCAGGTGTCGCAATCCACCACGGTGGATGGCAAGACACTGAAGTACACCGTCACCGTGGGTTCGCTGCCGGTACGCGACGAAAAGGGCGAGATCACCGGCGAAGTGGTGTTCACCGCCTACCGCATGCCCGGCAAGGATCGGCCGGTGACGTTCGCGCTCAACGGCGGCCCTGGCGCATCGTCGGTGTATCTGAACTTTGGTGCGATCGGGCCGAAGAAGGTGAACTTCGGCGTCGAGGGCGACACGCCGTCGGCACCGGCGACGCTGCACGACAATCCCGGCACCTGGCTGGGCTTCACCGACCTGGTCTTCATCGATCCGGTCGGCACCGGCTACAGCCGTGCCCTGGTCGACGACAAGGAAGCGACCAAGCAGTTCTACAGCACCGACACCGACATCAAGTATCTGTCGCGCATCGTCTACGACTGGCTGGTCAAGAACGGCCGCATGACTTCGCGCAAATATCTGGTCGGCGAAAGCTATGGCGGTTTCCGCGGCCCGCGCATCACCGACTACCTGCAGACCCAGCTCGGCGTGGCGATGAACGGCGTGGTGCTGCTGTCGCCGTATCTTGATCCAGCCGCGTCCGACGACGAGAACGTGTCGCCGCTGCCGTGGATGCTCACCCTGCCCTCGATCGCCGCGGCGCACCTGGAGCGCGAGCACAAGCTGACCCCCGAGGCGATGGCCGGCGTCATCGAGTACACCCGCGGCGAATACGCCAGCGACCTGATGCGTGGCCGCTCCGATCCGCAGGCTACCGATCGCGTGGTGAAGAAGGTCACCGAACTGACCGGACTCGATCCGCTGTTCGTGAAACGCTCCGGCGGCCGGCTGGAAACCCAGGCCTATCTGCGCGAGGTCTATCGCGCCGAAGGCCGGCTCGGCAGCCGCTACGACTCCAACGTCACCGCATGGGATCCGTTCCCGTACGCGCCGCATCAGCAGACCGGCGATCCCATCCTCAACGGCATCATCGCGCCGACCACCAGCGCGATGGTCAACTTCGTCACCCAGACCGTGGGCTGGAAATTCGAAGGCCGCTACAACGCGTTGAGCTACGAGGTGAACAAGCTGTGGCATGAGGACGACGACGCGAACAAGGGCTCGGTGTCGCAGCTGCGCGAAGCGGTCGCGAACGATCCCGGCCTGCGCGTGCTGATCGCGCACGGCTGGGACGACCTGTCCTGCCCGTTCATGGCCTCGGTGCTGATCGTCGACCAGATGCCGGCGATGGGCGACCCGACCCGCGTGCAGGTGAAGAGCTATCCGGGTGGCCACATGTTCTACGCGCGGGCGGACAGCCAATCCGCGTTGACCAGCGACGTGAAGGCCTTGTACGGCGCGAAGTGATCGATGTCAGTCGGGGCGCATGCCATGCGCCCCGACTGACAATCCGACCTGACGCAGGAACGACTCAGCGCGTCACCGTGCTGGCGCGCACCAGGTACTGCACGCTGAACATCTGCTCCGGATCGGTCCATACACGCAGTACCGCCAGGCCGGCCCTGGCGGCCAGTGCGGCGAAATCCTCCAGCGAATATTTGCAGCTGTATTCGACCTGGATCACCTCGTCCGCGCGGAACGCCACGTTCACCCGACCGACTTTGACCTGTTGCTCGCAGCGGCTGACGATATGCGTCTCGATGCGCCCGGCCATCGGGTTGTAATGCGCGCGATGCGCGAACGCGGACAGTTCGAAGTTGCTACCGATCTCGCGATTCAACCGGGCCAGCATGTTCAGGGTGAACTCAGCAGTGACACCGGCGCGGTCGTTGTAGGCCGCCTCGATCACCGCCGGATCCTTCTTCAGGTCCACGCCGATCAGGATGCCACCGGCGTCGCCCATCTCGTTGCGCATCTTGCGCAGCAGCGCGGCCGCCCCACGGTTCTCGAAATTGCCGATGGTGGAACCGGGGAAATACACCACTGTGCGGCGCGGCGCACGCGGCGGAATCGGCAGCCGCAGCGGCTTGCTGAAGTCCGCGCACAGCGGCTGCAACGGCAGTTGCGGAAACGCTTCCGCCAGCCGTTCGACACTCTGCCGCAACGGCTCGGGCGAAATTTCCACCGGCACGTACGCAACCGGCGCATGCAGATGCTCCAGCAGCATGTGGGTCTTGCGCGCATTGCCGCTGCCGTATTCGACCAGCCGCACGTCGCTGCCGAGGGTGTCGGCAATGCTGGCCGCATGCACGTCCATCAACGCGATTTCGCAACGGGTGAGGTAGTACTCAGGCTGCTCGCAGATATCGTCGAACAAGGCAGAACCGCGTTCGTCGTAGAACAGCCACGACGGCAGCCGCTTCGGCTTGAGCGCGAGTCCGCGCTGGGCGATTTCCAGCAAATCGTTTATCGGCGGGCGACGATCGTCGTCGCTGACGCCACAGGGTTGCACACTGCTCATCGGTCCTGTCCCAGTCGCAGCCCGGCAAATTGCCAGCGGGCATGGGGTGGAAAGAAATTGCGGTAACTGGCGCGAATGTGATCGCGCGGGGTGACGCAGGAACCGCCGCGCAACACCCACTGACCGCACATGAATTTGCCGTTGTATTCGCCCAGCGAGCCGGGCAGCGGGCGGAAGCCCGGATAATTGACGTAGGGCGAGGCCGTCCATTCCCACACGTCGCCGTACAGCTGCTGCAGCGCCGTATCGCCGCTCGCCGCACGCGGCTGGAAACGCTGGGTATCCTGCAGGTTGCCGTCGATCGCGATGCCTTGCGCCGCCGACTCCCATTCGGCCTCGGTCGGCAACCGCGCGCCAGCCCAGCGGGCAAACGCCTCGGCTTCGTAATAGCTCAGATGGCACACCGGCTCGTGCGGATCGAGTACGCGCACGCCAGCAAGCGTGAACTCGCTGGCCAGATCGTCCTGCCAGTAAATCGGACGCTGCCAGCCTTCGCGCTGCACCGTGGCCCAGCCGTCGGACAGCCACAGGCCTGGTTCGCGATAACCGCCCTCGCGCACGAACGCCAGATACTCGGCGTTGGTCACCAGCCGGTTGGCCAGTGCATGCGGCTGCTGCAGGCTGCGGTGGCGCGGGGTTTCGTTGTCGAATGCAAACCCTTCGCCGCGATGACCGATCTCGACGATGCCTTCGCGGCCATCGACGAAACGCAACGGCACGGTTTTCGGGTTTGCCGGATTCGCCGGCGCAGCGCGGTACGCCGGCTGCAACGGGTTGCACCATAACGCGTGCTTGATGTCGGTCAGCAGCAGCTCCTGATGCTGCTGTTCATGCTGCAGACCCAGTTCGACCAGCGCGGCCAGCTCCGGGTCGTCGTCCCGGTTCAGCAGTTCGCTCACTGCGTCGTCGATGTATTGCCGATAGCCATGCACTTCGTCCAGCGAGGGTCGCGACAACAGACCGCGCTGCGGTCGCGCATGCATCGGACCGACCGACTGGTAGTAGGAGTTGAACAGGTAATGCCACGCCGGATCGCGCGGCCGGTACGCCGGGTCACGACCCAGCACGAACTGCTCGAAGAACCAGCTGGTATGCGCCAGATGCCATTTGCCGGGGCTGGCATCGGGCATCGACTGCAGCAGCATATCCTCGGCGCTCAAGCCACGGCACAGCGCCAGCGTCTGCTGCCGCACCAGCCGGAAGCGCGCCGTCATGCTGGCTGGCGCAGTCGACTGCCAATTCGTCATCGCCGGCTCTCCGGCACAGTCTTCGAGAAGGCCATGGTGCGGAGAGTCTCGTGGCATGGATCGTTCAAAAACATGTCCGCCAGCATGCCGTGCCAACCGTTCACTTCTTGTGATATGTAGATGGCAGATACTTTGCAGCGACGCCTCCCCCCATGCCGGCGCAGATGCCGGTCGGCATGCAGCACCCGTGACTGCATCACGGTATGCGTATTACCCGAACAGACGAGGTAACGCCCATGAAAACGCTCATCCCCATCCTGCTGCTTGCTCTCACCGTCGGTGCCGGTATCGTGCAAGCCGCCGAGACGCCCTCAGCACGTACGCCACTGCATACCTCCGACTGCATCGACACGACCCAGATCAACGAGTGGCATATCGTCGACGCGCGCACCGCCATCGTGCGTACCGGCCCGAAGCGTTATCTGGTGAAATTGCAGAATGATTGCCCGCGACTTGGCATGTCGCCTCCCGGCCTGATGTTCCGGCCCAACCGATCCAACGCCGTCGCCAACCAGGGCCGCATTTGCGGCGAGGTAGGCGAGACCGTGCGCTCACGCAATCAGCCGCCCTGCGCGATCGAATCGGTCAGCAAGATCGACAAGGCGCGCTTCGATGACTTGAGTGCCCACGCCAGGCGCCACGGCAGCGGTGCGGAGCAGCCGACGCGCATGCCGGCGCACTGAACTACGGGACATCCTGCAACAGCAAAGAGCCCGGCATAGGCCGGGCTCTTTGTCTCTGGGTGATGCTTGCTACAACGATGATCGATCAGTCGTCGTCACCGTCGTCACGCACGTAGCGCGTGGGGTAGCCGTTGTCATAGACCACGGTGCGGGTAACCACGCGACGCTCGACAATCGGTGCTTCCTCGTAATAGGTCACCCTGGGCTGGCGATAGACCACCTGCGGCTGCTCGTAGTAGACCGGCGCTGGGCGCAGCGAATCGGCGACGATGCCCGCCACTGCACCAGTAATGATCGCACCGGCAATCCAGCGGCCGCCGCTCCAGTGACCACCATCATGCCTATAGTAGCCACCACGGTCCCAGCCACCACCGTGATTCCAGCCATGCCCGCCCCCGCCGTGACCCCAGCCGCCATGACCGCCCCAGCCATCATGCGCAGATGCACTCAGCGGCATCGCCACTGCTGCTGCGACGGCCAGACTGATGGCTGCCAGCTTGCCTGCACCACTGAAACGTTTGGTCATGACACCTCTCCGGTTGATACGGGACCTATGCTCGGCCCGATCCGCTTAATGTGGACTGAAGAGTTCATCTTTTGATGCGGGCGCTATCCCAGGGGTTAATCCCCGCGTCAGGCTTGCGCCGCCGGAGCAGCCAGCAGCCGTGGATGTCGGCGCGGCGGGCAAAGTCGAACGGGATGCTCGGTGCGGTCCAGTCCTCGATCTCGAAGCGTTGCTCCAACTCCGTGCGATCGAGCTTGAAGCGGCGGAAGTTGTTGGAGAACACGATCACGCCATCACGGGTCAAACGTTCGTTGCAGGCATCGAGCAATTTGACGTGATCGCGCTGCACGTCGAAATCGTCGGCGCGCTTGGAGTTGGAGAACGTCGGCGGATCGACAAAGATCAGCCCGTAATGGCCGCGGTCGCGCTGCAGGAATTCCAGCGCATCGAATTGCATCAGCCTATGACTGCTACCGCTGAATCCATTCAACGCGAGATTGCGCGAAGCCCACTCCAGATACGTGGCCGACAGATCCACGCTGGTGGTTTCCAGCGCACCGCCGGCCGCCGCGTGCACGCTGGCGGTGGCGGTATAGGCGAACAGGTTGAGGAAACACTTTCCGTCCGCCAGCTCGCGTACCTTCGCACGCACCAGCCGATGGTCGAGGAACAGCCCGGTGTCGAGATAGTCGGTCAGGTTGACCAGGAATTTCAGGCCGCCCTCGTCCACCTCGATGAACTCGTTGCGCTGATCGAGCTGACCGTACTTGGAGCCGCCCTTGCCGCGTTCGCGGGTCTTGATCGCGATGCGTTCGCGCGGCACGCCCAGCACTTCGCCGGCGACGCGGGCGATCTCGCGCAGGCGCAGGCGTGCGATATCCGCGGGCACATCGGCCGGCGCGCGGTATTCCTGGATGTGCAGGTGGTCGTCGCCGCTGGTGTCGCCGTAGACGTCGATCGCGGCGGCGTACTCGGGCAGGTCCTGATCGTAGGCACGCCAGCAGTGAATGCCTTCGCGGGTCAGCCGCTTGCGCAGGTGCTTGAGGTTTTTCTCCAGTCGGTTCTTCAGCATCTGCGCACCGGCCGACAGCGGCTTGGGTTCGCGCGGCGCTTCGTCGCGCTTGCTCAGATCGAACGTCAGCAGCACGGTTTCCAGCGCACCGTTGTACAGCGCGTAGCGCTTGTCCGCATGCAGCTGCATCGCCCGCCCCAGCTCCACGTCGCCGGCCAGCACGGCAGCACGCCAGCCGGTGAAGCGCGTGCGCAAGGTATCGCCCAGTGCGCGATACAGCTTCGGCATCTCGGCGCGCTCGCCCAAGCGCTCGCCGTACGGCGGATTGGTGATGACCAGACCGTAGTCGATGCCCGGCGGTGGCGCGGCATGCGTCATGTCCTGCCGGTCCAGCGTGAAGAAGCCGGCCACACCGGCTTCCTGCGCATTGCGGATGGCCGTCTGCACCATGCGCGGGTCGGCGTCGCTGCCGAAGAACACGCTGCGCAAGCCGCGCAGGCCGTTTTCGGCGCGTTGCTTCGCCTCGTCCAGCAGGCCACGCCACAACGCGATGTCGTGCTGCTGCCAACCGAGGAAACCGAAATACTCGCGGCGCAAGCCGGGTGCCACATCGGCGGCCATCAGCGCACCCTCGATTAGCAGCGTGCCGGAACCGCACATCGGATCGAGCAAGGCGCCGCCGGCCGCATACACCTCCGGCCAGCGCGCGCGCAGCAGCATCGCGGCAGCGAGGTTTTCCTTCAGCGGCGCTTCGCCCTGCACTTCGCGCCAGCCGCGGCGGTGCAGCGGCGAACCCGCGAGATCGAGCGACACGGTCGCGCGATCGCGGCGCAGGCGCAGGTTGATGCGGATGTCCGGCTCGTCGGTATCAATGCCCGGCCGCGTACCGTCGCGCTGGCGGAACTGGTCGACGACCGCATCCTTGGTGCGCAGCCCAATGAACTGGCTATGCGTGAGCTTGCTCATCGCCGTGCCGGCGTCCACCGCGAAGGTGGCGTGCGCGGCCAGGTGCTGGCTCCAGTCGATATCCTGCACGCCGCGATATAGCGCATCGTCATCGGCCGCATCGAACTCGGCCAATGGCAGCAGGATGCGGCTGGCCAACCGCGACCACAGGCAGGCGCGATACGCGGTTTCCAGCGTGCCGGAGAAATGCGCGCCGGCCAGCGCCTCGCGCACGTCGCTGGCGCCGATCGCGATCAGTTCGTCGCGCAGCAGGTATTCCAGCCCCTTCGGGCAGGTGGCGAAGTAGTGACTCATGCGCTGGCCGCCAGTCGATCGAGCATGTAGCGGAACTGTGCGGCGATCGCGTCCATGCTTGCGCTCAGCCGATGGTCGTCGTCCAGCACCAGCAGCGGCAGGCGGCGCTGGGCGGCGAACGTCTGCACACCGGCCAGCGGACAGACGTCGTCGCGCCAGCCGTGGATCAGTAGCGTCGGCACGTCACGACGCAGGTCGAACGCGCGCGCATAACCGGGAATCCCGCTCGGCGTGGCCAGCAACAGCAAGCCGGCCACCGGCACATCCAGCGAGACCAGTCCGGACACGAACGCGCCCATGCTGGAACCGACCAGCAGCGGCGGTGCATCCAGCGCCTCGATGGTGGCGCGCAGGCGGGCGATCCGCGGCGCCACTGAGCCGGCGTGACCGCGTGCGTCGTCGCTGCTGTAGTCCGGCCGCTGTGTGCGCCAGCCCAGCGATTCGGCCAGTGCGGCCAGCGCGCTGACCTTGGTGGCGTCGGGACTGGCGTCCGAGCCGTGCGATAGAATGATCTGGCCGCGCATGGCGGTCTCCATGAAAACTTCGAAAAGCCAAGGTGGCATGGTAACAGGCGGCCTTCTCCGATCGGCCTCGTGCGCCCGGCCTTGCTGCATGCGAGACTTGGCCGATGCCCCTGACCATCCATGACCAGCCGTTACCCTACGTCGAGACGCTGCCCGAGCGCTCCGCCACCGCGGTCGAGCTGGTGGTGATCCACTGCACCGAGCTGCCGGATCTGGCCACCGCCCGCGAATACGGCGAGAAAGTGCTGCACGCCAGCGGCGCCGGCAACAGCGGCCACTACTACATCGACCGCGACGGTGCGGTTTACCGCTACGTCCCCGGCACCCGCGTCGCCAACCATGTGCGTGGTCACAATCCGAACTCGATCGGCATCGAACTGGTCAACCTGGGCCGCTACCCGCACTGGTGGGATTCGCGGCATCAGCAGATGACCGAGCCGTACCCCGCCGTCCAGATCGGTGCGCTATGCGCCCTGCTGACCCAGCTGCGCCACGATTTCCCGAACCTGCAGCAGATTGCCGGGCATGAGGAACTGGACACGGCGCTGATGCCGGCCAGTGACGACCCCGCACGGGAAATCCACCGCAAGCTCGACCCCGGCCCGCTGTTTCCATGGGCCGAGGTGCTGGAAGGCAGCGGGCTGACCCGGATCGGCACGCACTAGGCTGCGCCTGCGCAGGTGGACGCACGCCAGCCCAACCAGAGGCAGTAACCCACGCCCGCTATAATCGCCGCTTTCCGCCCTGCCGAGCTGTTCACCCATGTCGCCAAACCACGTCACCGAACTGGTCGATCTGCTGCAGCTTGAGCGGCTGGAGGACAACCTGTTCCGCGGTCAGAGCCGCGACATCGGCACCCGCTTCGTGTTCGGCGGCCAGGTGCTCGGGCAGGCGCTGGCGGCGGCTCAGCAAACCGTCGATCCGGAACGCGAAGCGCACTCGCTGCATGCCTACTTCCTGCGTGCCGGCGACATCGAAGCACCGATCGTGTACAGCGTGGAGCGTGCCCGCGATGGCGGCACGTTCTCGTCGCGGCGGGTGCTGGCCATTCAGCACGGCCAGCCGATCCTGAATGGCTCGATCTCGTTCCAGGTCCCTGAACACGGCGTCGAACACCAGACTTCGATGCCGGAAGTACCGGCGCCGGAAGACATCGAGCCGCTGCACCCGCTGCCGCCTGACGAACTGGCGCGGCTGCCGGTGAAGCTGCAGCGCTGGCTCGGCATCGACGGCCCGTTCGAGTTCCGCCAGGTGTGGCCGCGCGATGAGCGCCATCCGGCCAAACGGCCGCCGATCCAGCACATCTGGTTCAAGCTGACCTCGCCGATCAGCGATTCGGCGATCCTGCATCGCGCACTGCTGGCGTATGCGTCGGACTTCCACCTGATCGGCACCGCCATGCTGCCGCACGGCATTTCCTATCTCACCCACAACGTGCAGGTGGCCAGCCTCGATCATGCGCTGTGGTTCCACCGCCCGTTCCGCGTCGACGAATGGCTGCTGTATTCGTTCGACAGCCCCACCGCGCAGGGCGGTCGCGGTCTCGCGCGCGGGCAGATCTTCAGCCGCGACGGCCGGCTGGTCGCGTCCACCGTGCAGGAAGGCCTGATCCGCATCCGCGGCGACTGAGCCGATCGCGTAAACTGCGCACATGCGCCAGATCTATACCTCACCCCGTAACGAAAGCATCGACCGCGTGGTCGCCCTCATGGCCGAACACGGCATCGAGGCCACCGTGGCCAATCGCTCCAACTACAACCGTCCGACCTGGCAGCGGTTCAGCTACTCGCAGCGCAACGACGACCGCAGCAGCTGGGCGCAGGTGTGGATCACCAACGCCGACGACTACACCAGGGCTCGCGCGCTGCTGCGCGACATCGGCATCGAGCCGGTGATCCGCCATGGCGAGGAACTGGCCGCCGCACGCAACCCCACACCGGAGATGCGGCGCGAGCACACCGTGACTCGCGTGCGCCGCATCGTGCTGTTGCTGGTGCTGGCTGGATTCGCGATGGTGGCACTGCGTTACCTGCACGTGATCTGACACCCGATGGTGCGCCGCCGCCGCGCAGGCATAGAATCGGAACATGCGCCGCACCGACCAAGTCCGCCTGTTCCAGACCCTGCCCCATGCGTGCGGCTACTATGCCGACCGCACGGCGCAGAACCTGGTGCTGGATCCGGCCGCGCCGCAACTTGACCAGCTGTACGGTCCGGCACTGGACCGCGGCTTTCGCCGTGCCGGCGGCCATCTGTATTTCCCGCATTGTCCGCAATGCCATGCCTGCACGCCGTGTCGCATCGACGTGGCGAACTTCCAGCCGGATCGTGCCCAGCGCCGCTGCCTGAAACGCAACGCCGACCTCGTCGTCAGCGAATCGATCCCCGGCTACAACCGCGAACGCCACGCGCTGTACGAACGCTACCTGCAGAGCCGCCATGCCGGCGGCGGCATGGACGATGCGGAAGCCAGCGACTTCCGCCGCTTCCTCACCGCGCCGTGGAGCCCCACCCTGTTCATGGAACTGCGCCTGGGCGAACGCCTGCTCGCGGTGGCCGTCACCGACGTCTGCCTCAACGGTGTCTCGGCGGTCTACACGTTCTACGATCCCGACGAAACCGCACGCGGCCTCGGCACCTACGCGATCCTGCAGCAGGTCGCACTCGCCCGTCGCCGCGGCATGCCGTGGCTGTATCTGGGCTTCTGGATCGATGGCCATCCGAAGATGGATTACAAGCGGCGCTTCAGGCCGCTGCAGATACGTACGGGCGAGGGGTGGGTGACGATGCCAAAGGCTGGGGTTCGCTGACACCCATTTGGGCTTGCTTGCAGCTTAGGGCCTCGCCAACTTAGTCGGCGAGATAATTCCAACGATGGTGATCAAAGTCATAGGAATATCCATCGAAGATCGTCAGCGGTGATGCGTAATAGAGAAACGGTTGGCCATCCTTCGCGATAAAAACCAGACGCGCGTCATGCATCATCTGACGATCCAGTCCCAACGTCTCTTCGTCCGCAGGATACATTCCTAGTTGTTGACGGTACTGCTCAATCCTTTGGGCTACGCCGTCACCCATATTCCGGGCCGCTTGATACCGATGCACATACAGAGGAAGGAGCACGAGAAATACGGCTGGCCCTACCCACCAGAATCTCAAGGAAACACGGTCGCGCACGGTAGGCATCGCCAAGCGGCATAGCTGGATGATCAGCCAGAGAACATAAAGCGGCGCAACAATCAGCCACATGAAAGCGCTGCCATAAGCTGAAGTTATCAAACCGACACATCCCCAGCCGGCCAGCGTGAAAAGTAACGAGCGCCAGCGAAATCCTGATCTCTTCTGCATACGTTCCACCTACAAGTTCGCTTTAATGACTGGCGCTTGTGGATATGGAAACAGCTTCTCCAGCGGAATCGACAAGCCGTCATCGCCTACCACGCGGCAATGCCCGCGATTGAGTTGGCGCGGTTCGCTGACGCCGCAGCTGTGCGCGATGATGCCGACTTCCTTCATCACGTTAGTGGCGTAGTGGTAGACGCGCTCGCTCTTGTCCGTCACCACCAGGCCGCGCTGCAGTTTCGGGTTCTGCGTGGTGATGCCGGTGGGGCAGGTGTTGCGGTTGCACTGCAGTGACTGGATACAGCCCAGCGCCAGCATGAAGCCGCGTGCGGAGTTGACGAAGTCCGCGCCGATCGACAGCGCCCACGCCACGTCGTAGGCGGTGATGCACTTGCCCGAGCAGACCACCTTGATGCGCTCGCGTAGGCCCTTGACGATCAGCATGTCGAGCAGGGCCGGCAACGCTTCGTGCAGTGGCAGGCCGACACCTTCCATCAGCGTCTGCGGCGCTGCGCCGGTGCCGCCTTCGGAGCCATCGACGATGATGAAGTCCGGCGCGCTCTGGATGCCGCGCTTGTGCACTTCATCGCACAGCTCACCGATCCACTCCACGCCGCCGAGCACTGCCTTGAAGCCGACCGGCTTGCCGGTGAGCTCACGTATATGGCTGATGCTGTCCATCAGCTGCGACACGTTGCCGATGTCGAGATGCCGGTTCGGGCTCTGCGAATCCTCGCCGACCGGGATGCCGCGGATCGCGGCAATTTCGGCGGTGACCTTGGCGCCGGGCAGCAGACCGCCCATGCCGGGCTTCGCGCCCTGCCCCAGCTTGATGCTGACCATCTTCACCTGCTTGTGCGCGCAGATCGCCAGCAGCTTGTCGTCGTCGAGCTTGCCGTCGGGCGTACGCACGCCGTACTTGGCGGTGCCGATCTCGAACACGATGTCGCAGCCGCCTTCGAGGTGATACGGCGCCAGGCCGCCCTCACCGGTGTCCATCCAGATCCCGGCCTTGGCCGCGCCGCGCGACAGCGCGCGCACTGCCGGCGCCGACAGCGCGCCGAAACTCATCGCCGAGATGTTGAAGAACGGCGCATGGCTGTACGGCTCGCGCGCATACGGGCCGATCGTCACCGGCACCGGCTTGACGTGATCCACGCCGAGATCCGGAAACGGCGCGTTGACGAAGAACGGTACGCCTTCGGCGCGCAGGTCGCGGCTGGAACCGAACGCGTTGGTGTTGTCGACGTTCTTCGCGGCGCGATACACCCAGGTGCGCTCGGCGCGATTGAACGGCATTTCCTCGCGATCGCTGGAATACAGGTACTGGCGGAAGAACTCGCCCAGATGCAGGAACCAGTAACGGAAGTGGCCGATCACCGGGAAGTTGCGCAGCACGGCGTTGCCGGTCTGGTTGCGATCGACCACCCAGGTCACCAGCACCACCATCACCGCCAGTGCCAGCAGCAGCAACGCGAACGCCGTGCAGAGTTCCACCACCACGACCAGCCAGTGCGCAAATCCGCTCGATTCCATGCTGCTTTCCTCTCAATCAGCTGCTGTGTCTTTCAAGCCTAGCGCATCGCCTGCGCTCACAACTCGATGCGCAGACGCCCCGCCGCACGCACTGCCTTGCCAACCGCCGCTTCCAGCGATTCGGCGCGTGCCAGCGTCACCGCCATGCGCCGGCGGCCACTGACAGTCGGCTTGCCGAAGATGCGCAGTTGCGTATCCGGCTCGGCCAGCGCCTCGCCGACGCCGTGGTAACGCGGTGCTGCGCCATCGCCCTCGACCAGCACCGCGCACGAGGCGGACGGGCCGTATTGGTGGATCACCGGAATCGGCAGGCCAAGGATCGCCCGCGCATGCAGCGCAAACTCGGAAAGCTCCTGCGAGATCAGCGTGACCAGGCCGGTGTCGTGCGGCCGCGGACTGACCTCGGAGAAGATCACCGCGTCGCCCTTGATGAAGAATTCCACGCCGAACACACCCCAGCCACCGAGCGCGCCGGTCACCGCGGCGGCCTGTCGCTGCGCTTCGGCCAGCGCGACCGCGCTCATCGACTGCGGCTGCCATGACTCGCAGTAATCGCCGTCTTCCTGGCGATGGCCGATCGGCGCGCAGAAGCTGACGCCGTCGGTATGCCGTACCGTCAGCATGGTGATTTCATAATCGAAATCCACGAAGCCTTCGACGATCACGCGGCCCTTGCCCGCACGGCCGCCGGACTGCGCGTAGTCCCATGCATGCTGCAATTCATCGGCGCTTCGCACCACGCTCTGGCCCTTGCCGGACGAACTCATCACCGGCTTGATCACGAACGGGTAACCGATCGCGGCGGCCGCGTCGCGGTACTGCGCTTCGCTGTCGCAGAAGCGGTACGGCGAGGTCGGCAGTTTCAGTTCCTCGGCGGCCAGCTTGCGGATGCCTTCGCGGTCCATCGTCAGCCACGCCGCGCGGGCGGTCGGGATCACCCGCTGGCCTTCTTTCTCCAGTTCGATCAGGGTCGGCGTGTGGATCGCCTCGATCTCCGGCACCACCAAGTCGGGCTTTTCCAGCTCGATCAACGCGCGCAGCGCCTTGCCATCGAGCATGTCGATCACGTGGCTGCGGTGGGCAATCTGCATCGCCGGCGCGTTGGCATAGCGGTCCACCGCGATCACCTCCACCGCGTAGCGCTGCAGTTCGATCGCCACCTCCTTGCCCAGTTCGCCGGCGCCCAGCAACAGGACACGCAAGGCATGGTCGGAATGGGGGGTGCCGAATGGCTTCATCGGGTTCTCCAGCGCAGGCAAAACGCCATTGTATGCGGCCAGGAGGCTGATCAGGGCGCCCAATCCGGGTTCTCGGCTGCCCAGCAGACGTTTCAGATCAGCACTTGCATTTGATATCTATTTGATATCTACTTTGCACATCTCAGGGAGACAACACCATGAACGAACGCAATGGCTTTTCCGTCGCAGGCATCCCCGTCATCGGCCTATGCATCGTGCTGGCCGGCATCGGTATGGCACTGCTGTTCACGGCCGATTCGGCGGCACCGGGAGCGCATGTGATTGGCGCCGTCGCCTCGCTGTTCATCGAGGCCTTCATGTTGAAGGGCTTCTTCCAGGTCGCGCCCAACGAGGGCCAGGTGCTGCAGCTGTTCGGCAAGTACGCTGGCACCGTGCGTGAGGCGGGTCTGCGCTGGACCAACCCGTTCTACAGCAGGCAGCGCTTGTCGCTGCGCGTGCGCAACTTCGAGAGCAGCAAGCTGAAGGTCAACGACAGCGACGGCAACCCGATCGAGATCGCCGCGGTGGTGGTGTGGCAAGTGGTGGATACCGCCGAGGCGGTGTTCTGCGTGGACGACTACGAGAACTACGTGCACATCCAGAGCGAGTCGGCGCTGCGGCAGATGGCTCAGAGCTATCCGTACGACTCGCACGACGACGGCAAGCCCTCGCTGCGCAGCCATGGCGACGAGATCAACACGCATCTGCGCGACGAGATCCAGGCCCGCCTCGGCAAGGCCGGCGTGCAGGTGGTCGAGGCACGCATCAGTCATCTCGCTTACGCCCAGGAAATCGCCCAGGCGATGCTGCAGCGGCAGCAGGCCGGCGCGATCATTGCGGCACGCACCAGGATCGTCGAAGGCGCGGTGAGCATGGTCGAGATGGCGCTCGACCAGCTCAGCCAGCGTGGCGTGGTGCAGCTCGACGAAGAGCGCAAGGCGGCGATGGTCAGCAACCTGCTGGTGGTGCTGTGCGGTGAGCGCGGCAGCCAGCCGGTGCTGAATACCGGCACGTTGTACTGAGGCGATGGTCATGGGAAGCCTCATCGCCATCCTCCTGATCGTGTTCATTGCGAGCCACGCCGCCAGGCGTGGACGCATGCGGCACTGAGCCGGCATGGCTGCCGAAAAAAAAGCCTATCCGCTTCGCATCAGCGCCACTGTGCTGGACGCGATGCAACGTTGGTCGGACGACGAGTTGCGCAGCGTCAATGCGCAGATCGAATACGTGTTGCGCGAGGCGCTGCGCAAGGCCGGCCGGCTGAAGCCCGGCAAGAGCGAGCCGGTGACGGACGACGACAACTGAATCACTGAGGAGAACTCTATGTCTGCAACATGGGAATACAAGGTGACTACCCTGAAACATGGCGGCGGTGGCCTGCAACTCACGCTGACGCCGACGGATGACGAGGCCATGGCCGTGCTCAATCGCGAAGGCGCGCAGGGCTGGGAGCTGGTCGCTGCCGTCTGCGCCGGCCTTGCGCAGCCGACCGTGCTGTATTTCAAGCGAGCGCGCTGAGCCAACCCATCGAGAACATCCGCATGCCAGTCATTCCTCCTGCGCTGCCGATTCGCAGCCCGAACCTGAAACTTGCACTGCTGCTCGGCATCGCCGGCATGCTGGCAACGCTGGCGCTGCTGCCCTACCTGCTCGTGTTGATGCCGCAGAAATTCGCCGCCTTGCCCTTGCCACTTCCGGTCGTGATGGCAGCGCAGGTCGCACAGGCCGGCGTGCTGTGCTGGCTGCTTGCATGGCTGGGCTTGTATCTGGGCGCGCCATACGGCCTGGATGCGCCGTGGTTGCGGGCCTGGGTCGATCGGCGTCCGCGAAGCCCTTCAGTGAGCGCGCATTGGTGGCTGGCGATCCTGCTCGGCGTGCTAGCCGCCCTGCTGATCATCGGGCTGTCGCTGCTCGGTCCGAAAGAGGCCGCCGGACATGGTACCCACGCGATCGGTCTGGCCTGGCGCGGTTTTCTGGCATCGTTCTACGGTGGCATCGTGGAAGAGGTGGAATGCCGCCTGCTTCTGGTCAGTGCGCTGGTCTGGCTGCTGGCACGATGCAACCGACGCGTGGCTCGGCCGTGGATGTTTGTCGTGGCCATCGTGCTGGCTGCATTGCTGTTCGGCGCCGGCCATTTGCCGGCGGCATTCGCGATCGGCCTGGCGCACACGCCGTTGCTGATCGCGCGAATCATTGTGCTCAATGCGCTGGTGGGCCTGGTTACCGGCGGCCTGTTCTGGAAATACGGATTGGAGCACGCGATGCTGGCGCACTTCTGCGCGGATCTGGTGCTGCATGTGGGGTTGCCGCTGGCCACCAGCCTCTGACCGTGAGGCTCAAGGCGCGCTGGAGGCAACCGTCTTCAGCTGTGGCAACTTGAGCTCATTCCGCGTGCCGTCGTCGTCCACCACGAACAAGCGACCATCGCGCTGGGCCAGTACCGCGACATTGCCCACGGCGTTCGGGCCGAGCCGTTGCAGCGGCCGTCCATCGGTGGCGTCATACACGGTCAGCTGATTGGCCTCGTCATCGGCGACCAGCATCCAGTCGCGACCGGCGTCGTGCCAGCGCATCAGCGTGCCTGATCCCGGCAACGGACGAACCAGGCCGAAGCCGTTCAGCACGATGACCAGCAGCGCCGCCAGCATGCCGACGACGGGCAACCATGGATGCGTGCGGAGAATCGTGACCAGGTTCATGCCGGCATGCTGACCCAGCGGCATGACAAGCGAATGACGAAGCTTGTCGCGTTATTCCACTCGCGAGCGCAGCGACAAACCCAGCGCGATCCAGCCCGCGATGAAGGCGAGTCCACCGAACGGCGTGATGATGCCGGTCCAGCGTGCCGCACCGAGCGCCAGCGCGTACAGACTGCCGCTGAACAGCACGATGCCGATGGCAAACGCAGCGATCGCGAAACGCCCGCTGCGGCCACGCCCGAGTCCCGCCGCCAAGGCCAGCGCCAGCGCATGCCAGACGTGATAGTTCACCGCGGTCTGCCACAACTCGCGGCTCTGCCCGTCGAGCACGCCCCGCAAGGCATGTGCACCGAAGGCACCCAGCAGCACCGCGCTGGCACCGGCCAGGCCGACCAGTAGGCCCGCGTGCGCATGGACAGGTTGTCGCATCATCGTGGAATGTCCTGTTTGCCGGACCGCGCATCCCGACCACTGTCGTATGCTTGACCGGTTGAAGCTCCGGATTCTCGCATGAAGCTCTGCCGCGCCTTTCTCCCTGCCCTGCTGCTGGTTGCCGGCCTGCTGCTGGCCGGCTGCCAACACGGTGAGCCGCTGCCGTTCCGGCTGACCGATATCAGCAGCCACATGCCCGATCTCGATTTCAAGCTCACCGACGATCAAGGCAAGGCGGTGACCGGCGCCGACTATCGCGGCAAAGTGGCGCTGCTGTATTTCGGCTACACCCATTGCCCCGACGTGTGCCCGCTGACCCTGGCCCAGCTGCATGTGGTGATGCAGCGACTGGGGCCGCTGGCCGATGGCGCACGGATCCTGTTCGTCAGCGTCGATCCGGCACGCGACACGCCGGCGGTGATGCATGCCTATGTCAATGCCTTCGACCCGCGCGCGGTCGGCCTCACCGGCGACGCGCGGGCAACCGAGGCATTGAGCAAGCGCTATCGCTCGGCGTTCACCCGCGAGCCCGGCTCCGCCGACGGCAGCTACGAGGTCAGCCACAGTTCGGCGATCTACGTGTTCGACCGCGACGGCAAGGCACGCCTGCTGGCCACGCCGTCTGCCTCGCACGACGATCTCGTGCACGACCTGCATCTGCTGCTCGATACCGGAGCCACGCCATGAAGCCATCCACGTTGTCGTTCCTGCTCGCCGGTTTGTTACTGACCGGTGGCGCACATGCCAGCGCCGCCGACCACGTCCATGCCAGCCATGCCTGGATCCGTGTACTGCCCGGCGACCTGCCGGCCGGCGCCTATGTCACGTTGCAGAACGATGGCGACCAGCCGGTCGCGCTGAGCGGCGCCAGCAGCACGGTGTACGCCGATGTGATGCTGCACCGGAGTTCGACCGCGGGCGGCACGAGCCGCATGACGATGGTCGACGCGCTGCCCGTGCCGGCGCATGGCAAGGCGGCGCTGGCACCGGCTGGCTACCATCTGATGCTGATGCAGGCGAACGCACCGGTGAAGCCCGGCGATACGGTCAGGCTGACGCTCAGCTTCACCGACGGCAGCACGCTCGCCACCGACTTCATCGCACGTCCGGCCAATGCGATGGATGCGGATGATGATTCCGCGATGCCGTCGATGGACCATGGCGCGATGCCCCACGCCAGCGGTCACTGATCCACGCGAATCTCAGTCAGGCACGACCGTATCGACCACGGCGGAAGTGCGTCTCGTGGGTTTGTGCAGTGGCTTCCGCGGCAGCCGCCCGTTGCGCGACAGCCGCAGCCACTGGCGCAACGCCATCAGGCCGCCGATCGATTCCAGCAATGCCGACGGCACCCAGATGATCACGCCGCCGATCAGCTGGCCGGTCAGGACGTTGAAAGTGAACGCACGCCCGCAGATCTCGAAGATCGGATACAGGTCGGTCTTGGAGAACGTGACGATCGCGCCGGCCAGGATCTGCGGCGTCATCGTGATTGCCGGCGACAGCACGCGCAGTCCGGCAGTCATCCGTCCTGGCGGATGTGGCCGGTGGTCGAGCACCAGCGACCAGTAGGCGAAGCCGCTGATCAACATGCTCCAGTTCATGAAACGGTAGATGCGCCAGTCCAGCATCGCCAGCGTCTGCATGGAAGGAACCAGCCAGATCACGATGAAGGCGATGAACAGCAGCGTCGCCACCGTCGGATTCAGCAACACGCCGCTGACAATGCGCCACGGCCACGAGCGACGCAGCGGCTGCAGTACATGCACGCGCCACGCCAGCGGCATGCCGGCACGCAGCACGGTGCCCGGAAACGCGGTGACGATCAGCAACGGTGCCAGGTGATGCAGCAGCAGCTGCTGGATCCGGTGCATGAAGAACTCATGCTCGGCGTAGTAATCCAGATAGGTATGCAGCGACAGATAGATGATCGCCATGCCGATCCAGAACGCCAGCTGGCGGCTGAAGCTCACCGGCAATCGGCGGCTGCCGCGCAGATACAGCACGCAGGTCAGCAGAAAGCCCGCGAGAAACACCCACGAAAACTCCCACGGCACGATCCATTTCAGCAACGTTGCAGTCACGGTCACGGCACCAGCGATTCGATTCGCACCGGCAACTGCCGGCGACCGCCCAGCATAATGCCGTGCGGCAGCGGAATCTGCCGCAACGATGCCCCGCGCTTGCGGCAGATTGCCGCCTTCATCGCCGCTGGCGGCTGTACCGGGTGCGCCGCCAGCCGTACAGCAGGCCGATCAGTACCACCAGCGCCGGCACCAGCACGATGTTGATGAACTTCAGGCGCAGCCCCAGCGCATCGATCTCGGCATTGAGCTGGTGCTGCACGTCGCGCAGTTCCTTGTTGATCGCCAGCTGGCGCTGACGAAACTGCTCGATCTCGCGGCGCTGTTCGGTGGTGGCCGTACTGGCGTGGCCACCCTTCGCCGGCTGCAGTTCGTCCAGCCGGCGGCGGGTATCGGCCAGCTCCTGCTCCAGCTCCTGCTCCTTCTGCAGGAATTTCTGGTCGGCCACATTGCGCAGTGCCTGCACCCGCGTGAATGGCCGCTGCGAGGTGGAGCGCCCGCGGATCGACAGCAAGGCCGAAGATCCGCTGAGGTTGTCCACCAGGTTGATGACGAAGTCGCCGTTGTTGGCGAAGACCCGCATCATGGTTTCGCCAAGAATGGTCTGCGGCTCCACCCACAAGCGGTCGCTGAGCAGATCGGAATCGGCGACCAGGATCACTTCGGCATTCGGTGCGGAATGCACCAGATGACCCGGCTGGGCGGCACGCTCGGGAAACGCGCTGTCCAAGGTGCCGCGCAGACGCGCCGCCAGCACGTAATGCGCGCCGTCCGCCTTGTAATCCTTCAGCAGCGTACTGGGGTCGTTGCTCGCATCAAGCACCCGCTGCGTCGGCACCACCTCGGCTTCGGCACTGCTCTGCAGCAGCGGAATCAGCCGCGTATGTGCATTCGGCGCCAGGTCGAAGTAGCCGGCGGTGGACACGTTGATGCGCTGCAGGCTGGCGGTGACGACATCGTCGCGGTTGAGCTCCTGCGCGCCGAGGTCGAGCATCGCCGGATGATTGAGGCTGCTGCCGGCCAGTTCGATCTGCAGCGCACGGGCACGATCCAGCACGACCTTGTACGGGTCGTAGCTCACTCCCCAGGCCGCGAACAGGCGCGGCAGATCCGAACCGTGATCGGGAAACGTGGTGCTGTCGGCGGAGTACGGCGTGCTGTCGAGTTCCGCGTCCGGATCGACGAAGACCACCAGATGGCCGCCACCCAGCACGTACTGGTCGATCGCGTACTGCGCATCGGGCGGCAGCCGCTTGGGCTGGATCAGCAGCAACACTTTCATGTGCTCGTCGACGTGCTTCAGCGTCGCCGGATCCAGCGTCTTCACATCGAACAACTGACCGATTTGCTGCATCACCGTCCACGGCTGCTCGCTGAGCACCGGATTGCCATCGACCGGCAGCGAACTGATCACCCCGATCGGCGGCTTGCTGGCCTGGTTCAACTCGTACAGCAGCTTGGCGATGTCGTACTCGAGGAACGCCTCGCGGGCCGGATCGAAGAACGCGATCGCCAGCGCCTTCTCCGGCACGCGATCTTCCGCGTTGTCGCTGTCGACGTTGCCCGACATGGCGCTGCCGGCAAGTCCGAAAAACACCCGCTCGCCGTTGCTGCCGCCATTCGCGGCGGTCAGGCCACCGCCCTCGGCGCTGGCCTCGTCGTCGGAGTACGGCACCGGATCGATGATCTGCAGGCGGATGCGACCATGCGAGCGCGCCACCATCTCCTGCAGCATCTCGCGCACGCGTTGCTCGTAACTGCGCAGCTGCGGGAGGTCGCGGGTCGCGTGATCGGAGAAATACAGGGTCAGCCGCAACGGCCGCTGCAGCGTGTCGACGATGTGCAGCGTGCCCGGCGTCAGCGTGTACAGCTGGTCGGTGGTGAGGTCGATCCGCGAGGCATGCAGCCAGCGGCTGCTGGCCACGATCAGCGGCACGAACACCAGCACCAGCAGCACCAGCCCGGCGTACAGCACGGCACGGCGGGTGAGTCGCAATGGTGTGGAAAGGATATGGTGCAGGCGCGAACGGGGCATGGCGTCAGCGCGTCCGTTTCAGGTCGAGCAGCAGCACACCGGCCAGCAGCCAGCCGATCATGCTGAGCAGGAAGTACAGCAGGTCGCGGATATCCAGCACGCCGCGCGCGATCGCCTCGAAATGCCGCAGCATCGACAGATGTGCCACCGCATTGATCAACCGTCGCGGCAAGGTGCCGGAGAAGAAATCCAGCACCTGCGGCTGCCCGACCAGGATCAGCAGCACGCACACCAGTGCGGTGAGGATGAACGCCACCACCTGGCTGCGGGTCAGTGCCGACAGACAGGCACCGATCGCGATGAAGCTGCCTGCCATCAGCCAGCTGCCCAGATAGCCGGCCAGGATCACGCCGTTGTCCGGCGAGCCGAGGTAATTGACCGTGATCCAGATCGGGAACGTCAGCACCAGCGCCAGCCCGATGAACAGCCACGACGCGAGAAACTTGCCGAGCATCGCCTGCCACAGCGTCAATGGCAGCGTCAGCAACAGCTCCAGCGTGCCGCCCTTGGCCTCCTCCGCCCACATGCGCATGGTGATCGCCGGTACCAGGATCAGATACAGCCACGGATGCATCATGAAGAACGGCTGCAGGTCGGCCTGCCCGCGCTCGTAGAAATCGCCGGCGTAGAAAGTGAGGATGCCGGCCAGCACCAGGAAGATCACCAGGAACACGTACGCCACCGGCGTTACGAAATAACTGCGCAATTCGCGCCGGAGGACGGCGTTGACCGGACTCATGCGTGCTCCCCGGCGGCGCTGCCCGCGCCACCGTTGCCGGTGGTGATCTGGCGGAACACCTCGTCCAGCCGGCCGCGCTCGAGCTGGATCTCCGAAACCTCCAGCCCCTGTTTGCGCAACAGCGTTTCCACCGGCTCGAGAATCCGCTCGCCCGGCTTCGGAAACACCGTGATGCGGCCATCCAGCGGATCGACCTCGATCGCCGCCACCTGTGGCAACCGGCCCAGCATCTCCTGCGACATGCCGCTGCCCGGTGCGCTGAACGACACCGCGCCGTGATAGCGCGAACGCGCCTCCAGTTCGGCCGGAGTGGCATCGGCGAGCAGCTTGCCGCGGGCGATGATCACCACCCGGTTGCACAGCGCATGCACCTCTTCCAGCAAGTGGGTGGAAATCAGGATCGTGCGTTCGCGCGCCATCACGTCGATCAGCTGGCGCACCGCATGTTTCTGGTTCGGGTCAAGACCGTCGGTGGGCTCGTCCAGCATCAGCACCGGCGGATCGTGCAGGATCGCCTGGGCCAGTCCGACGCGACGGCGCAAGCCCTTCGACAGCGTGTCGATGCACAACCCGAGCACTTCCTCCAGCTGCAGTTGCTGTACTACCGCGTCGAAACGCCGATAACCGGCGTCCGGCTTGAACCCGCGCATGCGGACGATGAACTGCAGGAATTCGCGCACCGTCATCTCGCCGTAGCTCGGTGCACCTTCGGGCAGGTAGCCGAGTGCGCGCTTCGCCTTCAGCGGTTCGCGGCTGACATCGTGGCCGCAGACCCGCGCGGTACCCGAGGTAGGCACCAGAAACCCCGCGATCATCCGCATCGCGGTGGATTTGCCGGCACCATTGGGACCCAGCAGGCCAAGCACCTGGCCGGGTTCGACACGAATGCTCAGCGCATCCACGGCGGTCAGGTTGCCATAGCATCGGGTGAGCTGGTCGGTTTCGATCATGTCCGGTGGTGGGCTGTGACGGGCGTCGAGCGCTGGCAGAAGGCGCCGCGGATCGTCCTGCAATGTACCGCAAGACATCGGCAAAGTTCGGCTCGGCCAGTCCAGCCGCCGTCGCGATCTGCTGACGCCAAAAAAGAAAAGGCCCTTCCTGGACGGAAGGGCCTTTTCGCATGCTGCACCCTCGGTGGCTTATTTACCGGCGCTGGCGGCCACAGCCGGCGCCGCAGCCGCGCCGGCCGGAGCCGGTGTCGAGCCCGATGCCGCCGGAGTCTGGGTGCCATCATCAAGCGACGGCGGCTGCAAGCCAGCTTCCTGCTCGGGGGTCTTTTCCGGCGCATTGCTGATCGGCAGGAACACGTTGTACTTCGCGTAGGAAGTGATGTTGCCGCTGGCGTCCTTCACTTCCGGCTTCGCCACCATGTCATAGGCACGGTTGACCACGTCATCGAACTTGTAGCCGTGGGTCTGCGCATAGGCCTTGAGCATGTCGCGGGTCTGCGGCACGCCGGCGAAGGTGCCGTTCCACACGCCCTTGAGCGCCGCGCCACCAAATGCCAAGGTGGCACGCACGTTGCTGTCCACGGCCAGGCGACCGTAGCGGTCGCGGCTGCCCACGGCCACGGTTTCGGCGGTAGCGGCGGCGCTGCTGGCTTCAGCCGGTGCCGAGGTGTCCAGCGACGGCGGGGTTGCCGCGGTCAGCTGCTCGCTCTGGCCATTGATGGTCAGCGTGCTGGAATCGATCGGCAGTGCCACATCGAAGGTATAGGTCTGGTCGCCATAGTTGGTGGTAATCAGGATGCGCGAGCCGGTCACGTTCACGCCCAGCTTCTTGGCGGCAGCCTGAATCTCGGTGGTGGCCTTGGCGACGGCGTCGTCCAGGCCTTCCAGACCCTGCTTGCGCTCGATCGAGGTGGACACCAGCAACACCGGGGTCGGCTGGGTCTGTTCGATGGACGGGATCAGCTGGCTGTAGTCGATGTTCGGCACACCGGCCAGCACGTTCTGCAGGTTGTTCAGGCTGAACTGGATGAACGAGTCGGGATCGCCATGGATGTACAGGTTGGCGAACCGGTTGACCAGGTTCCAGCCGTAGGACACGTCATAGGACCAGGTGACCTGGGTCAGCTGCCCACGGCTGCCCTGACGCTCCAGGTCCAGCGTGAAATGCTTGTCCAGACCGCGCCAGCTGTTGTCCAGGTTCCAGACGATGCTGGCGTTCTTGGTGTTGCTATTGATCTTGTCGAATTCCGGCGTGGCGGTAGCGATCGTCAGGCCGCCATTGCCGAGCTTGGGATCGGTGCTGACCCAGCTGACCTCGGCGCCCGGGCCGTAGCCCTTGCCGGAGAAATTGAACTGCACGTCCTTGTCGAGCGAACGCAGCACCGAGTAGTCCGGCAGCCGACGGAAGTTGTCGAGCACGTCATAGACCTGACGCATGTCCTTGCCGATCACCAGCTGGCGTTCCACATGACCGCTGCCGGGCATGACCACAGCCGCCAGGACACCGATTGCCGCAACGATGACCAGGGCAACAAGAAATTCAAAGACACGCATCATTCCAGAGTTCTCCGAAGCGTCTTTACGCCAAACCTAAGATGTCGCCCCAACCGCCGCGCGGGTCTCCGCAGGCCGTGGCAGGGGGTCGGCAAACGCCGAAGCTACGGATGTTACTTGCTCGCGGGCTGGAACGCTATCCGCTGATGCCAGCCCAGCTGGATGGCCAAAAAACGAGCGGTGACGCGGCGCCCGCCGACCAAGGTGCGAAGCAGGTTGCGGCCCCGACGGGCTTCATACGATGCCCATCTCCAGCGCCTTCAGCACGGCGCGGGTGCGATCGCGCACGCCCAGTTTGGACAGGATGTTGGAAACGTGATTTTTCACCGTGCCCTCGGCCACTTTCAGCGAGTTGGCGATTTCCTTGTTGCTGTAGCCGCCGGAAAGCAGGCGCAGGATCTCGGTCTCGCGTTCAGTCAGCGGATCGGGCTGTTCCAGGCTGGTGAAATGGTTCTGCATCCGCGCCACGCCGGCCATCAGGCGCTGGGTGACCATCGGCGCCACCAGCGAGCCGCCGCCGGCGACCGTACGCACGGCCTCCACCAGCTGTTCCAGCGAGACATCTTTCAGCAGATAACCCCGCGCACCGGCCTTGAGGCCCTGCAGCACCAGTTGATCGTCGTCGAAGGTGGTGAGGATGATGGTCGGCGGCAACTCATTGCGTGCGGACAGCACCTGCAGCACTTCCAGCCCACTCATGTTCGGCATGCGCAAGTCCAGCAACACCACATCGGGCTTGATCCGCGGAATGTCCTGCACGGCCTGTGCACCGTCGGCGCATTCGGCCACCACCCGGATATCCTCGGACAGATCGAGTAGCGAGCGAACGCCCTGGCGCACCAGATTCTGGTCGTCGACGAGACAAACGGAGATCATCGCGAATCCTCGGGCAAACATGACTCAGGAAGTGGTGCTGGAAACCGGCAAACCGCACCGCTCCCAGACGACAGTGCATTCTCGCACGCCGGGTGAACCGCCAACATTACGACACATTCAACGCCGGCGGTTCAAACCGCGACGGCGCGTGGGCCAGCGCGGAGTGCTCGCCCAGCGGCAGTCGCACGGTCAGTGCGAAGCCCTGGCTCGGGCCGGTGTCCAGCGTCACGCTGCCGCCGAATTCGGCCAGCCGTTCGCGCATGCCGGACAGGCCATTGCCCGGCTCGACCTGCTCGGCGCCACGACCGTCGTCGCGCGCATGCAGACCCAGCAGGCTTTCCCCGGCATAGGCAAAATTGAGCCACAGGTTGCGTGCGCCGGCATGCTTGGCGGTATTGGTGATGATTTCCTGCGCGCAGCGCAGCAGCACCTGAGCGCGGCGCGGATCCTCCACGCTGAAACGCGGCGGCATGACCACGTGCACGTTCAGCCCGGGCACGCCCTCGGTCAGACTGCGCAGCGCCTGGGTCAGGTCAATCGCGTCGTCCTGGCGCAACTCGCTGACCACTTCGCGCACATCGGCCAGCAGCAGCTTGGCGGTGCTCTGCGCCTTGCGCACATGCGCACCGGCGGCCTCGTTGGTGAGATGGCTGGCCACTTCGAGGTTCAGGCTCAACGCGGTCAGGTGATGACCGATCAGGTCGTGCAGATCGCGCGCGATGCGCATACGCTCCGCAATGCGGCTGGACTCGGCCAGCAGCGCGCGCGTGGCGCGCAGTTCGGAATTCAGTCGTCGCTGCGCCTCACGCTGCTCGGCCTGCTGGCTGGCCACCGTCGAGGTGATGAAAACCAGTACCGAAATACCCAGGTACAGGCTGGCCTGCAGGAAACTGACCATCACGCTGTGATCGTATTCCGGGAACGTGACGAAAATCGCGACCAGACTCAGATGCTGCAGTACCAGCCAGAAAACGCCGAGCCAGAACGGCAGCAACCACGGTAACACCAGCGAGGCGACCACCATCAGCATGGCCGACAGCCCGCTGTGGCTGTACCAGCCCACCGCCACGGCAGCCGCCGTCATGACGGCCAGCCCCAGCAACTTCAGCACCGGGTAGCGGCGCGAACCGAGGTTGTTGGTCAGCATCCAGTACATCAAACCGAAGATCAGGTAGCACAGCGTCCACAGCAGCAGCGAGAAGTTCGGACGATGCAGCTGATCGAGCCGTTCGGTGATCCAGTAGGGGATCAGCGGCGTGCCGGCCGACAGATAGGTAAAGAAGCCCGCATAGCGGAACAGTCGGATGTGATTGAAAAATGGCCAGCGCATGCTTCGCATCATTGGGCGTGCGGGCGTTTCGTGCAATGCGCGAGAAGTCATGGACGACGGCTCTCGCCGCCTGCCATTTTACGAAGCCTTTACATGTGCCATCGCAGATGTAAGGGCCGCGGCTGCATGTCATAATGAACCATTGCGCAAGGCCGCTGGTCGACCTTGTTCCCGAATCCACCATTGCGGAGCAACGAATGGCCCTTGCCATCCGCGACGTGCGCGAGCACGACCTGGATGCCGTACTGGCGCTCAACAACGCTGCCGGTCGCTCCATCCTCGCCCTCGACGCCAGCCAGTTGCGCTACTTCTACGAGCACGCCGAGTATTTCCGTGTTGCCGAAATCGACGGCCACCTGGCCGGCTTCCTGATCGCGTTGCGCGAAGGCGGCAATTACGAAAGTCCCAACTACCGCTGGTTCGCCGAGCATTACCCGCAATTCGTCTACATCGACCGCATCGTGATCGCGAACACCTATCGCCGTCATGGCTTGGGTCGCATCTTCTATTGCGACGTGCACAGCTACGCCGAAGTTCGCGTGCCGCTGCTCACCTGCGAAGTATTTCTGGAGCCGCGCGACGACGTGGTCCTGCTGTTCCACGGCACCTATGGCTACCAGGAAGTCGGCCAGCAGCGCATGGGCGAGCATGGCCCGAAGGTCAGCTTGCTGGCCCGCGACTTGCCCAGCTACGCCTACGTGCGCGATACCTGGCTTGAGCACGGCGGTCTGCCAGACGTGCCCTGGCTGGCCGAGCGCGAACGCCCTTTTCTGCATGACACCACCCCGCGCCGCCTCGCCGGAGAGCGGCGCCCATGAATGCAAAAATCGAAACAACCGACGCTTGTGACCTGCGCTTCGGCCAGGTCGGTATTGCCTGCGTGCGCGTGCGCCGGGTCGACGCTGCCGCCTTGTGCGACGAGCTGGAACGCCGTGTACGCGCCGCGCCGCAAATGTTTGCCCGCGCCGCGGTGGTGCTGGACCTGAGCCATCTGCTCGACCTGCCCGACGATGGTGCTGTCGACGCGTTGCTCGAAGCGGTGCGCAGCGCCGGCATGCTGCCGGTGGGCCTGGCCTATGGCACCAGTGAGACCGAGGCACTGGCCAAGCGCATGGGCCTGCCGCTGATCGCGAAGTTCCGCGCGGCCTACGAACCGGTCGGCGGCACTCCATCTGCCGTCGCCGAACCGACAAAGCAAGCCGAACCAGTCGCTCCCTCGGTGCAGCGCGAGCCGATCCTGTCCGCGCCGGCGCCCGGCAGCATGCAGGGTGCCCAGCACCATGCCGGCTCGGTGCGTTCGGGCCAGCAGGTCTATGCGCGCGACCGCGACCTGATCGTCACCGGCGCCATCGCCAATGGCGCCGAAGTGATCGCCGACGGCAACATCCACATCTACGGCAGCCTGCGCGGCCGCGCCATGGCCGGCGCGCAGGGTGACGAGAAGGCGCGCATCTTCGTGTCCGACTTCCGTGCCGAACTGGTGGCGATTGCCGGGCAATATCGCGTGTTCGAACAGATTCCTGACGACCTCGAAGGCCAGTCCGTGCAATGCTGGCTCGACGGCGAAAAATTGATGATCGCCAAGCTGTGATCACCTGCAACAAGAACGACAACAAGAACTACACCGGGAGATGGGCCCTTGACTGCTGAGATTATCGTTGTCACTTCAGGCAAAGGCGGCGTCGGCAAGACGACGACCAGCGCCTCGCTTGCCACCGGCCTGGCGATGGCCGGAAAGAAAGTCGCCGTCATCGATTTCGACGTCGGCCTGCGCAACCTCGACCTGATCATGGGTTGCGAGCGGCGCGTGGTGTACGACTTCGTCAACGTCGTGCATGGCGAGGCCACGCTGAAGCAGTCGCTGATCAAGGACAAGCGCCACGACAACCTCTACGTGCTGGCCGCCAGCCAGACCCGCGACAAGGATGCATTGACCATGGAAGGCGTCGAGAAAGTACTCGACGGCCTGTCCGAGGACGGCTTCGACTACGTCGTGTGCGACTCGCCGGCCGGCATCGAGAAGGGTGCGCATCTGGCGATGTACTTCGCCGATCACGCCGTCGTGGTGGTCAATCCGGAAGTGTCGTCGGTGCGCGATTCCGATCGCATCCTCGGCCTGCTCGCCAGCAAGACCCGGCGTGCCGAGCGCGGCGAAGGTCCGGTCACCCAGCATCTGCTGCTGACCCGCTACAACCCGGCCCGCGTCGCGATCGGCGAAATGCTCAGCGTGAAGGACGTCGAGGAAATCCTCGGCATCGAAGTGGTCGGCGTGATCCCCGAATCGGAGAACGTGCTGACCGCCTCCAACAACGGCATCCCGGTGATCGTCGATGCCAATTCGCATGCCGGTCAGGCTTACAGCGATACCGTGGCCCGCATCCTCGGTGAGGAGCGACCGCTGCGCTTCATCGACGTGCCCAAGAAGGGCTTTCTCCAGCGCGTGTTCGGAGGTTGATCACGATGGGTATTCTTGATTTCCTGAAACGCAAGCCGGAAGCGACCGCCAACGTGGCCAGGGAGCGCCTGCGCATCATCGTCGCGCAGGAACGTTCCACCCGCGGCGCGCCGGATTATCTGCCGATGATGCGCAACGAGTTGCTCGAAGTGATCAAGAAATACATCCACGTCGACCTCGATGCGATCAACATCAATTTCGAGCGCGACAGCGGCCACGAGATCCTCGAGCTCTCGGTGACACTGCCGGACGGCAAGGCCACCGCCAAGACCGCATAGTTCCGGCGGCCGTTGTCGCCAGCTTGTCCGCCGGGCGATCCAGCGTCGCCCGGCGCCATCACCCCGCCTCGGTCATCCGCGCCCGTCGCGCACGCACATGCAACTCCACACCCCACCCCGTCCTGATTCCGACGACCAGGCCAGCACCGTGATGCGGATGGGACAGATCGGTTTCGACGCTCCTGCCGCCCTGCTCGCCCGCCTCGGCCTGCAGTTGCAGCGCGTAGCTGCCGGCGAGCCGATCCCCGGCAGCTTCTGGGGCGACGAGGAAGCCGGCATCATCGGCAACACCGTGTATGCGCGCGACGACACGCCGGTGCATTCACTGCTGCACGAAGCCGGTCATCTGATCGTGTTGCCGCCGGAAAGACGTCTGGACGTCCATACCGACGCCACCGATTCGATCGAGGAAGAAGACGCCACCTGCTACCTGCAGATCGTGCTGGCCGATCAATTGCCCGGCGTGGGACGCGCCCGTCTGATGGCCGACATGGATGCATGGGGCTATTCGTTCCGGCTCGGCTCGACCCGTGCCTGGTTCGAGCAGGATGCGGGTGAAGCACGGCAGTTTCTCGAAGAGCGCGGGCTGATCTAAGCCGACGAAGCCAGATCTGACTGGGGTGCCTCGCCCTTCCTGTATTGCATCTTCACCGCCGCCCAGGCGACCTTGTGCGCAACTTCTTCGCGTGACTCGTCGCCGCACCGTTCGGCCTTGCCGGCGTATTCGCTCCACGCATTGCCGCTTGTCGTCGACATGAAAACCTCGGGAAGCGCCGACAAGCCCGGCACTGGCCTCGCGACGCCTCGCGTCCTAGAGTCGGCCCAGGAAAACCACGACCGCGTCGGAGGCATCATGGCCACACGCAGGCTGGTGCTGCTGTTCGATGGCACCTGGAACAAACCCGAGTCGAACACCAATGTGGAACGGCTGCGCCAGCTGATTGCACCACGCGATCCAGCCGGCATCGAGCAGCTGGTCAACTATCTGCCCGGCGTCGGCGTGTCGCCGGGCCTGACCCACCTGCTCGGTGGCGCGTTCGGCTACGGCCTGTCAGACAACGTGATCGAAGGCTATCGCTGGCTGTGCGCGGTATGGCAGCCCGGCGACGATGTCTATCTGTTCGGTTTCAGTCGCGGTGCGTATACCGCACGCAGCCTCGGCGGCCTGATCCGCAAGTGCGGCCTGCTCAGGCGCAGCGCCGATGGCAGCGTGGCGAAGGCGGATATTTCCGGCGCGTACGATTTCTATCGTGATGTCACGACCAGGCCGGATGACCCGGCCGCGGTGGCATTCCGCGGCAGCCACTCGACCGAGATCGATATCCACTTCATTGGTGTATGGGATACGGTCGGTTCGCTCGGCATACCGGACACCGCGTCGTGGTTCCCGTATGCCCGCGCGCGCTACCAGTTCCACGACACCGAGCTCAGCAAGATCGTCAAATATGCTTATCAGGCGCTGGCGCTGGACGAGCACCGCGCCGACTTTGCGCCAACGGTGTGGACGCGCAATCCGTATACGATAAAACCCGGCGAAACCCTGACCTCGAAGAAACTCGAACAGATCGAGATCGAGCAGCGCTGGTTCATCGGCTCGCACTCCGACGTCGGCGGCGGCAACGATCGCGATGGTGCCGGCCGCAAACCCGATCCGCTGCCGGACCTGCCGCTGGCATGGTTGCAGCGCAAGGCGATCAATGCCGGCCTGGCCTGCAACGAACTGGTTGCTCCGGCCATCGATGCCGACATGGGCATGCCACGCAATTCGTATGCGGAGTTCATGTACGGCATCTACAAGGAGTTCAAGCCGCCGTTCGATCGCACACTGGGTACCGGCGTCAACGAGAAAGTGGACGATTCGGTCTGGCAGCGCTGGCTCGCCGATGGCGGCTACCGTTCGCCTTCGATGGTGCAGGCGCTGGCACGCGCAACCGTGCTGATGTCGACGGATGCCGTCGTGCAGAACACACCGGCCAACCCGGATCAGGCGATACCGCCGGCGTAGTCTCCGCTCAGCGCGGCTCGACAATCTCCGCCTGCATGGCCGTGACCGGGTCCTCACTTGCCGATGGCTGATCGAGCGGACGGCGGATGATCGCGCGATACCACCGCCACGCCAGTACGCCGGTGACGGTCAGCGCCGACGCGCCCAGCGCGAGATACAGCATGCTGACCGACAGCAACGGCGACAGCACGCCGGCAACGAAGCTGCAGAGCAGCAGGCTGGCGAACGCCTGCACCGAGGAAATGCCGCCGCGCTTCTGCGGGAAACGATCCAGCAGCAACAGCGTCAGCGTAGGGAACGCCAACTGCACGCCGACGCCGTGCAGCACCAGCGGCAGCATCGACCACGGCAGCCGCGGCAGCGGAAACACCAACGCCAGCACAAGGTGCAAGGTGCACGCCAGCAGCATCAGCGCATAACCCAGGTTCACCGTGAACTCCGCGCTGTGCCGTTCGGCCATCCGGCCGGACAGCCATGCACCACCGATCAAGCCGGCAACCACCGGCATGAACAACCATGGGAAACCCTGTGCCGACAGCTGCAGCAGCTCGCGCACGATGCGCGGCGCCGAAGCGATGTACAGAAACAAGCCGGCAAAGTTGACCGAGCTGGAAATCAGCAGCGGCCAGAACGGCCGATCGCGGCTGAAAGACAGATAGCTGGCCAGCAACGGCCGCGGGGCAAACCGGGTGCGTTGCTCGACCGGATGACTTTCTTCCAGCTGCCACGCCAGCGCCAACGCCAGCAACGCAGTGAACCCGGCCAGCACCCAGAAGATGCCGTGCCAGCCACCCAACGGCAGCAGCAGCGCACCGACCATCGGCGCGATCACCGGCGCCACGCCGAAAATCATCATCACCCGCGACATCAGCCGTTGCGCGGCGGCGCCCTCGAGACTGTCACGGATCACCGCGCGCCCCACCACCAGGCCCGCGCCGGCCGACAGGCCCTGCACCGCACGGCAAGTCAGCAGCATCGCAAACGAGGTCGACTCCGCCGCACCCACCGAGGCCAGCGCGTACACCAGCATGCCGGCAATCATCACCGGCTTGCGTCCGATCGCGTCGGAGATCGCGCCATGAAACAGGCTCATCGCCGCATAGGTGATCAGATACACGCTGATCAGCTGCTGCAACGCGACGTTGTCCACCGCAAACCCGGCGCCGATCAGCGGAAACGCGGGAAAGACCGCGTCGATCGAGAACGGTCCGATCATCGACAGCGCCGCCAGCAGCCAAGGCAGGCTGCGCCGCACAGTGCGAGGTGATGGGTTCATGGCAGCGCAACTGTATCGACGGGGCCACGCAGTATAGAACCGCCGCAACCATGCACCGCGCTTGACGACGGGGCCGCCAGATCGACTAGGATGCCCACTCGGGAGATGGCATGCCTCCCGTTCCGGGAAATCTTCGCAGCCCCGGAACAAACTACCTCTCGTCCGTCGTTGAGGTTGATGATGCCTGCACCACCGGCTTCCGGCGGCGCAGGCGTGCCTGCCACCGCGGCAACCGGACACTTTCATTGTCAGGAGACGCGCTCGTGGGCTTTACCGGATTTTTTGCGATTGGCATCGGCGGCACCCTTGGCTGCTGGCTGCGCTGGGGCTTGGGCGTTCTGCTCAACCCGTTGTTCCCCACCCTGCCGCTGGGCACGCTGGCGGCGAACCTCGCCGGCGGCCTGATGATGGGTTGCGTGATGGGCCTGTTCGACCACTTCCAGACCTTGTCGCCGGAATTGCGATTGTTCGTGTTCACAGGCTTCCTTGGCGGCCTGACCACGTTCTCCACCTTCTCGGCCGAGTCCGCCACCTTGCTGCTGCGTCAACAATACCTGTGGTTCAGCGGTCACGTGGCGGCGCATGTGGTCGGCTCGCTGGCGATGACCGTGCTCGGCATCTTCCTCACCCGCAGCCTGCTGCGTCTTTGATCCGGGGGAACCGCATGAACCAGGAAAACCTGCAACACGGCGTGCATCTGTACTTCTACTGCCACCTGCGCTCGAAGCACGACGGCATGCTGCTCTCCGAGTGGTTGCTTGAACAGGCCAAGCAGCATGGTCTCGGCGGTGGCTCGGTATTCCGCGCGATCGCCGGCTTCGGCCGGCACGGCGTGCTGCACGAAGAGCAGTTCTTCGAACTGGCCGACGACCTGCCGGTCAAGATCGAATTCCTGCTGCGCCAGGATCAGGCCGAGTCGCTGCTGCAGCTGGTGCGCACGGCCGGCATTGACGCGACCTATGCCTGGTCGCCGGCAAGCTTTGCGGTGATCGGCAAGCACTGATCCATCCGCACGAACCGCACCGCCTCGAGGCAAGCCATGAGTCAGGACGATCTGAAAAACCGCGCCAGCGAGCTGCTGGCACAGGCCGGCATCCACATCGACGGCGATGCCCCGATCGACCTGCGCGTGCACGACGAGCGCCTATACACCCGCGTATTCGCGCGCGGCTCGCTGGGTCTGGGCGAAGCGTACATGGACGGTTGGTGGGATGCCGACGACCTGACCGGCCTGTGCACGCGGTTGCTGACTGCCGGGCTGGATCAGGAACTGAAAACGCTGGACACCCTGCTCGCGCATCTGAAGGCGCGCTTCATCAACCTGCAGCGCGGCGAGCGCGCGTTCGAGATCGGCAAGGCGCACTACGACCTCGGCAATGACCTGTTCCAGGCCATGCTGGGCCGGCGCATGGTGTATTCCTGCGGCTACTGGGCCAAGGCCGACAACCTCGACGACGCGCAGGCGGCCAAGCTCGACCTGGTCTGCCGCAAGCTGCAATTGCAGACCGGCCAGCGCGTGCTCGACATCGGCTGCGGCTGGGGCGAGGCGCTGAAGTACGCGGCCGAACACTACGGCATCGAAGGCGTCGGCATCACCGTCTCGCAGGAACAGGCCGACTACGCGCGCGAACTGTGCGCCGGGCTGCCGATCGAGATCCGCCTGCAGGATTACCACGACATCAACGAGCACTTCGATGCCGTGTATTCACTGGGCATGTTCGAGCATGTCGGCGGCAAGAACTATCGCGCGTATTTCGAAACCGTGCGCCGCTGCCTGAAGGACGACGGCCTGTCGCTGCTGCATTGCATCGGCAGCAACAGTGCGCCGGCGCAGACCGATCCGTGGATCGAGAAATACATCTTCCCGAACTCGATGATCCCCGCCGCCAGCCAGGTGGCGATCGCGCTGGAGGATCTGTTCGTGGTCGAGGACTGGCACAACTTCGGTGCCGACTACGACCGCACGCTGACGGCCTGGCGTGACAACGTCGAAGCGGCGTGGCCGAGGCTGCCGGCAAGCTACGACGAACGCTTCCGGCGCATGTGGCGCTATTACCTGGCCGTGTCCGCCGCGGTATTCCGCAGTCGTCGCGACCAGCTGTGGCAGATCACGCTGAGCCCGCATGGCGTCGCCGGCGGTTACCGCGTGCCGCGCTGACGTCGCTGCTCGTCGGGGAGTTGCCGCCAGCTCGGTCGAGACGCATAGTGCAGTTTGTCATCGCAAGGGGAATCCGATGAAGCACTGCATGGCCGTTCTGCTGTCCGGGCTGCTCGTCGTTGCGGCAAGCGCCGCAGCCACATCTCCACCCGCCCACAGCAAGCCTGACTCAACCTACTTCGACAACACCGGCCGCGACGACGTGCTTGCCGGCGGCGTGAAGATGGTCGAGATCAACACCCCCAAGGGCAAGTTCCACGTCTGGACCAAGCGCGTCGGCAACAACCCGAAGCTGAAGGTCTTGCTGCTGCATGGCGGCCCCGGTGCCACCCACGAATACTTCGAGGCGTTCGACAGCTACTTCCCCGGCAGCGGCATCGAGTACTACTACTACGACCAGCTCGGTTCGGCCTACAGCGACCAACCGAAAGATCAGTCTTTGTGGACCATCGATCGCTACGTCGACGAAGTGGAACAGGTGCGCCAGGCGCTGCACCTGGACAAGAGCAACTTCTGCCTGCTCGGCCATTCGTGGGGCGGCGTGCTCGCCATCGAATACGCGCTGAAATACCAGCAGAACCTGAAGTGTCTGGTGATCTCGAACATGGTGGATTCGATCCCGGCCTACAACGTCTACGCGAAGAACGTGCTGATGCCGGCGATGGATCAGAAGCAGCTGGCCGAAGTGCAGAAGCTGGAAGCCGAGCACCACACCGACGATCCGCGCTACATGCAGATCCTGATGCCGATGCACTACGAGCAGCACATCCTGCGCATGCCGGCGGATCAATGGCCCGACCCGGTCAAGCGCGCCTTCGCCCACATCAACGAGCAGATCTACTCGCTGATGCAGGGCCCCAGCGAACTCGGCGCCAGCGGCCGACTGGAACACTGGGATCGCAGCGCCGACCTGCACCGCATCACCGTCCCCACCCTGGTCATCGGCGCCCAGCACGACACGATGGACCCGAAGTACATGCAGGCGATGTCGAAAAAACTGCCGCAAGGCCAGTTTCTGCTATGCCCGAAGGGCGGCCATATGGCGATGTACGACGACCAGCAGACGTACTTCGATGGGTTGATCGGATTTTTGCGGGGTGTGGAAAAGAGGTAGCGGAAGGGATGGATGAAACGTTGCGGGATCAGGCGGCAGGGTTAGGCTGCACGGCGCAAACCAAACCATTGATTCGGAAGAACCCAACGGAAAGAGTCACGTTGAACAACCCGAGATAGGCTGCAGGATTAGACTGCACTTTGAAATTTACTTAGCGTTAGGTGCCAAATGTGAATATCGCGAGCGTCCTACCTAAAACGACACACGCACGCCTTCGCTTTGCAGTTATGTTCTCGTGTTTCGTTTATGTAAGTTGGGCGGCCCGACTCACGTTCGCGTTTGCAGGTCAACACGGGATTTTCCAGCCGTTGCTTGCGCTACTCCTTTGCGTGGAAGCTTTTTTCTTGTGGCGACTGGAAGTGCGCGCCCTGATCATTGCACGCTGGGTATGGGGCATCCTCATCGTTCTCTTGGTCTTTGGGTTTTTGGTAAACCCTTTTTTCTGGCTGGACTGGTCGGACGACATGAGGCATGGCAAACAACCACCCAGCATATGGTGGCCAGTCTTCTATCTCACACTGTGCACCGTAGGTGCGTGGTGTTGGCACACAATTCGTGCGCACTCCCAAGCTTCACTTCATGAGCGGCGCACCTAACCACTCGTTCAAGGCGGACGACTACGCCACCGCTTACCTCCAGCGTTAGGCCTCACAAGATGCGCAATCTGCTCCTACTCTTCGTCCTGGCCACAATTCCCATTGGTCCTGCGCTTGCTGACTGTAGTAGGCGCACCAATGTCGAAACGGAGTTCTATCAAAGCGATCTTGTGTTTGTTGGCAAAGTGACCTCAGCAAAACAGTTGAGTCCGGAGCCACCTGATGGTTCGTCGCTCGGCACCTCCTACCAACTGTCGGTCGTTGAGCAGTTTCGTGGTGAATCGAAGCACTCCGTTCTAATTTTTAGCGAGAACGATAGCGGCCGTTTCGAGATGTCCGTCGGAGAAACATTCCTTCTTTTTGCCAGATTCAACCCGAAAACTTTGGTGGGTCCAGCGTATTGGGTTTACAACTGCGGCTTTTCTGGTGTCGCTCGCGCAAGTCCCAAGACGTTGACTATCGTGCGCAACTTGAGCCCAGTTTCACCTAGTAAGGCGCGCCAGCCAGCGACGCACACGCCCAACTAATCGCTCAAGACATAAGCGTTAGATGGCGCGATGATCGGTTATTGCTGCAACATCACTTTTCTACTTAGGAAAATTCAAGTGAACTGGTCTCTTGTCCTCAAGCTTTCAGGGTTCGGTGCAGCAATGGGTCTGCTGACGATCTCGGTTATCCCCTCAAATGTTGAACCATTCGTGTGGCTGGCAATTTTCGTGTTCTGCGCTTTTGTCATTGCAAAGCAACTCTTGGAAAAATATTTCGTTCATGGCCTTTGCGTCAGCTTGATAAACAGCGTCTGGATTTCGGCAGCACATGCTGTGTTCGCTTCGCAGTACCTCGCCAACCACTCCAAGGAGGCTGCAATGATGACCTCAATGCCACTCCCTGACTCACCTCGCTTGATGATGTTACTCACCGGCCCCGTAGTCGGCCTGGTTTCTGGTCTCGTACTCGGCCTCTTTGCCCTCGTTGCCAGCAAGTTAGTCAAGCCAAGGCGCGCCATCTAACTGCAGCGTGACGAGTGAGAGGTCAGATTCATATAAACCAAGCACCACGAACTCTCCCAAGGAGCCGAAATGGATAGCCCGAACAAGTACTGGTTTCCCGCCAAGCGTTACGGCTGGGGTTGGGGACTGCCGGTTCGGTGGGAGGGTTGGGTTTGCCTCGTCATCTACGCGACGTGTGTTGCGCTCGTCATTCATTTCCTGCGACCAGCGGTTGATCCCGTCATGTTCGCGATCAGTCTTGCGCTGCTCACCCTCGGCCTGATCGCCGTGTGCTGGTTGAAGGGCGAACCGCCACGCTGGCGTTCGGGCGGCTGATCACGGCAAACCATCGAAGACAGGACCGCGGCCGGATTGAACTGCCGCGCGCTTGCCGCAACACTGGCCGCATGAAACATCTGCTCGCCCGCTTCGCGATCTGCCTGCTCCTGCTGCTGCCCGCCGCAGCCATCGCCCGCCCGGCGCTGTGGGTGGTGAAGGACGCCGACACCACGATCTACCTGTTCGGCACCGTGCACCTGCTGCCGAACGACACGGCGTGGCATTACCCGGCACTGGACCAGGCGATGGCGGACAGCCAGACGCTCTACATCGAACTGACCGACGACAATCCGGCGAACATGACGGCGCTGGTGTTGCGCTACGGCATGGACATGTCGCATCCGCTGTCAACCTTGCTCGACCAGTCCGAACAGCACCGGCTGAGCATCGCGGCGAACAAGGCCGGTGTGCCCGGTGGCATGCAGACGCTCAACATGATGCGCCCGTGGCTGGCGGCGCTGACCCTGGCGACGGCGCCGCTGCTGAAGGCTGGGCTCGATCCCGAGCATGGCGTGGACAAACAGCTGAAGGCGCAGATGACCGGCGCCGGCAAGCAGGTACTCGGACTGGAAACCGCCGAGCAGCAGATCCGCTTTCTCGCCGACATGCCGCAGTCGGTCGAACTGGCCTTCCTGCGCTCGAGCATCCGCGACGTCGACAAGGGTCCGATCGAACTGACCGAACTGATCGATGCCTGGAAGAACGGCGACACCGCCACCATCGCCCGCCTCGAAGATGAAGACCTGCGCCAGAGCGAACCGAAGCTGTATCAGCGCCTGCTCGTGCAGCGCAACGGCATCTGGGCGGGGAAGATCGCCGCGATGCTGCAACAGCCCGGCACCGTCTTCATCGCCGTCGGCGCGGCGCACCTGGCTGGACCGGACAGCGTGCAGGCGCAGTTGAAGAAGCTCGGCATCGAGGCGGTACGCCAGTAAGTCCGCCACGTCGTGCAGGAGACCGCTGGCGGGCGATGCTCTTGCTCTGATGCATACCGAAACAAAAAGCATCGCCCGCCAGCGGGCTCCTACAAGAGTTGGGCGCTTTCTGGCACCATCGTCCGGTTATCCGCGCAGTCTGCGCGCTACCTGATTGATGCAACCCCATGAACCTGCAAGCCAATTACGAACAGATCCCGCTCAAGGAATACGCCGAGCGGGCCTATCTCGACTACTCGATGTACGTGGTACTGGACCGCGCCCTGCCATTCGTGGGCGACGGCCTGAAGCCGGTGCAGCGGCGCATCATCTACGCGATGAGCGAGCTGGGGTTGGCCGCCACCGCCAAGCCGAAGAAATCCGCGCGCACCATCGGCGACGTGATCGGCAAGTTCCATCCGCACGGCGACAGCTCCTGCTACGAAGCGATGGTGCTGATGGCGCAGCCGTTCTCGTACCGCTATCCGCTGGTCGACGGTCAGGGCAACTTCGGTTCGCCAGACGATCCGAAGAGCTTCGCGGCGATGCGCTACACCGAATCCAAGCTCAGCCCGATCGCCGAAGCACTGCTGGGCGAGCTCGGCCAGGGCACGGTCGACTGGGTACCGAACTTCGACGGCACGCTGGAGGAACCGAGCTGGCTGCCGGCGCGCGTGCCGCATGTCTTGCTCAACGGCTCGATGGGCATCGCGGTGGGCATGGCCACCGACATTCCGCCGCACAATCTGCGCGAGCTGGTCAGCGCCTGCATCCGTCTGCTGGACGATCCGGACGCCACCGTCGCCGATCTGTTCGAGCATGTGCGTGGCCCGGATTACCCGACCGAGGCGGAGATCATCACACCGCGCGCCGACCTGCTGGCGATGTACGAGAGCGGCATGGGTTCGGTGCGTGCCCGCGCGGTGTACCAGCGCGAGGAAGGCAACATCGTGATTACCGCGCTGCCGCATCAGGTCAGCCCGTCGAAGATCCTCGAGCAGATCGCCGCGCAGATGCGCGCGAAGAAACTGCCGATGATCGAGGACCTGCGCGACGAGTCCGATCACGAGAACCCGATCCGGCTGGTGCTGGTGCCGCGCTCCAGCCGCGTCGATGCGGACGAACTGATGCCGCACCTGTTCGCCACCACCGATCTGGAAAAGAGCTTCCGCATCAACCTCAACATGATCGGCCTGGACGGCCGGCCGCAGGTGAAGAATCTCAAGCGCGTCCTCACCGAATGGCTGAGCTTCCGCACCAGCACGGTGACCAAGCGCCTGGAACATCGCCTGGCGAAAGTCGAACGCCGCCTGCACCTGCTCGAAGCGCTGCGCATCGCCTACCTCAATCTGGACGAGGTGATCCGCATCGTGCGCAGCGAGGACGAGCCCAAGCCCGTGCTGATCGCCCGTTTCAAGCTGTCCGAGGAACAGGCCGACTACATTCTCGAAACCCGCCTGCGCCAACTGGCGCGGCTGGAAGAGATGAAGATCAATGCCGAGCGCGACCAGCTCGAAGAGGAGCGCGCGAAGATCAGCGTGCTGCTGAAATCGCCGGCCAAGCTGAAAGGCCTGATCAAGGAAGAACTGCGCGCCGACGCGGCCAAGTTCGGCGATGACCGCCGCTCACCGCTGGTGCAGCGCGAAGCGGCGCAGGCGCTGGACGAAAGCGCACTGGTTGCCAGCGAACCGGTCACCGTGGTGCTGAGCCAGAAGGGTTGGGCGCGTGCCGCCAAGGGCCACGACATCGACGCCGAAGGCCTGAACTATCGCGAGGGCGACGGCCTGCTTGCCACGGTGAAAGCACGCACCACCCAGCAAGTGGCGTTCATCGACTCCACTGGCCGCAGCTATTCCACGCCGGCGCACACCCTGCCCTCGGCACGCGGCAACGGCGAACCGCTGACCGGCCGTTTCAGTCCCGCTGCCGGCGCCAGCTTCGATGCGGTGATCGCCGGCGACAACGACACCCGGCTGATCCTCGCCACCGACTTCGGCTACGGCTTCGTCACCCGCTTCGAATCGCTCACCGGCCGCAACAAGGCCGGCAAGCAGATCATCAGCTTGAGCGATGGCGCGAAAGTGCTGGCGCCGCAGCTGAGCGCCGATCCTGCGCGTGATCGCATCGTGGTGGTCACCACCGAAGGTCACCTGCTGATGTTCTCGGTAGCCGAGCTGCCCGAACTGGACAAGGGCAAGGGCAACAAGCTGATCGAGATTCCGAAGAAGCATCTCGCGGAGGGCGAGCGCGTGGCTGGTGCCGCCGTGGTCAGCGAAGGCAAGGGCGAGGTCACCCTGTACGCGGGCCAGCGCAAGCTCACCCTGAAATGGTCCGACCTGGTCGAATACGGCGGCAACCGCGCCACCCGCGGTGGCCTGCTGCCGCGCGGCCTGCGTCGGGTGGAACGGATCGAGACCACAGGCTAAGGGGCGCGGCAGGAACTTCCTGCCGCTGCGCGCTTCGAAGGTGGAGGTGCACGCCAACGCGCGTGGCGCGTTAAGCACGTCATACCCCGGAGTCAAACATGAACCTCAAACGACACTTCACCACCGTGGCGGCCGCCTTGCTGGTCGCCACGGCATCGGCGCAGACGGCCAAGCCGCTGAACCTCAAGCTGCCACCCAGCGATCTGCCGGCGACCAGCTCGACGGCGGCCAAACCCGCCAGCGCGGCGCCCGGCGTGTACTACGGCGATACCAGCGGCCGCATGGGCAACAACGACACCACCGCGGCCACGACCTCCAACTGCGACGACTACCGTTACAACCAGCCGCAAGTCCACGGTAGCGTCGGCATGGGCGTGGTCAGCGGCAGCCATGCCAGCGGCAGCTACCAGACCGGCACGGTCAACGTGACCAAGGCGTTCGGTAGTTGCGATCACCCTACCGGCGGCGTCAGCATTTCGATCGGCGGCGGCACTGGCAACTTCCACGGCCGCGGCCACTGATCGACCGCGCAACGCAGACGGGAACAGCCCATGCACGGCGAATACAAGATGCCCGGCGGCAAGCTGGTGGTGATCGACCTGGACGTGCGCGACGGCCGGCTTGCCAAGGTGCAGCTGAGCGGCGATTTCTTTCTGGAGCCGGACAGCGCGCTGCAGATCATCAACGCCGCGCTGGAAGGTCAGCCGGAACAGGCCAGCGAGATGGCTCTGGCCAACGTCGTACGCGACGCGCTTCCGCCTGACGTGATGATGTATGGTCTTTCACCGGAAGCCATCGCGGTCGCGGTGCGCCGCGCCCTGCACAGGGAAGCCGAGGCATGATGCGTACCGATTGGCGCGACCACGACTGGCAGCTGATCCACACGATTCCGCAATCACCGTCGCTGCACATGGCGCTGGACGATGTGCTGACCTACGAGGTCGGCGCCGGTCGTCGCAAACCGACCTTGCGCATCTGGGAATGGGCCGCGCCGGCGGTGGTGATCGGCCGCTTCCAATCGCTGCGCAACGAGGTCGATGCCGCAGCGGCACAACGCCACGGCATCCAAGTGGTGCGTCGGGTCAGCGGTGGTGGCGCGATGTTCATCGAGCCGGGCAACACGATCACCTATTCGATCTACGCGCCGCAGTCGCTGGTCAAGGGGCTGTCGTTCCAGGAAGCCTATGCCTTCTTCGACGCGTGGGTGCTGCAGGCGCTGGCTGAGCTGGGCATCAAGGCGTGGTACCAGCCACTCAACGACATCACTTCCGAAGGCGGCAAGATCGCCGGCGCCGCGCAGGTGCATCGTGGCGGCGCGGTGCTGCATCACGTGACGATGGCCTACGACATCGACGCCACGAAGATGCTGGACGTCTTGCGCATCGGCCGCGAAAAACTCTCCGACAAGGGCACCGCCAGCGCGGCCAAGCGGGTCGATCCGCTGCGCAGCCAGACCGGCCTGCCGCGCGAGGCAGTGATCGAACGCATGGTCGCCACCTTCCGCCGCCTGCACGGCCTCAGCGACGATATCGTGCGACCGGACGAGCAGGTGCGGGCCGAGGAGCTGGCGCTGGGCAAATTCTCCAGCGATGCGTGGTTGAACGACGTGGCGTGAACCGGCGTCCGCGACACCTTACAGCCGCGTATACGACCACGACTGCATGCGCCCGTCCTTGTACGGCATCACGCCGTGGAACGGGTGCGGATCGGCGTCGAACACCAGCGGCAGGAAGTGGCGGTCGCCTTCCCACATCGGCAGCTCCATCAGCTTGTCTCGCGGCACCCATTCCAGCGTGCCCTCGGCGTTGGCCGTCAACGGCGTGCCGCTGTAGCGATCGATCACGAAGATGAAGCCGAGCCAGTCCTCGCCGTGCTTGCCGAAGCCGGGCCAGTTCAGCGTGCCGCGCAACTGCATCGACTCGCAGCTGATGCCGGCCTCTTCGAGGATCTCGCGTTGCATGCAGCTGGCGATGTCCTCGCCCGGCTCCATCTTGCCGCCGAGACCGTTGTACTTGCCCAGGTGCTGATCGTCCGCACGAGCGTTGCGATGGATCATCAACACTTCGCTGCGATCGGGCGACAGCACATAGCCGAGGGTTGCCACGATCGGGGTATAGGGCATGACAGAAGCACCACAAAAGGCCGAGTTTAACGGCAGCCGCACTTCCCCGCAGGATCAGGCTGAACAGTCGCCTTCGTCGGGCTTGCACCGACGCGACAGGGCGGCGACCATCGACAGATGTACCGATCCGCCTCCCTCCCGTTTCGCCGCTGCCGCGCATCACGATTACCGCGCGGGCTGCTGCATGTGTTGCTTCCGCTGGCCCTGCTCGTCGGCGCACCCGGCTGCACGCCGACCGCAAAGGCGCTGGACAGTGGCGAGCTGGCATTCGAAGGTCAGAACTACCGCATCGTCCAACTGGATCTCAAACGCGAGCAGCTCGGCCTGCACTGGCGCGACCCGCAGAGCGGCGAGCCGTTCGGCAGCATCGAGACTTTGCGCCAGTGGGGCGAGGCACACGGCCAGCGGCTGCTGTTTGCGACCAATGCCGGCATCTACGACCACAAGTTCGCCCCGCTCGGCCTGTACGTGGAAAACGGCAAGACCGTAGTGCCGCTGAACCTGGCGCATGGCAATCCCGCCTCCGGCAATTTCTCGCTGCTGCCGAACGGCGTGTTCGCGATCTATCCGGACGGGCATGCCGCGGTACGCACCAGCGCTGCGTTCAAGGCCGAAGGCAAACCGGCGCAGTGGGCCACCCAGTCGGGCCCGATGCTGCTGATCGACGGCAAGCTCAACGAGCAATTCGTCGATGATTCGTCCAGCCTGAAATGGCGCAGCGGCGTCTGCGTGAAAACGTCCCATGAGGTGGTCTTTGCGGTGAGCGAGGCGCCGGTGAACTTCCACACGTTTGGACGTCTGTTCCGCGACCGGCTCGGCTGCCGCGACGCGCTGTACCTGGACGGCAGCATCTCGCAACTGTACGTCGACGGCGAGGGCTACACCGGCGCACCGGCCTTCATGGTCAAGCCCTACGCCGGCATCTTTGCGGTATTCGCCAAGCCATGATGGCGCGGCGCTGGCGAGTCCTGCGCGCGCTGCTGCTCGTCCTGCTGGCGCTGCTGCTGATTACGTTTGTGGCTGGCTGGTATTTGCTCGCCGGCAGTCGTGCCCAACTCGACGGCATACGCCGGATCGCGAGCCTCGCGGCACCCGTCAGCATCAGCCGCGATGCATTGGGCACGGTCACCCTCGAAGGCGGCAACCGTACCGATATCAGCTACGCGCTCGGCTACGTGCACACGCAGGAACGCTTCTTCGCGATGGACCTGATGCGCCGCATGCCGGCTGGCGAACTGTCCGCGCTGGTCGGGCCGGCCGCGCTGGAAGTCGATCTCAACCATCGTCGCCATCGCCTGCGCGCCGTGGTCGAGGCGGCTTATGCGCAGTTGCCGGCGGCGCAGAAACACGAGCTCGACCGCTACCGCGACGGCGTCAACGCCGGGCTCGCCGACCTGCGCGTGCAGCCATGGGAATACCTGCTGCTGAACACCAAACCGCAGCCGTGGCGATCGGAAGACAGCATGCTGGTGATCGCCGCGATGTACTTCGATCTGAACGGCGACGGCCGCAACGAGCGCGAATTGCGCTTTGCCCAGATGCGCGCGGCGCTGCCCGGTCCGCTGGTGGATTTCCTGCTGGCGCCGGACCCCGATTGGGAGGCACCGCTGAACGGTCTGCTGTCGCGCTCGCCGGTGATCCCCACGCCCGACGTGTTCGACCTGCGCCATCTTGCAGCGACGCCACCTTCCGCCGGCCTGACCGCCGCGCTGGCACCGGCTCTCGATGCGCCGCGTCCCGGCAGCAACAACTTCGCGGTCGCCGGTGCGCTCACCGACAGCGGCGCGGCGATGCTCGCCAACGACATGCATCTGCATCTGCGTGTGCCGAACATCTGGTTCCGCACCCGCCTGCGCTATCCCGACGCCACCGCGCCGAACGGCCAGCGCGACGTCAACGGCGTCAGCCTGCCCGGCACACCGGCGGTCGTGGTGGGCTCCAACGGCCAGATCGCCTGGGGCTTCACCAACAGCTACGGCGACTGGCAGGACTGGGTGCGCGTGTTGCGCGATCCGGCTGACTCCACGCGCTACAAAGTGCCCGACGGTTGGGCGACGATCGAACACCACGACGAGCACATCCAGGTCAAAGGCAAGCCCGACACCATCCTCACCGTCGAGGACACCCGCTGGGGCCCGATCATGGGCAAGGACGCCGATGGCACGCCGCTGGCACTGGCGTGGATCGCTGACCGCCCGCGCAGTTACAACCTCGACCTGATGCAGCTGGAACACGCGCGCGATGTACCCGCAGCGTTGAACCTGGCACCGCAATTCGGCATGCCGCCGCAGAACCTGCTGGTCGCCGACAGCGCCGGGCATATCGGCTGGACCATCGCCGGCAACGGCATTCCGCTGCGCGTCGGCATCGATCCGCTGCTGCCGTCGGACTGGTCGACACCCGGCAACGGCTGGCAGGGTTGGGCCGCGCCCGCGCAATACCCGCGCATGGAAAACCCCGCCGATGGCCGCCTGTGGACGGCCAACAACCGCACGGTCGACGGCGATGCGCTGGCTCTGCTCGGTGACGGCGGCTACGACCTCGGCGCCCGCGCGCAGCAGATCCGTGACGACCTGCAGGCACACGGCAGTTTCACCCCCGGCAACCTGCTCGACATCCAACTGGACAACCGCGCCCTGCTGCTGACCCGCTGGCAGCAGTTGATGCAGCAGACCCTGGCCGACAGCAAGACGCCGACACTGATGCAGCTGCGTCAGCTTACCCAGACGTGGCGCGGACGTGCGGCTGTCGACAGCGTCGACTACCGGCTGGTGCGCGAATTCCGCAGCCGGGTCAGCGAGCTCGTGCTGGCACCGTTCGTCGCGCAGGTGAAGCAGCGCTACCCGGACTTCAGCTGGCCTGCCGAGAACAGCGCCGAGGCGGCCGTGTGGGAGTTGATCCAGGGTCAGCCGCCGCAACTGCTCGATCCGAAATATGCCGACTGGCATGCCTTGCTCATCGCTGCGGCCGACCAGGTGGCGACCGAGATGGGCCAGCAACCTGGCGGTCTCGCCGCGCGCAGCTGGGGTGAGTACAACCGCAGCGGGATCCATCACCCGCTCTCCGCCGCGTTGCCGCGCTGGCTCGGCCGCTTCATCGACATGCCCGATCAGCCACTGCCCGGCGACAACAACATGCCACGCGTCGCCACCCCCGGTTTCGGCGCCTCCGAACGCCTGGACGTATCGCCCGGTCACGAGGCCGAAGGCGTGCTCGACATGCCCGGCGGCCAGAGCGACAACCCGCTGTCGCCGTACTTCGGCGCGGGGCACGATGACTGGGTCAAAGGGCAGCCAACGCCGCTGCTGCCGGGACCGCATCAGCACACGCTGACCCTCCAACCACGGCGCTGAATTGCTGCTTCGCAGCACGCAAAATGTGATGTACATCACATTTTGCGTGCTATTGTCATGAAATCGCAGGCGCCCACGAGGGTGCTGCGACTGGCCTGCGCCTGAGCTGCAGCCGAGTGAATGGGGACTTCCCGGCAAGGGAATGCGCAACTCCGTGCAGGAGTGCGATGCGTCATGACGCAGGCCTCCGTGATGCCGGCCTTCCGGTACCGCGCCTTCATCAGCTACAGCCACCAGGACAAGTCCTGGGCCGGCTGGCTGCACAAGGCCCTGGAAACCTATGCGATCCCGAAACGGCTGGTCGGCCAGACCACCTCCGCCGGCGTGATCCCCAGCCGTCTCGCACCGATCTTCCGCGATCGTGACGAACTGGCCAGCGCCACCGACCTCGGCCGCAAAGTCAACGAGGCGCTGGCGGAGTCGGCCAACCTGATCGTGATCTGCTCGCCGCGCTCGGCGGTCTCGCACTGGGTCAACGAGGAAGTGCTGGCATACAAACGGCTCGGCCGCAGCGAACGCATTTTCTGCCTGATCGTCGATGGCGAACCCAACGCGAGCGTACTGCCCGACCGCGAAACCGAGGAGTGCTTCGCACCGGCGCTGCGCTATCGGCTCGGTACCGACAATGCGTTGAGCCGCGAACGCACCGAGCCGATCGCCGCCGACGCGCGCGCCGACAAGGACGGCAAGACCAACGCCAAGCTGAAACTGATCGCCGGCCTGCTCGATCTCGATTTCGATGCATTGAAGCGGCGCGAACTGAAGCGACGCTACCGGCGCATGGCCGCGCTGGCCGCACTGGCGCTGATCGTGATGGCGGCGACCACCGCCTTGGCGATCATGGCCGTGATCGCCCGCAATGCCGCCGTGGTCGCCAGCCACGCCGCCGAGCGCCGACAGAAGCAGGCCGAGGGTCTGGTCGACTTCATGCTCGGCGATCTCAACGACAAACTGGCACAGATGACGAGGTTGGACATCATGGAAACGGTCGACGATCGCGCGATGAGCTACTTCCAGTCGCTACCGACCACCGATATCACCGACGAAGCGCTGGCGCAGCGTGCCAAGGCGCTGGAGAAGATCGGCAGCGTGCGGCTGAATCAAGGCCATCTGCCGGCAGCGATGGTGTCGTATCAGGCAGCCTCGAAGCTCGCGGCCGCGCTGGCGCAGGCGAGCCCAACAGATGCAGCTCGACAACTCGCCTATGCGCGGATATTGGCCTTCATCGGCATGACCCACTGGAATCAAGGACAGCTCGATACGGCACAACAGAGTTTCGAGTCGGCGCAGACAGTGCTGCAGCGTGCCGCGACGAATGCAGCGAATGACCTGACGCTGCAGTACGAATCGGCCATGGTCGACAACGATATCGGCCATGTTCTGGAAGCGCGTGGCCGGCTGGATGAGGCTGTCGTCCCATATCGCAGTACGCTGGCACTATCTCAGAAACTGGTTGCCACCAAACCTGACAAGACCGCGTGGGCATCGCAATTGGGCGGCGCGCATAACAATCTCGGCAAACTGGCGCTGATGCGCGGCGATCTGGCGATGGCCGTCGCGGAATACACCGCCGACGACAAGATCGAAACCGCGCTCTCCGTACGCGACCCCAAGGACTACAACCAGCGCGATAGCGTGCTGACGGTTCGCGCCATTCTGGGACGCACTCTGGCTCTGACTGGCGACATCGAAACGGGTATGCGCGACCTGCAACAGGCGGTCGACATCGCCACGCAATTGATAAAGGCCGATCCGAAAGACACCAGTTTTCAGGAACATCTCGCGCTGTATTCCTCGCAGTCGAGCCGGCTGCATCGCCTGAACGGCGACCTGCCTTCGGCTCAGGCACTGAATACGCAGTCGTTGTCCATTTTCCTTGCCTTGACGAAACAGGAGCCGGCGAACGTCGGCTGGCAGCGCGAATTCGCCGAGGCACAGCTTGAACAAGCTGCGCAATCGCAGGCGTTCGGCCAAACCGATGCAGCGCGCAGGCAGGCGCAGGCTGCGCTGGCCATACTCGATCCGTTGTTCGTCAAGCAACCCGACGACCGCGCCACGCTACTGGCGACGGTGAGAGCAAAGTTGTTGCTCGCGGCGGTGTCCGATGGGGCGCCGACCGCGCAGCAACTGCGTAATGACGCCTTGACCGCAATGCTGGTGGTGAAAAGCGGCGGTGGCGATCCCCGCCTGCTGGCGTTGCGAGTCGAGGCGTTGCTGGCACTCGGCAGAAAGACCGAAGCGCAAGCCGTGATCAGGCAGTTATGGGACAGCGGCTATCGCGATGCGGCGCTGTTGGCCATATTGCGGCGCGAGCACATCGACTACCCGGTCAATACGGCATTCCAGCAGAAACTGCTGGCGGCAACTGACATAAACGCTCGCCAGTAAGGTCGAGTGCAACGAACAGGGGAATGGCAACACCGGCAAGCGTGGTATCGGTTTAAACCTCTCATCCACAGGAGTTCATCATGCCAAACCTTCTGAAGGTCACCCTCGACAAAAGCACGACCCCGTGGTGTCTCGACATCGATCAGAGCGGCAACGCAAACCACGTCAGCCAAAGTCCCAACGCGCAAACCATCACGTGGCAGCTGAGCGGCGATGCTGCCACGGGAACGTTCAATGCACAAAACGCCACCCCGCCAGGCTTCGCCTGGGTCATTCCGTCTCCCCCGCCCCCTCCGTACCCCCCGGCCGGCATTTTCGGCGATCCGGTGATAAGTCCGAATGGCAAGGAAATCACCATGACTGACCTCAACAACAGCGCCAGCACGTCGGGAGAGTGGATCTACCAGCTGAGCGCCACGATCGGCGGTGTGGTCTACCAATCCAACAAAACATCAATTACTGGAAACGTAACAGACCCGACGATCAAGAATAACTAGCGTCGTACGCACTCGGATCGGCCATCGAACCCAAGAAGGTGAGGCATGGATGGATAACCAAACACGCTAGTTGTTGTACTGAAAATCATCGATGTTCAACGCGGCATCGCCGCACAACGTGAGGATGAAATCACGAAACGCATCGCGTTGTCTGTGGCTCTGGGCGTCGCCTTGGCGGCTACTTCGGCACTGGCCAGCGCCAACACACCGACCACGAGTCCATCGGGCTCGTTCACGGCTGCCATCAGCAATTGGTTCGCTTGTGCGATCGGTAGTCAGAGTTGCGTATCTTCCGAACAAAACACAAATCCAACAATAAAAAACAGTTAACGAGGCTGCACAGTTCTCAAGCCTTGAACAGGCTTGAGACTTGAATCCATCCAAGATGTTGGCTCCGCGGCACTGATCAGCGTCGTGCCTCAGCTGTCTCTTCTCCCTCGCCAGCTGAGGCCCTACACGAAATCGAAACAAAGTAAGGACGCAGACACGGCCGGCATCCATTTGCTTCAACCACTCTGGAGACCGTCATGTCAAAGACCAGTAATGAAAATCAGAACACTCCGACTACACCTCTACCCGTCGAAAACGAGAATGGAGGGGAAACCAGCGAACCCGATCAGGAATCCGAGCTGACCAGGGTTCCTGCTCCGAATAGAGTCACCGAGCCATCGATCAAAAATAATTAGGGTGCGTCGACGCAAGCGACGCTCCAGGCATCTACCAGAACTCATGCGATTCCATGAGAAAGCCACCGCATGGCTTCCTCCGTCCATAGGCTCACGAGGCTGTGTAACCTATCCATCGTGACCATTCATCGCCCGGAAGCCGCCATGACTCCCCTGGTTGTCGGCGTCACCAGCCATCGCAACATTCCCGCGCACGAGATCGGGCCGATCCGCCAGCGCGTGCGGGATTTTTTTGTGCAGCTCAAGCGCGATTTCCCCGAGCTGCCGCTGCTCGTGCTTTCGGCGCTGGCCGAGGGCGGCGATCAGCTGGTCGCACAGGAGGCACTCGCCGCCGGCGCTCGCCTCATTGCACCGCTGCCGCTGCCAAGGGACCTGTATGTCGATGATTTTGCCGATCCGGCCGTGCGCGCCAACTTCGACGCGTTATGCCAGCAGGCAGAAGTGGTGCAGTTGCCGTTGATGACAGGGCAGTCGCGACTCACGATCGGGTCGCACGGCGCGGCGCGCGACCGTCAATACGCCAAGGCCGGCGTCTATATCGCCAGTCACTGCCATATCCTGCTGGCGATCTGGGACGGCAAGGATTCGGGCCGGCTCGGCGGCACCGCCCAGATCGTGCGTTACCACCTGGGTGGTGCGATACCTGGCCTGATCGAACGGCGCCGAAATGCGCGCCATGTACTCGGCGGTGGCGACGAGCGACTGCTCTATCACATCGTCTGCTCCCGCGATCACGCCGACGGTGAGGCCGCCACCGGCCTGTTGCCGTTGCAGGCACGCTGGCGCACCGTCGACAGCGCCACGGGAGACTCCAGCCTGCCGGCAGCATTCCGCCCGATGTTCGCGCACATGGCCGAGTTCAATGCCGACTGCGCGAAGTACGCCGCCGAAATCGAGGCCGCTGCGCACACGCACCATCGCACCTCGTCGAAAGGCACGGCAACCTTCGATCGCCTGTTCACTGCCGCCGACTGGCTGGCCATGCATTTCCAGAAACGCGTGTTGCTGGCGATGCGCATGACCTACACGCTGGCGGCGATGATGGGCATCGCCTTCGCGTTCTATGCGCACCTGGCGGCACAGGACTATCTGATCTATCTGTTCCTGCTGTTGTTCGCGAGCGGCGCATTCGTGGCCGTGATCGCCCGGCGCCGCGAATGGCATCGCAAATACCTGGACTACCGTGCACTGGCCGAAGGCCTGCGCATCCAGTCGTACTGGCAACGCGCGGGCATCACCGCGTCGGTCGACCACGAGTTCGCGCATGACAATTTCCTGCAGAAGCAGAACATCGAACTGGGCTGGATCCGCAACGTCATGCGCAGCGCCGGCCTGTCTGCGCCCACCGACCGGATCGAAACCACGCCTGCGGCACTGGCGGGCGTCATTGCGGAATGGGTCGGCGAATCCGGAAAATCGGGGCAACTGCACTATTTCGAACGCAAGACCGTCGAGCGCACCGGCCTGCACCATGTCACCGAAACGATCGGATCGATCAGCCTGTGGGGCGGCATCGCCATCAGCGTGTTCCTCGCCGCGTTCGCACTCAGGCTACCGGAGAATACCAAGACAACCATGGTGATGATCATGGCCGTGCTGTCCATCATCGCCGCCGTGCGCGAGGCCTACGCTTATCGCAAGGCCGACAAGGAATTGATCCGGCAGTACCACTTCATGCAGCGCATTTTCAGCGGCGCGCGGGCGGCGCTGGACCGCACGCACGATCCCGTCGAGCAGCGCGAAATCCTGTTTTCACTCGGCGATGCCGCGCTGACCGAACACGCGGAGTGGACGCTGATGCACCGCGAACGCCAGGTGGAACACAGCAAGCTCTGAACGCTTCGCGTGGTACGAGGCGTGAGCGGACTGCTGCCGGGAAGGCCACATGCGCCTGCCTGCCATCAGCACGCTCAAGGCGTCAGCAATCGCTCGCAGATGGCCAGATACACATCCGGCAATTGCTGCAGCTCATCCACCGCCACGCACTCGTCGACCTTGTGGATCGTGGCGTTGACCGGGCCGATCTCGACAACCTCGGCACCCATCGGCGCGATGAAGCGGCCGTCCGATGTGCCGCCGCCGGTACTCTGTTCCGGATCGAGGCCGCACAACTCGCGGCAGACCGCCACCACGGTTTCGCGCAGCACGCCGCCAGGCGGCGTGAGGAACGGTTCGCCGGACAGGTTCCAGTCCAGCGCGAAGTCCAGGCCATGCCGGCGCAGGATAGCCTCGATGCGCGCGCGCAGATCGTCGGCACGACTGGCGGTGCAGTAGCGGAAATTGATCAGCGCGGTGAGTTCGCCGGGAATCACGTTGGTGGCGCCGGTGCCGGCGTTGAGGTTGGAGACCTGGAACGAGGTGGGCGGGAAATCGCTGTTGCCTTCGTCCCAGCGCTCGGCCGCCAGCTCGGCCAACGCCGGCGCGAACGCGTGGATCGGGTTCAGCGCCTTCTCCGGATACGCCACATGCCCCTGCACGCCGCGCACGCTGAGCGTGCCCGACAAGGAGCCGCGCCGGCCCACGCGAATCAGGTCGCCCAGCTTTTCCTTCGCCGACGGCTCACCGACCACACACCAGTCGATGTGCTCGCCAACGCTACGGAAGTGCTCGACCACCTTGCGCACGCCGTCGAGATTGGTCGGCCCCTCCTCGTCGCTGGTCAGCAGCAGGCCAACCCGGCCGCGATGATCGGGATGCGCCGCGACGAACTGTTCCAGCGCCACCACCATCGCCGCCACCGAGCCCTTCATGTCGGCAGCGCCGCGGCCGTATAGACGGCCATCGCGAATGGTGGGTTCGAACGGCGGACTGCGCCATGATGCTTCGGGGCCGCTCGGCACCACGTCGGTATGACCGAGGAAAGCCAGCGTGGGCCCACCCGAACCGTGCGTCGCCCACAGATTGTCCACCTCACCGTAGCGCAGGTGCTCGACATGGAAACCCGCGCGCTGCAGGCGCCCACCGATCAATGCCAGACAACCGGCATCTTCCGGCGTCACCGAGCGGCGACGGATCAGGTCACAGGTGAGATCGAGAACTTCGGACATGGACACTCGCCAGGCGCAACGGATCGACAGCGTTGCAGCATAGCAAGCCGCGTCGTTGCGAGTGCGCCCGAGATCAGTGTCCCTGCTTGGCGCTGATACCGCCCTCGATGCTCAGCCGACCCACTACGCCAAGCATCTCCAGCGGTGCAACGCCGTCGCCATGCGTAGTGACGCCGCCGTCGATGTCGATCTCGCGGGCGGAACCACCGGGCTTCACGCTGAGCGCGATGGCGGAGAGCTTCAGCACCACGCCCTTCACCAGTGAGTCGCCGGTACCGCCGAACGTTTCGAGACCACGACGCACGCTGAGGTAGCCGATCGGCTGGCTGATCTGGATGCCGACTGCGCCATCGGCATGGGTGGTGATGCGATCGAACACCGCGCGGTTGACGGTGCCGGCATACACGTTGAACCCGCGCGCGCCCTGCCCGAATGTCTCGATCGGCGCCTCGACCTCCAGCTCGTTGACCAGGCCGAAGTTGACGAAGCCGATGCCGCTGGGGCCGTACGAGGTGATCTTCTCCTCGGCGACCCAGTGATCCACCGAGCCCCAGTTGTCGAGCACCATGTCGTTCTGCCCGTAAGTCACCACCGGAGCCAGGTTGCGCACGGTATCGACGAACGCGTTGAACACGGTGAACACGCCGCCGGTGATCATGTCCGGCGTGCCTGGCGGAATGCGGCCATCACTGTGGATCTCGCCGGTTTCCAGCAGCGACACGGTGAGCCGGCCACCCTCGAAGCCGGCGCCGCTGACGAAGATGCCGCTACCGAGTACCGGCGCCGCCGGCCGCCCGGCGGACAGCCCGATCAGTCTCGCACTGATCACCACCTTGGCGTCGGCCTGCATGTTCCACAGCGTGAACGCGCCCTGCAGCACGTGCACGCCGAAACCCTGCGGCCGATCAGCCTGCGCACGCGCATCGGCATTGACGATATCCAGACCGGCGACCTCGACGTGACCGCTGTGCACCTTGTCGCGCGCCAGGATCTGCACTTGCCCGATCGTGGTCACTTCGCCCAGCACCAGCCGACCGAGGCTTTCCACCTGGGTGTCGTTGTGGATCGCGCGCCGATCCGGCGAGGCAACGAGATGGAGGTCGTGAACCTCGTTGTCGGTGGTCAGCTGCAGGCCGTCGATGCCGGTCGCGAAAATCAAGGCCGCGTCATCGTCGTGCCCCTGCAGCACCTGTCCGGGCGACAGCCTCAGCGTTGGTACATCGGTCAATTCGCCACTGACCACGATCTGCCGTATCCCGGTGTCCTGCATCGCACGGACCAGTTCGGCGACGCTGCTGACGACTATCGAGGGAGCGGTCATGCGATTCTCCTGGGCAGGGGGAAACGCCATGCTACGCCTTTGCCGGTCACGGCAAACATTGTTTGCGTTGCCGGGGATACCGCGACAACTTCTTGAGAAGCCTCGCTTCAACCTGCGACCTCAGCGATCGAGCTCGTCGTCGCGCTGGCCCAGATACAGCAGCGCAGCAAGCAGCACGACGACGAAGCGGAAGGCGCTTTCCAGGCCATTCCACTGGCTGGACATCCACATGCCGAACCACTCGCCGCCGATCGCCATGAAACCGCCGAGCCACAGCATCAGGCCTGCCGTCAGCCCGTAAATCGCAACGCGTTTGGCACGACGGAATGTCGATGCCACTGTGCGACGTGCGCGCCACATGCGCCAGGCGCCGATCCAGCACAGCACCGCGGCGAATGTTTCGGTAGCGATGATCAGCAGATAGGCGGCGTGCTGCAGCAGCGGCGCATGGATGGCGCGGTAATGGATGCTGGCGTCGGGAAAGATCGAATCCATCGCCAGCACGTGCTGCACGAACACCCAGTTGCTGCCGTAGTCGGTGATGTTGCCGAACGCGACCAGCGCCAGCCACAGCGCAATCGCGGCCATCAGCAGAATGCCGGAAAGCCGCGCCGCCATCTCAGCGCCCGAACAGTTTCTTGAAGCCGTTGTCGGTGAAACCCACGCTTACCGCGCCATCGGGCTGCACCACCACCGGACGGCGGATCAGCGCGGGATATTCCTTCAGCAGCAAGGTCCACTCCGGGTCGCTGCCGGGGTTCTTGCGCTGCGGCAACAGGTTGCGCCAGGTGGTGGACGACTTGTTGACCAGCTTCTCCCAGCCACCGAGCTGCGCCGCCCAGTCCTTCAGCGTGGCCGCCGGCACCGGGTTGGCGCGGTAGTCGATGAAGTCGTGCGCCACTTCGAAGCGGGCCAGCCAGTTGCGCGCTTTTTTGCACGTGTCGCAATTCGGAAGTCCATACAGAACAGGATTCATTCGCCGCTCCGCAGCAGTTCGTTGATGCTGGTCTTGCTGCGCGTCTTCGCATCGACCTGCTTGACGATGATCGCGGCGTACAAGCTGTGGCTGCCGTCCTTCGCCGGCAGGCTGCCGGATACCACCACGCTGCCGGCCGGTACGCGGCCATAATTGACTTCGCCGGTGGCGCGGTTGTAGATGCGGGTGGACTGGCCGAGGAACACGCCCATGCCGATCACGCTGCCGCGCTCCACCACCACGCCCTCGACCACTTCCGAGCGTGCGCCGATGAAGCAATTGTCCTCGATGATGGTCGGGTTGGCCTGCAGCGGCTCCAGCACGCCACCGATGCCGACGCCGCCGGACAGATGCACACCCGAACCGATCTGTGCGCACGAACCTACCGTGGCCCAGGTGTCAACCATCGTGCCGGCACCGACGTAGGCGCCGATGTTGACGTAGCTCGGCATCAGCACGGCGTCCTTCGCGATATGCGCACCGCGGCGCACCAGCGCACCGGGTACCACGCGCGCGCCGAGGTTCTGCAATTCGCCGTCGTTGCCGTGGGCGAAGCGCAGCGGCACCTTGTCGAACGCCTGCGCCGGGCCGCCATCGACCACGCGGTTGTCGTTGATGCGGAAATACAGCAGCACCGCTTTCTTGATCCACTGGTTCACCGTCCAGCCGCCCTGGCCGTCCGGCTCGGCGACGCGGCGCTCGCCGGATTCGAGCAGGTCGATGACCTGGCCGATGGCGGGCCGTAGGTGGGTCTCGATCTCGGCGTGGGTCAGTTCGTTGCGGCGCTCGAAGGCGGCGTCGATCAGGGTTTCAATGGCTTGCATGGGGCTATTCACTGGTTGAAGTCGGTCGGAGGTCGGCAGCCTTGGGCTGGTCACAAAGAGTACATGCTGCCGACGTCGATGCCGTCGCCGAATTCATCGGCCTTTAACGCGAGGCAGCGGTACATTGGGCGGCCTTCGGCAACAGCTCGCGATTTTCGATGGCTCTTCGGGACGCATGCAGCTCGATCTGTCGCGAAGCATTGCGGTCGCGCCGGCCCAGTCGCACAACCTTTCCAAGGAGCCTGAAATGAGCCAGTTGAAGATCGCCGTCATTGTCGGAAGCCTGCGCGCGGATTCGTTCAACCGCCGACTCGCCCGTGCCGTGGAGAAACTGGCACCGGCCGAATTCACGTTCAAGCACATCCAGATCAACGATCTGCCGCTGTACTCGCAGGATTTCGATGCCGCCTACCCAGCCGTCGCCACCCGCCTGAAGAAGGATATCGAGTCAGCCGATGGCCTGCTGTTCGTCACGCCCGAATACAACCGCTCGATTCCCGGCGTACTGAAGAACGCCATCGACATCGCATCGCGCCCGTGGGGCACCAACTCGTTTGCCGGCAAGCCGGGCGCCGTGATCGGCACCTCGATCGGCTCGACTGGCACCGCGCTGGCGCAGCAGCACCTGCGCAACATCCTCGTCTATCTCGATGTGCCGACGCTGGCGCAGCCGGAAGTGTTCGTCCAGTTCAAAGATGGCCTGATCGCCGAGGACGGCACGATCCACAGCGAAGGCACCATGAAATTCCTGCAGGGTTTCATGGACAACTACGTCGCCTGGGTCAGGCGCTTCGCGCGTTGAGCAAACCTTATCAGGGCACCGACCTGACCGGGATCGGTGCCCCGTTTTCACCGCGCCGAGACGGTGGATATGCTCATCTTGCGCTACCCGCTTGCGTCGCGGGGGCGCGGCACGGCACCGCCGCTCACCACGCAACCCCGACGCGAGATCCGTCCCGTCACCTGGCAGGGGTCGCATCATGCGTGAACAAATCAGCGAAGGATTCATGGTCTTCGTCTCCGATGGCGACGAAGGCATCGGCTCCGTCCGCGAGATCAGGCACGGGCTGCCCGAACTGGTCGTCTACATCGAGAATGCCGGCGACTTCGTGGTGCCGCTCTCGGCGGTCAGGGACGTTCATTCCGAGAAGGTCGTGCTGAACTTCGATCGCCTGGATCTCCGCCTGCGCGATGCGATCCGGCACGCACGCGACTCGGAAGATCCGAACTACGAGTCGCCGGTTTCAACAGAAGACGACGACGTATGAACCGGTGGAGAAAGCTCTCGGTGTCCGGGCAGGCGGATGATATGCCGGCACCGATCTCGCCGCGTGCCAGCCGAACAGGTCACCGATCCAGCCTCCCAGGACAGGTCGCCGACGGCGCATCTTCCACGTGCGTCCCCCAGCCGGATACATCCGGGGCATCGACCAATTGGTACTTCAGCGTGCCACCGCGCTCAAGCCGATCGACGTCGATCCACACCGCGGTTTGCGGCCGGCCATCGAAACTGGCCCCGCGAACGTAGCGCGGGTGCGGTGCGTCCGCGCCATCGGCTTCGACCACCAGCTTTCTGCCTTTGGCCAGCGCGACCTCAACGTGGTCGAAACGCGGCGGGTGCAGCAGCAGCTGGCCGCTGCCAGGCATCAGCGGCGAAAAACCCATCGCGCTGAACAGGTAGTAGGCCGACATGGTGCCGAGGTCGTCGTTGCCGGTGACGCCGTTCGGCGCGTTGGTGAACAAGGTCTGCACCGCGGACAAAACGGTCGCGGTCTTCCATGGTTGGCCAACCAGACTGTACAGCGTGGGCACCTGCATGGTCGGTTCGTTGTTGGGGTTGAAGCGATACTGGCCATAGTACGAATACGGGCCGCCGACCCAGGCCTTGCGCGCGGCGTTCTGCGGATCTGCCAGCAGTTCGTCGTAGGCGAAAAAGACATCGAGGCGCTTCGCCATTTCCTCGCGGCCGCCCATCGCCAGCGCCAGCCCGGACACGTCCTGCGGCACCAGCCACTGGTACTGCCAAGCCGTGCCTTCGTGGAAACCGTAACTCGAACGCGGGCTATAGCTGCCGGTCGGCGGCGTGAACCAGCCGCCGCCTTCGACGCGTGGGCGCGGGAAGCCGGTGAAGGCGGATTCCTTCTCGCTCAGTTTCGCATCCCACAGCGTGCGCCAATTGCCGCCTCGCATGCGCAGCTCCGCGGCATCCGTCTTCTCGCCGAGTGCGTCGGCCATCAGCGACAGCGAGCAGTCGGACAATGCATATTCCAGCGTCGCCGAACCGCCGTTCTCCGGGTCCACGTCCATGCCCTTGGCCGGGAAGGTACGGTCGAAGAACACGAAACCGTTCTTGAGGTAATTGACATTGCCAGCACGACCCTCGGAGCGCGACTGCAGTGGCGGTACGCCCCAGGCGTTCTTGCGCAGCGCCCTCCACGATTCGCCCTCCAGGCCTTTCAGCGCGCCGTATCGCCACAGGTCGACCAGGAACGGCGTAACCGGGTCGCCGGTCATCGTGTTGGTGTCGAAATTCGCATAGCCCCAGCGCGGCAGCCAGCCGCCCTGCGCGTCGATAGCCAGCAGCGAGCGCCCGATGTCGCGCGCACGCTGCGGTTCGATCAAGGCCAGCAACTGGTTCTGCGCACGGTAGGTATCCCACAGCGAGAAGAATTCGTAATACGTCCAGCCGTCGGCGACATGGATCGCGTCGTCGTAGCCGCGATAGCGGCCGTCGGCGTCGCTGCCGGTCAGCGGTTGCAGCAGCGCGTGGTACAGCGCGGTGTAGAACACGGCACGGTCGTCGTGACTGCCGCCCTCGATGCGCACCTTCGACAATTCGTCGCGCCACGCCTGCTGCGCGGACTTCCGCATGGCTTCGAACGGGATCAGCTTGCCGTCCTTCATGCCTTCGGCGCGCAGGTTGATGCGCGCGCCCTCGGCGTCGACATGCGAGATCGCGGTGGTCGCGGTGATGCTGCGCCCCTTCGACATATCGAAACTGAGCCATGCACCATTGAGCGGCTCGTGTTCGCTTTCCATGCTGAAACGTGCACCCGGCGTACCGCCGGCCTGGCCCCAGACACCGAAGGCCTTGAACGGGCGGTCGAATTCGATGCGGAACCAGGTTGCGTATTCGTGCCCGCCGCAGAAGCTGAGCGTGGTGATCTTGCCTTCGACCGTATGGTCGCCGACCACGTGCACCTGGCTGCCGATCACACGGTGCTTCTCGTTGGCCTGGCTGACGTCGACCAGTAAGTGTCCGGTCTTCGCATCGGCAAGGAAGGTGTAGCGCTCGGCCGCAGCGCGGGTGAGCGCGGTGGCCTCGACGTCGATGCCGCCGTAGTCGGTCAGCCGCACCTTGTAGTAACCGGCCTGGCCGGCGCCGCCGTCCTGGGTATAGCGCGAACCGTACTTGCCGTCATCGAAGTTCTTCGCGTCGTTGGTATCGAAGTCACCGCCGGGGCCGATGCTGCCGGTAACCGGCAGTACGACGAGCTGCCCACCCTGCTCCCAGCAGCCGGCGCCGGACAGGAAGGAGTGGCCGATGCCACGGATTTTTTCATCGCCGAAACGCCAGCCGGCGTAATGCGAACCCACCGGACTGGCCTGGACCAGTCCGAACGGCGCGGATGCGCCAGGATAGGTATTGCCTTCGTCCTGAGTGCCGATGAAGGTGTTGACCAGAGTGGGCAGATTCTCGCTACCGCGAGCCGAAGCAGACGCGAATGGCGTCGTTGCCACCAGCAGCGCTCCGGCCAGAACGGTTTTCAGCATTGTGGCGGACAAGTCGAACCTGCTCATACGTCTCCAGATCGTCTGCGGACCACAACGGCCCAAGAATGTCGTCGCGATGTACTTCGCACTACCGGCACCCCTCCGACAAACGGTCCGGCCCATGCTGCCGGACCGGATCTTGCGTGCCGCACGCGATGACTCATGGGGATCTTCCCAACTGATTTTCACGATCCGGATGTGATCGGTCCGGTTTTTTCGGCAGCCGGTCGGGTTAGCGCGGCGGATGGATATGCCTGCCATGCAGCCGCCATCGACAACTGCGTAGCGAGTTGAAACACGAGCACCATAAGAAGCGCACATACGTGTTTTTTTGATTTTAGAACGATCTAAAATTCAAAAACAACCTACAATCGCCCGTAAAGTCGATCTGCACCCGTCGCGAACATGGAGACTTTACGTGGCCCGCACTGCCATGGCGGCTATGGCTTTGCGACCGGGTTCAGTAATGCGGTCCACCATACCGATGGCTGCCGGCAAATGGAGGCGCCCGGCATGCCCGGATTCGTTCCGCACTTGCAGCGATGCGCCGCATAGCGCAGGATAAACAGATTGGATCGATCTAAATAAGACTGGGGACGACTCTGGAAAGACCGCGCAGGATTACCCTGAACGACATCGCGCACGCCTGTGGCGTCTCCCGCGCGACGGTATCGCTGGTGCTGCGCGGCAGTCCGCTGGTGCATTCCGAGACCCGACACCGGGTCGAAGCAGAGATGCATCGCCAGGGCTATGTCTACAACCGCACCGCCGCCAACCTGCGCCAACGCGTTTCCAGCACGGTGGCGTTGGTCATCAACGACCTGTCCAACCCGTTTTTCGCCGAATTCGCCGCTGGCGTGGACGAGGCCTTGGGGGTGAAGGGCTACGTCACCCTGCTGGGCAGCAGCAATGAATCGCCGGCGCGGCAGCGCCAAGTGCTGGCTTCGCTGATGGAGCACCATCCCGCCGGCATCATCCTGTCGCCGGCCGAGGCCAGCGACGCGGCCGACATCGAGCTGGCGATCGGTCGGCACACGCCGTTGCTGGTGTTCAACCGCGAACTGATCGGCTCGACCGCCACCGGCTTCGACTACGACTTCCTCGGCCTGGACAACCGCGCTGGCGCACGTGCAGCCACCACGCGATTGCTTGCGCTAGGCCACCGACGCGTCGCCTTCTACGGTGGCCACGCCGAATCCAGTTCCTGCCGCGAACGCCGCCTCGGCTACACGGATGCGCTGCAGGCAGCTGGCATCGCGGTCGATCCGCGCTGGATGATCGAGACCGTGCCGGCCCGGCTCGAAGCAAGCGCGCATGCCGACGCGCTGTTCGCCACCGATCCGGCGCCGACCGCGGCAGTCTGCTACAACGACGCGGTCGCGCTGGGCCTGATGCTGGGCTTGATCCGGCTGGATCGCCACCCCGGCACCGACTTCGCCGTCACCGGTTTTGACGACATCCCCGAAGCCGCGGTCGGCATGCCACCACTGACCACGATGTGCGCCGCGCCGCGCGCGCGCGGTCGCCAAGCCGCGGAACTGCTGCTGCAGCGCGCCACCACGCCATCGCTGCCGCGACGCTCCGTGATCGTGCCCGTACAACTGATCGAACGTGAAAGTACCCCGCATGCCCCCCATCCCTAAGAACCATGCCACGACCGCCATGGCACGTCTCCGCCACCAAGCGGGTGCGCGCCGATGAGCAAGGCGAACACCATCATCTGTTTCGGCGAAGCGCTGATCGATTTCCTCGCCAGCCCGCCGACCGCAGGGGAGGCACGCATATTCCGCCAGTTCGCCGGCGGCGCGCCGGCGAACGCCGCGGTGGCGGTGGCGAAGCTCGGCGGGCGCTGCGAATTCGTTGGCATGCTCGGCCAGGACATGTTCGGCGACTTCCTGCTGAAGAGCCTGCACGAAGCCGGCGCCGGCGTCCGCTACGTGCGCCGCACAGCGAGCGCAAAGACGGCGCTGGCCTTCGTTTCGCTGGATGCGTACGGCGAGCGCAGCTTCAGCTTCTACCGCCCGCCATCCGCCGACCTCCTGTTCCGCAACGCCGATTTCGACGCCGCCTGCTTTGCCAAAGCGGGCGTATTCCACGTCTGTAGCAACAGTCTGACCGACGAGGACATCGCCACGACCACGCTGTCCGGCATGGCACTGGCGCGTGCCGGCGGTGCGCTGGTCAGCCTCGACCTGAACCTGCGCCCGGCGTTGTGGCCGGACGCCACGCCCTCGCTGCCGATCCTGTTGCGGGCACTGGAGGCTGCCGACCTGGTCAAGCTTGCGCGCGAGGAACTGGAATACCTGAAACAAGGCCGCCACGGCGACGACGAAATCGTCACCCGCCTGCTGCGCACCGCGCGACTGGTACTGGTCACCGACGGCGCCGCACCAATGCGCTGGCATACGCGCGAGCGCAGCGGCGAGCTGGCGGCGTTCAGGGTAAAGGCCGTGGACACCACCGCGGCCGGCGATGCCTTCATCGGCGGCCTGCTATCGCAACTGCAAAACAACGAGATCGATGCGCGCTGCTTCGACGCCTTCCTCGCGCATCCATCCGAACTGGAATGTTGCCTACGCTATGCCTCGGCCTGCGGCGCGCTGGCGGTGACCCGGCACGGCGCGTTCGCCGCGCTGCCGACGCATGCTGAAGCGATGGCGCTGCTCAGCGAAAACGCCGCAGCCTAGGAGCCTGCCGGGTGGCTAGCGTTCGCACTGCAGGAACCAGCTGGCCGCGCCGATCACGCCCAGGTCGGGATCATCGACCAGCCGCACCGGCACCTGCTCCAGCACCTGGCGCATCACATCCTTGTCGACCATGCGCGCGGCAAAGTCGCCGCTGAGCAATTGCGGCTTGATCTTCGACGGTACACCGCCGGCAATGAACACACGAGTCGCGCCGGTGACCATCGCCAGGTCGCCGACCACGCTGCCGAACAGGCCACAGAACATCGCCACCGCCTCGGACGCACTCGTGTCGCCATCAGCTTCGGTCGCGGACGACACCTCAGCGGAAGACTGCAGGCGCGGCTGCACGTCGTCGAGTTCGCACAAGGCCCGATAGAGATTCAGCAGGCCCGGCCCCGACACCGCCTGGCCAACGCCGACATGCGCGGCACCAAGCCGCATCCAGTGCTGCAGCACTGCCAGCTCGCGCGGGTTGCCTGGTGCCAGCGTCATCTGCTGCGGCTCGCTCGGCAACACCAGCGTGCGCATGCCGGCCGATACGCGCAACGCGGCGCCAAGGCCGGTGCCAGGACCGACCACCAACGTCGGACCGGGCACGTGTCCGACGACGCGAGGCGTCAGCAGCAAGGTGTCGGTATCGTTCATGCACTGCTCGGCGTGAGCGACTGCGACGAAGTCGTTGACCGCCGCGACGTCGACGAGGCCCAGCGCCCGGATCTCGGCCAGACGGATCGGCCAAGGCACGTTGCGACTGATGATTTCGTCGCCGTTGACCATGCCGGCGATGCCGATCGCCATCGCGTCGATGCCGGTACGCGCTCGGAGGAAGTCGGCGACGATCGCGTTCAGCGACGGATGATCGGCGCACAGGTAGCGGCGCTGCTCGAGGATTTCGACCGTGCCGTCGCCGCGCCCGCGCACCAGCGCAAGGCGCGCGTTGGTGCCGCCGACGTCGGCGGCGAGGAAGACCTGGCTCATGCCGCCTGTACTCCGCACCGCAATGCCGCAAAGAGGCTGCGTACTTGGTCGGCCCTGCCGCTGCAGACCTCGCCGCCACCCATGCCGAGCGTGCCCGTCGGCGCAAAACGCATCCGCGAAGGCAGCACACGCCTGACCGAGGCGAGGAATTCGTAGTCACCTGTGGTGATTCCCGCACCCGGCATCACCCTGCTGACGCCGCTGTAGGGAAGTCCATTACCGAAGACGCCGGAATCGGCATGGGCACGTGGCCCGAACAGATACAAAGCCAGCAGCAGATACAAGGCCAGCAGCAGAACCGGCAACTGCGGACGGTGGAACCGGTGGATCTGGTCAAACATGGTGTGGACTCCTTTCGTCGGACGGATCGACGACACATTTCGTGCCGGATACCCGAATGCACCCAAAGCGCGTTCGCTTGCCTCCGGTTGCAGCGATCCGGAGAGATGGTGGCAAGATCTGAACTTAGATCGATCTAAATTTACAATCAAAATTGCCCTCCGACCGTATGGGCTCTGGTGACAGTCCAGGTGGAGTGCGCTTTGCTCTGCTGCGCAGCAACATGCATCAGTGCACGCATCGTGGTAAATCTTACTCGCCGAATTAGATCGATCCAAATCTGATGCGGCTAGTCCAGGGGGGAAACATCGCGTCATGTAGCAATGGGCCATGTCCATGAGGCGCATTTCAGACACGAATTTTAGATCGATCTAAAACCATCGCTGCGCCGTCATTCAATCTGTGGGAGAGGGAGGTTGTAATGAAACAGATGCCACACACAAATATCCGGAACTCGTTGTCCGCCGCCATTGCGATTGCATTGACTGTCGCCGCAGGAGTGCCTACTCGCGCCTACGCGCAGCAGGCGACTGCCTCTGCCGATGCACAGGTGGCTCCGGCCAAGAAAGCGCAGGCGGCTCAGTCCAAGAAAACGCAGGCGGCTCAGGCAAAATCCAATGCATCCACCAACATCACCGATCTCAACAAGGTCACGGTAACCGGCTATCGCTACTCGATCGAGAAGAGCCTCGACCAGAAGCGCGATGCGAACGCGATCGTGGACGTCGTGACGGCCGAAGACGTCGGCAAGTTCCCCGACAAGAACGTAGCCGACGCGCTGCAACGCGTGCCCGGCGTGATCATCAGCCGCGACGGCGGCGAGGGCAAGAACGTCAGCGTCCGCGGCCTGTCCTCGGAACTGACCTTGACCGAATTGAACGGCAACTACGTCGCCACGGCCGAATCGAACGGCGATCCGACGCGTTCGTTCAACTACACGCTGTTGCCGTCGAACATGCTGTCCAGCGCCGAGCTGTTCAAGACGCCGGAAGCGCGCATCGATGAAGGCGGCATCGGCGGCACCGTGATCCTGCACACGCGCAAGCCGCTGGAACAGGAGGCCAACACCGGCTACGTCTCCGCCGAAGGCACCTGGGCCGACACCACCAAGAAGACCGACGGCCAATTCTCCGGTTCGTATTCCTGGCATGACAAGGACGACCGCTTCGGCGTCTTCGTCGGCTACACCGACCAGAAGCGCACTACGCGCACCATGGGCGCCAACACCGAGAACTGGCAGTGGTATGGCCGCGACGAAGGCGGCAGCGCGGTAGACGTCAATGGCCAGCAGGCCAATGGTCCTAGCAACTACTGGGGCGGCACGGGCTTCTACGACCAGAGCAGCAAGTACTACACCGGCTTCGCAATGCCGACCTCGGTCGACTTCAGCGTCAAGAATGAAAACCGCGAGCGCAAGGGCGGCCAACTCACCCTGCAGTTCAAGCCGACCGACAACCTGACCCTGACGGCGAACTACTTCCGTTTCAACCTGTCGCAGAACTCCGCGACCAACACGCTGAAGATCCCGGAATGGAACCTGGCCCGCTGGCACGGCGACGGCAACTGGCCGGGCGGCCGCATGCTCGACGGCCTGACCTTCGACCCCAGCCGCACCATCGTCAACGGCGCGCAGTACAGCGCGCATCCCGGCAAGACCTACTACTGCAACAGCGCTCAGGCTGCAGCGGGTGGCCTGACCAACACCGGCGGCTTCGGCCCGGACGACTGCACCATCCCGACGCCGCAGATCACCGGCAGCTACAACATCCAGAAAGCACTGTCGCAGACCGCGGACTTCGGCGCCGAATGGGTGGGAGAATCGTTCGAGGCCAGCGTCAAGGCCGGCCGCACGTGGGCCAGCGGGGGGCCGAATCTGCAATTCACGTTGCCGATCAAGCCGCGCAAGTACATCAGCGGCAGCGGTACCGCCAACGAAACTTGGGCCTTGGGCAACCATCTCAGCGCCTGGGACCTGAGCGGCAAGACGCCGACGATGACGTTCTCGCCGGATCTGATGGCGAATCTGTTGAATGGCATCGAGGAAGCCGACAACGGCTCGACCGGTTCGTCGTGGATCCACGACAGCACCAAGCAGAAATACGCTCAGGCCGATTTCACCTGGCACAACGATGAGGGCTTCTTGGACTCGTTGCAGTTCGGCGCCAAGTACCGTGATGGCGGTATCCATCGCAGTACCGGCAACAACTATTGGGTGTGCCCCGGTACCGACCCCAGCAACTACGACAATCGTTTCCAGAACGGTGGCTGCCCGTCGGTTTCCGGCGTGTTCCCGGCGAATGTCCTGTACGCGATGCCCAACCTCACCGACGGCATCCGCGCCAACCAGTTCCCGGCGATCAATTATCCGGCCTTCATCAACTATCTGAACCAGACCTACGGAGCGATGCAAACTCGCAACGAGGACAACTTCATCTACAACGTCAACGAGAAGATCTGGTCCACCTACTTGCAGGCCAACTTCAAGACCGAGTCCGGTTTGCGCGGCAACATTGGCGTGCGCTTGGCCCACACCGAGCAACATGCCGACTCGACCGATCAGGTTGACTACTACAATGCGTACTTCTACCGCGACTCCAGCGGTGGCTTGGTGAACTGCGTAAATGGCTCGCCGGGTTCCGGCGCGCCCGCTGGCTCCGGCTGCCAGGGCGGCTACTCCACGCTGCCGGACAGCAACACCAACCCCGCCACCGGGCATGTCTCGTCGTATGCGCTCAGCTCGGTTGATCGTACCTACACCGACGTGCTGCCGAGCTTCAACCTCGCCTATGATCTGACCGACAGCCTGCTGTTGCGTGCGGCCGCGTCCAAGGTGATCTCGCGTCCGAGCTACGCCGACATCGCCTCGCCGGGTAGCCTGAATTATTGCAGTCAGCAATACATCACCGACCATCAGGTGATCGGTGGCGGCGCATGTAGCGCGGCGGGCTGGTGGGGCAATGGCAGCAACAAGAACCTGCAACCGTACAAGGCCAACCAGTTCGACTTGGGCCTGGAATGGTACTTCCACCCGGGTTCGGTCTTGGGTCTGGATCTGTTCCGCAAGAATGTCAGCAACTTCTCGGTGCCGGTCGTGCAGGACATATCGATGAACGTCGACACCAGCAATATCAAGTTCAACGGTACCGCCGTGACGACGCAGAACCCGGTGACGGTGCAGCAGTACTCGACCACGGCCGGTGGCCGCAATGGCATTTCGCAGGGTATCGAGTTCTATGCACAGCACACGTTGGACTTCGGCCTCGGCTTCCAGGTCAACTACACCTACAACGATACCAACGAAGCGGCTGTCACTCTCGCGGACGGCACCAACATCGGCAAGTCGCCGCTGATCGGCAGCGCGAAGAACCAGGCCAACTTCACCGTGTTCTATGAAACCCAGAAGTTGTTGTTACGTGCTTCGTACAACCGCCGTGGCGAAGTGGTGCAGGGTCTGGACAACGGCCTGAATGTCTACGACGACCCGTACAAGCAGATCGATCTGAACGCCGCGTACAACTTCACCCCGGCCTTCAGCATCACCGCTTCGGTGCTGAACCTGACCAAGGAAGTGTCGCACTCGCACTTGGGCAACGACACCAAGGATCGTTTCTACTCCGACAACTACGCCGGTCGCGTCGCCTACATGGGCCTGACCTACAAGTTCTAAGCAACTGCAACCCCTCCCCCCTCGCGCTTGCTGGCGCGAGGGGGATTTTCACAACCGACCTTCGTCCGCCGTGCGGGATTCTCCAACCGTTTGGTCGGCAACTAGGTCGGTTTTCTTTTATTTTGTAGCCTCATTCGGCTAGAGCGAATGGCAATGACGGAATCCGACAAACGAATCAAGCGCGTCGTGGTGGTCGGCGGTGGCAGCGCCGGCTGGATGGCGGCCGCGGCACTCGGCACCTATCTGGGCAAGAGCGTGGACGTCCGTTTGGTCGAATCCGAGGAGATCGGCATCGTCGGCGTGGGCGAATCCACCGTGCCATACATGAAGACTTTCAATTCCCAGGTGCTCGGCATCCGGGAAGCCGATTTCGTCGCCCAAACCCAGGGCACTTTCAAACTTGGCATCCAGTTCAACGACTGGGGTCGCATCGGCGACAGCTATGTCCATGGCTTCGGCACGATCGGGCGTTCGCTCGGACCGTTGCCGTTCCACCAGTACTGGCTGAAGCTGTTTCTCGACGGACGCGTGCCGGACATCGGCGCCTACACATTGCCGACCGTCGCAGCTCCACTGGACAAATTCATGGTCAGCCAGAGCGATGCGCCGCAGGGTTCGCCACTTGCGGACATTGCCTACGGCTACCAGTTCGACGCCGGGCTGTACGCACGCTACCTGCGCACTATTGCCGAACAGCGTGGCGTGAAGCGCACCGAAGGCAAGATCGTCAACGTCATCCAGCGCAGTGAGGACGGTTTCATCGAAGCAGTGATGATGGAAAACGGAGAGCGCGTCGAAGGCGACCTGTTCATCGATTGCTCCGGCTTCCGCGGCCTGCTGATCGAGCAGACCCTGAAAACGGGCTATGACGACTGGAGCCAATGGCTGCCCTGCGATCGCGCGATGGCCGTGCCTTGCGAAAGCGCCGGGCCGTTGACGCCGTACACGCGCGTGACCGCCCTCGCCGCCGGCTGGCAATGGCGCATTCCGCTGCAACACCGCACTGGCAACGGCTACGTGTATTCCAGCCACCACATCAGTGACGACGAGGCTGCCGCCACCTTGCTGGCGAATCTCGACGGCAAGGCCTTGGCCGATCCGCGGCCACTGCGCTTCACTCCCGGCAAGCGCCGGAAATTCTGGGTGAAGAACGTCGTGGCGGTTGGCTTGGCGGGCGGTTTCGTGGAGCCGCTCGAATCCACCAGCATCTACCTGGCACAGTCGGGTATCCAGCGCCTGCTCAGCATGTTCCCGGACTGCGATTTCGAGCCGATGCTGGCCGAGCGCTTCAACCGGGATTCCGCCTTCGAACACGAACGGGTCCGCGATTTCCTGGTGCTGCATTACAACGCCACCGAGCGCGACGACAGCACGTTCTGGAACCATTGCCGGACGATGTCCATCCCGGACAGCGTGCGCGAAACCGTTGAGCTGTTCCGCATCGATGGCCGTTATTTCCGCAACGGCGAGGACTTCTTCGCGCTGCCGAGCTGGCTGCAGGTGATGGTGGGCCAGCGCATCGTGCCGCGCGGTTATCACCCGATCGTGGATCAGATGCCGGAAGACAGGCTGGTGGAGTTCGTCGACCGCGTACGCGAAGTGGTGGCCCATTGCGTGGACAAGATGCCGCCACACCAGCACTTCATTGACAGCTACTGCAAAGCGCCTGCGATGCAATGACGCGCACCACACACGAATAAGCCTATCGCCATGTCCACGAAACCCAACGGCATCACCTTCCACCACCCGGTCGCATTCTGGTCCGGCTGCCTGCTGATCATCGCTGGCGTGTTCGCCCACATGCCGATGCTGATGATGGGGCGCTATACCCACTGGCAAATGGTGGGCATGCCGATGGATGGATGGATGCTCGCAGGCATGGCCGCGATTCTGTTGGGCGTGTTGCTGTCATGCTACGGGCTGATGCCGCGAATGTCGCAGATGCGGCAAACCCTGCATGGCCATGGTGGCGCCCTGCACTTCCACATCGCCGACGGCGTGCCGCTGAACCGTGCACATTGGATGCTGGTATCGGTGTTGGTGGTCGCGATCGCCATCGACGTGATGAAACCGGCCACGCTCGGCTTCGTGGTACCAGGCATGAGCCTCGAGTACCACATCAGCACGCCGTCGGCGAAACTGCTTGCGCTGGTTGCACTGATCGGCACCACAGTCGGCTCGGTGGCGTGGGGCTGGCTGTCGGACATTTTCGGTCGCCGCGCCGGCATCCTGCTGTCGGCACTGATGTTCATGGGCACCGCGATCTGTGGCGCAATGCCGGTGTTCGGCTGGAACCTGGCAATGTGCTTTCTGATGGGTGCGTCCGCCGGTGGCCTGCTGCCGGTAGCGTTCACGCTGATGGCGGAAACCGTGCCGGCCGCGCATCGTGGCTGGCTGCTGGTCGCCCTGGGAGGCGTTGGCACCTCGGCCGGCTACCTGCTCGCCGCCGGCGCCGCGGCCACGCTGGAACCGGCATTCAGTTGGCGTGTGCTGTGGCTGCTGAACTTGCCGACCGGCGCGGTCATCCTTTTCCTCAACAACTTCATCCCGGAATCGCCGCGTTTCCTTTCCAATGCCGGCCTGCCTGACCAAGCGCGCGCGGCACTGCGCAAATTCGCCGGCGATGTCGTGTTCGAACGCAGTATCGAAGCCGATGACGCCCAGCACCCTGGCACCCCCGAAATCGACGATCCGCATGCCCTCACCGGCCTGCGCGCGCTGCTGCACGGCCGCCACGCCGCCATCAGCTGGGGGTTGCTGGTCTGCGGTTTGGCGTGGGGCTTGGCCAACTTCGGGTTCCTGCTCGGCTTGCCGGTGAACCTGAGCCAGTTGGGTGTGCCGAAGAGCGACATCAGCGCCTTGCTGGCCAAGGGCGCGGTGTACGCGCTGCCCGGCATCGCCGTGGTGGTCTGGCTGTACCAACACTGGAGTTCGGTGAAGTCATTGGTACTGTTCATCGGCCTCAGCACGTTGTCGCTGCTCGGCTTCGCTGCGATCGGTGGGCTGCAACTGCGTTCGCCGGTACTGATCGTCGCCGCGGTCACGTTGTTCCTTATGAACATCAGCGGCGTGATCGCAATGCTGATTCCGTATGCCACGGAAATCTATCCGGTGCGTCTGCGCGGCACGGGCGCAGGCGTGATCGCGGCCAGTTCCAAGGCGGGCGGCATTCTCGGCGCCGCGCTGGGCGTCGCGGGCTTCTTCGAACATCACTTCGTCGTGTCCGCGCTGCTGACCGCGCTGCCGATGCTGGTTGCGGCGGTGTTGTTGTTGCGTGCCGGCATCGAGACCCGCGGCCAACGCCTGGAAGAAATCCAACGCGTGCTCGCGTATTGACGCCGCGCTTACACGATGGCCGGTGCTGCGAGACAGCACTCGAATCGGGCAAGAGCGGGTAATTTGATTAGATCGATCCCCTCCAAGAGTTCGCCCATGCACCAGACAGCAACGATGTCCCGCAAGCAGCCGTTGTTGCCGCACTGGCTGACCGGTGCACTGCTTGCTTTGGCTATGCTTTCGACCAGCGCCGCGCCAGCCGCCGAGCGCACGCTGACTGATGGTTGGCAGTTCCGCCTCATGCCCGTCAGTGCGCAGGCCAAGGCGCATCCCGAAGCCGTGCAATGGCATGCGGCAACGGTGCCGGGCACGGTGCATACCGATCTGCTCGCGAGCAAGCTGATCCCCAATCCGTACGCCGGCGCGAACGAAGCCGAGCTGCAGTGGATCGGCCTAGCCGACTGGGAATACCGCACTCATTTCGATGCATCGGGTGACACGCTGCACGCCGCGCGCAGCGACTTGGTGTTCGCCGGCCTCGATACCTCCGCCGAGGTATTCCTCAACGACAAGAAGCTGCTCGACGCGAACAACGCCTTCCGCAGCTGGCGCGTGCCGGTGCAGGACAAACTGCGCGCGAAGGGCAACGAGCTGCGCATCGTGTTCCATTCGCCGATCGCAACCTTGCTGCCGCAGGTGCAGGCGATGCCGCACAAGATCGCCGGCAACTACCCTTCGCCCTATGGCGACGAACCGAAGGACGCGATGACCGCGAACTTCGTGCGCAAGCCCGGCTATCACTATGGTTGGGATTGGGGTCCGCGCTACGTCACTGCCGGCGCCTGGCAGCCGGTGACGCTGCAAAGCTGGAACATCGCGCGCATCGACGATCTGCAACTGCGACAGGATCGCGTCGACGCAAACCGCGCCGACCTGAGCGCCATCGCTTCCATCGACGCGGTGGTCGCCGGCACGCACGAACTGCGCCTGTGGCAAACCGCGCCGGATGGCACGCGCACGCTGGCCGCGAAGCAAAGCGTCGAACTGCATGCCGGCGACAACCGCATCGAAGTGCCCCTGCACGTCGCGCAGCCGCAGCGCTGGTTCCCGAACGGTTATGGCGCGCAGCCGCTGTATCGCTATGACATCGAGCTGGCCGACGGCGGACACGTCTTCGCAAATGCCAACCGACGTACCGGCCTGCGCAGCATCGAGCTGCGCCGCGAAGCTGACGCGCAAGGCAAGAGCTTCTACTTCGCGGTCAACGGCATTCCCGTGTTCGCCAAGGGCGCTAACGTCATTCCGTTCGACATGTTCCAGCCGCGTGTGACCAAGGCTCAGCTGCGCCGCGTGCTGCAGTCGGCGCACGACGCGAACATGAATTTCCTGCGCAGTTGGGGCGGTGGTTATTACGAAAGCGACGACTTCTTCGACCTGGCCGACGAACTGGGCCTGCTGGTCTGGCAGGACTTCATGTTCGGCGGCGGCATGCAGCCCGCCTACGACGACGCCTTCCGTGCCAATGTCGTGGCCGAGGCGCGCGAACAGGTGCGCCGCTTGCGCAACCATCCCAGCGTGGCCTTGTGGTGCGGCAACAACGAGGAAGAGGTTGCATGGAAGTACTGGGGTCAAGGCCGCGACCTGAAGGCCGCCGACCCCGCGTTCGCGGAAAAGGTGTGGAACGGCTACGTGCAACTGTTCGGCCACGACCTGCGCAAGGTGGTCGAAGAGGATGGCAACGGCATCGCCTACTGGGCCAGTTCGCCCGGCGACGACCTGGCTGAAGTCGCCAACACACCCGCCAGCGGCGACATGCACTACTGGGAAGTCTGGGGCAACCCGGCGCGGCCGCCGGTCGCCTACCTCGACGTGACCCCGCGTTTCATGTCCGAGTACGGGCTGCAGGCATGGCCGTCGCCGCGCACCATCGACGCGTTCGCGAAACGCGACGAGCAGGGCATCGCCACCCCGGTAATCGAGGCGCACCAGAAATTCCTCGCCGGCAAGGGCAACGAGCGCCTGCTGCACTACGTGCGCATGGAATTCGGTGAACCGAAAAACTTCGACGACTTCGTCTACCTGAGCCAGGCGATGCAGGCCGAAGGCATCGAACTGGCCGCACTCCACCACCGCGCCAGCCGTCCGTACACGATGGGTTCGCTGTACTGGCAGCTCAACGACGTGTGGCCGGGTGCGTCGTGGTCGAGCATCGACTGGTTCGGACGATGGAAGGCGCTGCAGTTCCATGCGCGCCGTTTCTACGCCCCGGTTGCGGTCGCCGCGTTGCGCAAGGATGGCGAAACCATGACGAGCCTGCTCTCGGACCGCACGACGACGCGGCGCGGCGAACTGCGCTTGCGGGTACTGACACTGGACGGCAAAGTGCTGCGCGACGAGCGCAAGCCGGTCGAAATCGCGCCGCTGACGGCCGCGAAGTTCGCGACCTACAGCGACGCCGACCTGCTCGGCAACGCCGATCCGGCATCGACCGTCGCGGTGTTCGACCTGCAGGCCGAAGGCGAGCCGCCATCGCGTGGCGTGATCTGGTTCAAGCCGGCGAAAGACATCGCGTGGCCCGATCCGGACGTACAGGCCGTACTGCGCCGCGACGGCGACGGCTACGCGCTCGACCTGCGCGCGCGGAAGCTGGCGCGTGCGTTGTGGGTCGACTTCGGCGACCTCGACGCCGAGCTGTCCGACAACGCACTGACCCTGCTGCCGGGCGAAAGCCTTTCCCTGCACCTGACGTCCGGTGCCGGCCTCGACGCTTTGCGCCAGTCGCTGCGCCTGCGCACGCTGGCCGATGCCGTGCAGCCATCCTCCGCCCAGACACAGACCAAGTGAACGCGATGAACCAGACCATCCCCGCCCACGCCGACTTCCGCAGCGAGGCTTTCCTGCGCGACCACATCCGCCGGACCATGGCCTTCTACCATCCGCATTGCATCGACCCGGCCGGCGGCTTCTTCCACTACTTCAAGGACGATGGACGCGTCTATGACGCCACGCACCGGCACCTGGTCAGCAGCACGCGCTTCGTCTTCAACTACACCACCGCGGCGAACGAGTTCGGCAGCGAGGATCCCGAACTGCGCGACGAATACCTGCGGGCCGCGCGCCATGGCCTCGCCTTCCTGCGCGAGAAGCACAGCGACCCGCAGAGCGGCGGTTATTTCTGGACCCTGCGCGACGGCAAGCCGGAAGACACGACCCAACACTGCTACGGCGCGGCCTTCGTGCTGCTGGCCTATTCGACCGCGGTCAGGGCCGGTATCGACGAAGCGAAACCGTGGATGGACGAAACTTGGGAACTGCTGCAACAACGCTACTGGGAAGAATCCGCTGGCCTGTACCGTGACGAAGCCGACCGCGAATGGAACTTCAGCGGCTACCGCGGCCAGAACGCCAACATGCACATGTGCGAAGCGCTGCTGGCCGCGTATGGGGCCAGCAGCGAACGCCGCTACCTCGACCGCGCATTGCTGCTGGCCGACCACATGACCCGTCGCCAGGCCGCGCAGGCCGGCGGGCTGGTATGGGAGCACTACGATCGCGACTGGAACATCGACACCGACTACCACCGTGACGACCCGCGCCACCTGTTCCGGCCGTGGGGTTTCCAGCCCGGCCACCAGACCGAATGGGCCAAGCTGCTGCTGATCCTCGACGGCCACCTGCGCGCATCAGGCGAAGCGACCGGGTGGCTGCTGCCGAAGGCGCGCGAATTGTTCGACCGCGCGGTCGCCGCGGCATGGGATGCCGACTTCGGCGGCCTCGTTTACGGCTTCGCCCCGGAGGCGTTACGCAAGGGCATTCCCGGCCGCGCGTTGCCCGACGGCGAGAACTTCGTCTGCGACGAGGACAAGTATTTCTGGGTGCAGGCCGAATCGATCGCCACTGCCGCACGCTTCGCTGTCGCCAATGACGACGAGGCCTATTGGCGCTGGTACGACAGGCTGTGGGATTACGCCTGGCAGCACATGATCGACCACGAGCATGGCGCCTGGTACCGCATCCTCGATCGAGAGAACCACAAGTACGACGACGAGAAGAGTCCCGCCGGCAAGACCGACTACCACACCATGGGCGCCTGCCACGACGTGCTGGCCGTGCTGCGCGCCAAGGCCTGATCCGCACGCATCGCCCTCCAATCGAGTTGAAACGAATCCGATGAAGAAAATCGCTCCCCTGCTGCTCGTCGCACTCTGCACCGCCTGCACCGCGAAGGCGCCCCCCCCCTCCCCCGAACCCAAGGCCATCGTGACAGACGCGGCGATGACCGACGCGCAGGCTGCGGAAATGGCCCTGCGCGTTCGCGCCGAGGCGCAGCACGCGTGGCAGGGCTACCGCAAGTACGCCTGGGGCCACGACGACGTGAAGCCGCTGAGCAAGCAGCCGCACGACTGGTACGCCGAAACCCTGCTGATGACCCCGGTCGACGCGCTGGACACGCTGATCCTGCTCGGGCTGAAGGACGAAGCGGACGATGCGCACAAGCTGATCGTCGACAAGCTGTCGTTCGACAAGGACATCTACGTCAGCCACTTCGAGACCACGATCCGCGAACTCGGCGGCCTGCTTTCGGCCTACCAGCTGACCGGCGACCCGAAGCTGCTGGCGCTGGCCGACGACCTGGCCACGCGCATGCTGCCGGTGTTCGATTCGCCGACCGGTCTGCCGTGGACCCAGGTCAACCTGCGCACCGGCCAGGTGCGCGGCTATGAAAGCAATCCGGCCGAGACCGGCACCCTGCTGCTCGAATACGGCACCCTCGCCCGCCTGACCGGCAAGCAGGCGTATTACGACAAGGCCAAGCGCGCGCTGGTCGAGACCTTCAAGCGCCGCGCCCCGAAGACCGGCCTAGTCGGCGACGCCATCGACGTGCGCACCGGCGCGTGGACCCACACGTCGGCGCATGTCAGCGGACGCATCGATTCGTACTACGAATACCTGTGGAAGTGCTGGAAGCTGTTCGGAGACAAGGACTGCCTGGACATGTGGAAGACCAGCATCGCCGGCATCGACACGTACCTGGCCGACGACGTCGACGGCTCGCTGTGGTACGGCCACGCCGACATGGCCACCGGCCGGCGCACCGAGCCATATTACGGCGCGCTGGACGCCTTCCTGCCCGGCCTGCTGGCGTATTCGGGCGACGTGCCGCGCGCCGCGCGCCTGCAGGATTCCGGTTTCCGCATGTGGCAGCTGCACGGCATCGAACCCGAAACGCTGGACTACCGCAAGATGGAAGTGGTCTCGGCCGGCTATCCACTGCGCCCGGAGATCGTCGAGTCGGCGTGGTACCTGCAGCGGCTGGACGGCAATCCGAAGTGGCGACTGCAAGGCAAGGAGATGTTCGACGACTTCGTGAAGTACGCGCGTACCGACGACGGCTACACCGCGATCGAGAACGTGGTCACCAAGCAGCAGGCCGATCACATGGAGAGTTTCGCCCTGGCCGAGACCTTCAAGTACTTCTGGCTGCTGTTCGCGCCAAAGGACGCACTGGACCTCGACCAGGTGGTGCTGAACACCGAAGCACATCCCTTGCGGCGAGTCGAAGCTGGAAAATGATCGGCTTGCGGCCGCGGTGGCTCTCGCCCAACCGCGTTGACGGACGGTTTTTCGCACGATGATGCGGCGCGTCCACCGGGGACAAACAAAAAGGGGAACCCTCTCGGATTCCCCTCTTAGCCCCACCAGATCGATGGGCCAGGAATTGGTGGGCGGTACAAGGATCGAACTTGTGACCCCTACCATGTCAAGGTAGTGCTCTACCGCTGAGCTAACCGCCCGTATCGCGCAAACCAGCTACGCGAGCCGCGCAGTATACGGGAGCTGCCGGCGCCCGACAATATCCCGCAGGCGGCCCCGTTGCCGACTCAGCGCAGGACCTGTTCGCGCAACTGGTGAATCTGGTCACGCAGTCGGGCGGCGTCCTCGAACTCCAGGTTCTGCGCGTGCTTGTACATCTGTGCCTCGAGTTTCTTGAGCATGCCCGCTGTCTGTTGCGGGTTGAGGCTGGCGTAGTCGGCGGCTTGTTCAGCCACCGCGCGGCTGCGTGAGGACTTGCTGCCCCGACGATTACCCGCCTCGCTGCGCGCACCCTCCATGATGTCGGCGATGCGCCGCACGATGGTGGTCGGCACGATGCCCTGCTGTTCGTTCCATGCCAGCTGTTTCTCGCGGCGGCGAGCGGTTTCGTCCATCGCCGCCTGCATCGAGCGGGTGATCTGGTCGCCGTACAGGATCGCCTTGCCGCGCACGTTGCGGGCGGCGCGGCCGATGGTCTGGATCAACGAGCCGGTGGAGCGCAGGAAACCCTCCTTGTCGGCGTCCAGGATCGCCACCAGCGACACCTCGGGCATGTCCAGGCCCTCGCGCAGCAGGTTGATGCCGACCAGCACGTCGAACTCGCCCAGGCGCAGGTCGCGGATGATCTCGCTGCGCTCGACCGTCTCGATGTCCGAGTGCAGATAGCGCACCTTCACGTCGTGCTCGGCCAGATATTCGGTGAGGTTCTCGGCCATGCGCTTGGTCAGTGTGGTGACCAGCACGCGATCGCCGATCGCCACGCGTTTGTGCACTTCGCTGAGCAGGTCGTCGACCTGGGTACGCACGGGACGCACTTCCACTTCCGGATCGACCAGGCCGGTCGGGCGCACCACCAGTTCGGTCACCGCGTCGCCGGATTTGTGCAACTCGTAGTCGCGCGGGGTGGCGGAGACGTAGATCGCACGCGGCACACGTTCTTCCCACTCCTCGAAACGCAGCGGCCGGTTGTCCACCGCCGACGGCAGCCGGAAGCCGAATTCCACCAGGGTCTCCTTGCGCGAACGGTCGCCCTTGTACATCGCACCGAGCTGCGGCACGGTGACATGCGATTCGTCGACCACCAGCAGGCCGTCGGACGGTAGGTAGTCGAACAGCGTCGGCGGCGGCTCGCCGGGCGCGCGCCGGGTGAGGTGGCGCGAGTAGTTCTCGATGCCCTGGCAGTAGCCGACCTCGGCCATCATCTCGATGTCATAGCGCGTGCGCTGCTCCAGCCGCTGCGCCTCGACCAGCTTGTTGTCCTTGTACAACTGTTCCAGCCGTTCCTTCAGCTCGACCTTGATCGTCTCGATCGCGTTCAGCACGCTCTCGCGCGTACTGGCGTAATGCGTGCGCGGATAGACCGTGTAGCGCTGCACCTTGCGTATCGTCTCGCCGGTGAGCGGGTCGAACAACGACAGGTTCTCCACCTCGCCGTCGAACAGTTCGATGCGCAACGCCTCGATTTCCGATTCGGCCGGGAATACATCGATGATCTCGCCGCGTACGCGATACGTGCCGCGATGCAGCTCCATTTCGTTGCGGGTGTACTGCAGTTCGGTCAGCTGATGGATCAGCTTGCGCTGGTCGATACGCTCGCCCTTGGCCAGGATCAATCGCAACGACAGGTAGTCTTCCGGATTGCCGAGTCCGTAGATCGCCGACACGGTGGCCACGATGATCGAATCGCGGCGCGACAGCAGCGCCTTGGTCGCCGACAGCCGCATCTGCTCGATGTGCTCGTTGATCGAGGAATCCTTCTCGATGAAGGTGTCCGACGCCACCACGTAGGCTTCCGGCTGGTAGTAGTCGTAATAGCTGACGAAATACTCCACCGCATTGTTCGGGAAGAATTCCTTGAACTCGCCGTACAGCTGCGCGGCCAGCGTCTTGTTCGGTGCCATCACGATGGTCGGTCGCTGTACCTGCTCGATCACGTTGGCGATCGTGTAGGTCTTGCCCGAGCCGGTGACGCCGAGCAGGGTCTGCGCAGCCAGGCCTGCCTCGAAGCCCGTAGAAAGACGCTGGATCGCCTGCGGCTGATCGCCCGCAGGTTGATAGGGTGCAACGAGTTGGAAGCGGTCAGTCATCGGCTACAGATGTGGGCGCGGTAGCGCATTTTAAATCGAGCCTGCTGACAGGGTACGTCAGCAGAGGCCGACACCCGCGCAACCGTCCGGCTGCTGGATGCATTCCATCATCGCCCTAGCATGAAGCTCCCGAACCGCGCAGGGATGACGCCGTGAATGTTCGCAGGAATGCTGGGCTACAGCGCAGGCAGCGTGGCGTGACCTTGGTCGAACAGATCCTGGTACTCGTCATCATCACGGGACTCCTCGGCATGGCCATACCCTCGATGAAGCAACTGCTAAGCCGCAACCAGCTGCAGGTCGCCCAGACGGATTTCATCGCAGCACTGAGACACGCCCGTGAGACTGCTGTCATCACCGGCAAGCACACCTTGTTCTGTCCGACTCGCGATGGCAGCAGCTGCAGCGCCGAGACGCGCTGGGACAACGGCTGGCTGCTTGGCCACGACGCCGATCGCAACAATCAGCCCGACCACGGCGCGCTATATACCGGCGCCGGCTACGCCGGCAAATTGATCGTCAGCAGTAGCAATGGGCGGCGCTTCGTGCGCTTCGGCCCCGATGGCAGCGCGAGTGGCAGCAACATCACCCTGCTGTTCTGTCAGCGATCAAAGCCACAGCAAGCACTCAGCGTGGTGGTTTCCAACGCTGGCCGTGTCCGGGGCGCTCCGGCCAGCAGCAGCGAAATCGCAGAGTGCGCGCGGATGGAATGAGCGGGATCATCGCCACAGAAAGACAAAAAGCCGGCAGTTATGCCGGCTTTTCATCAAACGTGGCGCCCGAAGTTGGACTCGAACCAACGACCCCCTGATTAACAGTCAAGTGCTCTAACCAGCTGAGCTATTCGGGCGTGAGCTGCGTAGTTTGTCGAGAGCGCAGTGAGCTGTCAAGCCATCGCAAGCAATTTTCGCCCCTTCCTCAGGTGGTCAACACCCGGTAGCACGGCACGTACGCCGCGCCACCGGGAAGCTTCATCCGGTGCTGCTGGACGAACGCCTGCAACAGCTTGTCCAGCGCGCGCATGATGTCCGCATCGCCGTCGATATCGAACGGGCCATGCTGCTCGATCGCCTGCACGCCTTCCTCCTTCACGTTGCCGGCGACAATGCCTGAGAATGCCCGGCGCAGATCCGCCGCCAACTCATGCCGCGGGCGATCATGATGGATCTGCAACGCACGCATCGCCTCGTGGGTGGGCCGGAACGGCAACTGGAACTCCAGCGGAATCTGCAGCGCCCAGTTGAAGAAGAACGCGTCCTTGGTGTCCAGCCGGTTGTGGCGCACCTTGTCGATACCCTTGATCATCGCCCGCGCCACCGCCGCCGGATCATTCACGACGATCTGGTAGTGCTGTGCCACCTCGTCACCCAGGCTCAGACGCAGGAAACGATCGATCTGCTCGAAGTAGGCAGCCGATTCGCGCGGCCCGGTGAAGATCAGCGGGAATGGTGTGCCCGCGTTGTCCGGGTGCAGCAGGATGCCGAGCAGGTAGAGGATTTCTTCCGCGGTACCGACGCCGCCGGGGAACACGATGATGCCGTGCCCCATGCGCACGAATGCTTCGAGCCGCTTCTCGATATCCGGCATGATCACCAGGTGATTGACGATCGGGTTCGGCGATTCGGCGGCAATGATGCCCGGCTCGGTGATGCCGATGTAGCGGTTGTGCCGACGCCGTTGCTTGGCATGCGCGATGGTCGCGCCCTTCATCGGCCCCTTCATCGCGCCCGGGCCGCAACCGGTGCAGATGTCCAGCCCGCGCAGGCCCAGTTGATAGCCGACCAGCTTGGTGTATTCGTATTCGTCGCGCGAGATCGAGTGGCCGCCCCAGCACACCACCAGATTGGGATCGATGTGCGGTTTCAGGATGCGTGCGTTGCGCAGGATCTCGAATACACCCTGGGTCAGCCCGGCCGAGCCGCCCAGGTCGACACCGATCTGCTCCATCTGGGTCGACACGTAGACGATGTCGCGTACGACGGCCACCAGCAGCTCATTGATGCCGCGGATGATCTGGCCGTCCACAAAAGCCTGTGCCGGCGCATGACTGAGCTCGATCTTGATGCCGCGGTCCTGCTGCAGCACCTGGATATCGAAATTCGGATACTGCTCGAGGATCGCCCGCGGATCGTCACTGATGCTGCCCGACGTCAGCACCGCCAGCGCGCAGCGACGCAGCAAAGCATGCAGCCCCGAGTCGCTGGCACCGCGCAACCGCGCCACCTCGTTGCGGGAAAGAATATCCAGCCCGCCGACCGGTGAAATACGCGCGCTGACGGTAGCCGCCTTTCCGGCCACAGTGACCTGTGTGTCATTCATTCGAATTGCTCTCCTTGCCGCTTCTTCGCGGATGGTGCGCCCGCGTCGAGCGAGACAGATCGCGTAGCTTCCTGCTCCGCTTGCTCGCGGTCAAGCCGTGACACAAAAAAACCGGCGCCCTTGCGGGCGCCGGTTGCATTGCTAGCTTGCTGACAAATCAGAAGGTGTACTTCACCGTCAACTGTACCGACCAGCGCTGGGCCAGATCGTCGTTGTTGTTGATGTAGGTCGGAACCGCCAGCGGATTGTAGTTGCCGTTCTTGTCGATGTAGTTGGTGCAGGTTGCCGCACCACCGCAGGAGATATCGTAGATGTACTTGCCCGTAACCGGGTTCACACCATAGAAATCGGCCAGCGGACGGCCGCCCGGGAACCCCTGGCGCTTCTCAATGCCCCAATGCTTGTCCAGCATGTTCGTGAAGTTGTAGATATCAAACTTGACGATGCCCTTGTTGCCCTTGAACAGGCCCGGGATCTCCTGGCTGAAGCTCAGGTCAAGCTGATTGATCCAGCCGGCACGGTCGCCGTTGCGCTTGGCGATCTGGCCCTGATGGTCCTTCAGGTAATCGTTGTGCTGGATGTAATCGAAGAACTGCTGCTGCTGGGCGGCAGTCACCGTGTTGCGGAACTCCACCTGACCCGGCTTCGGAATGAAGACCAGATCGTTGACGTAGGTATCACCATTGGCGTCGTTGCCGAACGACCAGCTGTACGGCGACGCGTTGTGGCCGTCGAAGAATGCGCTGGCGCTGGTGACATAATCGCCGAAGAAGCGATGCTGCCAGTTGAGGCCGGCGATCACGCGACGCGGAATCGAGTAGTTCGACGGACTCGCCACGTTCTCGTTCGGGTTGGTGACGAAGTTGTACTTGTAGTTCGAGGTAGCCACGCTGGACGTGCCCGGATTGACCTCGGACGCACGACTCCAGGTGAAGCCGACCATGCCGGACCAGTCGTCGGAGAACGACTTCTTCAACGACAACGCCAGGCTGTCCGCCGTGCCGCGGCCAGTATTGGCCAGGTTGATCACGTCGCCGAAGGCCGCATTGGCACCGGTGCGTGTCCCCTGCCCAGTCGCTTTCGGATCCTTGTTTGCCAACTTGTAGAACGTCTCGCGACCGTCGGGCAACATGCCGTTGGCCGTGCCGGCCACCATCTGCGGGATGCCCAGATTCAGGTTCTGGTAGAGGATCGCATCACGCTGGATGATGTGCTCGTAATCGACCGTCGCCACCAGACCCCACCACGGCAATTCCTTGTCGAAGCCCAGGCTCAGCTTCCATGCGCTCGGCAGCTGGAAGCCCGGCGACACAGTGTTCACCGTCATCTTGCCCGCGCCCAGTGCACCATCGTTCTGATGGTACGGATCCGGGCTGAAGGCCGGCACGTTGGTGCCGTTGCACGGCGCAGGACGCGTCGGGCCACAGTTGTACTGGGTCTGGGTGACGCCGGAGTTGGAGAAGATGTTGCCGATCCAGACATTCGGCGGGTTGGCGATGAACAGACCCGCGCCACCGCGCAGCTGGGTCATGTGCTCGGTGTTGAAGTTGTAGTTGAACGACATGCGCGGTTGCACCACGCGGTTGCCATTGATCGTGGTCTGGTTACTGCGACCGAAGCCGCCTGTCTGGATCTTCTTCACCGGATCGTAGCCCGGCGCCAACGCGAAGGTGGGGTTGTACAGCGGCTGATCGTCGACCAGCGGAATGTCGACACGTACGCCGTACTGCACTGACAGGTTGCTGTTGACCTGCCAGGTATCCTGCAGGAACACGCCCCACTGCTTGATGCCGTAATTGGCCGCCACCTGGGCCTGGGTCAGGCCATTCGCCGGACGATTGTAAAAGTACTGGTAGTAATACTTGCTCAGGAAGTTCTGCAGGCCGTTCTTGCCATTGCCGTCCTCGAACGTGTAGCTGCCATAGGCATTCTGCAGGAACAGGTTGTAGAACTTGTCCTTCTCGAAATCGAAGCCACCCTTGATGGCGTGGTCGCCTACAAGATAGGTGCCGGCCCAGGCTGCGCTCAGCGTGGACGTCTTCAGCACGTTTGCCTGACTGGAATATTCGGTACCGAACTCCACCGCCGGGCCGCTGAAAGTGTTGGGATACACCGTGATGTCCGGCATCGCGACACCGTTGTACGGGCCGCGCAGCTGGTCAAAGCTGGCATACGACACAGTCGTGTCGGTCGAGAAATTGGGCGACCAGTCATCGTAGAAATGCAGCGCGTAGCTCTTGCTGTCGAGGTTGGTCTTGTACCAGCCGCTGGACAGCACCAGCTTGGTGGTGCTGCCGGTGATGATCGGCTTGTTTTCCTTGGTCTGACTGTAGGTGAAGCTGGCGCGGTGATCGTTGTTGATGTTCCAGTCGATCTTGCCCAGATAGCGCTTGTCTTCCAGATTGGAATTGCCGCCACCGACCGAGCCAAGATCTTGGGTGATACCCACGGCCTTGGCTGCGTCACGTACCTGCTGCACCATGGCCGAGGTCAGACCCGGAATCGGTGTGCCCGCACTGGAATCTACCGGACCGTAAGGACTGCCGGCACCGATCTGGGTGCTCTTCTCCATCGATGCGAAGAAGAACAACTTGTCCTTGATGATCGGACCGCCGACGGTGGCGCCGCCGGTCCACTGACGATTGAAGCCCTGATACTTGGCGCCTGTTTCGTTATTGCCGATCATGCTCTGGTTCTGGAACACGTAATACACAGAGCCATGGAAATCGTTGGTGCCGCTCTTGGTCACCGCATTGACAGTTGCGCCAAGGCCACGACGGGTCGCAACGTCATAGTTCGCGGTCGAGATGTTGTATTCCTGGATCGTGTCCTGCGAGATCGGCGTACCCAGTGTCGGCAGGCCATTCGCGTTCAGGCCGAACGGATCGTTCGCGCTGACCGAATCCACGGTGATGTTGTTGTAGCGGCTGTTCTGACCAACGGCAGACATTTCGCCGCGAGCACGGTCCGTTACCACGATGCGCGGGTCGAGGCGCACGATGTTCTGGATTGAGCGACCAGGAGTTGGCGTGGCTTCCAGCTCACGGCTGGAGATGTTCGTCGAGATGCCCTTGTTGTCCGACGAGAATGTCTGCGCCAAGGCATTGGCCGACACCGTCACGCCGGAAAGATTCTGAACATTCTTCGCCTGCTCCGCGCCCATGGTCAGATTGACCGGCGTTTCCTGGGCCAGCTGCAGGTACACATTATTCTGCACAGCCTGAGCTTGCCCCGCCTTGGAGACGGTTACGTCGAACGGACCGCCGACGCGCAGACCCTGCGCCGAATAGCGGCCGTCCGCACCCGTGGTGGTGATCTTGGTGGTGCCAGACGGCTCATGCACGATCTGCACAGTGGCGCCGACAACCGGCTGACCACTGGCATCCAGCACGCGGCCGGAGATCGCGGACGAAGTGTCCTGGGCAATCGCCGGCAGCGCCACGGCCAACAATGCGGCAATGGCCAGCGGCAAGATTTTTGCGCGAATTGAACTATTCATCATGGAAGAACCCCTGAGACTCGCAACATAAGGAAACTGGGACTTACGGAACGCAGTTATGAGGGGCAGCCGCCGCTAACGCGGCACCCGCTCATGCTGTCGATTCCGTGCTGTGGTTTTGCGGTGGTTCGTGACGCGAAGGTGACGGGACCACCCCGTCTGCCAACAAATTGTTAAGCCAACTTTAACGGCAGTTTATGACACTTTGGCTACTGGATTCCACTGTTTTTGCAATATCTTGCGACCCGCGAGCGCGCAAGCAAGACCGAGACTATTCTTCGGTATTCAAGCAGTTATGGCGAAATCGCCTGTGCGCAGACCGCAAACAGTCGCACCCGCGGTGGTCAGGACACGCGTCCGCGCATCGACGGCGGAGTACTCAACCAGCCTTGCCAAGATAACGGGCACGCTTGGCCGGCTTTAGGCTCGCCAGATCCAGCATCACCAGGCCATCCACGCAGCCGGAAAAATCCGGATCCTCGCCGAAGTCGAGGAACTGCACGCCTTCAGGTTCGACCAGATCGACATACTGGCGGTAGAGCACCGGCAACGTGACGCCGAGGGCATCGAGATGGTGCTTCAATTTGCCCAGACCCTCCGATGGATCCAGCCCCTCCAGCGCCGCACGGACAACCTCTACGACCTCCGGCGAGACCACAAACGGTTGCCGCGCCGCGGCCAGGCCCGGCGCGCCGAAATAGTGCTGGTGTGCAGCAGCGATCCATTCACGCGCTTCGCGCGGCAGCTTGACCGACATGCTGACCGGGCCGAACACATAATGCAGTTCCGGATGCCGCTGCAGATACAGGCCAATACCCTGCCACAGCTGATCCAGCGCGCGGGAACGCCAGTACGCCGGTGCCACGAAACTGCGCCCCAGCTCCATGCCTTGTGTCAGCCGCGATTCCAGCGCCGGCGAATAGCTGAACAGACTGGAGGTATACAGCCCGGCCATGCCGCGTTCGGCGATCAGCCGGCCGCCATGCCCGAAGCGATAAGAGCCGACGATGCGCAGTGCCTGCGGATCCCACAGCACCAGATGCTCGTAATGGGGATCGTAGGCGTCCAGATCACGCCGCGCGCCGGTGCCTTCGCCGACCTTGCGGAAGGTCAACTCACGCAACCGGCCGATCTCGCGCATCACCGCGCTGTCGAGCGCGCCCTTGAACAGCCATGCCTGCTTGCCGTCGCTGAGATCGGCCAGTTTTTCCGAGCGCGCCAGTTCCACAGCCACCTGCTCGGCCGGCTCCGGCAGCGCCAGCGGCGCCTGTCCACCAAAGATCAGGCCACGATGCTGGCCGACTCGATACACGTGCCGGCGCATCAGCTTGGTGGCCTGCTTCGGCGAGCCGCCGCTGCGCTGTTCGAGTTCTTCGGCACTGACCAACGCACCGATGCTGAAACCGATCCGCCGCCTGCCCGGCGCCACCGCCTCGCGCGGCAACATCGCCGTGCTCAGCGGCTTGGCCAGCATCGACAGGCCGTAGAACATCGCCGAATTGCGGGCGGCGACATGGATCGGCAACACCGGCGCCTTGCTGCGCAACGACAGCCGCGCGAAGCCGTCCGACCACTGGCCGTCGCGCACGCCACCGGGGCGCACACGCGAAACTTCGCCGGCGGGAAACACGATCAGCGCCTCGCCGTTGTCCAGCGCACGGTAAATGCCGCGCAGGCGCGACGCGGCGCCCTTGCCGAACACGTCCACTGGCAACATCAACTTGCTCAGTTGCGGGATCACTGCCAGCCAGTCGTTGCCGAGAAAACGCACGTCTCGGCGCACCGAGCCGATCAGTTGCAACAAGGCCAGCGCGTCCTGCATGCCGAGCGGATGATTGGCCACCACCAGCAACGGACCCTCGACCGGGATGTGCTCGCGTTCGCGCGGATTGACCTGATAGCTGGTATCGAGGATGTCCAGCACGCGCTCGACAAAATCAAAGCCCTCAGCGGTACCGACTTGCTCCAGTACGCGATTGAAGCCGTCTTCGTCGGCCAACCGTCCGAGCACGCCCGCCATCGGTCGGCGAAGGCGCGGGTATTGCGCCAGCCATGGCAGGCGCTCGGTAAGGGATTGCTCGATGCTCAGCATGTCTGCGTCCTCGGATTTCCCCCATCCTGCCGGCCAATTATGACAGCAGGGCAATCGCCCGAAACGCCGCAGCGACAAATCCTGGGCGCGGTTGTTTCAAACGCTCAGGTGCAGGAACGACGCCACGCCGGCCATGAACATCTGCACCGACAAGGCAATCAGCAACATGCCCATCACGCGCTCCAGCGCCGTCAGTACGCTCTCGCCGAGCCAGCGGAACAGATAGGTGGCGCTGAGCAGGATCAACGAGGTGGCCAGCCACGCCAGCAGCAACGCGATCGTCCAGTCGGCCGTGCGACCGGGCTGAGTATTGGTCAGCAGCAGCAATGCGGCCATCGCCGAGGGGCCAGCCACGCCGGGAATCGCCATCGGCACAATGAATGGCTCGCCCTGCCCGGGTTTGCCGAAAATGCCGCCGCCGTCGGCCGGCGGAAACACCATGCGGATGCCGATCAGGAACAGCACGATGCCGCCGGCGATGCTGATCGAATCCGGTTTCAGTTGCAGCAGCTTGAGGATGTGCTGACCGCCGAACAGGAACGCCAGCAGCACACCCAGCGCGATCAGCAATTCGCGCACCATCACCCGACGCCGGCGCTTCGGCGGCACGTCCTTGAGCAGGCTCAGGAAGAACGGGATATTGCCCAGCGGATCCATGATCAGAAACAACATGATTCCCGCCGACAACGTGGTCATCTGCGTTTCCATCTCAACTCCATTCTCGTGAGGCGATCACGGCACCGGGTGCCGCTGTTCAGTCGTCCCGCAGATCCAGTACCGCACCACGTGCCGCCGCGCCCTGTGCGCTGAGCAGGTAGATCGCCGCAGCAGCGGCGGCATCCGGCAACGCATGTTGCATGATGTCTTCGCCGAAGTACGCCTGCTGGCGCAGCGAGGTGCGCATCGGTGCCGGCAGCATCGCATGAACACGCAACGCACTGTGGTCGGTTTCCTCATGCAGGATCGCAACGAAACGTTCCAGCGCCGCCTTCGACACGCCGTAACCGCCCCAGTGCGCACGCTGCAGCAACTCGGGATTGTCCAGCACGAACACCACCGCGCTGTCGCTGGCCTGGCTCAGCAACGGCAGGCAGGCCTGGGTCAAGGCGAACGGCGCATTCACGTTGACATGCATCGCACGCAACCAGGCATCGGGCTTGTGCATGGTGATCGGCGTCAGTCCGGAAAAACTGACGGCGGCATGCACGATGCCGTCGAGCCGGCCGAAATCGCGCTCCAGCCCTTCGGCCAGCGCAGCGTATTCGCGCGGCGTCGCCACTTCCATGTCCAGTGGGTGGATCACCGGCTCGGCCAGGCCTTCGGCGCGCATCGCGTCATACAACTGTTCCAGCTGGCGTTTGCGCTTGCCGGTGATCACCACCGTGGCGCCAGCGCGCGACGCCGCGCGCGCCACTGCACCGCCCAAGCCGCCATAAGCGCCGGTCACCAGCACGACGCGATCGGCCAGGGTGTTGGCAGTCGGCAACCAGCCGGCTGGCAAACGGGAAACCGGAAGCGCCGTCAAGACGCCGCTCCGGCGACGTCGCTGGCCATGCGGGACAGCTCACCGGCGGATTGCAGATCTTCGATGATGTCGCAACCGCCGATCAGCTCGCCCTGGATGAACAGCTGCGGGAAGGTCGGCCAGTTCGCGAAATGCGGCAATGCGGCGCGTATCTGCGGATCGGCCAGCACATTCACCGTGTGGAACACGGCACCGGCTTGCGTGAGTGCCTGGGCGGCACGACTGGAGAAACCGCACATCGGAAATTCCGGCGTGCCCTTCATGAAAAGCACGATGGGATGTTCGGTCAGGATCGCCCTGATTCGCTCGTTGATGTCCATAGTTCGGTGTTTCATCTTTACAATGCAGGCAGACCGATATTGTATCAGTCACCCGTCGGCTGCCGTCCGCTGCGCCGACCTACCTCCCCCAGCTACCGCTAAGGAGCCTCATCATGGCGATCGAACTTCCCCCGCTTCCGTACGAAAAGAACGCACTGGAGCCGCACATTTCCGCCGAAACGCTGGAGTTTCACTACGGCAAGCATCATCAGGCCTATGTGACCAACCTCAACAAGCTGATCGAAGGCACCGAGTTTGCGGGCGCCACGCTGGAAGACATCATCAAGAAGTCGTCCGGCGGCGTGTTCAACAACGCCGCGCAGATCTGGAACCACACGTTCTACTGGAACTCGATGAGCCCCAAAGGCGGCGGCGAGCCCAGCGGCAAGCTGGCCGATGCGATCACCAAGGCGTTCGGCTCGTTCGACAAGTTCAAGGACGAATTCAGCAAGTCCGCCGCCGGCAACTTCGGCTCCGGCTGGACCTGGCTGGTGCAGCGTCCGGACGGCTCGCTCGGCATCGTCAATACCTCGAATGCGGCCACCCCGATCACCGGCAGCGACAAGCCGCTGTTCACCACCGACGTGTGGGAACACGCCTATTACATCGACTACCGCAACGCCCGCCCGAAGTATGTGGAAGCGTTCTGGAACCTGGTGAACTGGGACTTCGCGGCCAGCAACCTGGCCTGATCCATCCAGCCTGATTCATCTGGATTGAAACAAAAAACGGAGCCGATATGGCTCCGTTTTTTCATGGCTGGATCCGGGCTTGATCAACCCAGCGCCTGCAGCACCGGCGCGACCTGCGCTTCGCGCCCGAGTACCCCGGCAATTCCAGCCAGTCGTGCCGCCAGCTGCCTGGCGTCCGGCGCGCATACGGTGGCGTGACCCACCTTGCGACCCGGTCGTGCCTGCTTGCCATAGTCGTGCCAGTGCGCGTCGACAGCCTGCAGTACCGGTGCCGCATCAGGCAGATCGCCGATCCAGTTGAACATCGCCGAGAGGCCACGCGCGCCGGTGTCACCCAGCGGCAGGCCGAGCACCGCACGCACGTGATTCTCGAATTGGCTGGTGTGCGCACCCTCGATGGTCCAGTGGCCGGAGTTGTGCACCCGCGGCGCCATTTCGTTGCCGAGCAGCTCGCCGTCTTTGACGAACAGTTCCAGCGCGAACACGCCCACGTAGTCCAGTCGCTCGGCCAAGGTGCGGGCCAGCGCGGTAGCGCGCTGCTGCAGCTGCCCGATGTCCGGCGCCGGGGCCAGGCTCATCGCCAGCACGCCGTCGGTATGCCAGTTGCGGGTCAGCGGCCAAGTACGGAAATCGCCATCGCGACCGCGCACGGCGAGCACCGACAGCTCGCGCTCGAACGGCACGAACGCCTCCAGGATCAAGCCATGCCTGGATGCCTGCGCGCCGAGCGCCGCCCACGCCGCATCCGCATCAGCGGGTTCACGAAGACGGAACTGGCCCTTGCCGTCATAGCCGAGTCGGCGGGTCTTCAGAATCGCCGGCGCACCGACCGCGGCCAAGGCCTGATCCAGTTGCTCGCGCGTGTCCACCGTCATGAAGTCCGGAGTCGGCAGGCCGCACTCGCGAAACAGGGTTTTCTCGGCCAGCCGATCCTGCGCTACAGCCAGCGCCTGCGGCGCGGGGAATACCGCCACGCGTTCGGCCAGCCAGTGCGCCGTCTCGGCCGGCACGTTCTCGAAATCGAAGGTGACCACATCGACTTGCGCGGCAAACGCCTCCAGCGCCGCGTAATCGGTCCAGTCAGCCACCACCAGCGGCGCAACCTGCCCGGCACAGGCGTCGGCGGAACTGTCCACCACCAGCGCCTTCGCGCCCAGCGGCGCCGCCGCCAGCGCCAGCATGCGCGCCAGCTGGCCGCCACCGAGGATGCCCAGCACAGACTGCCGCCGCTCGCTCATTGACGTGGATCCGGCTGTTCGAGCACGGCCTGCGTCTGCCGCGTCCGCCAGTGATCCAGCGCACTGGCCAGCGCCGGATCGTGCAGCGCCAGCACCGCCACGGCCAGCAGGCCGGCGTTCACTGCACCGGCACGGCCGATCGCCAAGGTGCCGACCGGAATGCCGGCTGGCATCTGCGCGATCGACAGCAGCGAATCCATCCCGTTCAGCGCCTTCGACTGCACCGGCACACCGAACACCGGCAGACGGGTCTTGGCCGCCAGCATGCCGGGCAGATGCGCGGCACCGCCGGCACCGGCGATGATCACCTGGATGCCTCGCGCCGGGGCCTGCTCGGCGTAGCTGAACAGCAGATCCGGCGTGCGGTGCGCCGACACCACCCGAACTTCATGCGGCACGCCCAATTCGGTCAATACGTTGGCGGTGTGCTGCATGGTTTCCCAGTCCGAACGCGAACCCATTACCACGCCAACGCGCAGCGACTTGGTTGTTCCTGTCATGGCCGGACCGTCCAAAAACGGCTATTGTACGGGCTTTCCAAGCCTCGGCACACCTGCAGAACCATCATGGACAAGCGCCTACTCGACATCCTGTGCTGCCCGGTCAGCAAAACGCCGGTGCGCCCGCTGAGCAAGCATGAGCTCAATGCGCTGAATGATGCGATCACTGCCGGCAAGGTCGATTCCGTCGCCGGGGTGGCCGTGCGCGAACGGATCGCCGAAGCCCTGATCACCACTGACCGCAAGGTGATTTACCGGGTCGAGGACGGCATTCCGGTGATGCTGCCTGAAGAGGGCATCGGCACCGTCCAACTGACCGACTTTCCCACCACGGCCTAGCCGCACCCTGCCAACGCGGGCCGTGCATGACACGGATGCCTGATTTGGCTTATCGTCACCATCTACGCGGCCTGTTCGGATTTGTCGCGCGTTGCAATGTTTCAGGGGGTTGGCGGTGAACGAAGCCAGTGATCCATCCAGAGTCGTCAATCTGAGCCAGCGCCTGGATCCTGCCAGCGAGCGTGTCGGCGAGTTGCTGAACGCCGTACGCAGCATCGCCGGCAAACGGCTGCAGCAATGGATCGGCAATGCCTTCGAGCATGTCGACGATGCCCTGTTCGACATTGCCGAGAAGGCCGAAAACAACGCTGCCCAGATGCACTATTTCGATGGCATGCGCGAAGTGCGCAAACGCCGTCCCGCGGTGGAACGCAGCTTCCTGAGTACGATCAACCGCAACCTCGGCGAGCTGGCACACCCACTGCAATCGACGCAGAGCAGCAACCTGCCCGGATCGCCGGGCACGGTCGAGCTGACACTGGTGGCCGACAACGAGCTGGAGGAATCGCTGGCGATCACCAGCATGATCAGCAAGCACGACTCGCGGCTCTCAAACGACCTGTTTTCGGTCAACCAGCGGTTGTCGGTGATCTGTGGTGGTCACAAGATCGAGAACGCCAGCAATCCGGTGGCGCCGACAATCCTGACGCAGGCGTTTCGCCAGGCGCTGCACGAGCTCAGCGCGGACATGCGCGTCAAGCTGATCATCTACAAGCTGTTCGATCGCTACCTGCTGTCGTCGCTGGAAGAGCTCTACCAGGAGATCAACACTGAACTGGCCCGCGCCGGGGTGCTGCCGCAATTGCGGCACGAAATGCTGCGCGGCGGCAACGCGAAAGCCAAGGCCAGCGGTAGCCAGGCCGACGGTACCTCCGCCGCTGCAGAGGACGAAGCTGGCGAGATTCCCAGCGATCTGCTGCAGACCCTGCACGCGCTGTTCAGTGCGCGACGCGGCCCCGCTGTCGGCCTCGGTGGTGACGGTGGCATGCACGCGATGCCTAGCGGTCCGCTGCCGTCGGCAAACGAATTGCTGGGTGCGCTCAGCGTGCTGCAGAGCCAGATCGCCAGCGCCGGCCCGTTGCCGTACGCACGGCCCGACGATGCTGTCGCGCTCAGCCGCGAAGTGCTGCAACTGAAAGGTCAACTGCTGACCCAGATCGGCGCGCTGCGTGGCGAACGGCCCAGCCATGTCGCCACCATCGATGAGGACACCATCGATCTCGTCGGCATGCTGTTCGAATTCATCCTGGAGGATCGCAACCTGCCCGTCGCGATGCAGGTGATGCTGGCCCGGCTGCAGATCCCCTACCTCAAGGCGGCGATCCTCGACCGCAAGCTGTTCGCCCACCGCCAGCATCCGGCTCGCCGGCTGCTGGATTGCCTGGCCGAGCAGGCCAAGAGCTGGTCGGAAGAGTCCGATCGCGACCGCCGGCTGCACGAGAAAGTGAAGTCGATCGTCGATCAGCTGCTGCACGACTTCGACGACGACATGAGCATCTTCGAGCGCCTGCTGGTCGACTTGCAGCAGTTCCAGGACATCAACAAGCGTCGCTCCGAACTGGCCGAACAGCGTGTCGCCGAATCCACCCGCGGCCGCGAAAAACTCGAGCAGGCGCGCCGCCGCGCCGCGCGCGAGATTCTCGATCGCATCGGCGACCAGAAGCTGCCGCCGCTGGTGCATGGCGTACTCGCGCGGGCATGGGCCAATCATCTGGTGCTGACCCTGCTGCGCCAGGGTGAGACCTCGCCCGAGTTCAAGAGTGCATTGCGCTTCGTCGACGATTTCATCGCCAGCACCCGACCGACAGCAAATCCGGAAAGCCGCCAGGCACTGCGGCAGATGCTGCCCGGTATCGAGCGCGCCTTGCGTCAGGGTTTGATCAACGTGGCATTTCAGGAACAGGACATCGAACGCCTGCTCAGCCAGCTGCACACCTACTACCGGCAGCAGCTCGGCGAGACGCTGGACGCGACCGAGGTCGTCACGGTCGACGAGGACGCGGCGATGCTTGCTATCCCCGACAGCATCCAGCCGGTCATCGACCGCGACACCGCGGCAGAGGATCACACTCACGACGAGGAAATCGTCGAGGCACCCCTGGACAGCCCCGAATGGCATCAGGTCCAGGCATTGCAGCCGGGCACCTGGCTGGAGTTCTGCCTCGCCGATGAAGCGATGACCCGCGCCAAGCTGTCATGGATCAGCCCGATGAGCGGCCGCTACCTGTTCGTCAACCGGCGCGGCCTGAAAGTGGCCGATTACGCGCCACAGGAACTGGCGGCCCTGCTCACCGGGGGGCAGGCCCGCGTACTCGCTGCCAACGCCTTGTTCGACCGTGCCATGAGCGCGATCGTGGGCAAGCTCAGCCAACCTGACGCTACGCCACCCATGGCAGCACCGTCCAAGGGCACCGATACCGAATGAGCCACGCTCCATCGTTTGCGCTGCCGGATGCCGCACAGATCGCTGTCGATATCGAACGCGCCCTCGCTGAAGATCTAGGCCAGGGCGATGCCACCGCAGGGCTGCTGCCGATCGACGCCCAGGCTCACGCCGAACTGACCTGTCGCGACGCGGCGGTGATCGCCGGCACGGCATGGTTCGATGCCTGCTTCCGCCGGCTCGATCCCGCCGTGCGGATCGACTGGCAGACCGCTGATGGCGAACGCGTCGAAGCCGGCGCGGTGATCTGCCGCCTGTCCGGCCACGCCCGTTCACTGGTCACCGCGGAACGCTCGGCACTGAATTTCCTGCAGCTGCTGTCCGCCACCGCCACAGTCACCGCGGCCTATGTGGCCGCCGTCGCCGGCACCTCGGTACGGGTGCTGGATACCCGCAAGACCATTCCCGGCCTGCGCGTCGCGCAGAAGTACGCGGTGCGGTGCGGTGGTGGCCACAATCAGCGGATGGGCCTGTACGACGCGATCCTGATCAAGGAAAACCACATCATCGCCGCCGGCAGCATCGCTGCTGCAGTCCGCGCGGCACGTCGGCTGCACCCGAATCTGCTGCTGGAAGTCGAGGTTGAGAATCTCGATGAGCTGGCACAGGCGCTGGCGGCCGGCGTGGACCGGATCATGCTGGACAATTTCGAGCTGGCGCAGATGACAGAGGCGGTGCAGTTCACCGCCGGCCGCGTGCCGCTGGAAGTCTCCGGCAATGTCGACCTGCACATGATCGGCGAGTTTGCCCGCACCGGCGTCGATTTCATCTCGGTCGGTGCGCTGACCAAGCACGTGCGGGCCGTCGATCTGTCGCTGCGCCTGCAACTGGACTGAGCTTGCACGCGACCGGTCGCGCCCACACACTGCGGGGATGAGCGACCTTTCCAACCTGCTGCTGTTGCTGGTGCTCGGCGCCATCGTCGGGTTGTGGCTGAAGCTCAGCGTGGCGCGCGAACGCGCCGCGCAAGAGGCGCGGCGGCAATGCCTGCAGCACGGCCTGCAACTGCTGGACGAGACCGTCGGACTGCGCGGCGTACGCCTGCGCCGCGTCAACGGCCTGCGCATGATCGAACGCTGCTACGGCTTCGAGGTCAGCATCGACGGCCACGACCGCGAGCCGGGGCGGCTGTGGATGATCGGCAACGCACTCACCAGCCTGAGCCTGCCCACGATCGAGCTGCTGCCGCACGAGGAAGCGGTTGCCAACACGGCATTGCCCGCACCAGGCAGCAACGTCGTGCCATTGCGTCCACGCACGGACCATCGGTTGCATTGAGCAGCGGGTCTTCCATCAGGCCCGGCGAGACGCAGCAAGACGTTACTTGACCACCCGCAGATGCGGTGCACCACGCTTCGGCTTGTCGCCATCGTCGGCGGTTGGCGCGGGCGGCGTATCGTCGGGCTCGGGTGACGACGGTGGCGGCATGTCGCCACCCTCCTCGTCCGCCGGAAACATCATGCCCTGCCCGTTTTCCTGCGCGTACAACGCCAGCACCGCCTGCACCGGAATCTGGATGGTCTGGCTGACACCGGAAAAACGCGCCTGGAAACTGATCCACTCGTTGCCCAGATCCAGATTCGCCACCGCGCGCATCGCCAGGTTGAGCACCACCTGACCGTTCTTGACCACCTGCGGCGGCACCCGCACCCCGGCGAAACCGGCGTCGACCAGCACGTAGGGGGTCAGGTTGTTGTCGCTGATCCAGTCGTAGATCGCCCGCAGCAGGTACGGGCGATTGGAACTCATTGCTGCTGTTTCATTCGTGCTCATGGACTTGCCGCATCGCCTTTTCCTGATCGGTCATGCTGCGCGCAAAACCCTGACTATGAAACAAACGCTCGCCGTAATCGACGATCGGCTTGCCTTCGCGCCCCAGATCCACACCCAGCCACGGCAGCCGCCAGATCACCGGTGCCACCAGGCAATCGGCCAGGCTCATCTCCGGGTTGAGAAAGAATTTCGAGGCCTTGAACAGCGGCAGCGTGGACAGCAGCTGCTCGCGCAGGCGCTTGCGTGCCGGCTCGGCGGGTCGGCCACCGGCGCGGATCGTGTCCACCTCGGGCAGCCAGTCCTTCTCGATTCGCACCGCCGCCACCCGCAGCCGCGCGCGCGATTGCGGATCGATCGGCATCAGTGGCGGATGCGGATAACGCTCGTCGAGGTATTCGCAGACCACCGAAGTATCGAACAAAGTCAGGTCGCGATCGATCAGGGTCGGCGTGCTGGCATACGGGTTGAGATCGATCAGATCCTCCGGCGGTTTGCCCGGATCCACCAGTACCCGTTCATAGCTGACTCCTTTGGCAGCCAGCACCAGCCGTGCGCGATGACACTGGATGTCATCGGCCGTGGTGTAGAGCGTCAATACAGTACGCGAGCGAGCGCTTGGGACCATGCGCGATTCCCCATCGGTGAGACGATTGCGGCGGCTCGTGGCCGCCGCAATCGGATCAGGCCATCCAGACTCAGGCCATCCAGATTCAGTGGACGTCTTTCCAGTATTCCTTCTTGAGCGTGGCGGCCAGCAAGGTGAAGAACGCCAGGAACAGCAGCACCCAGATACCGTAGTGATGACGCTCCAGCGCGGCCGGCTCGGACGCGTATTCCAGGAAGCTGGTCAGATCGCGGGTCGCCTGCTGGAACTGCGCCGGGGTCAGCTTGCCCGGCTGCGACAGCACCAGCTTCTCCACTTCCGGATCCGCACCGGGCTTGGCCGGCTTCATCTCCGCCGTCTGCAGACCCTGCAATTCCCACAGCGGGAACGGCATCGATGCATTCGGGAACACCGTGTTGTTCCAGCCCATCGGGCGGCTCGGATCCAGATAGAACGAGTTGAGGTAGCCGTAAACCCAGTCGGCACCCTTCGCACGCACTTCCAGCGACAGATCCGGCGGCGCCTTGCCGAACCACTTGGCGGCCGAGTCTTCCGGCATGTGCGAAACCACGGTCTCACCGAACTTGGCGCCGGTGAAATTGAGGTTCTGCATCACTTCCTGTTCGGACAGGCCCAGATCCGTGGCGATCCGCTCATAGCGCATGTACTTCAGCGAATGGCAACCGACGCAGTAGTTGAAGAACAGCTTGGCACCGCGTTGCAGCGAAGCCTGATCCTGCACATTGGTGCCGGCCGACGGCAGGCCGCCTTCTTCCGACGCATGCACCGACGCACTGCCGACGATCAGACTGAACGCCAACGCCAGCGGGAAGATGTATCGCTTCATTAGCAGCTGCCGCTTAGTCATGCGTCGTCACCCGTTCCGGAACCGGCTTGGTCTTTTCCCAGCCGAAGTGTGTATAGGCCCAAAGGAATGCGAAGAACCCGAAGTAGATCAGCGTCATCGTGCGACCGAACAGGTTCTCCCAGAACGTCACGTCGACATTACCGAACCATTCCGGAATCACCTCGGCGGTGATGCCGGCGCCGACCGCACCGAGCATGAAGAACGACAGCACGAAGAAGCCCAGTGCCACCTTGAAGCCGGTGCCGCGATAGCGGATCGACTTGACCTTGCCGCGGTCGAACCAGGGCAGCAGGAACAGTACCGCGATGGCACCGAACATCGCCAGCACGCCCCACACGGCCGAACCGAGGAACGACGGGATCATGCGCACGATCGCGTAGAACGGGGTGAAGTACCACACCGGCTTGATGTGCGACGGCGTTGCCAGGTTGTTCGCCGGGATGAAGTTGTCGTGCTCCAGGAACCAGCCGCCGAAGGTCGGCGCGAAGAAGATGATGAACGCGGCGATCAGCAGGAAGAAGCCCACGCCGACTAGATCCTTCACCGTGTAGTACGGGTGGAACGGAATGCCGTCGGCCGGCTTCAGCGCGTCCCAGCGGTTGCCCTTGGGACCCTTCTTGATCTCCACGCCGTCCGGGTTGTTCGAACCCACTTCGTGCAGCGCGGCGATGTGCAGCACTACCAGCAACAGGAGCACGATCGGCAGCGCAATCACATGCAGCGCGAAGAAGCGGTTGAGCGTGGCATCGGCCGGCAGGAAGTCGCCCATGATCCATTCGACCAGGGTGCTGCCGATCACGGGAATCGTGCCGAACAGCGAGATGATCACCTTGGCGCCCCAGAACGACATGTTGCCCCACGGCAGCACGTAGCCCATGAACGCCTCGGCCATCAGCACCAGGAAGATCAGCATGCCGAGCAGCCACACCAGTTCGCGCGGCTTCTTGTACGAGCCGTACATGATGCCGCGGAACATGTGCAGGAACACCACCACGAAGAACAGCGAGGCGCCGGTGGAATGCATGTAGCGGATCAGCCAGCCCCACTCCACGTCACGCATGATGTATTCGACCGAGGCGAAGGCTCCCG